>ERZ773070.1788-NODE-1788-length-12764-cov-15.752144_pt1 | contig 12764 bp, 14 predicted proteins | sample MGYA00580618_ERZ773070 | MGnify/ENA primary metagenome ERZ773070 (study PRJEB29015, sample SAMEA2738023) | human oral metagenome | biome: human oral; feature: human-associated habitat; material: dental | place: China | collected 2019 ...
ACTTCGAGCTGTTCATCACCTCTCACCCTGAACTGCGACACGTCCGCACACGGGTCCGAACACCACACCAGAACGAGTCCCGGGAACGCGGGTTCGCGACGTTGAAGCACGAACGCCTGCCCGACGCATTGACGCTGGTCGAGCAAGCCGAGGACTACCGCATCGAATACAACACCGCGCGCCCCCACGAGACCACCGCCTGGAACCAGCCCCTCGAAGTCCACCTCCAGGCACGCCGACCCCACCACCCCCAACATCGAACAAGAAGAAACCCTGCCAACTACTTGACGCGGGACACAACCAGTAAGTCGGGCAGGAGCTTGGTATGAGTCTTCCACCCGCAGCAGGAGCAGCCGCAGCAGGAGCAGCGGGAACCGCAGCAGCAGTAGGGGCAGCAGCGGCGGTGGGGGTGGGGGTTGTTTCTGTCGTCACCGGGACTAGTGGGTTGGGGGTTACCGATGGTTTCCATCGGGCTGCCTTCGCCCAGGGCGGTGATGTGGTGATGTGGGGGATCCTCACGCGGGGGTAGTGTCGAGTCATTTGGGATGCCCGCAGTCAGCAGTCAAGGGAGTGCTGAAGGGGAAGCAGGCAAGGTTCTTTCCGATCCGCTGGTGATGATCTGGTTGAGGAGGTGCTGGTTGGAGGGTTTGTCCACGAGGTGTGCAGTACTCAGTCGTGGATGGTTTCTTGGTTTTTCTGTGGTGTTGTGCATCTGGCCGGTAGTGTGTGGTCATGGTTGAACTACGGTGTGACCCGGGTTGGGTGGAGGAGCAGCTTCAGGAGTTCTTCGAGGATGAGGGTGGTCCGTTGGGGGTGGGTGAGGCCGTCTCTTCGGAGGTGTTGGAGTACTTCGAGGGGGTTCTCCCGGCCTCGACATTGCAGATCTGGCGGAGTGTTGGGTTTGATGGCTTCGCTGGTGGGAGGCATTGGATTACGAATCCGTTGGAGTGGGCACCGGCTGTGGAGTCGTGGCTGGAGGGGGTGGAGTTGCCCTTCCCTCCTCAGCGGTGGTGGTGTGTTACTCGCACCCCGATGGGCAGCATGCAACTGTGGGGGGAAGTCTCCGGGCCCGCGCTGGCGATCGATTCGGTGCTGGGATTGTTCTCGCCGAATGGGTCGGTGCGGCAGCGGATGGCTGATCCAGTGATGCGGGAACGTGTCGGTTGCGTGAATCTGCTGTCTCTTTCGGAGGATGTGGTTACTGATGATGTGACGGGCCGGTCGTTGGTGGATGAGGCGTTTACACGATTCGGGTCACTGGCTGCGGATGAGGTGTTTGCTCTGGTGCCGGCCTACTGCCTGTCGGGTCACAAGGAGGCTTCCATGTTGTCGGTGGAGCCTGCGGTGGCGCATGTGGCGTTTCTGGGGCAGAACGCCCAACCCACCATGATGCCTGACATGCTGGCCACCTTCGGTGGTGAGATCGCTGATCTGCTGGCTGCTCAGGGGGTGGTGGATCCCGCCACCGGGAAACCCATCACCTTCAACCAGTAAAATCACGCAGGAGTTTGGTATGAGTCTTCTCCCCGTAGCAGGAGCAGCAGCGGGAACCGCAGCAGCAGTAGGGGCAGCAGCGGCGGGGGCGGGGATTGCTGCTTCTGTCATCACCGAGACCACTGGATTGGCGGCCACCAATCCCTCTTCCGGAGATTGGCCCCATTAATTCCGTTGGTCATCACCGAGACCACTGGATTGGCGGCCACCAATGGTTTCCGACTAGGCAAAGCACTCCAGAACGGTGCTTTTGTAGATGATGTGGTGAAGTGGGGGCCCTTCACCCGGGAGGAGCACGTCGTCGATCTCATCAAGGCAGAGCCGCTCGTAGGTCAGCGTGCCGAAACCGCGCTCACGAGAACCGTTCCGACCGGGCGTCCTCACTCGGGAGCACACATGGACCAGCCCGAGGTGGGCGGTGATGAACGACTCGAAACGGTAAGGACCAAAACGACCCACCGTTGTTTGTCACGATGGTCACCACGGGCAACAGCTTCCCGGCCTCGGGATCGACCGGGCTGACCTCCACCAGCGGGCGGCCAAACATCTCCCGCTGATACTCCACGGGCAGGATCAACCCCTCGTCACACAGGACGCGCAGCACACTCGCCTCAAAGAACACATGCCCGTCACGGCGGACCATCACCCAGATCCTCCGATGCCTCCACGCCGGATGAACCAGCCCATGCTTCCGAACCAACTCCTTGACAGCCCGCCATGCCGATTTGCAGCCAAGGACCCCTGGCCCGTGCCCCGCTGCGGGCCTTGGCCCACCAACGGCGCCAGGTCCGCTCAGGCATGTCAAACGAGCTGGCAGAACCTCACGATCGACACACCCGCCCCTCACACGAATCACCTCAAGGTCCCCGAAGAGCCCAGCCGACCCTCAACCGACTTCTTCCACACCCAGACCCCCAGATGCGCCTCCTGGAACCAGGACCCGGACCTACCGGCCACCAGAGCAGTCCCACCAGCCAACACACTCAACACGTTCCAGGTCTTCTTCTCCACCGGAACCAAGGAAGGCCTCCCCATGCCCAGGCTCCCCTTCAAGACCTACACAACAGCCCTGCCACATAGCCTGACGCGCGACACGCCGCACCAACAATCCCCTCTCTGACAAGCACTGTTGCTACGACCTCATGACACCGCCGGGAAGATCTCGTGTTATCCAAGTGTTTGGAATCTGGCGATGAATCAATGCTGAGAGCCACATAACAGTTCATGCCACCAGCAGCAGGTAGTTAAGTGAGGAGCCCCATCCCCAACGCCGCCAGCGACCCATAGGCGATACCCCAAATGGCGATAGAGAGACACTGCCAGCGCGTCACGTCACACGTCGAAGCCCCCAGCCCCATCAGCATCACTGCGGTGATCTGGCTCGGCATAATGGTCTGACTACCCAGGCACACCCCCGGGACGCCGTACTTCTCGAAGCGCCTCCGAAGTTTGGGGTTCTTCAACCCCTTCGTGAGCGCCTTCACCTGAGGCACGTCAGTCCCAGCGGCAGCCACCTCGGAAACGTCCGCCGCCCCGTCACCAGGACCGGGGACGCCCGAGGCTGCCCGCCGAAATCCCTCTGCCGCACGCCGAAGTCGGCGCGCATGCGTAGCGCGCGCTACGGCGATGCACCCCGTGGTGGAGGCGATATTCCCTGCGATGGCACACAAGATCGCGGCAATTGGATGAACGCCGACGATCACACCGATAACAGCGCCGTAGTACGACTCGACAAACGGCAACGCACCACCCACAAACACAGCCAGCCACTGCAAGGCGGGCGGCTGCGCCGCTGTGAAGTCACTCAGGGCGCGAAAGAACTGCTCGAGCATGATGGAAGCGCTGGGCACATCAGGCCGCAGGGCGGGTTGATGACTTGATCGTCATCAGATCGGCGACGGCGATCATGGGGACAACCCACGGCAGCACACGCCAGAACATGACCAGCACCGGCCCGCCATATTCGGACGAGAACGTCGCCAGGGTGGCGAAGGCAAGACCGCAGACCGTGATGGTGATCGCCAGCCCGCGAGCGGCACCCTTCTTGCCACGCGACTGAGCACGCACTCCCAGAGCGAAAAGAAGCGCTGCACAGAGGAACGAGACCGCGAGGAGGATCGTCAGCAGGTTGGGATCCGGGTCCAAGCCGTGACTCCCGTAGTGACTCGCCACGTCCCTTCGGGTCCAGTGCGCGCTCGTCTGGTCAACGATCGCGAGGACAGCGAGGGCCGCCGAGACGGCGGCACCGCTGTAGGCAACTGCGGGAGTGAACTTTGACATAACTCCTCCTAATTGAGTAGTAACTCCCATGTTCGGTTGTACTACCGATACGGTAGCAACTTTGCTAAGCTTTGTCCATGGCCTCACTCAGGGAACGCAACCGTCGGTTGACAATGGAGCACATCCAAGACGTCGCGTTTGGCCTCTTCGAAGAGAAGGGATACCGCGAGGTCACGATCACCGAGATCACCCACGCGGCAGAGGTCGCACCGTCGACCTTCTACCGGCTCTTCCAGACGAAGGAGGGGCTGTTCACCGCTCTGCCGACCGAAGATCATCTGGACCTGGGGACGGTGCGCCGCAGCCACTTGGCTGAGGACATTCTCACTCTGATCGCCGGTAACGAATGGCGGGGACTCAAGTGGGTGATCGAGGAGCCGGACGTACGGTGTGCGGTGCTGGCCACCCTGGACCAGCTGAGCTCTCAACTGGTCTCCACCCTCGTGGAGCAGGGCAATGATCCTCTCCGCACCTCGGTAGAGGTGCGGAGTCTGGTTTTCGGCGTCTACTTCACCAGCCTGGAGCAGTGGTACGCGGCGGGGCGACGGGAGTCGTTCGAGACCTATTTCACCCAAGCACTCGAATCGGAGAGATCATGAGTTTTCTCGAAAGTCTGTCGAACGCGCTGACGCCCGGCACCAAGGTTGATATTGCCGATGTCCCCGTCGGCGGGGGCATCGTCCTCACCAACGGCCCCTACGTCGTGACCCAGCCCACGGAGGGTGCTTTCCATGCTTTCCGCAAGAACTGCACGCACCAGATGCGCCCCGTGAACGAGGTGACCAGCGAAGGCATCCGCTGCCCTGCGCACGGCAGCGTGTTCGCGCTGTCGGACGGTCATCCGCTGTGCGGTCCCGCTGAGCGCCCCCTGAAGGAGGCCAAGGTGGAGGTGAGAGGTGACCGTCTAGTCATCACTGGCTAGACGGTACGAGTATCCCTGGATCGGGATGAGGCCCTGAAAGGGCGGTGCCCTCACCACGCAACGATGCAATGGCGCAAACCGGCGAACGAGTTCTCCATGGAGGCGGTGACCTGGTGATAGGTGTCGCAGACGGCCTCGGAACTGGTCTGGGCGAAGATCGTAGAGATGACCGCGTTGACGGGTTTCGAAGTCAACGGGTGACATGTCACCGCAGTACTGGCAAAGGCGGCGATCCCGGTCTCAGTGAACCGTTCGGACAAGGTGATCGACGCGTATCGCACCCCGCGATCCCAGTGGTGCACCAGACCAGCAGCCACCATCAGGCGCTCGACAGTGCAGCACGCCACCGGGATACCCTCCCGGTTCAACTGCAGCCGCACCCTCCGGGCGCCGTAAACCACGTAGCCGGCCTTGTGGACCCGACAAATCTTCACCAACAACGCCTCATCCCGCAGCTGCCCGGCCGTGGGCAAGATGGTTTCGGCTTCACCGGGGAGTGGCATGCGCGCGGAGACGGAGTGAGCCGGGAAGGACGGTTCTGGAGGTCACATCTTCATCATGAGCAGCGGAAACCGAGATTCTCCACGCCACCTCTCGCCTGTGGAAAACACCGCCATTTCTACTACTCATTGTCGTATTTGATTACTACGATTTGTAGTTCTTAACGAACGTCAAGAACGCCCCGGCGAAGCTTTGTGCGACATCACGAAAGATTTTGTACCGTATACGCCGCAAAATCTTTCCGAATGACACGATGCGCGCCCGGTCAGGGGTTGGGGGAAGGCGGGGACAACGACTCGGACAAAAGCCGCAGGGCCTCGTCGCGAACCTCGGCGGGAACGTCGCGGAGCAGGCCGGCCATCTCGCGGGCCAGCACCACCGACTGCGGGTCGGTGGGCTCGTAGTACCAGGCCCGGCCGCGCCTTTCCCGCCTGGCAAGGCCTTTCTTCGCGAGCCGATCCAGCACCGTCATGACGGTGGTGTATGCCAGGTCCCGGTCGCGAATCAACAGGCCCTGAACATCGGCTACGGTGAGCGGCTCACCGGCCCGCCACAGCAGCACCATCACCTGCCGTTCCAGCTCACCCCGGGCCATCATGGGGGCATTCTACGGGCCACCGACGGACTCTTCACGACGCCACTCGGAACCACCCCGACCAATTGTTCTCAACAAAGCCATCGGGACAACTTGTCGTCATCTTGAAAATGTCATTCCGGGGTAGTAGGTTCCGCCCATGGACCCCGTCGCAATAGCACGGTGGCAATTTGGAATCACCACCGTCTACCACTTTCTCTTCGTGCCGATCACGATCGCGATGTCGATGCTCGTGGCGGTACTTCAGACTATCTGGGTGCGCACCGGCAAGGAGCGATACCTACGGCTGACGAAGTTCTTCGGGAAACTTTTCCTCATCAACTTCGCCCTCGGCGTGGTGACGGGCATCGTCCAGGAGTTCCAGTTCGGGATGAACTGGTCGGAGTACTCCCGCTTCGTCGGCGACGTCTTCGGTGCGCCCCTGGCCCTGGAGGCCCTGATCGCCTTCTTCCTCGAATCCACCTTCCTGGGGCTGTGGATCTTCGGCTGGGACAAGCTGCCGAAGAAGATCCACCTGGCCTGCATCTACGCCGCTGCCATCGGCACCATGCTGTCGTCGGTGTTCATCCTGGCCGCGAACTCCTGGATGCAGAACCCGGTGGGCACCAAGTTCAACTCCGAGCTGGGACGCGCCGAGCTCGACGGCGTGGGCGGGTTCCTGGAGGTCCTGACCAACCCGCTGCTGCTGTCCGCGCTGCCGCACGTCATCTTCGCCTCCTACATGGTCGCGGGCGGGTTGATCGCGGGCATCTCCGCCTGGCACCTGGCAAGGCCGGGAGTCTCCGAGGAGGACGCGGCCACCTACCGGTGGGCGACGAAGTTCGGCGCCTGGGTCCTGATCGCCGGTTCCGCCCTCACCTTCTACACCGGCGACGCGCAGGCCAAGGCCATCACGCAGCTCCAACCGTCGAAGATCGCCGCCGCCGAGGGGGCCTTCGAGGACACCGGCGACTTCTCGCTGCTGACCCTGCCCAACGCCGACCAGACCGGCACCGTCGTCGACGTCAAGGTCCCGAACATCCTGTCGATCATCGCCGGGGTGCCGCAGATCAAGGGCATCGACACCATCCGCGAGCAGTACGCCCGGCACGGCTACTCGCTGCAGGACGGGTCGCAGACGAAACTCCAGTCCCAGTACGCCGAGCAGCTTGCCGGGAGATACGGCGGCATCAACCCGATCCCCGACGTGAACGCCACTTACTGGTCATTCCGATTCATGATGGCTTTCGGCGGCGCAGGAATGCTGATCGGCCTGCTCCTGCTGTGGGTGACCCGGAAGGGGCGTTCCCCGAAGCCGTCGAAGCTGTGGACGACGCTGATGGCCGCGATGCCACTGCTTCCGCTGTTCGGGATCTCGTTCGGCTGGATCTTCACCGAGATGGGACGCCAACCCTGGCTGGTGGCGGGCGTCATGCCCACCGAGGCGGGCATCTCCCCCACCGCGAGCGCCGGGGACGTGCTGTTCTCCCTGATCGTCTACACGCTGCTGTACGGCCTGCTGGCGGTGATCGAGGTCGGACTGTTCCTCCGCTACACGGCCAAGGGCCTGCCCGAGGTGACCGAACCGAAGGTCTCCGAGGATCCCGACGCCCCCATGTCCTTCGCGTACTGAGCTGGAGAGTTGACATGCCCCTGCTTGAAACCGCCGTCCCGGCGCTCAACGTCGTCTGGTTCCTGCTGATCGCCGTTTTGTGGATCGGCTTCTTCTTCCTGGAGGGCTTCGACTTCGGCGTCGCCATGCTCCTTCCCGTGCTCGGTCGAAACGACAAGGAACGCCGCGTGATGGTCAACACCATCGGCCCCACATGGGACGGCAACGAGGTGTGGCTGCTGACCGCGGCGGGCGGGATCTTCGCGGCCTTCCCCGGCTGGTACGCCACCTTGTTCTCCGGGCTCTACCTGCCGACGCTGCTGCTGCTCGTGGGGCTGATCCTGCGCGGGGTGGCGTTCGAGTACCGCTCGAAGCACCCCGACGCCAAGTGGCGCAACACGTTCGACGTCTTCGCCACCTACGGGTCGCTGACGGCGGCCCTGGTGTTCGGCATCGGGTTCGCGAACTTCGTGACCGGCCTGGCCAACGACGGCAAACTGTGGAACGGCAGCTTCCTCGGACTTTTCAGCCCGTTCGCGCTGTTGGGCGGGGTGCTGTTCGTCGCCCTGTTCCTGATCCACGGCGCCACCTTCCTGGTGCTGAAGTCGCGCGGCGAGATCCACGACCGGGCCCGCGGATTCGTGGGCACCTGGGGTTGGCCGGTCGTCGGGTTGCTGGCGGTCTTCGTGATCTGCCAGCACGTGTTCTGGCCCGCAGCTTCCGAGTTCGGGAACTTCGCCGCGCTCGGGTGGGTCACGGCCGCGGTCGCCGTGGTCGCACTGGCGGCGTCGGTGTTCATGACCGTCCACCGGGAACGGGAGGGCTGGGGTTTCGTGCTGGGTGGCCTGTCCATCCTCGCGATGGTCGCGGGACTGTTCGTGCGGATGTACGGCAACCTGGGGTTCGCGCAGGACGAGTCGCAGCCGGTGGCGGCCCGCCTCAACATCGTCACCGCCGCCAGCTCCGAGACGACCCTGACGATCATGACCTGGGCGGCCGTGATCTTCGTGCCCATCGTGCTGGCCTACCAGGCGTGGAGCTACTGGGTGTTCAGCAGGCGCATCAGCACCAAGAACATCCCGGACAAGATCGTCTACTGATCGATCTCCTGCCACCAGCTGGACATCCCACTTCCCACGGCTGGTTGAACCGGGGGCCGGAGGAACGGGTTCGTGTGGGAACCGGGCAACCGGCGCTCAGGAACATTACCCAGAAGTTTCCTCCGGTTTTTCTGGCGGGGTGTGGCCGGGGTCGGTAGTGTATGTCTTGTTGCTGCGCTGATCGACGGGAGACAGTGGTGGCTGATATCGAATTCAATCGTTCAGCTGTGGGTATCAACGCGAAGAAGGACTGGGAGGACGCGGACTTCTTCGGGCAGATCGGTGCACAGATGAGTTCCGCGACCCCGGAGGGGTTGCGTTGCCGCTGCCTGCGGGATCCAATGAGGGCACCGGCAAGCTGGGTGCGGCGGCGTCGCAGGTGACCACGGTGGTGCGTTGGATGGCGCAGGAGTTCTCGGATGCGTGTGCCCTGTTGGGATCGGGGCAGGAAACGGCCATTTCGAACAATGATGAGACGGAGGCCTTCAACGATGAGAGGTTCCAGAGGTTGAAGGCGAGAATGGAAGGGGGCCGGTGATGACTGGTGGTGCTGAAGATGTGATGCCGCTGCCTCCGGACGTTCGGGAGGCCTCGTGGGATCTGGCTGCTCACCTTGCCAATACGAAGGCCATGATCGAGGCTACGCAGGTGTACGACTGTCCGCAGGACAGGGTACCCGAGTGGGTTGGTGAGTCGAAGGATGCCTACACCGGGTCGATCCAGAAACTCTCCGGACACGCAAAACAGTTCGCGGAGGCGTTGAATTCCCCGGTTAAGGTGTTGAAGGCTTGGTCGGAGGCGGTGGGGGTGGCGATCACCAGAACGGTGCCTGATCTACGAGATCGATACAACAACGCGATCCGGGTGTATGACAATGCTGTTGCCGATCTCGAGGAGAAGATCGATGCCGCTGCCGGGAACAGTGACCTGCTGGCCGCAGGGGATCTGTTTTTGGAGAAGAATCGCCTGACGAAGAATCTTGAGGATGACCTGAACGGGATTGTTGCGGAGTACAAGACCGCGATGGAGAACCTCGATCAGGTGGCCCTCCAGACCGCCAACAGCATGCTGACCGCGATCAACGACCTGGTGGAGCCGTCGAAGCAGGGCTCGCGGGAACAGGTCGGTGCAGCGCTGTTCAACGACATTCCCGTGCTCGATGGCCACAACGAATGGGAGAATGCCCAAAAGATAGCGCCTGAGATCGCCAGCATGATCAGGAATCCCAATCTGACGAACGAAGACATCAAGGCTTTCCATGACAAGTACGCTGGCATGTTGTCGAATCCGTTCATCGCAAATGCGTTGATGGACGAGGTGACGGCGGACGATGTTTACCGGTTCGCTCTTCGGATTTCCCCGGGATCTGAGGGTTCTGATGGTAAGCAGGCGGAGGTGCGTAATGCTGTTCTGAGACAGTTAGGGGCAGCCGTTGCCCTGTCGACTGGTGGAACCAACCTCGATTCTGCCACCGCCGCGGATCAGGAGTCTTTCTTGGCTGCGCGCGCGGGGTTGCTGGGCAAGCAGGGACGAACGGTAGACCAGATGGTTGCCGATCAGCTGAACGATTTCGAGACGGCCGGCTCCTCCTCTTATTCATTCAAGGAACGCGGCAATGAACGTCACCCAAGTACACTTGATTCAATTGATGGGAACTCGATTTTTTCGCAGCTTGTGGGAGCTGCGGGGCAGGTGAATCCGAACCTGACGCTGGGGGAACGTTTCTACACTGATCCGGATGGTTCATCGCTTGCCCAGAAACTCGTGGCGTGGGATCACGCCACCCAGCAGGGCGAGCTCGCTTGGCGGACAGGCCAGTTGCCGCCGAAGGCCAGGCAGTTGCTGGTCGGTGATGATGCGTCGATCCTCGATCCGATGCATTCGATGTACATGTTGTCGGACACTCCTGACGCTCTTCACGGCGTGGAGGAAGGGGCGCCGGTTGATGTCGAAAAGGCTCGTTTGATTGCCTTGCGCAAGTTCCTGACCTCGGATACTCCTTTCGAGACTGATGGCGCGCAGATGGACATGACCCGGTACCTGACGGGACATCGCACAGGAAACGAATTCCCTTTTTTGGGGTTTCAGGATGGCGGTGAGGCATTTGGAGACATGGTTGCGGATGCCAGCCTCCCGGACTTGGAAGCCGATTTTCACGCCCCCAAGGCGGGTGATTATCCTGAAGGGGAGACGGATCCGGACTACGTGAAGGCCAAGGAAGCTTTTGATGCTCGCAAACTGGACGACGAGAGGCGCGCCGGGATTGCCGGGAATTTCATGCTGGGCTACCAGGACGGTCTTGACAAGAACCATGACAATAGTTATCCCGAGATCCGGGATGATGTCAATGGCCAAGATATTTATGGGCACACCAATTCGCGGTTGCGCTCGTGGGCGGGAACGATCATCGCCCCACATGTGGAGGGCGTGTCGAATTCCCTCACCCTGGTCGGTTCTGGCGCATCCAACGATGAAAGCGGGTCAGTACAGAACGTTACTGGACACGCAGAAATCAAGTTCGGCATCAGGGATGCGAACAGGTTCGTGGCGCGTGGCGGAATTTTCCAGGATCTTGCGTTCGACAACCCGAAGGTTGTTGATACGCGCAATCCGAAAAACAAATTTGATGACGTCTATGAGGGTGGTAGGCGCCCGGCGCTCGACGTGCTCCGCATGGCCGCCCGCGAGGGCTATGTGAACGACCTTTCCGCGGCGGATGATATCGAAAAGAAGACCGAGCGGGATAAGCAGCTCATACAGACCGCCAAGAAGTGGGCTCCATTGACGAATGCCCTCTACGTGGCAGACGCGGACGCCAACCAGGCGGTGATGCAGGCAATGGATGACCGGAACAAGGCGTGGCAGGATGGAATCGGGACCGTGGTGAAAGCCATCCCCTACGCGGAGCTCATCGGGGATGGAAAAAAACTCTTGAAATATGCCATTGGCCAGGGCGAAAACCAAGGCCTTCCCCCATTCCTCGAACAAACCTTCCCCACCAACAACGTTCAAAAAATCCCTTACACAGAAGGACAAGGGGCACAAAACGCTGCCGCTCGGGAAGAGATGAACGCGGGAATGTACAACACTATCGCAAAAAGCGAGCACCTGAAAACCAAAGATGACAGTGAGCAGATTATTTTCCCCACAGAGGATTCCAACTTGAAGGCCGCCAGCTTCGTTGATGACACGGGCAACCTGAAACCATACGAAACCTTGAGCGTGAACAAGGATCGTGACAAGGAGACCAGCGAGCGGGGGGAGTTCGAGAGTTGGATAATAAACAACACCAACGCCAGAGATCTGGCGACAGCCCCGAGCGATGCAATGACCATGGCGGAGTCCAATCGCAAGAACGCAAACGATTACCTCCGCAAACATCCCAAATAGGTCGAATTGAAATGAGCAAGCCAATTTCCGGCATTTTCTCGGCCGCCCTGGCCCTCACCATGGTTTTGCCGGGATGCTCGGCCGAAACCCCTGCACCCGACCCGACCACCGCAGCCACGGATTCCATTACGGAGACGGAGACGACGCCTCGCTGGACCGTTGTGATCGACCCCCCAAAGGGCTGGCTGCTGGCCTACCCCCGCACACCCTATGACACCATCGTGGTCCGGGAAAGCTACAAAAAAGGAGATAGGGAAGGCATATCCATTGGTTCCCTCTCAAACGACGAACTTCGCAAGTACAGCGATCATGTGAAGTTTTCACCCGAGACCGGGATGGTGGATGTTGACGCATACCGCGACGCATGGCTAGCCAACGAAGGCGCACATCACAGAGATATCAGCGATGCCCGGTCCATGGGATCCCGGACAATTGGCGGCGAACACGCAGCAGGTTCAGCGTACACCCTGACAACGGACAAGGGAGAAGTCCACGCATGCCAGCTATGGCACGTAAGACGCCCCGAAGGAATGTGGAACTTCCACATCTGCTCCGCACCCGGAGAAACCGACATCGCCCCAGAACTCCTCACAGCCCTCGAAACCACCAGATGGGCCGACACCCCACCAACCTTCAGCTGCTCCAAAGCGGAAGACTCAAACTACCCATGCTGACACACAACCACCCAAACAACACGACAAAACCATTCGCCGCCATCGGAACTCGGAAAGTTTCGGCGCGGGAGTTCCACCGTCGCTAGTCAGCTCAACCAGCCTGCGGCAAATGATTCCGCCGCCATCGCAACCGTCCGATTAACACAGCCTCGTGGCGAACCTCCTATCCTTGTCCGCATGCCCGGACCCGTGGAGCCCAGACTCCTGAAACGCGCCG
>ERZ773070.1794-NODE-1794-length-12748-cov-8.971008_pt1 | contig 12748 bp, 11 predicted proteins | sample MGYA00580618_ERZ773070 | MGnify/ENA primary metagenome ERZ773070 (study PRJEB29015, sample SAMEA2738023) | human oral metagenome | biome: human oral; feature: human-associated habitat; material: dental | place: China | collected 2019 ...
CGGCGCCCCCGGTGCCCCGGGCCCGCCCGGGTCCACCGGGCCCCCTGGGCCGCCGGGCCGCACCGGGCCGACCCCGCCCTGGCCGGCCGTCGCCTCGACGCTGCTGGAGCCCGCGGTCACCGTGTAGGTGGAGCCGTTCGCCATGCCCGGCGCGGAGAATATGACGTTCCTGAACGCCTTGGGCGGCGTGAACGAGCCGAGTACCGTGCCCGACGAGTCCGCGACCGTCACGGCGTCCCCCGCGGCGCCGGTGACTTCGGCGCTCACCCAGCCCTGGCCGTCCGTGGAGGTCGGGGTCTCCACCATCTCGTTCGTGGACACCGCCATGAGGGTGCCGCCCGTGATGGTCATCGCGCCGTTGGAGTCCAGAGCGCTGTTCGCCCCCGAGCTCGGGCCGTAGACGGTGACCGTGCCGCCGCTGATGGTGAGCGAGCCGTTCGAGTCCAGTCCGTCGCCGTCCGCGTTCACCGTGAGGACCCCGCCCGTGATGGTGAGCTGCTCGCCGGTGTCCTCCATGGTGCCCGCGCCGTCGGGAGAGGCCGGCTGCGGCGACGCGGTCGACGAGTCCGACTCCTCCTTCGCGGCCAGCCCCGCCTCGACGGTGGTCGAACCGGAGGCGTTGACGCCGTCATCTGTGCTGGTGAGGTCGACCTTCCCGGCGGACACCGTGATCAGGCCGCCCTCGAGGGCCTCGGTGGACCTCGGGACCGTGAGGTCCGCGCCGTCCAGGACCGCCGCGACCTCCGCGTGCGCGCCGTCGTCGCCCGACGAGGCGGTGATCGTGCCACCGCTGAGGCGCAGCGCCCCGTCGGAGTGGATAGCGTCGTCCCCCGAGTCCACGGTCACGGTGGGGGAGTCGCCCGTGAGGACGTAGGTCCCCGCCTTGATGCCCTTGGCGGAGCCGGAGGCGGGCTCGCCGGCCGCCGCCCCGCCGCCGGTGGTGATGTCGACGGAGCCACCCGTGATGATGGCGTCCGTTTCCGCCGCGATGCCGTCCCCGTCGGCGACGGCCCTCACCGACCCGCCGGTGATGGCGACGTAGCCCTTCGTCTCATCGGAGTCCTGGTCCGACTTGAGGGCGTCCCCGCCCGACGCCACCGCCACCTCGCCGCCCGCGATGGTGAGGGAGTCCTTGCCGCGCAGGCCGTCGTCCGAGGCGGTGGCCGTGATCGTGCCCGAGGCGACGTACAAGTCGTCCTTCGAGGTGATCGCGTCGGAGGCGCCGGAGGTGACGGACAGGGACCCCGACCCCGTGATCGTGAGGTCCATGTCCGCGTAGACCGCGGCGTTCGCCTCGGCGTCCGCCGCATATGAGCCGTCGGTGACGGTCGAGCTCCCCACCAGGGAGAGCACCAGGTCGTCGCCGGTGGTCGCCTCGATCGCCGCTCCTGCGGGCGAGGCGATGGTCGCGTTGTCGAGGATCAGCACGACGCGGTCCCCGTCCCCGGCGGCCACGACGACCTTCCCGCTGAGGGATCCGGTGAGGCGGTAGACCCCCGCCTTCGAAATGGTGACGGTCCCGTCGGCGCTGGACACTCCGTCCGAGGAGCTGGTCGCGCCGGTGCCGCTGAGCGCCACGTCGACCGCGTCGGAGGCGGACCAGTCGGAGTCCTCCACGTGGGAGGCATTCGCGTTCGCGGCCAGCGCCTCGGCGGCCGTGGGCGGGGCGGTCGTGTCGCCTGCGCCCGTCGCGGAAGCCGGGGCGGCCGTCGTGGCGGCCGCGCCGCTCGCCTGGCCGTTCGAACCCGACGAGCAGGCGCCGAGGGCCAGTGCGGAGACGAGGACGACGGCGCCGAGCGCCCGGGCTGGGGTGAATGCTGGTTTCAAGGCTTTCATGGGCGTGTCTTCCTCTCAGTCAGGCTGCGAGCCCGAAATGCCGGGTGAGGACGCGGTTCCACCGGTTGGTGGGCAGCTCCTCGTGGAGCGCGGCCATGGCCGTCGCGTATTTCGAGATCCTGGTGGGCCTGTGTCCATTGCACCACAGGAGGCGGTCGAGGCACGAGGGGGTGGCGGTCCCCTTCGTCTCGACGATGACGAGGCCGGGGCGCGCCAGCGTGCGCGCCGGGCGCCCCCGGGGATCGGGCGCCGCCCACGCGAGGTCGGAGTCGATGGTGGCCCGCGCCCGGCCCCCGGGGAGCAGCAGAGTGGACCGCGAGTAGGACCCCCGCAGCACTGGCTCCACCTCCCGGGCGGCCCCGGGGCGGCCCACGCGCTCGAGGCGGTCGGCCATCCACCTCCGGTGGGCGTCGGTCAGGGGCCCTCCCGCCTCGTGGGGCGCGATCCGCTGCCGTTCCTTGATGGTGGTGCCGCGCGGGCCGCGGGTCTTGACCTCGAGGAACGCCTGGCCGGAGTCCAGGTAGAGGCGGGTGCGCACTTTGAAGCGGCGCCTGCGGGGGCGCGCGGTCATGGAGAACGCGTCCAGCCCGGGTGTGTCGTAGTAGGTGGTGGAGTAGGCGGACACGTCGAGCCCGTCGATGCTCAGCAGGCGCGAGGCCGGGTCCACCAGGGCCAGGACCCTGCGGGCCTCCTCGAGCCCCAGGACGTACTTGCGGTCGACGCGGGTGAGCAGGGCGGCGCGCCTATTGAGGTCCCCGAGGCCGATGGGCGCGAGGGCGCGGGGCACGACGCGGGTGCGGGTGGTGGGCATTGCTTCTCCTCCTTCTTGTGGGGCTGGTCCTCCGCGCGGGGCCGGCCGGCCTATGCGGCCTCGGCGTGGGCGGGGGATTGGGGGGCGGCGCCGGCGTGGGGCCGGGCGCCGCGGCGGGGGGACGCCGTGGTGCTCTTCCCGGGCGACTGCTTCGTGCGCACATCGACCAGGGTGAGGTCGTTGACGAGGTCGAGTTTGATGACCCTGGTGGCGACCACGGAGGCCCCCAGGCGCTCCTCGAGGGCGGCGGCGAGGGCGTCCTGGTCGGCGATCGCGCTGTCCAGTTGGACGGTTCGCGTCGTGTAACGGCCGAAGACCAGTGCCGAGTCGCCCAGTGCCAGGGCGCCCAGTATGAGGGCGATGAGTCCGATCAGCAGGGGCGTGGCCTGGGTGGACATGCCCGACAGCAGTCCGATCGACAGGGCGGCGAAGTAGTAGGCGATCTCCGTTTGCGAGATCTGGTCCGAACGCAGGCGGATGATGGACAGGACGCCGAAGAGCCCCAGGCCCAGGCCCGCGCTCACCGTCGAATTGGCCAGGACCGTCGCCACCGCGAGCACGCCGACGTTCACGCCGAGGAAGGCGGCCACCAGGTCGGAGCGGCGGTGGCGTGGGAAGTAGAGTCCGAGAACGAGGACGAGCATGGCCGCGAGGTCGATGCCGATCATCTGCAAGGTGCTCATTGGCGCTCCTCCGTAGGTAACGTTTTGGTTACGATCAATTACTCCATCCATGTCTGGGAGATCCCTGGATTGTTTCTGGGCGACTTTTGGGACTTTCCGGGTATTCCATCTGATCGTGAAGCGATGCACAATAGGTGAATGACGCGCCCCACGAAAGATCCTGATCCGCGTGAGCGGCTCCACAAGAGATGGAAGCGCCTCACCGAATGGCCGATGATCGCGATCGCCGTCGTCTTTTTAGCCGTCTACTCCGCCGAGGTCCTCACCGACTCCGGGGAGGAGGGCGGCCACGAGGCGGTCCTCGACTGCTGCTGGGCGCTCTTCGCCGTGGACTTCGCCGTCCGACTGGCCACCGCGCCCCGCAGATGGCACTGGCTGCGCCACAACATGCTCGACTTCGCCTCCGTGGCGCTGCCCGCGCTGCGGCCGCTGCGCCTCGTGCGGATACTCGCGGCGTTCCGCGTCTTCCAGCGCCGCGCGGAGACCACCTTCCGGGGGCGCCTCGTCCTGTACACGGGCGGGCTGTCGGTCCTGCTCGTGTGGATGGGGGCGCTCGCGGTCCTCCAAGCGGAACGCCACGCGCCCGGCGCCCTCATCACGGACGTCGGCCGCGCCCTGTGGTGGTCGCTGGTCACGGTCACCACCGTCGGCTACGGGGACATCTCCCCGGTCACCCCCACTGGGAGGGTCGTCGCCACAGGCTTCATGCTCTTCGGCATCGCGCTGCTCGGCGTGGTCACGGGCCTCTTCTCCTCGTGGATCGTCGAGCGGGTCCGCGATGACGCGGAACAGGCGGCGCGCGGGCCGGGGCGCGCGCCCGGGGGAGTCCTCGGCGGCGCGCAGGCCGGTGCGGGCGGAGCGTTGTTGGGCCGCGGGGCCGATGACAGGGCGCAGGCCGGTGCGGGCGGAGCGGACGGCAGCGGCGGTGTTGGCGCTGCCGCGTGTGGCAGCGCTGGGGGCAGCCTGGGCTGTCCGGACGACGGAGCGGGCAGTCCGGGCGATGAGGGCGCCGCGGCCGAAGGGGGAGGGGCCGCGGGGCCGGGTGCTGCCAGTGCGGATGGGGGAGCGGGCGTCGTGGGGGATGGCGTTGGGCCGGACACCGCCGCCCTCGCCAGGGAGGTCGCCCAGTTGCGCCGCGCGGTCGCGCGCCTCACGCTCCACGTCCAGCGCCTCGACGGCAGTGCGGGGCGCTCGGACGGCCCTCCTGCCCCGGGGCCGTCGGACCGCCCGCAGGACGGAGCGGAGGAGGGGAGTGGGGAATGGGGCGGTGGCCCGGTCACGTTGGGCGCCTCGACGGATGCGGACTGAGCGGGGAGCGGCGGGGGCGGCGGAGGGCCGAGCGGGGACGGTGCCGCGGACGGGCGCGCTGGGGTGCCGTCGCCGAGGGCGGAGCCGCGTGCTCCTCGGCGGGTGCGGGTCGGAATCGGGGCGGGCAGGGCGCATGGGGCTGGCTGAGAGGTGTGTTGGGGCTGGTTGCGGCGCATTGGGGTAGGCAAATTGCCTGCCCCAATGCGTGGTTTCCTACCCCAATGGGACCGCTGGGCTCGGACCGCTGGTTCGGACTGCCGGGTTTGGACCGCTGGGCCCGGGAGGGCGCTGGGCGCGGCGGCCCGCGCCTCGTAGTGCCTAGTCGCCGCCCACTCCGGACCCCGGATCCGGGGGCGCCCCCGCCCATCGATCTGGGCGGGGGCGTACTCGAGTGCCATAGTGTCACGCACGGGTTCCGTCTGCGCGAGCGGTGGTGGAGGCGCGCTCGGCGGCCCACCGGGTGGGCAGGCGCGTCAGGGCCCCGCCACCGAGGACGGCGAGCACGACGGCGGCGATCACCATCGCCGTGGCGAACCCGGTCTGCTGTACGCCGAAACCCGTCAGCAGCGGTCCGATGGCTAGGCCTGCGGCGTAGGCGAGGTTGTACAGGGCGAAGGAGCCGCCCAACGTGGGCGGGCTCGACTTGAATCCCTGCTCGCTGATCAAGGTGGTGGCCGGGGCGAGCAGCAGGGCTGAGGACAGGCCGAGCAGGCCCATGCCGACCCCGGCTTCCCAGACTCCGGTCGAGCGGCCGAGCACCACCAGCGCGGCACCGGCCGCGACGACGCCGATTCCAATGAGCAGACGGGGGCTCGTCGATGCCACGAACCGCCCCACGATCGGGTTGGCGATGATGCTCGCCAGCGCCGCGATCCCGAACAGAACCCCGATCATGGTGCTGGAGGCCTGCGCACCGAGATGGCCGGGCAGAACCGGCTGCACCGCGGCAATCACCGCCGCGCCGATGGCGATGGCGATCACAATGGACACGGATCCCGGCACGCGCAGCACCGTGAAGGGACCCGCGGTGTCGTCGACCTGCCGGGGCGAGCCCGGAATCAGGACCAACAGCGCAACGAGGTCGGCGAGTGCGACGGCGGTGGCGACCAGGAACGGGGAAGCCGGTCCGAGGGCGTCGACCAGGAAGCCGGCCAGGGGCGGGCCGACGAGCACGCCGAGGGTCACGGTCGACATCGCGATGCCCATCATCTGGCCCCGTTCGTCGAAGCCAGTCGATGCGGCGATCAGGGAGAGGGCCGCGACCCATGCGGCGCCGCCGGCCAAGCCCTGCGTGAAACGCGCTGCCAGCAGCAGCCAGTAGGGACCGCAGGTGGCGAACAGGAGGGTGGCGATCGCCAGGACGATGACGCCGGCCACGAGCAGTCCCTTGCTTCCACGCCGGTCGACCATGCGGCCGGCGAAGAGCGTGGCGATCACCATCGCCACGGCGTAGGAGGCGAAGAGGATGCCGGTCGCGGCGGCTCCCTGCTCCACCACGGCGGGCAGCAGTGGCAGAACCGGGATTGCCAGGCCCTGGAGCAGCATGTCAGTGAAGAGGATCGCCCCGGAGACGGCTGTTGCCCGGGCGGGGGTTGCGCGGGGAAGCGCGCCGTCGTCGGGGGCCGCGCCGTCGGGGCGCGGATCGTTGGTGGTCGTATTGGTGGTCATGTGGTTCTTTCATGTTTCGAGCAACCCCTTCACCAGTGCCGTCATCGTGGCGTCGAGCTGGTCGGGTTGCGGAAGGTCATCGGGTCGGGTCACCGCGGCTACGGTGAACCCCTGGAGCAGTACGAGGACGAGGCCCGCGATGTCCCGTGGTGCGATGTTGGTCGCGCCCTTGCGGGAGGCGACGATTCCCTCGATGCGTTCACGCCAGTCGTCGAGCGCGTCGCCCTTGTCGTAGTGTTCGAATGCTTGGGGCGCGACCAGTACCGTCGTCGAGGCCAGGGCCCTGAACGCCCGGTCGCCGGTGATGAGTCGCACGAAGCGCGCGAGCAGTTCTTCGACTGCGCGATGCGCCCGCTCATCGAGTGCGACGGTCCCGTCGGCGCTGCCGGTATCGCCAGTGGCGGGGCTGACCGTGTCGAATAGGCGCTGGCCGTAGTCGGACCAGCCCCATTCGAGCGCTTCCGCCAACAGGGTCCGCTTGTCGCGGAAGTGATGGTGCAACGCGCCCCGCGTCACGCCCGCTCGTTCGGCGATGTGCTCGAACGTCGCCCCCCTCCACCCCTTCTCCTCGAAGGCTATCAGCGCCGCTTCCAGCAGCGCGACGCGGGTCTTGGCCGCGTCCTCAGCTGTTCGTCTCATACATACATGTTAGCTCGTATGTTAAAGAAAGGTGGAAGTTCCTGCTGCCCGGAACTATGGCGCTGTTCACTTGACGAGTGCTGTGAAACGCGCACGGGCGCCGTCGTCGGGTGCGCGGTGGCCGGGTGGTCCTGGGCGGGTGCGGGTCGGCATGGGGGCTGGTTGCGGCGTGCTGGGGTGGGTGAGGGGCGTATCGGGGCTGGCTGTGGCGTATCGGTGCTGGTTGCGGCGCGCTGGGGCTGGCTGAGAGGTGTGTTGGGGCTGGTTGCGGCGCATTGGGGTAGGCAACGGGTCATTGGGGTAGGCAAATTGCCTGCCCCAATGCGTGGTTTCCTGCCCCAATGGGATCACTGGGCTCGGACCGCTGGGCTCGGACCGCTGGGCCCGGGAGGGCGCCGAACGGGTGGCGGCGCTGGGGGGCGCAGGATGACACCAAGCGGGCGGGGCCCAGGACGGCGCTGCGCGCGGCGGCCCTCGCCTCGTAGTGACTAGCCGCCGCCCACCCCGGACTCCGGATCCGGGGGCGCGTCAGGGGGCGCGGAGTGCACAGCATGCTTGCGCATGTGCTCGACGGCGATGACGACCCACGTCGAGAAGGCGATGGGCTGCATGACGATATTGAGGTTCTCCGGCGTCAACGCGATATCGAAGGCCATGTTCGTCAAGGACCTGCTCAGGTACGCTTCGAACACCTCCTTGATCTCGGCGAAGTACAACTGGTACACCACCAGGAAGATCGTGAACCACTGGATGAAGTACTCGGCGATCTCGTAGACCTCCTCGTCGGCGGCCAAGTGGAAGCGCAGGGTGAGCGCGCGCCTCACCGCCAACTGGATGACGGCCGTCAGCAGCACGAGGACCAACAGCGTCAGCAGCAGCCACACGCTGCGGAAATCCCCGAAGCGCGACTGGAGGATCCCGGCGGCGTTCCTGGCGCTGTCGAACGCGTTCGGATCCTTGATGAGCGCCACCGCGCTCAACAGCGCGCCCCCGCCGATGGCCAGGAGCACCAGCAGCAGCGCGTTGCCCAGGGCCGTCAAGGTCAGGAAGGCCAGAGTCCGCAGGAACACGAGGCGCCGGCGCGAGCGCCTGCCGTGCAGGAGCACTCCGAGCACGTACAGCAGCGCGCAGATCAGTCCGATGTGTATGACGATGTCCATGGGGCTCCCTTCCGCCACACTATTGTGCCCGAGGGGGCTGCGGGCGGGTGCGGCGCCCACGGCCCCGCGCTACCCTGAACGCGGCGCCAGCCCGCCGCCCGCGCAGGCGCCGCCGCGAAAGGAGCAACCATGACGAAACCCTCAGCGAAGCTGGCCGAACTGGGCATCGAGCTGCCGCCCGTCGCCACCCCCGTCGCCGCGTACACGCCCGCCGTCATCGACCGCGGCGTCGTGCGGACATCCGGGCAGATCCCCGTCGTCGGAGGGGAACCGGTGTGCGTCGGCGCAGTGGGCGAGGGCGGGGTCGACCCCGAGGACGCCAAGGGGGCGGCGCGCGTGTGCGCCCTCAACGCGCTCGCGGCCGCCGCTGCCGCCGCCGGGGGAGTGGACAGGCTGGCGGGCGTCGTCAAAGTGGTGGGCTTCGTGTCCTCGCGCCCTGACTTCTACGGGCAGGCCGGGGTCGTCAACGGCGCTTCCGAGCTGTTCGGCGACGTCTTCGGCTCCGCCCACGCGCGCAGCGCAGTCGGCGTCGCGGCCCTTCCCCTGGGCGTGTCTGTGGAGGTCGAGGCGGAGTTCGCCCTGCGCCAGGACTGAGGGCAACCGGTGGTCGGGACGCCCTCCGGGCGCGCCCGCAGGCGTCGTGGCCGCCGGTTGGGGCGGCCCTCGCCCTTGGTGCCGACGAAGGCCACCGGCGTGGTGCTGGCACCGGCTGACGCCGACGCGCGTTGTCGACGATCTGCATGGGATATCGGCACCGACGCGCGTTGTTGATATGAGCGCGCATTATATCCCCCTCGCGGTGTCGACGACCCCCTCACGATGTCAACAAGGCGCGTCCGTGCCGACAACGGGTGCCCATGCTCGCGTCCGGGGAGCGCTGCGCCCCCGCAAGGGCCGGGTCCCGGACCGGCTTCCCTGGGGTGCGCACACAAGGGGGCTGATTTACGAAACACGCACCGCACACAAGGGCTTGATTCCGCCCTTGTGTGCGGCACCAAGAAGGGACGGGGAGTGGGCCCGAGGGGGAGCCGGTGAGCCGGAACGGCGGACCCGCGCCCGCACTCGCGTCCGGGGAGCGCGTGCGCCCGCCGATCGGAAGGTCCCCTGCTGTTCCCCGCGACGGCCTGGTTGGGGAACCCTACACTGGTCGCCCGTGGGCACCGGGCCCACGATCGCCTGACAAGAGGAGACACCGTGGCAACCAATCCCGAGGCGGCCCCCGCGGGCGCCCAGACCTTCAAACTGGTCGATGCCAGCACGCAGCCCGCCGGCGACTGCGGCTGCGGCGGACACGGCTCCACTGACGCGGATTCGGCCTCGTCGAGCTGCGGCTGTGGCGGGCACGAGGCCCCCGAGGCAGCCCCGGCCTCGTCGGGTTGCGGCTGTGGCGGGCACGAGGCCCCCGAGGCGGCCCTGGCTTCGTCGAGCTGCGGCTGCGGCGGGCACGGCGGCGGTCACCGCCACCGCCATGGGCACGAGCACCGAGGGGGCGCGGGAGTGGTCCACCAGAGCAGCGACGACGAGTTGGTCATCCACTCCATCCCCCGCGTGGTGCGGCACGCCGTGCTCTTCGCGGCGGTGGACAGCCTGCCCGTGGGCGAGAACATCCGGATCCGCGCGCCCCACCAGCCCGAGCCGCTCTTCGCCCACCTGCGGGACTCCTCGTCCCACTACCGCGTGGAGACGCTCGAGGCCGGCCCCAGCTGGCGCTACCGCGTCACCCGCCTGGCCTGATCGGCGCCCCCCGGACGCGCCGCGGCGCGCGGGGCGGTCCGGGGCGCTACCGTTGTCACATGAGCATCTTCGTTGATGAGCCCGTTGAGGGTGAGAACGACTTCGACCGGGTCGAGACCGACGTCGTGGTGGACGCGACGGTCGAGAGGGCCTGGGCGCTCGTGTCCGAACCCGGGTGGTGGGTCAACGACGGCCCCCTCGGCGACCACGACGTCACCCGGGGCGATGACGGCGTCTACCGCGTCAACGACCCAGAGGCGGGGCAGTGGCTGATCGAGAAGGCCGACGAGGACCCGATGGACGTCGTCGCCTACCGCTGGTACCCCCTGGCCGACGACGAGCTGCCCGACGGCCGCACGACGCGCGTCGAGATCTCGTTGTCCGAGGAGCGCGGCGGCGTCGCCATCCACGTCGAGGAGTCCGGCCTGTCGTCGGTCAGCGACGACGAGGACGTGGTCCGCCAGGCGTGGGAGGACGAGGCCGGCATGTGGGACCAGGTCCTCACCGCCGCCAAGGAGTACCTGGAGTCCTGAGCGCCTGGTGGCGTGGATCATATGTAGACAGTTGCAGTTATAACTGCAACTGTCTACATTTGTGTGTGTAAGCCCAGTGGGGCGGGTGGTCGACCGGGCAACCGGCGATTGTGATTGAGGAGTGCACCATGGCTGCCGCAGTGATGGCCAGGGGGACCGAGACGCTCATCGTCTCCCAGAAGGAGCAGGCCGCTGCTGAGAAAGTCGTCAATGAGGTTGATGGCGGGCGGGGCGCCGCCTGTGTCCGCCTGAAAGTGGTCGTCGGCGACCGGGAGACCGATCTTTCCGACGAGCTGACGCGGCTCGTTCTTGAGGCTCTGCGCTGCGCGGGCAATGGGAGGACCTTGACGCTGGGCTCCATGCCGAAGGAGCTCACCACGACCGCAGCGGCGAAACTCCTAGGAGTGTCGCGCCCCACGCTGATGAAATGGGTCGGCGAAGGACGGCTCGCGTCCCACAAGGTCGGCAGGCACACGAGGTTCGAGTCCGAGGACGTGCTGCGGCTCAAGGAGCAGCGCAGGCGCGCCCAGATCGACTCCGTGAGAAGGATGATGGAACTGGAGGACGCGATGGAGGACTTCAGCTAGTCTTGTTCTATGTCCGCTCATCCTTATCACACGGTTCTGGTCGATGCGAATGTGTGGTACTCACGGACCCTGAGGGACTGGGTGTGCATGCTCGCCACCGAGGCGGAAGGCGATCTGTACACCGTCCTGTGGACCGACGACATCCTCACCGAGTGCACCTACCACCTGCGCAAAGCCAACCCGCGGTGGGAAGGCGGGAAAATTAGTCGTATTCGCGAGTCGATAGAAGAGGTCTTTCCCGATGGGCGAGTGCGTGACTTCGTTGTGGAGGGTGGTGCTCTTGATGAAGGGGATCAGCATGTTCACGCAGCGGCCGTCGCCGGGCGCGCCGACTTCGTTCTGACGATGAACGTGAAGGACTTCCCCGGAGGGGATGAATGCCCGTACGAGGTTTACACCCCGGGGGAGTTCTTCACGCTGGTCTGGGACTCCGCCCCTGGACTTGTCGAACGTGTCTCTCGGAAAATGGACCGCTACTGGAGTGGGAAAGGGCATCCTTACTCAGTTGCTGAGCGTCTGCGGAGCGCGGAGAAGAGCGCCGCGATGAAGGAGTTCGCCCGGAGGGCCGCCAGGGTCCTCTGTGATCGCTGACGGGCGCCCCGGCCCGCGCCCCGCCGGTCCGACGCACCCCGAGGCGAGCTCGGCGGCGACCGCGTGGAGGCGCACGGCCAGTGCGGTGAACGCCGACGAGTCGACGGCTCGGCCGCCGCGCTCCTCATCGGCGCGCCCCGCGGCCAGGACGGCGCCCAGGATCCCGGCCAGCACGTCGCCACTGCCCGCGGTGGCCAGCCACCCGGGGCCGGAGTCCACCGAGAGCAGATCCGCCGCGACGGGAGGGCCGTCCGAGCACCGGGCGGAGGCGATGAGCGCGGGCGAGCCCTTGAGCAGGACGGTGGCTCCCGTGAGCCGGACCAGGTCGCGGGCGCGCGCGGCCGGCGCGGCCTCGACCTCGGCGCGGGTGACGGAACCCTCCAGCGCCGACAGGAGGGCGGCGGCCTCCCCGGCATGCGGAGTCAGGACGTGCCCGGCGCTGCATCGGGCGCCGGCCCTCAGACGTTCGGCGAGCAGCGGCAGGGCACCGGCGTCGATGACGGCGGGGACGGGTCCCGGGGCGGCGCCGGGCGCGCCCGATCGCCCCCTTCCGACCTCCAGCGCACGTCCCAGGGCGGCGTCGATCTGGGCGGCGCACTCCGGGTCGGCCGGGTCGGTGCCCGGCCCGATGACGAGGGCCTGGCAGCGGCCGGATGCGGGGACGACCTCGGGCCGGCGCGCCAGGACGAGATCCTCGACGCGGCGCGGCGCGCTCAGGCGGACCATGCCGACCCCGCAGCGCACGGCCGCCGAAGCGGCCAGGACGGCGGCGCCGGGGTAGGAGCGGCTGCCCGACCGCAGTCCGACGACGCCGCGGGTGTACTTATGGTCCTCATCATCGGGGATGCGCAGGAGGCGGCCGAGGCCGGCATCGTCCGGCCGCCGAACGAGGGCGTCGGACGCAGCGGGGACGGGCAGGCCGAGATCGACCACCTCGACGCGCCCGCACGCGCCGGCGGCCGGCGCCAGCAGGTGAGCGCCTTTGAGACAGGTGAAGGTGACGGACAGGTCCGCCCTCAGCACGGGGCCGCTCACGGTGCCGTCGTCCACGCCGGTGCCGCTAGGCACGTCGACCGCCAGGACACGGAACCCGCGTGCTCCCCGGCGTCCCGCAGCAATCAGCGGCGCGACGAGCTCGACGGCCGTCGGCCGCAGAGGGCCGGTCGCGCCGATGCCGGTCAGGCCGTCGATGACGAGG
>ERZ773070.1799-NODE-1799-length-12727-cov-15.951547_pt1 | contig 12727 bp, 13 predicted proteins | sample MGYA00580618_ERZ773070 | MGnify/ENA primary metagenome ERZ773070 (study PRJEB29015, sample SAMEA2738023) | human oral metagenome | biome: human oral; feature: human-associated habitat; material: dental | place: China | collected 2019 ...
GTACTTATTGCTCGCGAGAACGGTACTTGTTCGTCGCGAGAACGGTACTTGTTTGGCGTGAGAACGGTACTTGTTTGGCGTGAGAACGGTACTTGTTCAGGGCTCCCGTCTCACTCGCCCCGGACTGCGTGGATACCTGGGCGGGTCGGGGCGCGGTCGTGTGGTGGGTCAACGCTCGCCCCGGACTGCCTGGGATACCTGTCAAATGCTGGTGATGATCACTCGGGTGAGCGAATGCCTGCTGATTGTCTATGCGCATATGACAGCCCCTCAGGTACTTTTCTAGATTGTATATTGATCTGTGTCGAGGCCGCCAAGGCCCTGACCAGCTGCTGCCTCGGACTGTGTGGCTGTGTCTCCGGGGGTCGAGGGAGGGGCCGTGCGGGTCAGATGTCGGTGTTAATACGTGGCCGCACCTCTGGGGGCCGAGGTGGTCCCGCCCGGCTCAGGCCACCCGGCTCAGGCCACCTAACTCTCAGGCCACCCGGCTCTCAGGCCACGGGACCGCCCGTCGCGGCCACCACCGCTCCCGGACCGGCCCAGCTCGACCAGGACCTCGGCGTGGCCGGTGTGGGGGAACATGTCGAACAGCCGTGCCCGTCTCACCCGCAGCGAGGGCATGGCCGCCAGGTCGCTGACCAGGGAGGACGGGTTGCAGGAGGAGTAGAGGACCCGCCCCACCCCGCTGGCCTCGATACGCTGCGCCAGGTCGGGCCCGATCCCGCGCCGGGGAGGGTTGACCACGAGCAGGTCCGGCACGCTCCCGGACCTCGGGTCCAGGACCCGGGCGTCACCGGCCTCGAACCACACCCGTCGCGGGTCCAGGCCCATGAGACGGGCGGAGGCCTGGGCTCCGTGGATGGCCGACGCCGAGAGCTCCACGCCGCGTACCTGCGCGCCGTGCAGGGCCGGGTGCGAGGCCAGCGCCAGGGCGAAACCGCCGACTCCGCAGAAGAGGTCCCACAGGCGCAGGGGGACGGCGCCCCGCTTGCTGCCGGCACCGGTTCGCCCAGCGTCGGCCCCGGCCCGCCCGCCTGCCATCCATCCGGCACCAGCCCGCCCGGTACTGGCCCGCTCGCCACCGGCCCGCCCAGTGCCAGCTCGTCGGGTTGCCACCTGCCCGGTACCAGCCACCTGCCCGCCTGCCATCCACCCGGTACCAGCCCGTCCGGCGTCGGCCCACCCGGCGTCGGCCCGCCGCCTCGATGCCCACTGGGCCGCCCACTGACGGGCGGTGGCGTAGAGCTCCTCGGCCACGGCGGTGTTCGTCTGGAAGAAGGAGCGGGTGGGCAGCAGCAGGGGCAGCACCGTCTCCTCTGCCTTCCTGCCCTCCGGCCGTCCGGGAACGTCCTGCGCCGGTAGGAGCAGGTCCATCTGGAGGCGGTCGGACATCCCCTCCGCCAGCCCCAGGAGGATCTCCTCCTCACCCTCCAGCACAGCCTGGCGGACCGGCTGGATATTGGCGCTCATGACCTCAAGCTGCGGCAGGGCCCGGCGGATCCGCGGCAGCGCCCGACGCAGCGTCCCCACGTGCCGATGGGAGCGCAGGACCCATCGGACCATGAGCGCCCCCGTCGGCGAGGCGGTCAGGAGGAGGTACTTCAGCTCCCCCCGGTCGGTCGCAATGTGGTAGGGCTCCAGGCCGAGCCCGGTAACGAGCTGGCCCAGGACCGGCAGCGACTCCTGGATCGCGTCCACGTGGAGCGGGCAGCCGCGCAGGTCCAGACTGCCCCCGAAGCGGTCGGCCAGCCCCAGGACGGGGGCGGACACGCTCCCGGAGACCGCCATCTTGGCCTTGTTGCGGAAACCGGTCGGGGCGCTGCCAGCTGGCGGGAGCCAGGTGTCACGAGCGACCGGGGCGGGCCCGTCGGCCAGGAGGCCGGCCACCTGCGCCTGCTTGGCGGCCAGCTGCTCGGGGAGGGGACGCGCCAGGTCCGGGCAGGAGCGGCACGCCCCGGCATCGTGCAGGGAGCAGGCCGTCCGTGAGGGCGCCCGTTGGGAGGGGGCCGAGCGGGCACGGCCCGCCGTCGGGCGTGGTGGGCGTCCCATGCGTCTCCTGTCTTCCTGGGTTGTGTACTGGTTGTGCGAGGTTGCCGACGGCGTCCGGCGCGGAGGCGGACACGCCCCTCGCCGAATCTTATGTAATAAATATCACTTATAGATCTGTGGGGGCGGACGCCGACGCGACCGCCCCAACCGACCCGGAAAACCCCAGCCGAGCCCGGGCCCCAGAGCGGTGGCCCGGAGGTGCTTCGCAGACGACCTGGGCGGCAGTATCCTGCCGTGTGATTGTGGGGAGGCTGTCCTCCTTGGTGGAGTCGTCCGGTGTGTTCCGGGATTTATGGATCATTTTATGCGGGTGTGATATTTCTATATTATTGTAGCGAGGGTTTCTAGCCTTTATGGTCGATCCTGGTCGAGGCGGTGGGTACACGTCTGTGTCCAGACGGGTACGCGCCTGCACCCGCCGGAGAACCTGCGCCCGCCGGAGAATATGACGAGGCCCGCGTCCGAGGTCTACCTCGGCCCGCGGGCCTTCGTCGTCGAGGGGCTCGCTCCCGGGTTCCCATTCCTGGGGGAGCTCCCTCCTTCGCCAGAACGCTCCGTGCGGGCTCCCTTGGACCCGTACAGTGCTCGGTCAGGGTAGGTCGTCGGGTTCCCCAACCCTCGCGACCCGTTCCGTCCGGCGGCAAGAACAATACAACGCCTCCTGCCTGTGAGAAGACCCTATATATGCCTGGGAAGCTGCTGGGAGATGGGGGGCGAATGGGCTCGTTCGGCGGGTGACCAGGTACTGAGCGCGCCTTCCGCCCGTGAAAGGCGGCAGACTGGGGTCATGAGTGAGCCCATTATCACACTATCTGACCCCTCTGCCGTGCCCGACGACGCCCGGACGGGCCCGGCCGCGGCCGACGGCCCGGTCGTCCTGCCGCGCACGGGCATCGGGACCGACGTCCACGCCTTCGCCGCGCCGGACTCGGGGACGCCCCTGCGCCTGGCGTGCCTCGAGTGGCCCGGTGAGGTGGGGCTGTCGGGGCACTCCGACGGCGACGTGGTGGCCCACGCCTGCGCCGACGCCCTCTTCTCAGCCGCCGGGCTGGGGGACCTGGGGAGCAACTTCGGCACCTCCGAGCCCCGGTGGAAGGGGGCTGCCGGGGCGGTCCTCCTGGCCGAGGCGGCACGACGGGTGCGCGAGGCCGGTTTTGAGATCGGCAATGTCGCGGTCCAGCTCGTGGGCGAGCGGCCCCGGGTGTCCGGCCGCGCCGCCGAGGCCGGTGCGGCCCTGAGCCGGGCGGTAGGCGCCCCGGTGTCCTTCTCCGCCACCACTACCGACCACCTCGGGTTCCTGGGGCGCGGGGAGGGGCTCCTGGCGGTCGCCACCGCCCTGGTCTACCCGGGATAGGCGGCCCCCGCACCCGCCCCGGGACCGGCGTCTGCCGGAACGCCTCAAGCATGTTCGCGGCGTGGCCCCCGCACCCGCCCCGGGCCGAGCGGCACCTCGTCGCTGGCGCGGACCACGGAGTTGGTGCAGCCCCCCGCACCCGCCCCAGGACCGGGCCGCGGAGGGCGGGTATGTTTGGGCCGTGAGTGATCTCCAGCCTGGCATGCCGTCCCTGCGCCTGTACGACTCGGCCGCCCGCGCCGTCGTCCCCCTGGCGCCCACCGTCACGCCCGGAACGGTCACGATCTACCTGTGTGGTGCCACCGTCCAGGGCTCCCCGCACATTGGGCACATGCGCAGCGCCATCGCCTTTGACGTGCTGCGCCGCTGGCTAGAGCGCTGCGGCCAGGAGGTACGCCTCATCCGTAACGTCACCGACATTGACGACAAGATCCTGGCCAGGTCCGCCGCCGATCCGCCCGTGCCCTGGTGGGCCTGGGCCCAGCGCCACGAGCGTGAGTTCGACGCCGCCTACCGGGCGCTCGGCGTGGCCCCGCCCACCTACGAGCCGCGCGCCACCGGCCACGTCCCGGAGATGATCGACCTGGTGCGGCGCCTGCTCGACGCCGGGCACGCCTACGTCGGCGAGCGCGGCAACGTCTACTTCTCGGTGGCCTCCCTGCCCGACTACGGCTCGCTGACCAACCAGCGCGTCGAGGACCTGGCCACCACCGAGGACGAGGCCCAGATCGACGACGACGTCGAGGCCGACAAGCGTGACCCGCGCGACTTCGCCCTGTGGAAGACCGCCAAGCCCTCCGAGCCGGACGACGCCGCCTGGGACTCCCCCTGGGGCCGCGGCCGCCCCGGCTGGCACCTGGAGTGCTCGGCCATGTCCCGGCGCTACCTGGGCGAGACCTTCGACATCCACGGCGGCGGCATCGACCTGCGCTTCCCCCACCACGAGAACGAGCAGGCCCAGTCCCACGGCGCCGGCTGGGGCTTCGCGCGCCACTGGGTCCACAACGCCTGGGTGACCATCAAGGGCGAGAAGATGAGCAAGTCGCTGGGCAACTCCCTGGTGGTGGCCGAGCTGCTCAAGCGCTACGACGCCGCCGTGCTGCGCCTGGCCCTGGGCACCGTCCACCACCGCTCCACCGTGGAGTTCTCCGAGGAGACCCTCGCCGACGCCGCCGCCCTGTGGGAGCGTCTGAGCGGCGCGGTGCTGCGGGCCCGGGAGGTGGCCGCCGGCCCCGACGGCACGGCCGGCCCTGACGGCACGGCTGGCCCCGACGACCCGGTGGACGCCCCCGCCGAGGAGGTGCGCGAGCGCCCCCTGCCGGCGGAGTACGCGGCCGCCATGGACGACGACCTCGGCCTGGCCGGGGCCATGGCCGTCGTCCACGCCACCCTGAAACGGCTCAACACCGCGCTCGCGGCCCCCGGGCCGGACCGCGACGCCGCCGTCTCCGCGGCCCTGGACCTGCGCTCCCAGCTCGACGTCCTGGGCCTGGACCCGCTGGCCGAGCCCTGGCGCGCCCACGTCCTGGGCGGCGCGGGCGCCGGCAGCGACGCCGCCATGGACGCGCTCGACCACCTCGTGACCGCTCTGCTCGACCAGCGCGCCCGGGCCCGCGCGGCCAAGGACTGGGCCAGCGCCGACGCCCTGCGCAACCAGCTGGCCGCGGCCGGCGTCGTCGTCGAGGACTCCGCCGCCGGCGCCCGCTGGCACCTGGCCTGAGCCCGGCTGAAAGGACCACCATGCCCGGAAACGAGCAGTACCCCGGCGCCCGGCGCCGCAATCCCAAGAAGGGCCCCACCAAGGGCTCCGGCGGCAAGCGCCGTCGGGGGCTGGAGGGGCGCGGCCCCACACCCAGGGCGGAGGACCGCGTCGGCCATCCCAGGGCGAAGGCGAGGGTGCGCGCCCAGGCGCGGGCCGCCCAGCCCACGCACGCCAAGCGGCTGGAGCAGGCCAGGGCGCGCTTCGGCGTGCCCGCGGACCACGAGATCGTGTGCGGCCGCAACGCGGTCGCCGAGGCCGCCCGCGCCGCCGTCCCGATCGCGCGCGTGTTCATGGCCGCGGCGGCGGCGTCCTCCGAGTCCGACGACCGCCTGGCCGCCGTCGTCCGCCGTGCGACCCTCCTGGGCGCGCCGGTGCTGGAGGCCACCAGGCTCGACCTGGAGGCCCTCACCGACGGCGCCGCCCACCAGGGCGTGGCCATCGAGGTGCCCGCCTACGAGTACGCCGACGCCGCCGGCCTGCTGGAGCGCGCCCGCGAGGCCGGCCGCACCCCGCTGCTGGTGGCCCTGGACCAGGTCACCGACCCGCACAACCTTGGGGCGGTCCTGCGGTCCGCGGGGGCCTTCGGGGCCGACGGCGTCATCATCCCCGAGCGGCGGTCGGTCGGGGTCAACGCCACCGTGTGGAAGGTCTCGGCCGGCGCGGCCGCCCGGGTGCCGGTGGCGCGCGAGACGAACCTCGTGCGCACCCTGACGGCCCTGAAGAAGGAGGGCTGCTTCGTCGTCGGGCTCGACGGCGACGGGGACACGGCCCTGGAGGACCTCGCGCTCGCCGACGCCCCGCTCGTCGCGGTCACCGGGGCCGAGGGGGCGGGCCTGTCCCGCCTGGTGCGAGAGACCTGCGACGTCGTCGCCTCCATCCCGATCGCCCGCGCCGTCGAGTCGCTCAACGCGGCGGTGGCCACCGGCATCGGCCTGTACGAGATCGACCGGCTGCGCCGGGCGGCCCGTTCCGCCGATCCCATTCAGCCGGCTCCGCCCGCTCAGGGCTGACCGGCGCGCCTGTTGCTGACACAATAGGCGCCGGACCCGTATCCCCATCAACGGACCGACCGCGCCGCGGCTGGTCCCAGCCGGCTAGGAGGCCGCCATGGCTCAGGACACCGCACAGCGCTGGAACCGCACCGAGGGCGTGCTCATCGCGCCGGGCACCCAGCCGGAGGCGGTCGCCGACCGCCTCGTCGCGGACCGGGTCGTCGCCCGCCTGGAGTGGTACCCCTCCAGCCCCCACCTGCTGTCGATGACGCTCATGACGGACGCGGACGGCCGGGTGGCCGTCACCCCGCCCGCCCGCGGAGGGGCCGTGGCCGGCCTCGGCGTCAGCGAGCTCGCCGAGGCCCTGGCCCGCGAGTTCGGGGCGGACGTGACCATCGGCCCGGCCGCCTTCAACGCGCTGCCCGACGACGTCGCCCTGCCCGAGGTCTCGGGCGGCCCCGGGGCGACCACCCGCACGCTCGTGGTCTCCCCGCTGAGCGCCTACACGGTGCCCCTGCAGGCCACGCTGCTGGAGCGCCCGCTGGCCGTGGCCTCCCTGCCCGGCCTGGACCGCCGGATCGTCATGTACACCGGCGACGGCGCGGGCCTGGGCAGCTTCGGCTGGGACGAGGAGTCCCTGCCCGCCCTGGTCCTGACCGTCGACGAGCGTGACGTCGCCGCCCGCGCCATCCTCACCGGGGAGGGCGACGACGACGCCGTCTTCTCCTGGGGCATGACCTCCCGCTACGTGTGGGGCGGGGTCGGCGAGCCGGGGCCGGCGCTGCGTGCGCTGGTCGATGAGCTCCTCACCGACTCCACTGACGTCTCCGTCATCGCCTCGACCGTGCCGGGCGCCGACATCGAGGCCGCCGCCAAGGCCTTCGCCACCCCGGGGCTGGAGGGCATGGTCGCCCTGACCCGGGCCCTGGGCCTGCCCGAGTGGGTGGAGTCCGTCCTGAGCGGGCGGCTCGCGCCGGCGGAGGTGCCCGGCGCGGTCGTCCACGAGCCGCGCGGCCTGTCCAACGCCGTGGGGCGCAGCGTCGGCATGCTGCTGCAGGACCCGTCCACGCCCGGATCGGCCTTCTGGCAGTCCTACGTCCGCACCGTCACCGACATGCCCTGGGCCGTGCGCGGCGCGGCGATTCTCGAGGCGGGCCTGGGCGGAGCGCTGGTGGGCGCCGCGGTGCGCCGCCACCACCGGAGCGGCCGGCTGTCCGGCGGGCTGCTGGGCGTGGGCATAGTGCTCATGGTGGACGCGGTCGCCGAGACCTCGCTGGCGTCCTGGACGCGTCACCGCGAGCTGCGGCGCCGGGCCGACGAGGAGATGGCGCTGGTCGCCGAGGAGCTCGGCGCCTGAGGGGCGCGCGGGGCACCTTCGTCCTAATCGAGTCCCTCGAGATAGGCCTTGAGGACGGCTCTCGTGTCCACGGGTGCGGCTTCGGCCGCCTGGTACATCAGCAGCGCGTCCACCAGTCCCACCAGGTCGGGGGCGCGGGTCGCGGCGTCCGAGACGCCTGCGGAGGTGAGAACCTGCTCGGCCAGTCGGGTCAACGGCTCCCTGACCGGGGCCTTGGCCGTGAGCGCCTCTCGAAGCTCGGCATCGTCTTGCAACTCGAACAGGAGCGCGCCGCGGGCGGCTTGAGCATCCGAGCGTCGTGCCATGTGCGCGAGGATGTCCGCTGCGATGCCGGCCGCCTCATGGCGATGAAGTGACGCGGGGATCTTGACGTCGGCGATGTCCGACTGCGATCCCTCGGAAAGACGGTTGACCACGAGTGTCAGCAGATCTCGGCGGGTGCGGGCGTAGTAGGAGGTCGATCCGCGGGGGAGCCCCGCTTCGGCATCGATGTGCAGGTGCGTGAGTGCGTGCACTCCATCGCGGGCGATGAGCCGCACTCCGGCGTCGCCGATCTGCTCTCTGCGTCCTGCCCCGCGTCCCATGGCGTCCTCTCCTTGCCTTTCGAGTCTAGATTCCTCTACGATTATAGGGACTCTATGATCGTAGAGTTGTTGATGCTGTGAGAGAGGCGCGCGATGAGAGTGGCAGTTGTAGGAGGGGGTGTCTCCGGGAAGGCCATCAGGCGTGCTCTGGAGAATGCCGGGACGCAGGTGACGATGCACTCGCGCCGGACCGGTTTCGACGTCCTGCGAGATGATGCCGTGGCCGTACTGGCGGGGGCGGATGCCATTGTGGAGGCCAGTGGCAGGTTCACCACCAGCAAGAAGGCCGCAACCGACTTCTTCACGCGTTCGACTCGCACCATTTCCGCTGCGGCGAAGGCCTTCGGGGCGCGACACGTTCTGCTCTCGATCGTCGGCTGTCACTTGCCGGAAGTCCGGGGGTACGGCTATTTCGCGGGCAAAGTTGCTCAAGAGGAGCTTGCCCGCCGGATGAGCCCGCGTCTGTCGCTGGTCCGCTCGACCCAGTGGTTCGAGTTCGTCGGCCAGAATGTGGAGCGCATGCGCCGCGGACCCATTTCGCTCATCCCCTCCATGAGAATGCGACCGGTCAGCCTCGACGCCGTCGCCGAGACCGTGGCTCAGGCGGTTCTCAGTGACGACGACGGTCGGACGTATGAGGTTGCGGGGCCCGAGGTGATGACGCTGTGGGAGATGACTGCGCAGCTCCCATCCTTGAGCGCGCGACCGGTGCCCCTGCTGATCCCGACCCGCTGGGGACTCGCCTTCCGCCGCGGTGCGCTGGTTCCGGGCGATGATGTGCCGTCGGCGGGCCCCACGTATGCTCAGTGGTTGCGGGCGTGACGAGCATGGTCGAGCCTGATGATGTCGTTCTGCGGGTGGCCGCACGGCTACGGCCACGCACCGATGGCGATCAGGAATGCCATGAAGGCGAGGAACGGTATGACGGCCGTGACGAGCAGCACCCCGAAGAGGGTGAGCATGATGGTCGTGGGAGCGCGGTGGGCGCTGTCGGAGATCGGGGTGGGTGAGATCACCGGCGACGAGTTCTGCCACTGCGGCTCCCAGTAGAAGAGCCGGACCGCTCCACCGGGTTCCACGCGCACCGTCACCGGCCGGGTGAATACCAGCACCCCCGGCACGCCTACCTCCAGAGGAACGCCGGCGGGGACCTGCAGTCGCGTAGTCCCCATGGGCAGGTGCACGTTCTCGCCGTTGATGCGGATCGCAGCCGGACGCCCGGGAGGGCTGAGCAGTCGAGGCTCCGCTCGCACATGCTGGACGGTGATATCCAGGTAACCGGTACCGTGCGGATAAGCAGGATAAGCACTGGGCGGTGGACCGGTTGTACCGTTCACTGCGCTCCTCATTCGCTCTTTAACTTCATGCCGGCGGTGCGGCCCACGGGGGTGAGCCCGTACTCGCGGCAGGCGACGGGCTCTCCGATCTCCTTGGTGATCCGCATCGACTGGGACATGCGGCAAGTCTTTCAGGAAACGACGGCCACGGCGCGCAGGCCGCGCGGGTCGGGCCGTCGCGCTCGATCACGGGAGGCGGGAAGCGCGGCCGGTGGGGGGCCGCTGGATCAGGAGGCGGAGAGGACGCGCGGCGGGGGCGCGGGCGCGGCGATGCCGAGTCCCCGGGCCAGGTCCCGACCTGCGGACGCGGTCGCGGCCTCGTCCGCTCCGACCACCTCGGCGTCCCTCGAGTGCTCAAGGCTCCCGGAGACCGCGGCGCTGCTGTCCCCGCGCCCGGTGAGCACCGCGAGCGCGAGGCAGCCCTCGGAAGTCTCGAGGACGAGCACCGGCTGATCGGCGGCCAGGCGGATCCCACCGGCGGAGCTGAGGGGATAGCCCGTCATGGCCCAGAGGGACAGGCGGCCGACGACGATGCGGAGCACGGTCCGGCGCCAGAGACGGCCCGCGGAGCGCATGCACACCTCGCGCACCGGCGGCAAGGAGGTAGGAGGTCCTGCGGCGTACCCTCCTGATGCCCCGGCAGTCGACGACGGCGACCGGCAGCACCACCGCCCGCCCGCCCGGCCCGTCGGAGCCGCGTCCGGCACGGCGCAGCTCCCGCTGCCGCCCCCGTTCCAGCCGGCGCCACGAGGCTCGACGGCCAGGCCGCTCGTCGTGCTCACCGCGTTCGAGGCGGCGCTGGAACAGCTCGACGGGCGCCCAGATGACAGGGAGCAGGAACGCCGCGGCCGCGAAGCACGCCATGAGGTCCGTCTCTCCCGCCTGCGCCGCCAGCCATGCGGCTGAGCACAGCGCCGCCTCGGGCACCGCGAAGAAGAACGCGAACAGCAGGACGGTCGTGCGCGTGCTCTCCACCCACCGCGGGACCAGGATCAAGATGAGCAGATGGATGATGATGAAAAGAGCCATCCCGAACACCATGAGGTTCTCATTCGCGATCGACCACCCCCAGGCCGCCAGCGCCCAGGGGCTCGCGAGGAGCGCCGTCAGGACCGCGCCGAGGACGAGCCGCCTCCTCCACCGGCGCGACGCCGACGGCCCCTGGCCCTCAGCGGGGAGGGCGGCGGTAGCCGGGGCGCCGGGCGGGTCCTGCACCCCGGCCTCCTCGGCCCACTCCTCCCTCGCGGGTCGCCGGACGCAGCAGTCCTCGTCGATCCGGATCCCGCCGATGCGGGAGATCAGAGAGTCCAGGCCGCTGCGCAGTCCCAGAGGGGCCGACGACCAGTGGGACAGCTCCAGGGCATAGGGGTGGATGAAGGTCGCCAGCACCTCCGGAGCGATCGGAGGCGGAGGGGTGAAGTCGCCGTCGGCCTCGGTCTTCTCCCACGTCTCCTTGTCTCACCACAGTTCCCAGTCCCACTCCTCCGGGGGCTCGGGGCCGTCGGTGAGGGGGCGGCGGTGGATGCGGACGGAGTGGAAGGGGTGGGAGAAGAGGAGGTCGCCGCCGTCGGGGGACTCTTCGAAGACGATGTCGGGGCCGAAGGCGGCGGTGAGGTCCGCCCGGGTGATGGGGCGCGCCAGGCGCAGCTCATGCCTGGTCTCGGCCTCCGGATAGAAGGTCATGGCTGTCCTCGATGTCTGATTCCGGGGTGCTCTGCTTTCTGCGGGCCCCGCGGTCGTGAGTTGGGTTCGCGAGGTCGTACCTTAGACCTGCGACAGACTGCGACAGACCTGCGACTGCGACAGGGGCCTCAGAACTGCCTCAACAGCTTGATGAGCAGGTAGAGGCCGAATGCTGCGAGCATGATCCCGACCATGACGAGCCACTGCTTCTCGGAGGAGCTGGGGCCCTTGAGCCTCTGCAGCGTCAGCGCGCCGGGATCCCCCCTGATCCAGGAGCGGCGGTAGAAGACGGGGACGGCCTGCCCGGGCTGGACCACGGCATCGACACGTGGAGTGTGCTCGAGCAGCCTGAAGGCGCCGGGACGACCGATGACGACGCTCACGGGCCCCGCGGGCACGACGACGCGGGCGGCAGCCGAACTGAAGTGCACCGGACAGCCGTTGATCGTCACCGGGATGTACTTCCAGGTGAGCGCCGGCCCGGACGGGTCTATCACCAGGTCGATGAAGCCGTGAGGGACGCGGTCGGCTCCGGGGAGGACGACGACGTCGGCGATCACGGGCCCGGCCTCCTCACTCGCCCTTGAGCCTCATGCCGGCGGTGAGGCTCAAGGGGGCGGGGGTGAGCTTATGCCCGCGGTGGGCGACGGCCCTGTCGATCTTCTCGGTGATCTGCAGCGACTGGTGCATGTGGCAAGTCTCTCAGGAAACGACGACGACGGCGCGCCGGCCGTGCGGGTCGGGCCCGCCGGGTCAGGAGGCGGAGAGGATGCGCGGCGGGGTCGCGGGCGCGGCGATGCCGAGGCTCCGGGCCAGGTCCCGACCGGCGGACGCGGTCGCGGCCTCGTCCGCTCCGACCACCTCGACGTCCCGTGAGAACCCGAAGTGCCCGCAGACCGCGGCACTGCTGTCGCCGTGCCCGGTGAGCACCGCGAGCGCGAGGCAGCCCTCGGGGGCCTCGAGGACGACCACCGGCTGATCGGCGGCCAGGCGGATCCCGCCGGCGGAGTCGAAGGGGTGACCCATCATGTCCCACAGGGACAGACGGCTCACGACAGCGCGAAGCACCCGCCTGCGACGAAGGCGGCCCGCGGGGCGCATCTGCGCGCCCCGGGCGTCGGCGAGGAGAAGATAGGGAGTCCTGCGGCGCACCCTCCTGATACCCCGGTACTCGACGACGGCGACCGCCAGCACCACCGCCTGCCCGCCCGGCCCGTCGGGGCCGCGTCCGGCGCGGCGCAGCTCCCGCTGCCGGGCCCGCTCCAGGCCGCGCCACGAGACACGACGGCCATCCCGCTCGCCGCGCTCGTTGTGCTCGCCGCGTTCCATAAGGCGAGGGAGCAGCTCGGTGAGCGCCCAGATGACAGGGAGCAGGAACGCCCCGGCCGCGAAGTACGCCATGAGGTCCGTATCTCCCGCCTGCGCCGCCAGCCATGCGGCTGAGCACAGCGCCGCCTCGGGCACCACGAAGAAGAACGCGAAGAGCAGGACGGTCGTGAGCGTGCTCTCCACCCACCGCGGGACCAGGATCAAGATGAGCAGGTGGATGATGACGAAAAGAGCCATCCCGAACACCATGAGGTTCTCATTCGCGATCGACCACCCCCAG
>ERZ773070.1809-NODE-1809-length-12684-cov-2.439940_pt1 | contig 12684 bp, 10 predicted proteins | sample MGYA00580618_ERZ773070 | MGnify/ENA primary metagenome ERZ773070 (study PRJEB29015, sample SAMEA2738023) | human oral metagenome | biome: human oral; feature: human-associated habitat; material: dental | place: China | collected 2019 ...
GCTGAAGGATTTAAAATAGAAGAAAGAGAAAAAGGTAAGTTATATGGAGAATGTCAAAATCCATTAGTTTCTGATATATTTAATACTTTATATTCAGAAGCTTATACTGTAAAAGAAGATAAGCTTATAGATGCTACTCTTGTTGCTTTACGTAAGTTAAGAGGAGAGGGATTCTTGGCTGAAGATATGCTTGAAGATGATGAGCGTGATTATGATGATAATATGCAAGATTTACACGGACTTGATAGAGACGAAGACTTAGGAATTAAAGAGAAGAAGAATTTAAGAGATGAGGATTTAGCAAATGCTATAGGAGAGGCTATAAAAGAAGATGAAATAGACCAAGCTGAAACTGAGCAAATACTTCGTATTATATCTCCATCATTTAATACTAAGAAAGATAAAGTGGTTGTAGGTAAGACTGAAGACGGACAGCTTGATAATATAAGAGTTCGTGAAGTTAAAACTACAAAGCAAGAAGCACAAAATATACAAGATAAAGTAGCTTCTAAAACTATAGCAAAGCTTACTGATGAGAAATCAACTGATGAGGAAATAGAACTTGCTGAATCCATAGGACGTTCTATAGTCGGTTCTAAAGTAAATGCCGAAGATATAGTAAATCACGTTAAAAGAATGAAAGATATAAGACTTGCTAAAACTAAAGTCTATAATGCTAAAGAAAAGAAATACTTACAAAAAATAAAAGAAAGTGAAACTGTTGAAGATGAGCTTGAATCTGTAGAAAGCTTAAAGCTTGATGAGACTTCATATAATGAAGTAGAAGCTTTAGATGATATAGGAACTAACTCATTTATGAACTTTAATAAAACTTATGAAAATAAAGTAAGAAATAAAGATATTAAATCCGTTGCTAATCACTTCTCTAAAGTAAACGAATTTCCTATGTACTCGCAAGGTATAAAGGAAGAAGATGCTTCTAATAAATTCAATGCAAGAACTTTAGTTAGAATGCCATTTAAAGACCCAGAAGGTAAGCAACATAATATATCACTTCATTTACCTAAGATAGTAAATGGTAATAAGATGCTTATAAATGGTACTTGGGTTGAACTTCAATCGCAAAGAATAGTAAAACCTATAGTAAAATTTGGAGACTCTGTTATGATGAGCTTTAACTATAATAAAGCCTTTATGGAACTATCAGGAAAGTATATCACAAGATACGAGTCTTTATTTGGAAGATGGTATTCAAAACTTGAAAAAGAAGATTTAACTTCTAAGGTTAAATATACTAAGTTTGGAAGAGTTGAAGAAAAGACAGATATACAAAAGACTATAGAATTTGATAGAATATCTAAGATAATCACAAAGATATATAAAGATGATAAGAACTTCATATACTTTGACTCAAATGATATGAAAGCTGAGTTTGGAGACACATTTGATAGTAAAGATGCTTTATTTATAGGTAAGCTAGATGGTGAACCTATAATACTACAAAAAGCTCTTGATACTATTAAATCTCCGAAAGAAGATATAATTCCTACTTCTATTGTAGGAGAGTTTATAAGAAACTTCTTAGATTATATAAAAGAAGAGCAATTAGACATTCTAAATGGAATAAATAAAGATAGTACAGTTGCTTATTCTATCATGAAGATAATGTCAAGAAAGATACCTACAATACTTATACTTTGCTATACAAATGGACTAGATGAAGTTTTAGAAAGAACTGGTGTTGACCACGAGATAATATTTGATAAGAAACCTAGAATAGATGTACTTCATGAAGATTTGATAGAATTTAAAGATTGCTGGGTTAAATACTCTACTAATAATATAGAGCATATGACGCTTCTTTCTGGACTTAATGGATTTGATTTATCTCCATATAAGTTTGCTGATTTTTGTGACCCACAAAAAGGAATAACGGCTGAGCTTATAGCGTCCATTGGAAATGGTAACTTACCCCTATACGTGACTTCATTTGAAATGCTTTTTGTGGACCCAATAAATACAGACGTATTAAAGCATTATAATTTGCCTACTACGTTTATAGACGTTCTTTTGTATGCTAATATGCTTCTCGCTACAGATATAAAGCAAAGAGATAGCGATATGAGACTTTACAGAATAAGAAGTGAAGAGATAATACCAGCTGTAATGTATAAGGTTCTTGCGGACGCTTATGCTGATTATCATATAGCTAAGAAAAGAGGTTCAACTGTTGCAAGATTTGAAGTTCAAAGAGATGCTGTAATGAAGGCTATATTTGAACAAGCAAACGTTCAAACTTATTCGGTTGTAAATCCTATGGTATCAGCTGATAGTCAAACTAAAGTAACCACAAAAGGTTTATCAGGACTTAACCTAGATAGAGGATATACGCTTGAAAAACGTATAATAGACCCGTCATCGGCAGGAACAAGAGCTATGCCATCAGTTTACTCAGGTGGAATAGGAATAGTTCAAAGAACGCCTATAGACCCTAATATAATATCTCCTCGTGGATATCTTGTTGCACCAGAAAGTGATGAAGATGTAGATAAGCTATCAGCAAAGCAAATGCTGTCTCCTACTGAGCTTATGACGCCGGGAACTACAAACAAAGACGACGCTCAACGGGTTTACATGAATATGCAACAAAAGGGACATATGCAAGGAATACTTCACCCTACTATAAATAATGTCTCAAATGGATATGATGAGATGATAGGACATGCTGCTCCTGAGTTTTGTCACTATATGGAAAAAGACGGAATTGTAACTGATATAAGTGAAGACTTTGTGTTTGTAAAATATAATGACGGTACAGACGATGCTTTTCGTTTAACTAATACTGAAAGACATAGTGCTAAAGCTAAATATATAGCAAATGATATGACACTTATGAAGAATATTAAAAAGGGAGTTAAATTAAAAGCTAATGACCCTATAGCATATAATTCATTTATGTTTAAAGAGTTTGACGGAAAACCAATATGCTGTACAGGAACACATATGAATGTCGTATTTATGGCTATACCAGAAGACTATGAAGATGCTACAGTTCTATCAGAATCAGCTACAGAAAAACTAGCGTCATATGTATCTAAATCAAAGACTATAGTTTTAGATAAAGGTACTATCGTAAAGCACGCTGAAACTAATTTAAGAGGAGAGGTAGCAGCAAATGATGTATTATTCTCATATGTAATGATGAGTGGAGACGATGCTTTAAATGAGCTTCTAGGTAACAATGCTGATGCCATAGACAAATCTTTACTTAAAGAAAAGAAAGCAGGTGTATCAGGTACTATACAAGAAATAAATGTATATTATGCTTGTGATAAGTCTACTATGAGCAAGTCCCTTCGTAAGTTTGTAGATACTGTAGAAGAAATCTATAAAGCAAGAGGTGAAGCAAAACTTATAGAACTTAATATGGATAACTTCAAAAAGCAACTTTTGAATAGAGTTCCTACAAAGACAGATGACGGAGTTAAGGTTGCTAATAGAAAAATAAATAGAGATGACATAGTAATAGAGTATATTATACGTGCTTATTCTAAAGTATCTCACTCAGATAAGGTTACATACTTTAACGCCTTAAAAGGAGAAACTTCTAAGATATTGCCAGATGAACTTATGCCAGTAGGAATAGAAACTGGAGTAAGAGCAGAAGCTTGTATGTCTCCTACATCTATCATAAAAAGAAAGGTATCATCTGTAATAGAAGCTGGAGCTTTAGAAAGACTTATATATGAAACATTAGAAGAATGCAAAAAAGACTTAGGAATTAAGTAACATTAAGATGTGACTATTGGTTTCACATTTTGCACTTCACTCAATTTGAATTGATATAAATTTAATTGATTGATTTTTAGGTGTCCTAATCTAAGTTCGATAGGAAAAGTCTAATTACATCTGACTAAGATTTGTGATTAATTTTTTCATAGAAACTCCGTAGAAAATAAAAAAGAAATAACCTCTCCCTAGTGGAGAGGTTATTTACTTTATTAAATCTCTTATAAGATGCTCTATAAAATCCTTATTATCTTTATTAGAAATTAGTGGCTTATAAAACTCTTTATCTAGTTTATTTTCTAAATAGTCTTTCTTGAATTTATGTAGTACAGTGTATAGTCTTTTCTGCTCATCATTTTCAGCATACATCATAAACTCTTTTATTTTGGAAAACCATATACTCTCTCCAGTTATTCCTCTTACAAAGAAAGTACCCATGATACTATCAATATAGAATACTACTTTACCATAAGAGAAATTAGAAGTAGACGCACGTTTACATACAAATCTTATATTATCATCTATATTGAGATTTAAGACCTTGTGAGTAACCCATACGGCGTCATGAGCTACCTCTATGATATTTCTATTGCTTAACTTATTATTCTTCTTAAATAGCTCCACAGCCTCTTTAACCTTATTCTGATAAAGTTCTGTATAACCTTCATTTGCTCCTCTTAGCTTTCCTATATAGATTTGTCGCTCTAACCTATCAGCTTTATATAACTTATCATATAAAGCTTTATCTATAAGTCCTAATGATAAGAATACCGATATATTACATTTATGTATATCATACTCATAAGCTTCTTGCTTTCTATACATAGCATCTCCTTTCAAAAAAGATAAGGTGGGGATAAACCCCACTATTTCTTACCTTTAATAGTTTTCATTACCATATCTATTTCATCTTCGTTACAGTCGAGTTCTTTTTCTAACTCTTCGTCTGTCATATAAAGAACTCTTTCAGCTTCTTCATCAGTAAGATGTAATACATTCTTAAGTGCATCTTTAGCTTCCTTATTTTGCTTATCAATCTCTTTGAGTACCGGCTCTATTATATTTTGAGGAATTAAATCCTTTAGAGTTCTTTTAATATCATTTGCAAGTCCTTGTGATACAGTTGTAAAGCAGTTTCTTAAAACCCAAGCAGTTTCCTCAAGCTCAGCCTCGCAAGATGCTGATATATTTTGAAGTAGTGTAAAGTTTACTTCTTCTGTAGTTAATACCTTTAGGAACTCATAAATTCTTTCTTCATACGCATCCATATCCTCTTCTTCTCTTATAACAAGACAAGCTTCTAAAAGTGCTACTCCTCTTGTCTTCTCATCATAGCAAGCAAGATATACAAGAGGCTTGTGTATCAATAAAGAGAGCATAGATATCTTATCCAGCTTATCCTTTGGGTCTAATGATTTAATATGCTCTATAAGCTCTACATTTGACTTATACGTCAGTCTATCAATTCTTCTTATCATTTATATTCCTTCCTTTCTATAAATTTTATATTTATTATCTAAAGCCTCGTTTCTATTCTCGTAGAATAGATAATCGCTCATATTACCACGATACTTGGCAAACCAAGCCTTTATCTCAAGGTATTCTAAAACTGTTTCCATTTCTTGTTCAAAATAGTATCTCATTTCAGATTGTATGCCCCAGTTTTTGATTCCCATACTATACTTAGCTTTGAGTTGCGTACACATTTCTTCAAATACAGCAGTAATTGATTTACCCGTGTACATAGCGTGCGATTGTATAGCATAGGCTACAAGTGATGAAAGTGGTGAGTCTGAGTCACATATATAAGAAACTAATGTATCTGGGTGTATATGTGCTACAACTTTATATAAATCGAGATTATTTTCATTCCTTACAAAAGATGCCCAAAATATTTCATAATGGGCATCTGCTGTTAAAGGATAAGAGATAACCCTATAAGGGTCTAGGATTATCTCTCTTGCAAGATAAGGGGACATACGAATAAGTCCTTCTACCTTTGTTGGTCTTGACTCAATTCTCATTATCTTTCCACCTTCTTCTTAATCTTTCTTAAAAATTCTACATCTGTTGGATTACCTTTATCGTCTAGGAACATACATGCTGTAACGACTTGGTCATTAACTCCACCATAAGCTCCATTTATACTTCTATCCCACCAAAGTGTATATCTCTTAGGATTACATACCATAGAAATTCTCCATCTTAGTGCTGGTGGTAATACATAGTTAGAAGTTGTGTCTCCGTCAAAGTCTCCTCTTATAAGTCCTAATATAATGGGATTTACATATATTATAGGTTCATCACAGATATCATATATTTCAAGTGCTATAATACCTGAAAAATCTATTGTAGGCGGACGGTTAAAGAATATCCATAACCGTTCAGTTTTTACAATATATCTTATAAGTTCTTTCTGCTTCTTAGTTATGAAGTAGTCTGGATTAGTTATTCTATCAGCTTCCGCAACACTCATACCTAACTTGTCCATACAGTATTTCATAATGAATTCTTTATGTGTTGTACGGACAATATCGACACCTACTCTACAATATTGTCCAGCTCCTAGCTTTATACTTGCATCTGGTTCTATAAGAGTTCTTGATGAAAATGTATTTTTAGTCGAATATATCTCACCTTTTATAGTTTTCTCTTTATCATCAGATAGCTCATAAGCTAGTTTTTCGTACAAAGCTTCCGCATTTTCATAATAATGCTTTGCAACGAATTGCATTGATTTTTCAGTCACAGGAAGCGTTCTAAATAGCTTTGCAACTGATATTATATTTGTATATCTTATAGATAGTTCGTCTGCTTGTATAACAGGAACATCTCCATTTTTAGTTATCATAAATCTTCTAAATCTTCTTGATATAACAGGAAGACAATCTATAAAATACATTTCTTTATTCTTTAAAAGCCATTCTCTAAAAGCTGGCTTTTTAACGTGTTCATTTACTATATCTTCAAATCTATCATATAGATAAAAAGCATCTGTCTTACTAAAAGGCTTCTTACCTTGTATTAGTTTGTCAAATTTGTTTCCTTCCCTTTTGGCATTACCAGACATAAACCGCCTTAATGTCTGAACTCCTAGAGGAGTTAATGCTCTCATAGGAAGTCTTATCCAACCCATAGTATCCATAGGAAAGTCTTTCTTTTTAACTGTAGTTCCGCATTCTACACAATACTCTCCAATATTATCTGCTCCTATCTTTGCTCCGCATTTGCATTGATAACGATACGCTTGAACTATAGGTGGTTCATGCTTTTGTGGACCGAATCTTTTAGCTGAGTATATTGTATCCTCAGTTATAAGAGCGGTGTTATTATCTTCATCAATAGAGATTTTAAGAAAGTCAAAATCTAAATCTATCATGAAGTCTTTTCCTTCTGCTACTCTTTGCTCTCTATATTTGTCCATATCAAAAAGCTTAAAGTAAATTCCTTCTTTCTTCTCTTCTAATAACAATTTTATCAACTCCTTTGAATATTCTTAGATTACTAATAGTTAGTTAGTGAATATTCACATTTAATAATATATAAATTAAATATCGTATCGGTTTCCCGATACGATATGAATTAAAAGGAAATGATTCAATGCCTTAACTCTAAGCTACGCATATGTTATAAAGAGAATTTACCTTCTTCAACCTCTTTTATCTTTATCGAAGATACGTCTTTTTCAGCATCTCCACCAACTTTAATATCATCAACTCTCATATCAACAAGAGTATTCATAAATTTCTCATCATCATCTTTCATCTTAGCTGATAAGTCTTTTTGTGAATAAGCCATTACATTTTTCATTTCAGCAAGTCTTGCTTCTAATGAGTATTTTCCTACAAGTACCATATAAATTAAGAATCTAAATAGTCCACATATTTTATATGCAAGTTTTGCAACTCCTAGTTTAAATAAGAAAGCTACGTCTTGTAAAGATACTTCAGAATACATAGTTGCATTATTAGCAATAGATTTAGCGTAATAATCAACAGCCTCTGCCTTAAGTTCAACTCCAGCACCAGCTATTAGCTTCTTCATATCTTTGTCTTGTATAACGTCAGCAGTTCTTCTGAATAAGTCTTTCCAACCAGCAGTCTTATCTATATATGTATCCATATCTACTTTAGCGTCAGATTGTACTGCCACGAATGTTATAGAAAGAGCTGTACATTCAACAACTAAAGACATTACAAGTCCTCTATAAACAGTTTTAGCAAACATTGAATATTGTTTCTTATAAGCTTTTTGGAAATGAGGTGCGTTTTCTTCTAAAAGTTCCATTAAGTTTATAGTTTCTTCTAAATACTTAGATTTCTTTACGGCTTCTGTATATAGCTTACAACCGTTTAAGATAGCTTTTAAATCCTCGTAATTTCTTAAAGCTTTAACGTTACCAGCAGAAGCATCTATAAGTTTTATAGCGTCATTGTATCTACTTACAGATGAACCCATCTTACGAATAGCATTAGGGTCTATTCCTTCTCCTACCATAAATGCAAGATGTCCTATTTGGAAGTCTTTAAGTTGAGGGTCATCAGCTTCTGTATATAATCTAAATATCTTATCTCTCAGTGAATTATCTGAATATATATCCATTTCACCTTTTAAATCTATATCTATCATACCCATTATCTTCCACCTCCAGCTTTAATAACTTCTTTTATTTGTCTATCAAGTTTAGTATTAGTTCTTACTATATCATCAATAGTACAAGTTTTAAATATAGTGTCTCCGTCTTTCATAACTCTTATAACTCCAGTTCCTGTATTTACTTCATAGAAAGCAAATGCGAAGAAGCTATCCATAAGAGCCTTTACTTGTCTTTCATTACTTGTATCTATTGTATACCTTTCTTTAATTCTATCAGCTGCTTCATCCGAGATTACAAAAGTGGTAAAAGGATATGATTTTACAAATATATCTCTTTTTCTATTGTAAAGCTCTAAAATCTTCCAAAGCTTATTAGCTGTAGCTTGTGATTTAGCTTCAAGTTTTAATCTATCCATTTCAAATAGGAAATCTCCCATAAATGAAATTTCACCTTTTGATAGTTTAATAAAGTTCTTAAAGAATCTATTGCTATCAAAGTTTCCTACTCTTGTTACAAGCTCATCTACATCTACCTTTCTTACAACACCTTCAAATCCTAGTTGAACTACAACGTCTTTTATCTCATTTTTATCCCCACCTGTAATATAAGGTATCTTTACTGAAAGGATAGTAGGAGTTGTACCACCATCTCTTACAAACTGAATATCGTTACTTGCTTCAGCATACAAGTTTCTAGCTTTTAATTTATCTCCAGCTCTTCTTACAGCTTCAGCATAAGGAGAACCAGTTGATACTGCTCCCATAGTTGCTCCTAGAACTAAACCTTGCGATACAGGGTCTTTAGCATCAAATGTACCAGCATTTAATCTATTAAAAGGTAGTGAGCTCATAATAGCTGTAATAGATACGTCAAATGCTCCACGAGATATATCACCTTCTATAAAGTTTTTAGTAGCAAATGCTAAATTTGTTTCTATATCTTTTGCAATATCAAGTGCTGTATCATCTGGAATATCAGAAGACACTATAACTGGGAACGTAATAATATTATTATTTCCAGCATTAATAAGTGAAGTTTTTCCAGTAGCAAGAGTTCTCGCAACTTGTCTGAATCTTCCTTGTACGACAGTTGTTATAACGTTTGCACCATATTCGCTTAATCTTTCTATCATTTATAAACCTCCTTGTTTTATTAAATTTAACTACTTAAAATGTTTCTGACCATAAAAAATATGGGGTTTTAACCCATATTTTAAGTAAATAATTTAGCTCTTAGCTCTACAAGACCCATTCTTATATCTTCATCTTTTCCTGATACTTTTATTAAAAACTCAGACGGAGATATATACTTAAATGTCTCATAGTCAAATTCTTCATCAGTTCCTGCTACTATATCTTGAAGATGATTTTCAAGATAAGTTTTTGATTTAACTGAACCGTAACCAGCCTTTCCTTTAAATCCGTGGTCTGGTATTCCGTACATACAGACATAATATGGATATAAAGAATAGGGAAGTCCAGTAGGAAATGGATACTTTGCATTAGTTCTTTTAACTGATGCGTTATCTATTGGGTCTATACCTTCTCTATATAGAAAAGTTCCGTCCCAGAATGTTCCACCACTCCCTATAAGTCCTAGCATTATCTTAGAACGAGAATAGACTATTGCGTGTTTATTCAGAGATAATATTAGATATGCCGCAATAGACGGTTCAAACTTTCCACAGTCTATTACCTTTATATTAGATACTTTCCCCATTTCTTCAAGTTTTTCTATATACATATTGATTATTGTGTCTGATATTTCAGGACGCTTATCATAGAAGAAGTCAAGATACTTAGCTCCTAACTTCTCCTTAAGATAAGTCTTATTTTCTTTTCTTGTATATAATACGTAGATTTTCTTATCAAGATTTCCTGATATAAAATCTCTTATCATATTTGTAACTTCTGATAGGAACTTAGCAAGACCATACTCTTGTAGTCCTTCCATTCTGCATATAGTATTCAGAGCCGAATTGAAATCTAGTATTATAGAAGTTACAGTACCGGGTTTGTGTATACCCCAGTTAAGATTCAGTAAATCAGATATTCTTTTAAGACATATTCCTACAGGAATTTTATGGTCTGCCATTTCACACCTCCTATACTGAATCTTTCTTCACTATATCAAAATATTTCTTTATAAGACTTTTATCATATGGTCCATCTACTTTCTCATCTATGAACTTTATAAACGCTTTACTATCCTGAGCGAATATAAATAAAGCGTTAGTTATCCAAGATATATTATGAACTATGAAATCCATGATATGAGCAACTGCTGTCGTCACACAATATCTATACAGAATTGATGGTATCATATCTGAATCCATACAAGCAGTTATCCATTCATCTAGTCCTATATAGTCATCTTCTAAATCGAAATTTCTATACAGTATATTAAATGCAACGGATAAGCTCATAGTAATAAGAATAAGCGTGGTATTTGCTTTCTTCTCATCTTGTATATCTACATTTATATACTCATCGTTTCCATATATCTTTTCAAGAAGTTTAGACGGCAAGTCTTCTTCAAACCCTGTCATATAATCTTCTCTCCATTGTCTTATAGTCTTTTTAACTGTAAAAGGATAATAAGCATTACCAAAGCTTTCATCTATTACAAAGTCATCTTCTACAGCTTTTTCAAGGGCTAAATCACCATTTAATATCATAGACTCTATACTCATAGCATCATCTGAACGCATAAAATCTATTAAAGATTCTACCATAGTTACGTCGGCTATACAAGTAAGAAGCATATCACAAAGTCTTGCATACTTAAGTCTATCGTATCTATGTATTTGTAAATCTTCATCTACTTTGAATTTGGCTGCAACTCTCATATCTCTTAACTTTTCTACAGTTAAGATATTGTCTGTATCTTCGCTACATATATGATACATTTTCATATTGTAGTTATAAACGTCGATAAGCTTTTCAAGCATCTTTGTATCACATTCAAAGAAATGCTCTAAAGCGTCATCTACAGACATTCTTCCTCTCATTGCATTTCTCATAGTATTCGTTCTTTCAATATTATAAATTCTACTATTTAACTTCACCTTTATCAATCCCCTTTATCATAAATGAAATGAGCAAAACTGATACTTCCTCATTATAAGGAAGTAATCCTACTCTATCTATTAGATAATATATACTTCTAGCTTTTATCTCTATAAGTTCCTTTGACTCATTTCTATATAATAGTTTCTCGCTATTAAGATATGAGATGAGCTCAACTAAGAGCTCATCAGTTACCATAAACATCTTCTGACATTCAAAGCAATCCATATCAGAAACGTCTACATCAGTTATAAGTCTTTTAGTATCATCTATATAGACATTAACTATTTCTGCATTATGTTCGTGTAAGAATATTCCTATCTTTGTATCTACTTCTCGTTTTTCAAGTCTTTCGATTTCATACTTTATTGTATCTTCATACCAGTCAGGACTATCCATTGTACGAATATAACGAGTTCCTACACCTTTTCTAGTTAGTTTCATTTCGGATTCCTTTCACAAACTCGTGTGATGCCTTTAGGATATAATTAAGAAGATATATGTAAGTATCAGACATATCATATGACCTATCGTTATATGCAAGCATATCTATCTCATACGGATACTCTCTTTTAACTTCAGATATATCAAAGTCTATAAGAACTATATCTTCTATGAGATTATTTTCATTTAAAAGTCCAGCCGCATTCATTCCAAGCCAAGTCGATAGTCTTCCATCATCTTTTGTATTTCTTATCATATCAATTTGGTTCTTATACAAAGCTGACACATATCTATAAGCAAAGTCGTATATATTATCGGGAGACTCTATTCTAACTCCGTGTCCTATATTTACTGCATATTCTTCTATATACATATCAAACCCGAAGTCTTCTCGTAGAATAGTGTGGAGATTTGCTATTAAGTCATCTTTTGTGTATCCTTCTGCATCACCTATCACATCATCTTCTTTTATGATACCTTCCCATTTTGCATATAAATCATTTACTGAATCTTCTGTATAATCTATCCATTCAGTAAACCCATTCTCATCTAGTATAATGATATGATAAACTCCTTCAGTTTTATCAGCGGCTTCTATAAGAGCTGATTTCATCTCATAGAAGTCAAAGATACTAAATATCTTATAAAGATTATATCTTTTCAAATTATCGCTTATGATATTTGTAAGTCCGTCCATTCCGTTATTATCTTTCATAACTTCTTTTACTTTTGAAGTATTCACAAGTGGTAAGTTTATCTTCATATAAACCTCTCTTTCAAATAATTCTTAAATAGTATTGCTATACATACATTGCATATATTCTC
>ERZ773070.1810-NODE-1810-length-12683-cov-9.028191_pt1 | contig 12683 bp, 7 predicted proteins | sample MGYA00580618_ERZ773070 | MGnify/ENA primary metagenome ERZ773070 (study PRJEB29015, sample SAMEA2738023) | human oral metagenome | biome: human oral; feature: human-associated habitat; material: dental | place: China | collected 2019 ...
ACGACGACGACTTCCTCGCGCAGCTTGCAGCCTATCGGGAGGCTGCTCCTGAGAGTGAGCGCGCGGATATCTTCGCGGCAAAATATCTGTTACATCACGGGGATGCAGAAAATGCTGCCGTCTGCGGAGAACGCGCCCATCGGAAGCGCCCCCGTGAACTACGAGATCTGGAAGCTCCTCTCTGTCGCCTACAAATCACTTCATCGAGAGATGGATTCCCTCGAGATGCAGGAACGTGCCTATAGTCTCTATGGTGCACCGAAACTCTCTCTGAACATGACGACGTCAGAACTTCAGGAGGGGCTGGGGCGTCTCACTCTCGCTATGGGGAAATGCATCAATCTGCCCATCACAACAAGCCGTGCTTATGTGGAAAATCAGAACCTCAGCTTCCGTTTCGACGTATTCGTCAGAGAGGAGATTCCTCTTATGCCCTCTGCGGACAGCACACGTTTTTGGAGTGCTGTCTATACCGAAAATGCCAGCATCAACGATCACAGTTACATGGTCGCTGATGCGCGTCACAGAGACTGGTTCATCGGATACGGTCATCGCGATTTCTTCTTTGATCTGCAAAAAGCCTCAGAAATTCGCGGTACGGCAGAGATCCATATCCCTGCGGGACGCGAGGCGATTGTTCCCATTGCAGGGACGGAGCCGGATCAGGAACTTTCTGTGACCACATCATCCATGGGAACACAGAAAACATATCTCGGAAAATGGGCATTCAGTTTCTTCCGCTTCAATGAAGATGCAGCACTGCACTCCGCAGAGAATACGCCGTATGCCGTCGGCACCCCGATCCTACTGGGACATCATCCGCAGCGGCGAAAGATCGTGTTAAACCTCTTTATCGATGGTCTTTCATGGGCAATTGCTCGCCCCCATGCCACGACGCACCTGCCGAATATCATGCGCTTCTTCGGGCGCGGCATCATCTTCGATCAGCATTTCTCGACCTCGGAGTACACATTGCCCGCATTTCCTGCCATAGAGACAGGCTGTTATCCCCATCATACCCATATCTTTAACATAAATGCAGGATGTGCGCTTCCGCTCCATCGAACGACCATATCGGAGCAGATGAAGGATCTCGGCTACTACTGCGCCGCGCCGATGGCATCCAATCAAGGACTCTCGCACGGTGTCATGCGGGGCTTTGACCGCCTTGTGCTCTCCTCGTGGATTCAAAATTCTGTGAATGGCGTGGATCATACGTTGCGCCAGATCCGGGCGTTCGATGAAGTCGATCAATTTCTCTTTCTCGTCGTCAACGACGTACACCCATACGATGCGCTCGGCTATAAATTTGACACGAGCGTCGAAACCCATCTCCCTCTCTCCGAACGCTTCTTTCACTGTAAAGAACGTACGGCGAGCGTCTTTCTGGCCAGACGCAGAATCTATCAGGAACAATATATGGAGCGCATGCGCCAAGCGGATCACAACATCGGTATTCTCCTCACCTATTTGGAGGAGAATTTTGGCGCGGATGAATACCTCGTGAACCTCTACTCGGATCACGGCGTCTCCATATTCTGCGCTGGTACTCCAGATGTCACCAGCGAATACTCTACCAGTGCAACGTGGATGATGCGTGGAGCAGGTGTCCCTGCAGCGGGCATCGTCCACGATCTCACAAGCTCTGTGGACATATATCCGACACTTGGAAAACTCTGCGGCTTCCCCGTTGCGGATGATATTGACGGCCGTCTTCCTGCCGTGTTTGGCGGCACGGCACGCGATGCGGTCTACAGTTCTTCCCAGTACCCGGGGCAGACATATAAACTCGCTGTGCGCACGCATGAGCATACACTGCGGCTCGAAACACGCGAGGTCGTCGATGAGGACGGGACTGTGGACTTTGCAGATGCAAGGGTAAATATCTACCCACGCGCCCATGAACTTGAGGAGGGCTACGAACTGGACAGCGCGGAGCTGCGTGCATTTTTCTATCCACGAGCCCGTGATTTCGTGCGAGAGATTGCAAACAACAGCGAATTTTGGCCGGCGATGCGAAAGGCAAGACCGGAGTGGTTCGGTGTGAAATAAAGGGGCGCTTTGAGCAATGGAGCGAAAGCTCCCGAACGGAAAGGAATCTGCATGACGGACGATTTTACGACATTCTGGCGCAATAACGAGCGTGCCTATGCGCTCTTTTACAATCTCCTCGATCGTTCGGAACGCGGAGCATACGACGACGACTTCCTCGCGCAGCTTGCAGCCTATCGGGAGGCTGCTCCTGAGAGCGAGCGCGCGGATATCTTCGCGGCAGAATACCTGCTCGCAAATGAGGATGCCGAAAATGCCGTCCTCTGCGCGGAGCGTTCCTTTCACCGCCGCCCGGTTGAGCCACGCATCTGGTCTGTTCTCTCCCGCGCCTATGCAGCGTGTGGACGGTACGCGGATGCGCTCGTCATGCAGGGCTATGCGCTGAACTTCTTCAAGGTTCCCATCGCTCTTGATGTACCTGCCTCCGTTCTGACGGAGGAGACACTTGCCCGTCTCTCACGCGCGGCGGGCAAAGCAAACTACGCCCCCTACGCGCTCAGCCGCATGAGCTACAGTGCCGAGGAGGGGCTGACGGCACAGTCCACGGTCTTTTTCGAGGAGTTCCTGCCCGTCTCGGAGCACATCACGCCGCACTACTATGTCGGTGCGTACACGGAGCAGGATATGCACGGGACGAAGCGATGGCTGATGCGCACGATCGCACATGCAGAGGGACTTGCGGACCATGCCGGTGGAGATTTCACCTTTGACATTATGCGCGGTACACGTGTGCCAAAGAGTGCGACCATCCGCTTGGAGGATGGAATGGAAGCGATCGTACCCATCTTTGGTACGGCGGAGGGACAGGTGCTTACAGCAAAGACGGAAACGGTGGACGACTGCATCTGGCTGAATCCAGGCGCCCCGAATTATTTCCGTCTCAATGAAGATACAACGCTCTCCTCGACAGAGGAATTCATCGTCGGCACATCGATCCCGCTTGTGCACAGCCCCGCCCGCAAAAAGCTCGTACTAAACATTCTTGTCGACGCACTCCCATGGCAGGTGCTGCGCACCTCCTTCGCCGAGCATATGCCCAATACGGCGCACTTCTTCGCGCACGGCACAATCTTCGATCAGCATTTCTCCGTACTTGAGTACACCTATCCCTCGCTGGCGACGATCGAAACGGGGATGTATCCGCAGCATACGGGTATCTTCAGCGAGTGGGTAGCGATTGAATTGAACGAGGACATTATCACCATTGCCGAGCGGGCACGCGATGCCGGCTACGCCACGTCGAATCTCATGGGCGACGGCATCGGTATCTACAATGGTGTGACGCGGGGCTATGACCACCTCCTCCCCACGCCCTATCGTACACTCTCCTATGAGGGCGTCGAGCGCACGATTCGTTATCTGGACGGCTGCGGGGAGGCGGATCACTTTATCTTTCTGCATGTTAGCGATGTGCACCCATGGGGCGGCGAAACATTCCAGATCTCCTCTGCGGCTCAAATGCAGCTGCCGCTTGCAGGTCGTCTCTCCGGCTCCAAGGAGAAGGTGACCAGTCCCTACCTTCGCCCGAGTGATTTCTATCAGACAGCATTTTGGCGGGGTGTGCACGATGCGGATCGCGCGCTCGGCATGCTCTTTTCCTATCTCGAGCAGCACTATGCGCCCGAGGACTATCTCGTAAATCTCTTTTCCGATCATGGCGTGCCGATCTTCAGTCCCACGCACTACATCGTGGATGCGCAGATGACAGGAGCGACGTGGATGATGCGCGGCGCGGGTGTGCCCGAGGGCGTAGTCGCAAGCGAGCTGACAAGTGCCGTCGACATCTATCCTACACTCGCCCAGCTCCTCAACTTTCCCGTCGATGCAGCGGTCGATGGCGTGCTGCCAAGGCTCTTCGGCGGGACGGGACGGGAGATCGCGTACAGCAATTCGCTCTTTCCGCGCAAGTACTACTATCTCGCAGCGCGCACGCGAAACTATACCCTCTATCTCGAAACGCTGGACCCCGTGTCCCTCAGCGGTACCGCCGATCTCACGCGAACGAAGGTAGGGATCTATCCGCGTGCGCACGAGGGCATCGCTGAATATGAGGTGGACAGCCCCGAGCTACGTGCGTTCTTCTATCCGCGCGTACGCGAATTTTTGCAGGGGATCGGGAGCAACGGCGAGCAGTTCCCCCCGCCGGAGGAGATATAACATGACGGACGACTTCAGCACATTTTGGCAAAACAACGAACGCGCCCGTAATCTCTTTTATGAACTTTTGGAACGGTCAGAGCGTGCCGCCTATGACGACGACTTCCTCGCACTCCTTGCAGCATATCGGGAGGCGGGCGGCACAGCGGCACACGCGGACATCTTCGCCGCGCAGTATCTTCTGCACGAGGGGGATGCTGAGACGGCACACATCTGCGCCGCGCGTGCCTATCGCTGCCGCCCTGTGAACTATGAGGTGTGGAAACTCCTCGCCGAGCTCTATATGCGGCTCGGGCGTACGACGGATGCGCTCACAATGTACGGGAACGCCTACAGCATTTATTTTGCACCTGAAATTCCAGAGGAACTCATACGGCAGGGCGGCACGGAAGGCCGCGCCCGTCTCACGATCGCACTGAGCTGTGGCAATTTCGCGCCTCTCACAAAGGCACGCGTCTCCATGAACGGCGATACCCCTGCTTTTCAGACCGACATCTTTCTTGGCGAGCCGCTGCCGCTCACCCCGCCGCCGCAGGCACAACGCTTCTGGGTAGCGTGCTATACGGACAATTTCTTTCTCTCCGATCACGCCTTTTTGGCAGAGGAACTCCGTCACACGGATATATTTTACCAGTGCGGGCATCGTGATTTCTGGTTTCAGCTCCAACAGGCGGAGGAGGTACGTGGTGCGGTGGAGATCAACGTCCCGGAGGGGAGCGAGGTCATCCTCCCCGTCGCCGGTACGGAGTACCTGCAGGAGCTGACCGTGGAAACGGAACATCTGCCTGCACGGACGGCATATCTCGGAAAGTGCGCATTCAGCCATTTCCGCCTGTCCGAGACGACACGTCTCACGGCTACAGCGGACACTCCGTATGCGGTCGGCACGCCGATCCGCCTCGGGCACAGCCCTATGCGCAGGAAGCTCGTGCTGAACATCCTCGTGGACGGACTGTCGTGGAACATCGCACAATCCTACTTTCCAGAGATGATGCCGAACATCGCACGGTTCTTTGCGCACGGCGTGATCTTCGACCAACATTTCTCGGTCTCCGAGTACACCTATCCCTCGCTGCCCACCATCGAGACAGGACGTTATCCGCATCATACGATGATCTTCAACGAAAAGGACAGTCACGAACTGCCACTCTCGTTCAAGACCCTCTCGGAATGTATGGCGGATCTCGGCTACTATACCGCCGCGCCGTCGGCAACGAGTGACAGCGTCTACTGCGGAGCGATGCGCGGGTATCACCAGCTTAATATCACCTCATGGAGGCAGCCTGCATTGGATGCAGCGGATCGTGCGATCATGCAGCTCGAAGCGTTTGACGAGGTGGATCAGTTTCTTTTTCTGCACATCAGCGACGTACATCCGTGGAATGCGATGGGATTCAAGTTCCATCCGTCGATTGAGACGCATCTGCCCCTCGAACAGCGGGTCTTCGAGGCAGATCCACACGTGCCGAGTGTCCGCTTGCCAAAGCTTTTCATCTATCAGGAGCAGTTCCGGCAAGGTCTGCGCCATATCGATCGGAACATCGCTCCCCTCCTCCGCTATATCGAGGAACACTATACGGAGGAGGAATACATCGTAAACCTCTACGCCGACCACGGAAACTCCGTATTCGCCGCACAAGCTGTAGGCATCGCAGACAGCATCGACACAGAGCCGGTGGATATAATTGGCCCAAATTCGACCCGCGCCGTCTGGATGGTGCGGGGGGCGGGTGTGCCGCACGACGTTGTCGCAGAGGAGCTCACGAGCAGCGCGGACATCTACCCGACCCTCGGCGCACTCTGCGGCTTCCCCGTTTCAGAGGATATTGACGGGAACCTCCCCGCCGTCTTTGGTGGAACACCGCGTGACGTCGCCGTCAGTATGTCAATGTTTCCGGGGCAGACTTACAAGCTTGCCATGCGCACGCACGAGCATGCCTTGCGCCTTGAGACGGAGGGTGTCGTTGACGAGGATGGGACTGTGGACTTCGCAGGAGCGAAGGTCGCCATCTACCCGCGCGCCCACGAGCTTGCAGACGACTATGCGGTGGACACCCCCGCGCTACGCCACTTCTTCTATCCACGTGCACGTGATTTCGTAAAGGAGATCGCAAACAACGGCGAGTTCTGGCCGGCGATGCGGAAAGCAAGACCCGAGTGGTTCGGGGAGAAATAAAAGGAGCATCAATGAACGTAAGCGATTTTCTCTCTGCGCTCGGCGCAGAGTTCTTTACAGGTGTCCCCGACTCGAAGCTGCGCCCGCTGGTCGACTATCTGATGGACACGTACGGCGCGCACAGTCCCACGCATGTTATCGCCGTGAACGAGGGCAGCGCAGCGGCACTCGCGGCGGGCTATCATCTCGCAACGGGCGAGACGCCGCTTGTCTATCTCCAGAACAGCGGACTCGGCAACATCGTCAATCCGCTCCTCTCGCTGCTGCACGAGAATGTCTACGGCATCCCGTGCATCTTTGTCGTCGGTTGGCGCGGCGAGCCGGATCTGCACGACGAGCCGCAGCATCTCGTACAGGGGCGGCTCTCTCTGCCGCTCCTTGAGACGATGGGGGTTCGGACAATGGTGCTGACGCGTGAGAGCACCGCCGCCGAGGTCGCAGCGTGGATGGAACAACAGCGGTCCCACCGCGAAGGGGGCGGTCAATGTGCCATTCTCGTCCGCGATGGGGCACTCTCATACCCGAAGCGCAAGTATACGAATGACTATCCCCTGCGCCGCGAGGACGCGATTGCGCGGGTTCTGGATGCGGCAGGAGATGCTGTCATTGTCGCGACCACGGGCAAGACAGGGCGTGAGCTCTTCGAACTGCGTGCGGCGCGCGGCGAGGATCACGCGCATGACTTCCTCACGGTCGGCTCGATGGGACACGCATCTGCAATCGCCCTCGGCATTGCCCTCCATCGTCCGAACCGCCGCGTGATCGTACTCGACGGCGACGGCGCGTCACTCATGCACATGGGGATAATGGCGACCATCGGCGCCGCCTCCCCGCCGAATCTCGTGCACATCCTTTTGAACAACGAGGCCCACGAGAGCGTCGGCGGTGCACCAACGGCGGCGGGCAGCGTGAACTTCCCCGCCATTGCGGAGCATCTCGGCTATCATGTGCTGAAAACGGCGGCGACGGCGGATGCGCTTACACGCGCCCTCACAGAGCTGCGTGATGCCCATGCGCTCACCTTTCTTGAGGTGCGCACCGCCATCGGCTCGCGCACCGATCTCGGGCGTCCGACCACCACGCCGCACGAGAATAAAGAGGCTCTGATGAATACACTGAGATCATAGACTCATAAAAGGAGATCTCCCATGCGTCCCCTTCTTCTCATCGGAATAACGGTGCTGCTTCTGTGCGCTGCGGGCTGCACGTCCCACATCGGCAAACGGATCAACGACTGCAATACCAGTGAAACGACCGTGCCGCAGCAAAACGCCACACAGGAAGCAAAAACAGAGCAAGCGGTGCCGCTCATTGCGAATGCCCAGAGCGGCACCAGCATCCTTATCAGGAAGTCGGAGTTCCGCCTCTATCTCCTCGTAAACGGGAACGTCGTTCAGTCATGGCCGATTGCGCTCGGCAAAAACGCGGGGCAGAAGGAAGTGGTCGGCGACATGAAGACGCCAAACGGCAGCTTCCCCGTCGACGAGGTGCTTGGTTCCTCCGACTGGACGCATGACTTCGGCGATGGCAAGGGTGAGATCGCGGGCGCGTACGGTCCCTACTTTATCAGCCTTGACACCTCGACGCTCTCGGGCGGTGCATGGGACGGCATCGGCATCCACGGCACGCACGATCCCGCGAGCATCGGGACGCGCGCGTCCGAGGGCTGCATCCGTATGAACAACGAGGATCTCTGCGCACTCAAGGAATACGTAAACGTCGGTATGCAGGTGACGATTGAGGAGTAACAAGACATACAACAAAAGCCGCATCCTCTCATGGAAATGATTGGATGCGGCTTCATTCTGCCTATGTTGCAGAAAATCCGTTTGCAATTTTCTCGGTAAGCCCCTATAATGATATTCGGAACGTCCTAGCAACGTGGCGGCTTCTTTCCCCCAAAAGGGGGTGAGCGGATATGAGCGAATTTGACACGATCTTGTTTCTTGTCGTGGCAACAGGCTACATTCTCGCGATAACCAAAAAGAAATAACCGCCCCATCTCCCAAGTGAGCGGTTATTTCTTATAATAACAAGTCTGAACTTCGGAAAGATGCCGCCTAGGGCGTTCTTCCTGTTTTTATTATAGCAACTACTTCCGTGATTGGCAAGAAAAATGTAACAGCGCGTTACCCTTTCCCCCGCACCAGCCCCATTGCAAGCTCGGCGTTGCGCGCGGCGAGGCTGCGCATCTGCGCGAGGAGGTCGGCGTTCGCCGCCGTAAACTCGTGGCGTGCCGCCCATTTACGCCGCACCTCCTTGAGGACGCTCGCAGTTGTGATGTCCTGCAGGTCGTTGACGGGCTTCTCGCCGATGGAGCGGAGGAAGCGGTCGACCTTGGGATCGTAGGAAATGCCGATCATGGGGACGCCCATGACGCCCGCAAAGATGAGCGCATGTAAACGAACCCCGATCATCAGATCCATGTTCGCGACGAGGGAGAGCAGTTCGCTCGTACTGTACTCGTCATCGAGGACGGTGCTCTCCTCCTGCGTCCACGCGGCGATGGTCTTTGCCGTCTTGACATCCTCGGGGTACTGCATGGGGAGGAAGATGACGCGCGCATCGAATTCACGCACGATGGCGTCGCTGATCTTGGCGAGGATCTCCTTGTAGTGCTGCCAGCCCTGCCAGTCGCGCACGGAGATGCCGACGACGGGCTTTGCACCGTCCGCCCCATAGCGACTGAGGATGGCACGCCCCGTCTCACGACCGACGGGATGGATGCCGAGCACGGGATCTGCCGTACACTCCATCGGCGGGCGTGTGATGCCGAGGCGGCGCAGCTCCGCCATCGAGCCCTCGTCGCGGACCGTGATCAGGGAGACGCGGTTGCCGAGCCAGCGCATGCAACGGCAGGCAAATCGTCCCGTGACGGGGCCGATGCCCTGCGCATAGAGCATGACGCGCTTGCCGAGGAGGAGGGCGAGCAGGATGATGCCCATGTAGTAGTAGAGGCTGCGGCGGCTCGTGACGTTCTGCAGGAGGCTGCCGCCGCCGCTGATGAGAAGATCGGTGCGGCGCAGTGCCCCGAGGATTCCGCTCACATCAAGAGAGCCAACCGCGTGCACGCCGTGGCGCCGCTCGGTGTCCGCAGGATCCGCACTGATGACGGTAATATGAAGTTCCGGGTCCAAATCCGCGAGTACTTCGAGCATCGCCGCGAGCATGGCTTCATCGCCCGCGTTCTTTGCACCGTAGTACCCCGATACAACGATCCGCTTCATCGGGTGAAATGCCCTCCGTTTCCCATTCCTATGACGATCTTCCTTTATTGCTCAAAGCGCCCTTCCGCCCTTGAAAGGGTATGCACGCACAAATTCAAACCGCCCTCCGCACACGCTCCAGCAGATGATTCCATGCGGCGACAAGCGCCACGAGCACGGCGCCGATCGCACCGCCGAGGAAGACACCGCCGATGCCGCGTACCAGCGACATCTCCACCGGCGTCCTCATATGCGCGAAGGTCTCCACCATCGACCCCTGACCGATGGTCGCGGCGAGCACGAGCCCGAAGATGATCCACGTCTTCCACTGCCGCGCCGCGCCGTAGAGTGCGAGCAGGAATGCGGGATGTCCGATCAGGAACTCCTTCGTACGCGGGCGTGCGTAGAAGAGCTGCTCGAGCGCTGCACGCATCTTCAGCTCGATGCCGGGCACGGGCATGCCCGAGGTGTGTCCGCTGCGCAGGACCAAAACGACAAGCGCCCCGAGTAGGACAAGCCCGCCGAGAAGCGAGCCGACGCGCACGGGCGTCCCCATAATCTCGCGCAGCTGTCCGAGAACGCCCGCTGAGGCGTCGAACTGCCCGTCAAAGATGTCGAACCGCTGCAGGAAGGCAGCAGCGACGAGGATCATCGGCAGGACAAAGGTCAGCTTGATCCCACGGAAGATGTCGAACTCAAGGAGATAGCGCGTATCCGCGAGTGCACCCGAGAGGTAGGAGGCACCGATCATCGACAGCGCACTCGTGATGCCGAGGAGCACCAGCCCCGCGACGAGGATGCGCCAGAGAGGCGTATCCTTGGGGAAGCGCCGCGTGCGCAGGAGATCGAGCAGTGCCACGATGGCGAGCGCGGGGAAGAGATTTGCGCTTGCGAGTGCCGCGACAAGGCGCACCTTACTGCCCGCACCGATGAGGATGGGCATAATGGAGATGAGCGCCGCCACCGCGAAAAAGAGCAGGACGGCCTTTCGCCGTCGGTTCAGCGCGGGGATGACGAGCGAGAGATAGAGCACGCCCGCCGCCGCGACACCCATGATGACGAGCGCACGCAGCACGCGCGACGGCTCGTACGAGGCGAACATGCCCGCACGACCGATTTTGAATCCCTTTGCCTCAAGCGCCGCACGCGTATCGGCGAAGTACTTCATGTTCGTCTCGAGGAGTGTCATGCTCGGCGCAGGCTCCTCGTAGATGCGCAGGAGATTGATGCGGATGTTCCGCTCCTCGTCCGTCGTCTCCCAGCGCTCGACGGCGGCGTCGATCTTGAGCTTTTTCAATTCATCCAGAGGGATGCTGTAGAGACGCGCGACATGGTCGTAGCCGACGCCCTTCGCGATCTCGTCCATGCCCTGCTGCTTGTAAAACTGCAGCTGAGTCACGCCCTCGATCAGACCGAGCGAGAGCCGACGCGCACGCATCTCGTCGATCGTGGTCTGCAGCGCCTTCGGCACACCGAGCGTCACCGGCCCCGAGAAGACGATTGCCGAGACCGCGATCCCATCCATGCGCGCAAAAACAGCGTGCACATCGTCCGGCGTACAGTCATAATAGTTCGAGGGACGCGCGATCACGTCGAAGCCCGCCGCATTGACGGCGCGCATCTCATCGGACGGCAGCCCGATGTTGCGCTTCAGGAACACCTCGTAGAGATCCTTGACCGCGATGACCTCGTCCGTGCCGACGGTGAGGACCGTGATGCGCGCCGCGCCGAAGCGGCGCAGGAGATCCTCCTTCAGCTCGGCGTAGGTCACGGGATCGTGCGAGACGACGTAGATCTCCGTGCCGACGATCTTGCCGTCCTCGACAAGTGTTCGCCAGCGCGGGTCGGTCAGCGTGCCCGTGTGGTAGGCGGCGAGGATGTCTGCGCCCTTCACGGCGTTCGCCTTGCCGTTCTCGTTGAACTTCTTGAAGGTTGTCTCGTAAACGGCAAGTGAGGTGATCCCCGCCGCCTTCGCCTCTGCGAGCACCTCTTCGGCGGGCAGTCCCTCGCGGGCGGCGAGTTCGAGGAGTCCCTCGTAGTCGATGGCGAGCTCCACCGTGCGCGAATCCTCCTCGACGGCGTGGCGCTCCATGCCGATGAGGAGGCTCGCGATAAAGCCGACGAGGATCGCCGCGAGCAGGATCGGATGATAGTGAAATTTCTTCATGAATGATTCCTTGTTACTGTGATGCACGCCCCACGCGAACGCTTCGTTACGCAAGCGGTCGTACACTTATCTGCGAGGGTTCGCTTTGGGGCGTTGCACCACATTCGTTCAATCACATCTATTCTTATTTCCCTGCGGTCAAAATCACAACGCCGTCCTTCTCCTCGATGCTCTCGAACGCGAGCCCAAAGGGAAGTGTGTCGGCACGCGCGACGAGCACGTCGGGGAAGAGTCCGTCGAGGCTCAGCACGTTCAGCCCCATGCCGCGTGCGGCGATGTGCGTCGCCTTGTAGTAGAGGTCGCCGCTGACGATGGAGAAGCCGCCCTCGATCGTCACCTCAAAGCTCTGCCCGAAGGCGCGCGTCTTTGCCGTCGTGAGGACGCTGCCGGGATGCACCGTCACGGCGACATCGGTGAATTTGTCCGCCTCGCTCGTGACGAGCTCGCGGATCGCGTCTGCGTCCACCACACCGTGCATCTCGACGCTCTCCGCATCGGTGAGGATGAGCTGCTGGTCACGCAGGAGCTTCCCCATGTCGAAGCGGAGGTTTGTCCCCGTAACGGTCAGCTCGCGCACGAAGACCTTGCCGATGCGCCCTTCCCGGATGACACCGTCGAGAGCCCCGATCTCTCCGAAGATGAGGCGTGGACTGTCCGTGATCGACAGCTGGACATCCTGTGCACCCGTGCGTTCGCGCAGTTCATCCGCGACCATCGTTGAGACCGCGCGCGGCAGAGCAAAGATGCCGCAGACGAGGCTGAAAACAAAGAGCAGGATGACGGCTGATACTTTCCACATGATGAGCTCCTTAGACTTCGTGATTTGCCTTTGCGTTCAGGTAGGCGCGGATAAAGGGGTCGATGTCCCCATCCATGACCGCCTGCACGTTGCCCGTCTCGGCGTTCGTGCGCACGTCCTTCACCA
>ERZ773070.1811-NODE-1811-length-12680-cov-207.517149_pt1 | contig 12680 bp, 17 predicted proteins | sample MGYA00580618_ERZ773070 | MGnify/ENA primary metagenome ERZ773070 (study PRJEB29015, sample SAMEA2738023) | human oral metagenome | biome: human oral; feature: human-associated habitat; material: dental | place: China | collected 2019 ...
GGGCGTCGCCCGGGCCGACGGCCGGGCGCCGTGGGGCGAGGACGACGACTTCCGCTTCTCGCCGAGCGGCGAGACGAACGCCGAGGTGAGTGAGCGCGTCGGCCGGGCCCTGCGCGAGATCGCGGAGCGCCACCGGGGCCGTACCGCCGTCGTCGTGACCCACTGGGTCGCCATCCGGGCCGGAGTGCAGGCGCTGTGCGGGCCCGGTTTCCGCGCCGACGAGCACTCGGCGCCGGGCAACTGCTCGTGGACGGTGCTGGTGTCGGCCGACGGCGGCTGGCGAGTGGACCTGTGGGGCGCGAGCGCGGGCTGAGCGGTTCGACGGGCACGCGCCACCGAGCGGGGTCGTGGGGGTCGGACGATTCACCGGGATCGGCAGGCCAGGGGGCTTGGAGGTCACGCCGATCGTGCACGATGGGCGGAATCTCGCGGCACGACGCCGATCGACGAGCCGGGGAACTTGAAGGTCACGCCGACAGGCCATGATCGGCGGGTTGCTCGGATGTCCGACGGTTGGGCGGTCCGGTTCGTCCGCCGGCGCATGGATCGGAAGAGACAAGGAGACTTATTCAAAATCCTTGTCGAACCCACGCCTGACTTAGGGTCTTTCCTTGACAACGATGGCTGACATGAAACGAAATCGTATTTTTCGTGGATTTCCTGTGTCGTTTCGGATATGATTGGAGCATGCAGGTCGGGGTCACCCTGGAGGAAACAGCAGTCCTGGTCGGGTGGAGGAAGCGTTCCGACAATCATGCGTTGGTGCGGATGAAGACCGAAGCGATCCTGTACGCCTCTGAAGGAGTCGGAATCGGCATCATCGCGAAGATGGTTGAGCGGGCCGAGAGGACGGTGCAGGAATGGCTGGCCGATTGGCAGGCCACCAGGATGTGCTCGGTCCTGACCGGGCATGCCGGGAACCAGAACGCGGCGAAACTCACCCGCGACCAGAAACAAGAACTCAAGAAAATCCTCGCCCAGCCGCCCTCCCAGACGGGCATCCACGCCGAGTTCTGGGACGTCCCAGCGATACGTGACGTCGTGAAGACCCTGTCCGACGCCGAACACCAGACGGACTCCTCGTACCAGCTGCTCCTGCGCTTCTGCGGGCTGAGCCTCGAACTGCCCGACCCGTTCGACGAGCACCGCAACGAGAAAGCCATCACCCGGCGCATGGCCGAGGTGAAGGCCCAAGTCAAGAGCTTGCTGGATCAGGGCTGGGAGGCCCACACCGCAAGGCGAGATCCGCTTGGAGCACGAGGCCGAGACCCGCCGCATGCAGCCCCCGAAAGGACAACGCACCAAACTGTCCGTGGACCGGCAGAGGACGTCCCAGTCCTTCTTCGGCGCCCTCTCGCTGACCAGCAAAAAAGTCACGCCGTACCCGATCGAGGGGAACCGGAACACCTGGCAGACGATCCTCGCGCTGGAACGACTCCAACGCGAAACCGAGGCCGGCAAGATCGCGGTCGTCCTGGACGACGCCCGATCCCACCATGCGAAAGCGTTGACCGGCCTCCACGAGCCGGGCCGGCTGCTGGAGCGCATCACGCCGATCCATCCGCCGCCGTACGCGCCCGACCACAACCCGGCCGGGCACGTCTGGAACGCGGCCAAGAACAACATCGCGACCATTCAGCACGAGACCCCCGAAGAAACCCTCGGCGCGTTCGCCTCATACATCGCCGGCCGAACATTCGACTACGACTTCGAGCACCTCCCACCCCGCGAAACCAGAAACGATTTTGTTTCATGACGGCCATACTTCACTCCACTCATACACTGCTATTCGGACAGTCTCGAGCATCGATGCTGATGCCCTGGTGTCTCGAGACGAGCGTTGGCTGCTTTTCAATATCAGGGTGAATTTGGGAGGCCGCTCAGAAATGGAACTGCTGTTTTCAAGACAAGGGGTAGCCACGGGGTGAATGGTCCGATGGCTCGCTCGTCAAGGGTCCACCAGAATACCTCCTCTACTTCGCGCGGGTTGGGTTTCAATGAGTTGTGATCCTGACATACTCCGATGAGGACGTGATCGTACTCCCATTCCACGGCCCCACTCTCCGGATCTTGTGCCCAATACACGAAGCGACCAACCTCATGTAGTGCTGGTGAATGTAGACCGAGCTCTTCTTCTAGGCGCGTGGCGGCGTCGGTGAGAAGTAGTTCCTGGGAGCGTGGATGTCCACAACAAGTATTCGCCAAATACCCTGGCCAATGCTCTTTTGATGATGCTCGCCGTTGCAGGCAAACTCGACCGCTACAATCGGTCAGCATGATACTGAAAGCTCGATGCAAAGCACCCGGTCTCGTGTGCGCCTTTGCTGCGCTGATGTGCCCGAGGCTAATTCCGTCCTGAGTTACGAGCTCGACATCCCCGTCAAGGCCGTGGGCGCGCCGTAGGGGTATAATTTCATTATTCTGGCGCATGGGTCATCGCTTACGTGTATTCATTGTTTGTTGCTCAAGATCAGTGCCAACTCGAAGATGAATTGGCTTGTGTAGGCCATAAGCATTCCAGGGCCCCAGTAACGTTGTTTTCTGTGAAGTAAAGTCATCGTGCCTGTGAGACTCATCACAAGACTCAAAGTCATCCACCCAAAGACCGACACGCTGGCGCGTACCAGGATGAGATAAGTGTAACCAAGACTGGTCGCTACTAGTTGGCCGAAACACGAGACCTTCACAGCTAAGTTCCGTCCCCAGTGGATGGGGAGAGTCACCAGTCCTGACTTCTGATCTCCTGGGATGTCGCTGAGGTCCTTGAGTATGATTCCCGACCCGAAGAACAACCCGATCGACACAGCGCACAGAATCAGCCGGGATGTCACCAACCCATGGCCAAGTCCACCGACGAGAACCAGCAACATGGGACCTACAGTGAGAAGGAGTTGACGGCCGAAACCGGCCATCCCCAGGTTAGGATGTAAGCAGTACACCAGATGCATTACCTCAATCAGACACAGGATTCCCACTACGAGGAGGCCTCGAGCGGGAGCGAGGGTGATCAAGAGAAGAAGCAGGGAGATGACGACGGGAGCGATCACCAAACCCATCACATAGTGTCTGAGGCTGAGGTCACCTCTTGTCAGAGGCCTGTTCGGATGGTTGACCTTGTCCCGTTCCAGATCGAAGACATCGTTGAGGGCTGATACCCCTCCCATGTAGAAGAACCCCACACACGCTGCGACGAGCCAGTCCATCGGAGCTGGTCGTGACTGTCCCGCGGTCGTGGCGCCGACCAGTACGGGCAACACGATCGCTGGTTGAACGTGCGGTTTCCAAGCGCGGAGCACGCCAAGGGTGAGGGGTGGGGTAGACGCGACGTGTTGACCCGACATGCTCACTCCTTGAGCTGTGTCCTCGCCACCCAAGGTCCGGTCATCATACTCGTGTCCGTGGGTCGTTGAAGGCGAAACGCGATGTTGGTCCCGCGACCCGGGTGCTAATTACGTGACTAGTATACCTTTTTGTCTAGCTGGAAAGCTCGAGGATGGCACCAATGTCCAGAGATGTCTGTACCTTGGTGCAACTTCCGGATGTCTGAATGAGTCAAAGGTTTAGCCTTGCTGGTATCGAATGAGGTTGTGCTGTCCTGTACAAGTGTTCGAGTGAGGAAGGCTGAGGGGGGAATCCGTGACTCGACCGGTTAGGTTTATCTTATCCTTTGTCTTGACTTTCATTCTGTTCTTCTTGGTTCTTCCGAGTTTAGTTGTTCTGGCCTACATGGGGTGCGATCTCTTTATCGACCTTCGCATCATTCCGACTCCTTGGAGCTACTTGACTGCAGCTGCGGCCTTTATCTTCGGATGGTGGTGGATGATTTGGTCAAATCTTCATATATTTGGACGTGGACAGGGCACCTCGTTGGAAGTTGCTGGGCGGGTCAATAATCCGACGCGTCACTTGGTTCTAACTGGTCCGTATGTTTATTCTCGTAACCCAATGGCTTTTGGCTTCGTTGTAGCTTATGTTCTGGGCTTGGGGTTACTTCTGCACACTGTGTGGTGCTTGGTTTTGACGCCATTGTCGTTCCTCTTCTTGCGCCTCTATTTGGCGTATTGGGAAGAGAAGGGTTTGGTGCGACGTTTCGGTGAAGAGTACTTGGACTACCGTAGCTCGGTCCCGGCGTTTGTTCCTCGCCCTTGGCGGCGTTTGGCTGCTGAAGAGTCTGTGACAAGCCGTTTGGGGGGCGGAGGTGCCCGCCAATGATGAGACAGGTGCGCGCTCTTGTGGCGTTCGTCGTCATCACCTACCTGTTCTTCATGGTGATACCGATGGTGGTTCTTGCGCTGGTCGATAACCTCCGACGAGTCGTTGGTGGTCCGGTATGGCCAGGATGTCCTTTCAATTACCTCGGAGCCATAGCGGCCTTGGTGTTCGGTGGGTACTGGGTTGTGGAATCGAATCTTCTCCTGCTGAAGGTTGGCCGAGGAACCTCCCTCGAGGTTGCGGGTAGGGCCTTGGCTCCGACGACGACGTTAGTCAGATCGGGCGTCTACTCCCGCGTGAGGAATCCGATGGTGTTCGGATACTTCACTGCTTTCGGCCTGGGCATCCCGCTGTTGCAGCAGACGCTCATTGGCTTGGTGGTGTATCCGATTTTCTTGGTCTTGTACGGGTTGTATCTGAAAATCTGGGAAGAAAAGAATCTGGTCCTGCGCTTCGGTGATGATTACGAGGCGTATTGCCGAGAAGTACCCATGCTCATCCCTGCTCTTCGTTCACGAAGCTCGTCGAAGGAGGTCCGTTCATGAACCGTGGCTTGTGGGGGCTGCTGTTGTTTATCTCGTGGTTGGGGTCCATCCTGTTGACCGTCGCCTGTTGGCCGGTCATAGCACATTTGGATGTAGTCATATTTGATGCATGGGTGTGGTTTGTCATGCTGTTTTGCCTCAATTGGCTGGCGATCAATGTCATCTTGACGTTCTTCTTCGTGCGAGGTGTTCCTACGTTCGTTCTCGCTGACCCTAGCTCAACGGTGAATGATGTCTAATATGGCCGCAATTACAGGAGTCGGGGCTGTGGGGCCTGGATTTGCTGATGTACTAGGTCGGACGCGCCCGTATTATCAACTTGAGCGCTTGAGCAATCTCGATCAATTGCCCCAGGAAGGTTTTCTCGTCGTCGCCGTACCTGTCTTAGTGGGCGAGGCGACTGCTGCTTGGTCTCGTGTCTTCGCCTTAGTTCCTCGTTCCATTCCCCAGCATTGAGGAGGTCTCATGTCAGTCCACTTACAGCGTTCGATCGACATACAAGCTCCCCTCGGTTTTGTTTTCGAGCAATCCAATCAATTGGACCAATGGCCGCAGATGATTCCCGAGTACCTCTCGGTCGAGGTTATACGCTGTGAAGGTCACAAGGTTTGGTTTCGGTTGACCAATGCGAATGAGGACTCGTGGGTGTCATGGAGGATGTTCGCGCCGCCGGTGTTGGCGTATGCGGAGCGCCTCGATCCGATGGGCCCGTTCGAATTCAACCAGATCACGTGGACATATGCTCCGACGCCGGGGGGAATGACGATCATGACTTGGGATATGTTCTTCAGTTTGAAGGAAGAGATACGTGTGCAGGAACAGATATGGGCTGAACGCATGGCTGAACATGTCGAGGCAAACCAAGCGCATATGAAGCTGTGGCTGGAGGCTCGGGCACCAGTTTCTTGGTCGCCGGAACTTTTGATAAGAGCTGAGGACCATGTCTGATAGTCAACCCAGTGCCCTGATAACCGGGGCAGGTTCAGGAATCGGCAGGGCAGCAGCGGATCTGTTCGCGGAGCGCGGGTACGCTGTGGCGCTGTTGGATCGGGACCCCGTTGGTCTACAGGAAACCGCAGGTCGTATCAACGCTCTCGGGGGTCGCGTTCTGTCTCTGGAGACTGACGTTGCCTCGTGGTCAGGGGTGGGGGAGGCGGTTTCAGCGACAGTGAATGCACTTGGGGGGATCGACTGTGCCTTCAACAATGCTGGCGTGGCGGGGCAGGGCGAGTGCGATCTTCACGATGTCACCGAGCAGGACTTTGACGAGGTCATGGACATCAACCTCAAAGGTACGTGGATATGCATGAAGCAAGAGCTCGCGGTCATGGTGCGACAGGGGTATGGGAGCATAGTCAACGGTGCCTCAGTTGCTTCATTCGTCGGGTTCGACAAGCTAAGTGCCTACACAGCGAGTAAACACGGAATCATTGGGCTCACGAAGAGTGCAGCTCTGGAATACGCCTCAACTGGAATCAGAATCAACGCCGTGTGTCCTGGCGTCGTGGACACGCCGTTCACGACTCACTTCACGGGTGGAGACGCCACCGCCGAGCAACGCTTCAGAGATGTCGAGCCGATGAATCGCTTTGCCCAGCCATCGGAGGTGGCGCACGCTGTGATCTGGCTCTGTTCGCGAGAGGCGTCCTTCGTCACCGGAACATCCCTGATGGTGGACGGGGGATTGACATCACGATGACAACTATCGGTTCCATCGCTGCGGTCACGCATCCCTCTCAACGTAGGGACATCTTAGCTCGCGTCGAGCGAGTCATCTCCGTAAGGCTTTGCGAACAGTCAGAAGTTTGGGGCGATCTTGATTCGGAGGCGAGCTTACCCATTGAACTGGTTTCACGCCTCTTCAAAGCCGGCGGAAAGCGTATTCGACCAACTCTGGCCATATCGACCTACCTGAGCCTAGGCGGTGATCCGGACCGGCATGAACTGGTGGAGTTGGCTGCAGCTTTAGAATTGCTTCATTGTTTCGCGCTTCTCCAAGACGATGTGATGGATGAGTGTGATGTGCGCAGGGGATACCCCACCGGTCACCGGGTAGCCACGGAGCATCATCTCGACGCGAAATGGTGTGGCGAGTCTGAGCGTTTCGGTGAGAGTGTTGCCATCCTCGCTGGTGATCTGGCGATGGTATATGCGGATTCCTTCATGGTGCACCAACCGATGATGGTCCGGAAGCACTGGGGAGAGATGCGGACAGCCATGATCATTGGTCAGCATCTTGATCTTGTTCTAGCTGCGCGGCCTACTTCGTCTCCCGAGTCCATTCGGACTATCGCTCGCCTGAAGTCTGGGCAGTATTCAGTGGAATACCCGATGATGCTCGGTGCGGCCTTGGCAACCGGAAAGCAGATCCCAAATTTCCTTTCTCAGTATTCTCGTTTATTGGGCGAGGCTTTTCAACTCCGCGACGACCTCATCGGGGCCTTCGGGGACACTCAACGCACTGGCAAGCCATCCGGCTTGGACCAAGAGCAGGGGAAACTCAACCTGTTGGCAACATTGGGGGGATCCAGATCGTCGGTGTGCGATGGTTGTATGAGCCTGTCCGATGAAGTTCGCATGTTGGGTGAGATGCGCATTGCCGACCTCGTCGTTGCTGCCGTGGGAACATTGGGGCGTGGCGAACTGGTCGTTCAATGGCAGGAGGAGTTTGCGCGTTTGGCTCGCGACATTGCCGTGCGTGATCATTGAACACCTGATGAGTAGAGGAGCAAGATGAAATCACTAACGCTCGAGGAGCTGAGGATCCTCATGGCTGGCGTCTTGGATGACCCTGTAGACCTGCCGTCGGGGTTTGATTCCATACCATTTACGGACTTGGGGTATGACTCATTGGCAATGATGGCGATGAGTGCCATGCTCATGGAACGTTATGGCATCGATGTTCCCAGAAATGTCTTGCGTGCATTGCGCACCCCCGCGGACCTGTTGGAATGCATCAATGATGGTTTCTGTTCAAGTGGGCGGGTGGTGTGATGGCTGCGGCAGCGGAGGTCATTGAACTCTCCAAGAAGTTCCGGGGCACCACGGTGGTTGACCAAGTGTCCTTCACCGTGGAGACTGGATCAGTTCTTGCCCTGCTCGGTCCTAACGGAGCGGGCAAGTCGACTACTGTGTCAATGGTGTGCGGGCTTCTGCGGTCCGATGGCGGCCATGCTCGTGTTCTCGGTGACGATGTGGCATCGGACCCCAAGAAAATCCACTCACACGTTGGCGTGATGTTTCAAGACACAATCGTGTACGAAGATCTCACCGCCGATGAGAATCTTCGCCTGTTCGGTGGACTGCATGGCCTCCGTGGGAAGCGGCTACGGGACCGTATCTCTTCGGTACTGGAGCTGGTGCAACTCACAGATCACAGGAAAAGGCGTGTGTCCACCTATTCGGGTGGGATGAAGCGGCGTCTCGCGATGGCCGTCGTCTTACTTCATGAGCCTCCGATGCTCGTACTCGATGAACCGACATTGGGGATCGATGTGCAGGCTCGCAATGCGATCTGGGAACGGATACTGACTTTGCGAGAGGATGGCCATGCCATCTTGTTGTGCACTAACTACATGGAAGAGGTGGATCGTCTTGCGGACCATGTTGTGATCCTCGATCATGGTCGTGTCGTGGTGAACGAGCCGATGGAGAAGGTGAGGGCACGTGCTGGAGGTGTTGCGGTTCGCCTCAGCATGGGGCAAGTCCCCCCGTCAAATCTGCTGGAGGGACTCCAGGACATGCGATGGGAGACCTCTGACCAACACGTGGTGTTGTCTTTCCGGCTACCACAAGGAGCCGCAGACCTGCCTCGGTTGCTGTCCACGATCGAGGGTCACACTTCAATCCTCGGTATTGAGATGCATGAGCCCACGATGAGCGACGTGTTCCTCGCGATCACGGGCCGGGAACTGCGTGATTAGGAGACTGACGATGGTATTTATTCTAAGGAAAGACCTGCTGGCCTGGTTCCGGTCGTTGCGCAGCGTTCTAGTGTCGGTGTTGGTCCCGGCTGCGCTCCTGCTCTTCGCGGCATTGGCTGGTACGGTTGGTCAGCAGTTCACTGTGGCTGTCGTGGATGAGCAACCACAGGAGGTGCAGGACGTCGCTTTTGACTCCCCATTCCTGAACGGTCTGGCCTTGAAGCGAGCGGAGGCGGAGCGGAAAGTGGATGAGGGCTCGCTGGCTGGGCTTGTTGACAGCAGCGGAAACATGGCAATCCTGCGCGTCACAGCGCGCGGAGATGAAGATCTACGTCGCAATCTTATCATGCGTCAGGAGGGACTCGTTTTCGACCTCAACAGCCATCATCTTGCCGAGAGTGGAGAATCTCGTCTGGATCTCGAAACAACCGGGGTTACTCGAAAATCAATCAGTGACATGACCTATCTTGCCACAGGAATCATCGTCTTCACAGCCCTCTTTGGTGGAATGGCGAACACCTCGTATGTGTCTGCTCGCGAGTGGGAAGAATCGACTATCAAGTCACTGTTGGTCACTCCGCAGCCGCTGCTGGGGGTGGTCTTCGCCAAGCTCGTCACCGGTGCAGTCCAGACGATCGTTTCGGTCGCTGTGATCACCCTACTGAGTGTCCTGTTCCTGGATGTGTCGCCGGAGGGTAATCTTCTCACCATTGCTGCGGTCCTCCTGCTGACGGTGGTTGCATCATGCGGCCTCGGGCTCCTTCTGGGGGTCGTGATGCGTCGATCAGTACCGGCGATGATGGGCAGCATTCTCGTAGCGATTTCTCTGTGGTTCGTCGGTGGAGGATTCGGGCCAGTGTCGTTCTACAGGGAAGATTTACAGGCCATTGCGTGGAAGTTGCCTTCAACATATGCAATTGCTGCAGTCGAACGATTGGTGAACATGCCCGGCCCAAGTACGGTGTTCGATCATGATCTCGAGGTGGTGTGGTTGGCTGCTTCCGTATCCTTCCTTGTGTTCATGATCCTGACTATTGCGGTGGTCAGGCGCAGTCCTGTGGGAGGGGGCGTGTCATGAGAGCTGCGATGGCGGTGCTTGAGGCGGAGTTGAGAGTGGCTGCGCGTCGGCCGTTCGAGATGGTGCTAGCGTTGGCCGCTCCGGTCATCATTCTGGTGCTAGCGTCTTTTCTATTCAGTCCGGGCGGGCGTGACATTCCGATCGCGGTCGTTCCTCAGGGCACTTCTGGTATCGAGACGCAGCGTATCCAGCGTGCTCTCGAATCCCGTGAGGGTGTGCCGATGTATCTTCATGTCGTTACAAATGATGAAGCAGAAGCTAGGAATCTTTTGTCCGCTGGACGGGTGTTCGGCGTGATCGAACTTCCATCTAGTTTTGAGGAACAGGTTGCTCAAGGGGAATCTGTGGAAGTGCGCTTGACAACATACAATGCAATGGCGGATGTTGACAAAAACGTTCGACTGAGCGTGATGCGCGCCCTCAACGCGTATTCCCGAGACACCTATCATGCTCCGTTCACTGTGAGGGTTGTTTCGAAGGATGGCTCGGTCGTGTCACGTACTGGATTCTTGGCGTCCGGATCAATCATCTACGGTATTGTTTTTGCTGGCGTTCTGTTCGGTGGTGTGGCAACTGCGCGTCAGTGGGAGATGAGGACGATCAAAGGTCTCAGGGTGGCCCCGGTGTCCGGTATTCTGATCGGTACTGGATTTCTTCTGGCCAATGCTATTCGGTCGATCGTGATCGGCATGATCATGGTTGTCGTGGCTGTGACATGCACCGATTTCTCGCTCCCGGAAGAGAAGTGGATGATGGCGGCTGTTCTGATGCTTACGTCATTCTTTGCAACGGCGATCGGGATGCTGGTGGGAACATTGACACGACGCTTCTATGCCACTTTACCCGTGGCCGGAATCACAGCCATCCTGCTGTGGTTCCTTAGTGGTGGTTTCCAAGACTTGGTGGCAGTGCGGGGTACATTCCTCTTTGCACTGTCAAGGGTGTTGCCGACGTCATACGCGTTCGATGTCTTGCGGGGCTCCAATCTGGAGGAATCAGTGCTCCTAGCCTGCGTCGGTGTTCTCGCCGTGATGACGGTGGGTGTTGTAGCGATGAGCCTTGCTGTCTTGCATAGATCACTCTCCCGAATGGGCAGGAGGGGCGTTGAGTCTTGATGATGTGGACCGGGCCATCGTCTCGGCTACTGAATGGGTGCTCGCTCATCAAGCAGACGATGGGCACTGGGATGGAAATCTGAGCTCGGACACGACGGTGACTGCTTGGCTTGCCTATGGGCTTCATTTGTGGGGTGATGAGACCGCGCAGGATGCTCTGGACTGGCTGTGCCGGACTCGGAATCCTGATGGAGGCTGGGGAGGAGCGGCGGGGGAGCCCTCACACCGGGATGTCACTCAACTCGTCCATTCGGTTCTTGGGGCGTGTGGCAGGGAAGTCCAGAGCGCCCCGGCACAGGTCGACGATGGCGAGGTCCTCGGAATGGCGCGCGTGATGCGTGCCTTCGTCCGCGATGATTCTGCACTTCTGTCTGACCGCTCGCCTGCCATGATGAGGAGGCTGGGGTACATCGGTGTTCTTGCACCGCCACTTCTGGCACGCATACCTATCGTGCCCGACATTTACACGAGTTCATCGTGGTTTCAACCATGGCTTTCGCAGGGATGACCTCTGATGTCGGGGGGGAGGTTCATCATGCGGAAGGCCAGTCGTCTGCTCAGTTCGATGTGGGATCGTCAAGGCAGATGGTTCATGCCGGGCCTTTCACTGGCCGCACTGGCGAAGTATGGCGAGGGGTTCGATCCGGTGGTCGTTCGACGTGCTAGGTCCTGGGCGCATGAAAGACAGAACCTCGATGGAGGATGGTCATGGTGCCCCGAAGGGCAGTTCTTGGACACCGCGCTAACCGTAGGCTGCTTGGGTGATCTGGCTGGTCAGCAAGTGCAGACGAGTATCAGCAGGGCCGCGACGTGGATACGCGCACGGCGCTCGCCCGAGCGCGGATGGGGACAACACATCGCGGCTCCTCCGGATGCAGACGACACCGGTGCTGCAGTCCTCGCCTTGGTGGCAGCAGGCAGCGATGGGAACGACACTGACGTGTGTGATGCGTTGGACTTCTTGTGTCGAAGTCAGAACCGCAACGGCTCATGGGGTTATCCGCGTCATGTAGGGGCCAACCTGTCCGAGGACACTGCCGCTGCAACGGCAGCACTGATGATTTCTTCGACACAGCGGCATCGCTCCGCGGCGCAGCGGGGCATCGCTTGGCTGCTCAACCACCAACAACCCGACGGCTCGTGGGCGACCCGGTGGTACGTACAGCCTCAGATTGCTTGCTGGAGGGTGGTGCGGGCATTCCGTGCCGCCGGGATGAACCCCGATGCTGGTCCCTTAGTAGGAGTCCGCATCTTCCAAGCGCAGCTGGCATGATTGCCAGTTGACGTCGTCGATAACCTCTGAGCAGGCCGCATACACGCTGTTGGCGCTCGGGGAACTTGAGACTCCCCGCGCTCGTCCGCTGATCGAGGCGTGCCGGTGGCTGGTCGACAATCAGAAGAAGGATGGAAGCTGGCCGCTTGCCACGACCGGGCTTCATGGGCGACGTGGAGGGAGCGTGGCGAGCTGGATACACCGATCGGATGTGGACCAATGCCCATGCGTTGTAGGCGCTCGTACGTCATCGAAGCCGCTTGGGGTGAGCTGCCGCAGCGCTCTGGAGTGCTTGGTGTTTTTCGGACAGTGGGAAAATGATCGTGTGATAAAGTTATGGCCGTCATGAAACAAGATCGTTTCTGGTTTCGCGGAGTGGGGGTGTTCGGAGTCGTGGTCGACGGTGCGGCCGGTGATGTGTGAGGCGGACGCGCTGAAGGTCTCTTCGGGGGTCTCGTGCTGAATGGTCGCGATGTTGCTCTTGGCCGTGTTCCGGACGTGCTCGACCGGGTTGTGGTCGGGCGCGTACGGCGG
>ERZ773070.1818-NODE-1818-length-12644-cov-2.984590_pt1 | contig 12644 bp, 5 predicted proteins | sample MGYA00580618_ERZ773070 | MGnify/ENA primary metagenome ERZ773070 (study PRJEB29015, sample SAMEA2738023) | human oral metagenome | biome: human oral; feature: human-associated habitat; material: dental | place: China | collected 2019 ...
GATCGGAGTTCACCGCCTCGAGCACGATGGCGCTGTCGCGCTGGGCGAAGCGCATGTGCACGGGGTTGGAGTTCTTGAAGCCGACCATGCCTAGCTGGGGGTTGGAGATAGAGGAGAGGGTGAGGGCTACGAGGACCTCCTTGCCGATGGTCTTCACAGGTAGCTCGATGTAGAGCTTATTGTCCGTCTTGTGCAGGGTGAGGAAGTCGCCCTTAGCCGAGACAATGGCCTTGTCGGTGAGGATCTTCTCGTAGGCACTCTTCTCGGGTGCCTTCTCCGTCGCAGGCTTCTTCTTGCGCTTGAGGAAGTCGAAGATACCTGCGTGAGCCGTGGCGGGCGCTAGGGTCAGGCTAGCCGCGGCCAGTAGGAGTGCTATCTTTCTATTGATCATCTTCGGATGGGGGTCTATTTCTTAGCGTCAAGGAGCTTCTGGACCTTGAAGGCCAGAGTCTGGTAGTGCGCCTTGAGCACACGGTCAGTAGTAGAGGCAGCACGCTGCTCGAGCAGAGGGCGCACCTTCAGTAGGGCTGCGTACATGTACTGCTCCGAGGTGTCGAGAGCAGGGACATTAGCCATGGGGTAGATGCTTGCCGAGGGATTGCCACCGCCGTAGTTAGCACGGCCACTCTTGAGGGCCTCGCTGTAGTCGGTCGTCGCATCTAGGCTGACGAGCTTACCATCGACGAGGGTGGGAGCACTCGTCAGGCCATAGGGCATACCAGGGGTTGCATTGCGGGGATTGACCGTCGCTGCTACGGACTTGTCGATGAAGGCGATCTGCAGAAGGCGCTCCATGTGCGTAGGGCTCTTGCCTGCGATCGTCGAGGCAAAGACCGCCTGATAGAGGTCGTCGAAGTATTCGCCGAGGCTATAGCTCTTGGAGTCGACCTGCGAAGCGATGATGATGCGGGCACGTAGGTCGAAGATATCCTTGACGATGAACTCGAGGAGCTGGTCGTAGTAGCTGACGTTGATGAAGAGGCGGCGCTCCAGCTGACGGTCGGCGTAGCGCTGGAAGTTCTTAGCCTCGTTCAGCACCCAGAGGAAGGCCTCACGCTGCTTGGCCTTGGGGACGACCTGGTAGCGTGGCGTGCCGGGAGCGACACGCTCCTCACGGCTCACCACCCCACCCACTAGGGCCATCACATTCTTGAACACCAGGTAGTGGCGCTGTGCGAGGGCCAGATACAGGGCGGTCTTCTTACGGCTGTCGGGATCGTTCTTGATCCAGTCCGAGAGGTGCGCCTTGATGTAGGCAAGGTTCTTCAGCTCGAGCGAAGCTGCACGCAGCGGATCGTTGCCGAGGTCCTCGACGCGTACGGTGGGGTCGACAGAGTAGCGCTGCTCGGGGGCGTAGCGGAAGCGGGCATCGCCTGCCTTCTTATCCACCATCGCCAGCAGCTCCTTGGCCTCGCGGGCGGGGTCGCCCCCGAGCTGATCGTAGTAGCGGTAGCCCCAGTTGACGGCATAGAGGTCATAGGGACCGACCTCGCTATTGACCAGACGCAGCCCCTTGTCCCCAGTCTGCGCTAGGAAGTTGTAGGGCGCACCATCGAGGACGGAGGCGCTGAGGCCATTAGCCTGAGTGAAGGAGGCCGAGCGTAGCTGATCTACGGTGTAGGCAGCCGAAGCGGCGTAGTTGGGCAGCAGCCCGAGCACCTTGCCCAGACGCTGCGTGACCAGCGCGGAGAGCGACTCGAAGAAGAGCTCATCCGACAGGCGCGCCGAGCGTACCGCGGGGTCAGCGGCAGCCGTAGCGACGAAGCGCTGCTTGTGCAGGGTGGTCTCTACATTGTTAAATACCGCGATGGTAGCGCCCGTGATCTCGCCCGTGCGGGGGTCGACCCAGGTGCTGGTGGTGACGTCGGCCTGCGTATTGGGTACGTAGCGGATGCAGTTGTACTCGATGTTGTCGGGGTCGAAGTTCTTATCCTTCGGGTAGTCGAGGACCTCGAGGACGTTCTTGAAGCCGGCGGCCTCGAAGGCCTTGTTCCAGCGCAGTATGCCCTGGCGGATGGGAGCCGACCAGCCCGCAGGCATGTTGGGGTCGATGTAGAAGGTGATCTTGCGCTCGGGCTCGGTGAGGACGCCCTTGGCATAGGCCTTCTTATCCCGAGGCACGAGCTGCCAGCGATGGGCTAGGTAGACGGGCTCGCTCTGGTCGAGGTGATCGGGGAAGGATACCTGACGGCTCGTCTCGTAGCCTACACGTGCATCGGCCAGACGGGGGATAGCCGTCGAGGCCGTAGCGGGCATGATGGTATAGGTGACCTCGGTCGTGACGGGCATATCACGCGCCACGGTCATCAGCCCCATGAGGCTGATCGTGAGCGAGTGTGCCTGCTCGACCTTGATCGAGGCATTGGTGTCGAAGGCCTTGATCCCACGCACGAAGGTCAGCGAGCCATTCTGCGAGCTGGAGATGCGGAAGGCCCCCTGCTGCTCGGGGATGACCTTGAAGAAGGGGCTCCCACCGCCGACGAGCGAGGAGATACGGAGCACCACGGCCGAGCTATCGGACTTGTAGACCTCGGGGCGGAAGGACTCCACCGTCTGGTCACGGTAGTTCAGCTCCAGCGCCTCCTGCAGCTGACGCGAGGCGTCGCGGCGGTAGACGATGGTATTGGGCGTCTTCATCACCAGCACACTGTCCTGGCGCTCGAAGCGGAAGACGAAGGGTGCCGAGCTACGCGAGCCTACGGGCAGGTAGTCGGGGTCCGTCGTGGAGGTGATCGTCGCCCCCATGATCAGCTCCTTGCCGAGGTACTTGGTAGGCAGCTCGAGGTAGACCTCCCCATTCATTTTGTGCAGGGTGACGAACTTCCCGCTCACCGTCTCGACCTTCTTATCCTTAAAGAAGCGGGTGTAGGGATCGTTCTTCTTGTCTTCCTTCTTCTTCTCTTCCTTCTTGGGCGCGGGCTCGGTGTCCTGCTTGCTCGCGGCAGGCTTAGCAGCCTTGGCCGCCAGGCTGTCTACCTTGGGCGAGGCCAGGAGCACCAGCGAGGAGCTCAGTGCGAGGCTAGCCGTCAGCAGATAGCGGATGCTTCTCTTGTGCATGTAGTCTATGTTCTTGTTGGGTTCTAATTTGCTTGTCTGCCCCAGCCTAGGGGCGTGCCTATCCAAGGGTGCTAAGATAGCCATTTTTTGCCTGGACGAGGACTGCGCCTACTGCCCCCACGAAGCGCCCCTCTAGGGGGAGCGCCGCCGAGGGATATCAGTCAGCGCCGTGCGGGACGTCCATGAGGCTGCTGAGGGGTATCCGTGACAGGTGCTGAGGGATATCCATCAGAGAGAGGCTATGAGGCGATCGTCTCGCTGCCCCTTCCCTTAGAGGCGCTCGAGGAGGTCTTAGCTCGAGGCTAGTGCTCGGCTCGGGGCGGCCTTGGACTAAGCTGGGGAGGGAGGGCCTACGCTGGGCGAGGGATTGCGCCCTCAGGCAGCGCGGGCTCTAGAAGCTCAGCGCCCCCTCCCTACAGAGGCGTGGACGGAGTCCCGTCTGTGAGGAGAGGGCGGAGCCTTCGTGGGGAAGCTGAGCTTAGTTAGCTCGGTAGCTGAGCCCCGTGATGGGTACGCTGAAGGCCGAGCTCTTCCACAGCAGCTGGGGCGTCACGGCCGACACGTCGTAGCAGTAGACATAGCCCTTCGTCCCATCGTTGGCCGCTACGTAGAGGCGGCGTGCGTCGGGCTGGAGGATGTCGACGATGGTCTCCCCACTAGCGGGCTTGCTGCCCGTAGCGATGCCCGCCAGGTAGTCGGTGCTGCTGCCCGTCTGGAGGTTGTAGAAGTAGACCTTGCTCCCAGCAGCGACGAATGCACGGGCTCCGTCGTAGGAGATGGCCTTGGTAGGCGTCTCGCTCTGCTTGTAGCTGACGGGGTTGAGGCTAGGATAGACCGCCTGCACAGCACGGGGCTGGTCGGTATTCGCCCCGACCACGGTCTCGGCGAAGTAGTCCGCAGGGTGCAGGAGTAGGAGCTTGTGGTCCCCCGAGCTCGTACGGTAGAGCAGGACGACATTATGATTGTCATCCGTGTGCTGCATGCTCAGCATCGTCGCCCCCTGGAAGGGGTTCTCGGCGAACTGTAGCCAGAGATTCCTCACATCGGGCTGCGAGCCCAGCGAAGGGACGAGGACACGCTTGTAGACGATGGAGCTAGAGCTGGCGGACATCGAGTTGACGAGGAGCTCAGAGGTCGCCGTGTTGAAGAGGATCAGCCCCGCAGCACGCGCCGTACGGTAGACTGGGCCGAGCTTCCCCGTCGTCTGATCACGGACGATACCGACGCGGCTCGTCCCGTCGACCCAGGAGGTAGCGACACTCGCTAGGCTGATCGTAGCCCCCGAGCTGAGTGCTCGGCGCAGCGCCTGATCCTGGTCGCGTACGGGCAGCACATCCGACTCACGAGCCAGACGGTAGAGCGAGCCCCCTGTGATGTAGGCCTCGGTGAACTCTGGGTAGGGTACCAGCGCCATCGAGCCCACGGTCTGCGAGCCGAAGTTGATGACGGGGGCGTCTACCTGCATGCGGTTGGCATGGAGACGGTAGGCACGGCTGGGCGAGCCGAAGGCCAGCGTGGCGTAGACCTGATTGGAGGCCGAGGGTCCTCCGGTGAAGAAGTGCAGGGCAAGCGGCGCAGCAGGCAGTGCCGCGTGGCTGGGGTTGTTCTTGGCGAAGACATCCTGCTCGAAGTCCGCCTGCTCCCCCTTAGGGAAGTAAGAGACATAGCCCTTGCTCTGGTCTCCGCTCAGGACGAAGAGCCCCTGGCTATAGGGCGAGAGCACGCGCACCTTGAACTGCTGCGTATAGGCCCCGTCCTCCGTATAGATACGTAGGCGGGCAGGCAGCGTACCATAGCTGGAGGGCGTGTAGCGCAGCGTCGCCTCCTTGGAGACGACCTTGTAGTCGATACTCCACTCGTAGTGCAGCTCGGCCGAGGTGCCTGCGGGGAGCGTTACCTTGGGCGCGGCGATGACCAGCTCGCGGCCGTAGATGACATCGTAGTTCTCAGCCATCTGCTCACTAGGCGTAGCCAGGGCGAGCGTACGGTGGGGGCCGACGGAGTCATCTTTGTAGCAGGCGCTGAGGCCTGCAGTCAGGGCTAGGGCAAGGAGGCCTAGCCTGACGATATCTTGATAGCGCTTCATTGGATGTATCGTGCTAGGTAAGAGGAGAGCGCTGGCGGTACCGTCTCGCCACGCGACTGGAAGTATTGCTGCATACGGACATAGACCTTATAGATATCCATGGTCGTATAGTTCCCCTGACGGAAGAGGATGCGGTAGATCGTATCCACATCCCCCCCTGGGAAGCCTGCGATGAGGTAGCGCAGCTTGTCGGCAGAGAAGGCGCCGAAGTAGGCCGTGAAGTAGTTCCACCACGTAGGCTGGGCCACGGCATTGGTGAAGATCAGCTGCTTACGGATACGGCGCGTGAAGCGCATCTGTGTATCGCCCACGGGCTGCAGCTCGATGGTCACCGTGTCGTACTTGGAGATGGGCACATCGGTCGGTAGCTGGACATCCTCGTCGGGATTAGGCTCGTAGCCGTAGGTCTTGCTGGGGTCGACGAGCACGCGCTTACCGTCACGCAGCACGGCGATCAGATTGCCCTCGGTGTCGGCCACGGAGATCTTGGAGCGCTCGAGCTTGATCGGCAGGCTGCTGCGGATGGAGTCGGCGGGGATGTAGTAGGTCTTCTCCAGCGCCTTGAGGTAGGAGCCGTCGCCCGAGAAGGAGACGACGCGTGCGGCGTAGGGCACGGGCTGCTTGGAGACATAGCCCGTATAGCGCACGGGCAGCTGTAGCGTCAGCTCGGTCTGGTCACTGGAGATGAGCCCTAGGTCATGCTTCTCGATGGTGTCGACATCACTCGACTGATCGAAGTAGACCTGCGGGGCGCCTTCGTAGAAGCCCTCGGCGCTGAATTCGCCGTCATACATCTCGCGGGAGCATGCACTCAGCAGGCTCAGCCCGCCGATGAGGGCCAGGAGGCTATAGGTTCTATGCTTGTTCATCATCTTGGCTGCGTACTTAGCGTGTCACTATTCGGTTGCCGAGCTGGCGCTCCGAGAGCGGCCAGGGCAGGACAAAGATCTGGTCACTGGGCTGGAAGGTCCGGTCGCCCGTGATGCTTACGAAGGGACGGTTGTAGTGCTTGAGCGAGGCGAAGACTTGGCCCTCGCCAGCGTACTCGCGCATGTACTCCTTCATCAGCTCCTCCTCGAAGGCCTCGCGTGAGGCGAACTCCGTGCCGCTGTACTCGTCCAGCCCGCGGCTGAGGCGCACAGCATTCAGCGCGGCGTAGGCTCCGCTGCGGTCGCTGTCGTATAGCGCCTCGGCCAGGATGTAGTACATCTCGGGAAGGCGCAGGAGGGCGATACCGCGGTAGCGTGCCTCTACATTATTGACCGTGGAGGCATCGGCGAGGAAGCGAATGAAGCGCATCGCGCCCGACTCATTGCGGTAGAAGGCTCCTAGGCGGAGGTCCGTAGCCCCTGCACCGCCAGCACTGGAGGAGTAGAGGCTCTGCAGCGACTCAGCACGGCGGCCCTCGACGATATTCCCCGAGCCAGCCTGAGAGAGTAGGTAGTCAGCGACGAGCTGCATCTGGCGTGGCGCCCAGAGGCCGAAGATCATCTCGCCCGTCGCGGGGAAGGTCACGGCGCGCGAGGTATAGCTATTGCGATCCACCAGTGCGAAGTCTGCCTTGTGCTCCGTGACGAGGCGGGCATAGCGCGCGGCGTTGGTATAGTCACGCATCAGGCGGTAGGTACGTGCCTTGATCGCATAGACGGCATACTTATTGAAGTGCGTCGTGCGGTTGGCGTAGAAGTCCGTCTGCTCGGGGGAGGAGGGCTGGATGCTCTCGTCCGAGGCGAGCAGCGCCTCGGCCTCGTCGAGGTCGCGCAGCACGCGCTGATAGGACTCCTGGAGGGTGAAGACCTGCTTGTTCTTCAGGTCATAGTCGTAGGAGTAGGGGATCCCCTCCGTGACGCCGCCCGCCTGCTGGGCTAGGCTATAGTTGCGGGCGAAGAGGCGCAGCACCTCCAGATGCAGTAGGGCACGCACGCCGAGGGCCTCGCCGCGGATGGTCGCCAGATGGCGGTTCTCGAAGCTGGGGCTAGCGGCGTGGCTCAGCACGGAGTTGACGTTGCTGATGGCGATGTAGAGCTGGCTGAAGGTCGTCTCGATGCGGGATCGTACTGCCGCATCGTCGTAGACATAATTCAGCGTATTGTAGGCCTCGCGGTCTACCTGCCCCAGCTGCCCCAGCATCTGCCCGAGCTGGTCCGCTAGGCCGAAGGTCAGTGCCTTACCATAGAGGTCAGAGCCAGCCAGCGTGCCGTAGACGCCGTACATAGCGTCCTCGTAGCCCTTGAGCGTAGAGAACTGGACGTCGGCGGGCAGGGTACCCTTAGGCTGTATGTCGAGGAACTTGTTGCAGGACGATAGCCCCAGCGCGAGTGCCGCACATGCTCCAGCGGCGCGGAGCGTGTATGATCGGATCTTGCTCATATTCGTATGCGCTATTAGAGGGTTTAGAAGGACAGGCGAAGGCTCATCTCCACACTGCGAGCGAAGGGATAGTCGAGCCCACGCTCACGCTTGACCGTAGAGAGGTAGAAGAGGTCATTGGCCAGCAGCTCGACGCGTGCACGACGCATCAGCAGCTTCTTGACCCAGGGAGCGTCCGTCTCGTAGCCGAAGGAGAGCGAGCGCAGCGTCAGGAAGTGCTCGCGCTGGACGAAGCGGCTCGTCTGGTAGGGGCTGGAGGTATCGGCAATGTCGCGGTACTTCGCTACGTCCCCTGGCTGACGCCAGCGGTCGTTGAAGACGCGCTTGTCGGCGTTGTAGGCGGGGTTGGCCCCCTCGACGCGGGTGGCGAGCGTGCCGTTGTAGACGACGGCACCGAAGGAGTAGCCGAAGCTAGCGTTGAGCGAGAAGCCCTTCCAGAAGAGGTAGGACGTCAGCGTCCCGTAGCCCAGCGGACTCGTGTCGCCGAAGACGCGGCGGTCATTGGGGTCGTAGTTGAAGGTATAGCTGCCGTCACGCTTGATATACACCTCGCGGCCCGTAGCAGGGTCGATGCCAGCGGAGGGCACGACCTTGAGCGCGGTGAGCGACTCGCCCTCCTCGTAGAGGGGCAGTGGCGTGGTGGAGCGCGTGCTCATTGAGTCGGCCTGGACGGCACGCTCGTTGATCTTGCGCAGCGCGTCACTGATCTTGCGCACCTTATTATTATTGTAGGAGTAGTTCAACGAGAGGGACCACTGCAGGTCCTTGCCCTGGATGGGCACGACGCGCGTCTGGAACTCGATCCCCTTGTTCTCGATCTCCCCGACGTTCTCCTTAGCCGTGCCCCCCGACACCCCTACAGAGGGCGCCTTGGAAACATCCAGGAGGAGGTTGTCGGTGAGCTTGCGGTAGACGTCGAGCGTCAGGTCCCAGCGGCTCTTGAAGAGCGTCAGGTCGATCCCCGTATTCATGCTGAGCGTACGTTCCCACTTGAGGTCGGGGTTCCCGATGGTGATGGGCACAGCGCCCGCACCGACCATGTAGTCAATCCCCTTATTATAGTCGTAGGTCGTCAGAGCCTGGTAGGGCTCGAAGGAGACGTTCCCTAGGTAGCCCATGCTGGCACGCAGCTTGAGCATCTGGACGTTCTTGTTGCCCTTGAAGAACTTCTCGTTGTGGAGGTTCCACCCAGCCCCGAGGGACCAGAAGGGCGCGAAGCGCTGGTTGCGGCCGAAGCGTGAGGAGCCCTCGTAGCGGTAGACGACGTCGACGGAGTAGCGGTTATCGTAGATCGCGTTCCCGTTGAAGAAGAAGCCAGCACCGCGTGCCTGTGCCTCGGAGCCCGAGGGGCGTGCGCCGCCGTCGTAGCCCAGACCATAGCGGGGGTGCCCCAGCTGGTCGGAGTAGAAGCCACGCGTGGTGAAGCTGGAGTTGTCCGTCGTCGTGCCCTCAAGGCTGGAGCCGAACATGCTCGTCACGTAGAGCTTGTCGAAGAAGGTCTCATTGTAGGACACCATCAACTTGCCCAGGAAGCCGAGCGAGCGGTCCTGCGACTCCGTCAGCGAGCCGCGCTCCGCAATGGGACGACGGTAGAACTCCCCTGCCAGCGGCGAACGGAAGCGGCGACGTAGCCCCGTGCCCGAGCTGAAGGAGAAGTCCCCATCAATTCGGAACTTACCCGCCCACACCTGCAGCGTCGTCGTATTCAGCAGGTCCATCGAGTTGCTCCTACTGAAGCTCGAGAGCGAGGCCTCGTAGAGCGGATTGAACTGCGAGGGCGTGAAGCGCGGGATCAGATCCCCGTACTCGTCGTAGGGACTATTGTAGGGATTCTGACGAGAGAACTCAGAGAAGCTCCCGTAGTTGGGATCCTGACTGGAGATCTTGTTGACCGTGAGGTTATTCGAGATGAAGACGCGGTTGGGCTTGTTGTAGGACAGCTTGAAGGCGCCCGAGACACGCTCACGCCCCGACTGCATCATCACCCCATCATCATTGCTATAGCGTAGCGTCAGGCCGTAGCGGACGAAGTTGTCTCCCCCCTCAGCGTTGAGGCTATGGGACTGAGAGACGCCCGTGCGCAGCGGCTTGGCCAGCCAGTTAGTATTGGTCCCCTGGCGCACCTTGCGCAGCACCAGCTCGCGCTCATTGTCGAGACGCCACTGATGCTCGCCCCCTGCTCTATCGGTGTAGACGCCCGCCAGATCCTCGTAGCGCAGCTTCTCCTCAGGACTGAGGAGGCTGTAGCCCGAGAGGTCGGGCACCGAGAGGCGGAGCGTCCCATTATAGTTGATGCGGATATTCCCCTGTGAGATGGGCTTGGTCGTGATGACGATGACACCCGCAGCCGCCTTAGACCCGTAGAGGGCGGAGGCCGAGGCATCCTTGAGCACCGTCACGGACTCGATGGTATTCATATCCATATCGTAGATGTAGTTGACATCCACGATGGCGCCGTCGACGACGAAGAGCGGGAGGTTGGCCGCCCCCGAGAAGGTGGCACGTCCACGCAGGTTCAGCTCGGGGCGCGCATTAGGGTCCGACCCGAGGTCATTGGAGGTGACGACCTGTAGCCCAGGGACGAAGGCCTCGAGGCTCTGCAGTACGTTCTTCGTCCCCATGGAGAGCAGGTCCTTGGCCTTGACGGTGGTCTGCGAGCCGGTGAAGCTACGCTTATCCTTCTTCGTGAAGCCTGTGACGACGACACCCTCCAGTGTCTGGCTCTCGCTGTACATGGTGATGCGCTGCGGCGTACCGGCGACGAAGGTTACGGTCTGCGTCTTGTAGCTGATGTAGGAGAGGCGAAGGGTCTCCTTGCTGTTACGCGTGCGGAATTCGAAGCGTCCATTGACATCGGTGATGTAGCCGCCTTGCTGCCCTACGATCTGGACGGATACGCCGATCAGGGGCTGGCCTTGCTCATCGACGATCGTCCCGCTGATGACGCCATAGGTCGAGCTCTGACTCTGCTGCTGCGGTGTGGCACTGGGTGCGGGCATAGCTGCCGCCTGTGCCGTCAATACCGAGCTGGCGAGCCATGCTCCGGCGAAGAGTACGGTCGTTAGTCTCATGCGGTGAATGATTTTGCTGTGGACAAATGAGACGGGTGTGCTTTCTCTCTGTCTGCCTTGCGCCCCGCTGATGTACGCTCTACATGCACGGGCCTCCGGGCACACCCTGTTACCAAAATAAGCTAGAGTAGGATACTACTCAGAGCAAAGTTACTAAAAATAGGACGAAGTTCCCAGCGCTTGTCTACGAGCTAAGCCCACATCCTGTCACGAGGGTAGCGATCCGCTACTGGAATAATCATTACAACGCCTCCTAGCTCCCTTTTGTTGCACCCCCGACCAAATGCAAAGCCGCCGCCCGACCTGTCCGTGGACAGATCGGGCGGCGGCTTGATTCGTACTCAGCCCCGCTGAGGAGCTGAGCGCCTACCCGTCAGATGCGGGCGGAGACGGGGCGAGAGGCGCGGGGGCTACCAGCGCTTCTTCTTGCTGCGAGGCCCTTCGTCGTAGCTGCGGGAGCGCTTGCCGTAGCCACCGCCACGCTTGCCGTAGTCCTCATCGCGACGCCCCGCGGGCTTGTCGTAGTCGCGGCGCTTGCTGGGGGCACCGCGGCGCTCGCGCTTACCGCCGCCCTCACCGACCTTGTCGGCATAGTCCACGACGATGCGACGGCCGTCGACCTCGTAGCTGCTCATGCTGTGGATGACCTCCGAGGCCTCATGCTCGTCGACCTCGAAGAAGGCGAAGCGAGGCAAGAGGTCGATCTTCCCGATCTTGACGCGGCCGGGGACGCACTTGTTGATCAGCTCGATGAGCTTATTGGGGAACATGCGGTCGAGCTTACCGAAGTTGATGAAGAGACGCTTCATCCCCTCCTCGGCGACGGCATTGCGCTTGTCGCGCTTCTTGCCCTCACCGTCGCCCTGCAGGCGGCCGCGCTCATCGGCCTCCTCGATGGCCTCCTCCTGCTCATAGTAGTCGAGCATACGGCGGAACTCAAGGAGCATCACGCGCTTGAGTAGCTCCTCGTGGTCGATCCACTCGAGCTTGCGCGCCAGCTCGGGCAGCAGCGCCTCGAGCGTAGCGTCCTCGGTCAGCTCGACGCGCTCGATGCGCTCCGCTAGGTGGAAGAGCTGCTTGCCGCAGATCTCCGCCCCTGTGGGCAGCGTCCTGCGCTCGATCGTAGCATGGGAGATGCGCTCGATGTCGCGCAGGCGGCCACGCTCACGGCTGTGGCAGATAGCGATGGAGATCCCCATCTTGCCTGCACGAGCGGTACGGCCGCTGCGGTGCGTGTAGCTCTCGATATCGTCGGGCAGACCGTAGTGGATGACATGCGTCAGGTCGTTGACGTCGAGGCCGCGGGCGGCTACGTCGGTGGCCACCAGGAGCTGGAGGTTGCGGATGCGGAACTTCTGCATCACATAGTCACGCTGTGCCTGCGAGAGCTCGCCGTGCAGCGCATCGGCATTGTAGCCGTCTCGGATCAGCTGGTCGGCGATCTCCTGCGTCTCCTTGCGCGTGCGGCAGAAGATGATCCCGTAGATGTCGGGGTAGTAGTCGGCGATGCGCTTGAGGGCAAGGTACTTGTGCCGCGCCGATACGACGTAGTAGTAGTGCTTGATATTGGCGTTGCCCTGGTTCTTCGTCCCGACGATGATCTCCTTGGGCTGGTGCATGTAGGAGGCAGCTATGGAGCTGATCTCGCGGGGCATGGTCGCGGAGAAGAGCAGCAGGTGACGCTCCTCGGGCACCTGGCTGAGGATGGTCTGCAGGCTCTCGGAGAAGCCCATCGTGAGCATCTCGTCGGCCTCATCGAGGACGACCGTATGCACCTCGTCCAGCGAAGCGGCGCCGCGCTCCATGAGGTCGATGAGGCGCCCAGGGGTAGCGACGATAACCTCTACCCCACGGCGGAGCGTGCGTATCTGCGCCTCGATGGAGGAGCCACCATAGACGGGGAGGATACGCACGGAGGGGAGGTACTTGCTGTAGTCGGTGAGGTCGTCGGCGATCTGCAGGCAGAGCTCACGCGTAGGGCAGAGGACGAGGGCACGTGCTAGGCCCGAGGGCTTGCCGCCCTCAGCCTCGAGGCTACGAGCTACATTCTGTAGAAGGGG
>ERZ773070.1827-NODE-1827-length-12592-cov-3.804180_pt1 | contig 12592 bp, 13 predicted proteins | sample MGYA00580618_ERZ773070 | MGnify/ENA primary metagenome ERZ773070 (study PRJEB29015, sample SAMEA2738023) | human oral metagenome | biome: human oral; feature: human-associated habitat; material: dental | place: China | collected 2019 ...
AAATTTAAAATTTCTTTTTAATATGTCTGATTTAGCTAATACTAATCCTGAGCCTTTACCTCCCTTTATTACGAAATATGTTGGAACAATTACTATACTTGCAATTCCTATTGATATTGCTGTGTATAATGCAAATCTTAATATTGTTTTAAACTTATTTTTTTCTTCTGATAGAATTAGTTCATATATGAAGTACATTGATATAAATAAAAATATTTCAAATCCTATATAGAAGTTTGTTATGATTGCTAGTGCTAATGAAATTATGTATGTATTAAATTTATTTTCTTTAATAATTTTTATTACACCTATTGCTATGATTGGTAGTAGAATTACGCCATCAATCCACATTATATTCATTTGATATGCAACAACATATCCCATTAATCCGTATGCTATTGATGCAAATATCTTTATTTGACTGTTATCTGTTTTATATTTAGAAAATGCATATAATGCTAGTGATGCACTCAATATTTTTAAATATGTCATTAGTGTAAAGATATCAATATATGATTCTGGCTTTGATATCAAAAATAATATATTGTATGGACTTAATAAATAGTATGCCCATATCCCAAATACATTTCCACCTATTGATTTAGTAAAGCTATATATGAAACTGTCTTTTCCCATAAAGGTATTTTTCATATATATCCAATATTCAAAGTATTGTCCTTTGACATCTGATCTAAATAGCGAATGCTCTCCAAATGGGTGAATTCTACAAATTATCATATATATTAGATATAATATCGTTATTATTCCGGTTATTATTAGTTCATTTCTGTACTTTTTTATAAAAGCTTTCACATTTTCTCCTGATTTTTTATTTTGATATAGTATATCATTTTACTATAAATATTAATAGGATTTTTTCTAGTTTTTTGATTTCAAAATTTCCATTTTTCCCCGATTTTACTGAGTTTTGTTACAAAAATATGTTTTTTTTGCTTATTTTTCAACTTTTTTCAATATATTTATTGACATTATTAAATTAGATTGCTATATTTTACTTGTACAAAAGAAGTATACAATATATTAAATTCTATTTAGGAGGTTTTATTTATGAACAAAGCAGATTTAGTTAGTGCTTTAGCAGAAAAAACAGGAGCAACTAAAAAAGCAGCTGAAGCTTCTTTAGACGCTTTAACAGAAACAATCACAGATGCTTTAAAGAAAGGTGAAAAAATCACATTAGTTGGTTTTGGTTCTTTCGAAGTTAAGAAAAGAGCAGCTAGAAAAGGAAGAAATCCTCAAACAGGTGAAGAAATTAAAATCGCAGCTTCTAAAGCTCCAGTATTCAAAGCTGGTAAATCTTTAAAAGATGCAGTTAACAAGAAATAATTTTTAAGCTCTATTTTATATAGAGCTTTTTATTTTATTTATTTGTATTTTTCAAATTCTTCTGTTAAAACTAGACTTAAATCAAGTCTTTTAGTAATATTATTTGCTTTTGCTCCAGTTTCGCTGAATTGCCAAGCTATCACTTTACTCATTGCTTGTAAATTGTTTGCTATTTCTTGTTCTTTATATTTTGATAACCATTCTGTTGCAATTTTATCTTCTTCAGTATAGTAAGCTACCCATAATTTTTGATTTAGATTTGCTAAATTAGCACTGGCTTTTTTTGCATTAGCGTATATTAATGTTGCAATTCCTGACGAATTTAATTTATCAGTTATATTTGTTATTATTTCACCACGTTTTGGCCATAATGTGTCTGTTCGACCTTTTCCTGACTGATATTCTAAATCTATCACAAATGGTAATTTGTTCATAGATGTTCTATTTTGTTTTAAAAATTCTAATATAACATTCGCCTCTTCTTCCGCTTCGGCTTTATTTATTGCTTCGTCCACGAAATAGAATCCATACGGTATTTTCAAATATTCGCAGGCATCTCTGAACATTTGAAAATTGTTATCATAGTATATCTTTCCTTCGGTATATCCTCTTCCTCCTGCTCTTATATATACATATCTTATATTGTTTCTCAATAAGAATAATTCATATTCTCCCTGAGTTTTGAATCGTCCAGATGTATAGTCAAAAGATGATACATCGCTCATTAAAGAATATTGTGCTTTTTCGCTTCTATCAAAAAAGTAAACTTTGTCTTCGGGTACTAATCCAACACTTAATTTGTATTTTACTTTAAAATATTTTTTGTTGTTTTTAGTTATTGTTTTTAATATATAAACATTCTCACCCTCCTGTAATTTCTTTGTTTTATACATAAATCTTGTAAATTCTGTATTATTTTCAATTATTACTCCGGGTGTTGCTTTTTTAGTGCTTGTTATTGCTTGACTTATGGCTCCGAATAAGTAAATTAGTCCTATTAATGTTATGAAAAATATAATTATTGCTACTACTAGTTTTTTCTTATTTATTTTTATCATTTGATCCTCAATTTTATTTTATTTTGGCTTTTGTTTTAATTTCTGTATATATGTCTTTTATTGTTTTTGGTGCTTTATAGTCTTTTTCATCAAATACTTCTTTATGTAATTTTTCAACATCGTCAACTAATTTTAATGGTATTACATAATAGTCCAATCCACCTTTTGTTCCTTTATAATAATCTTTTAAATCAAGACCTTTGCTTGTTACATTATATGGAAAACCAAAAGTTGAATTAAATTTTAACTCTGTGAATTTTGGTAATAATTCTTTTATTTGTTCTTTTGTTATATTGGTTTTTACTTTTGGCAAAATTTTATTTGTGATATCATCTATTTCTTTTATATTTTTTGTCTTTAATTTTGCAAATACTTTTTCTAAAATAGTTCTCATTCTTTCAGTTCTTCTATAGTCTCCACCTGTTGTATATCTTATTCTGCCATAAGCTAATGCTTGAACACCATTTAATTGTTGTTTTCCTGTTGTAGTTAATGTTTTTGATGAAGCTCCTATTACTCTGTTATTTTCTTTTATTGGAGCATTAATTACTTTTAATTCTTCTGATGTTATATTTACGCTTACTCCTCCAACTTGGTCAACCATTGCTGCTACCGTTTCAAAATCTATCATTATATATTCTGTTATATTTAAATCGAAATTTTGATTGATTGTTTTTAAAGTATTTGTTACTCCACCATAAAAAGCATGATTTATTTTATCATACTTTTCTTTACCATCTAATGTCATTTTCGTAAATGTATCACGGTATATTGAAAATAAATTCATTTTATTTGTTTCTGTGTTGATGCTTAATATCATGATGCAATCTGTTCTGGCAAAATCATTATAATCATCATATCGTGAGTCAGTTCCCAATATTGCTATATTTCTGAATTTTGATTTTTTTTGTTCTTCTGAAATACCTAAATCTTCTTTATTTATTTCTTGATAATCAATTTTATCTATTTTTGAATTAATTTTATTTACTAAAAATATTCCTATTATACCTACTGTAATTAAAAGTAGAATTAAGATTATTAATGCAATGATTAACCATTTTCTGTTTTTCATGTCTATTTCCTCCAAAATCTATCTTATTATAGCACTTTTTGGTGAAAATAAAAAGAAGCTATTGCATTTTTTTGCAACGCCCCTTTATTATTCTAATGTTAAATATCGAATACAATTGATTTTACTCTTGTCATGCTTTCAATGCTATATTTTATTCCTTGTACTCCTGCGCCTGATCCTTTTACTCCTAAGAATGCAAAATTATCCGGTCCTCTTTGTGTTTTATTATTAATTTGTACTGTTCCTACTTCTAATTCTTTTGCAATTTTGAATGCTTTTGCAAAATCTTTTGTAAATACTGCTGATTGTAAGCCATATTCTGATTTATTGCAGATTTCAATTGCTTCTTCAACTGATTTTATTCTAATAATTGGTAATACTGGCCCAAATGGCTCTTCCCATGCTAATTTCATATCTAATGTTACATTATCAAATAATACTGGATAAATTAAATTACTTTCTCTTTTGATTTCTGTTAATGCTCTTGCACCTTTGTTTGATGCATCTTTTATCAATTCTTCAACTTTATCTGCTGCTTTTGTGTCTATTAATGGTGTGATTGTTGCATTGTCAAATGGTAATCCTACTGTTAGTTTATTTATTCCTTCTTGTAATAAACTTGCTAATTTGTCTGCAACGCTTTCCATTACTAATACTCTTTTTATTGCTGTACATCTTTGTCCTGAATAGCTGAATGCCCCTCCAATAATATCTTTTGCTGCTTTTTCTAAATCCGCATCCTCTAATACTACCGCTGCGTCTTTTCCACCTAATTCTAATAAAATAGGTTTCATTCCTGCTAATCTTCCTATTCTTTGTCCTACTTCTGTACTTCCTGTAAAGTTAATAAAGTTAACTTCAGGATGTTCAATTAGATAATCTCCAATTACTGATCCTTTACCTGTTACTGTATTTAATACACCTGCTGGAATTCCTGCATCTGCGAATGCTTTTGCTAGTTCTAGGCCACTCATTGCTCCTTGTGTTGCTGGTTTGAATACTACTGTGTTTCCTGAAATTAGAGCTGGTGCTATTTTTGAACCTGATAGGTTTACTGGATAATTGAATGGTGCTATTGCTAGTACTACTCCTACTGGTTCTCTTTCGATTATTGAGTATTTATTTTTACTTCCTGCTTCGAATCCTCCACCATTTGTTATTTCGCCTGTTATTCTAAGACCTTCTTCAATTGTATATCTAATCAATTCTGCTGTTCTAACAACTTCGCTTACTGCTGATTTGTAATCTTTACATACTTCTTCTGCTACAATTTTTCCTATTTCTTCTTTTCTTTCTTCTATTATATCTGCAGCCTTATATAAGTATTTTGCTCTTTCTACTGGAGCTAATTCCTTCCATGATTTTAGAGCTGTTCTTGCTGATTTCATTGCTTCATCAACTTCTTCTCTTGTCATTGCTGGAACTGTTCCTAATAATTTATTGTCTATTGGTGAATATGATTCTATTTCATTATTTGATTCCTTCCATTCACCATTTACTAAATTTGTATATTTCAAAGTTATTTCCTCCTTTTTTTATTTCAATGATGCGATTATATCATTGTTTTTTCCTTAGTGCAAAGACTGACTTATTATTATAAATATTATATTGACTTGTTTTTTTATATAATGTATAATGTTTTTAGTTTTATATGGCTCTTTGGTCAAGCGGCTAAGACGCAGCCCTCTCAAGGCTGAATCATGGGTTCGATTCCCGTAAGAGTCACCAGTTTAAGTTCCAATAATATTGGGGCTTTTTATTTTTCCTTTGTTTTTTACTATATATATGATATAATTTATGTTGATGAATTTTACAAAAATAAGGAGGAAAGAAAATGATTAGTTTCCATCCTCCGTCCCTAGCTTTACTTGGACGGATAGTGTCATTAATACTTACGGTATGGTTTTACCTGCTGTTTGTGTTGATGACTGCAAGGTATTCAAGAAGCACTATGAAGTTTCTGCTTCAGATGTTTCTGCAATTCTTTGCAGTGTTTCTTGCTAGGTGGTTTGGATTTATTCCAGCCATTCTGTTGTGGATACTTTATATTCTTCTTTCTCTACCAGTTAGAGAAGAAGAGCTGGAACTAAAAGTTATAGGGATGGCTTTCTTTTTGTTATCCCTGATACCGATTAGCATCTTGATGAAGATGTTAATTGCGCTTTAAAGGAGGTTCCTATGAGTGCATTATTTATGATGTTGCTGGTTGTAGCATATTTGGGTTCTACCCTGCTGCTGTATAACAAACAAGACAATGAAAATCCGTTTTTCATTGTTTATTTCCTGGGAGTGGCATTAGGTGCAAGCCTTGCTTCTCCTAAGGTTCCATTATGGCTAACTTTTTTAGGAGCAGGATTGGCAATTGCTGCAATCCTACTATCTAGAAAATTCAAATTGTTGTTGTTTGTGTTACAAGGCCTGTTTATTTGGGCATTTGTGACACTTGTTGTAATAGATGTCCATACACATGGGCATGCCATTGCAACAGCAACACTATCCCTTCTCGGCCTAACGTTCGTATCCATCCTTTGTATACGGTTTAAAAATATTGTTGCTTGGATTGGATTTGGATTATCTGCTATTATGATACTCCTCTTTGCATTTGGTGGCGAATTGTTTGCTGCCTTCGCATTTGATGTAGTATTATTCATAGCGATGATGATACTCATGTAAAGCTTAACACCCTCGAAGTTAATAATTCGAGGGTGTTTTCTTATTTTTCTAATAATATTTTATTTACAATTGATTCTGCATCTAATTTATAATATTTTAATAAATCTGCAGGTGTCCCTGATCTTCCAAATTCATTTTCCATTCCAAATCTGGTTAATTGATGTGGATAATTGTCGCAAAGTACTTCTGCGATTGCTGTTCCCAATCCACCTGTTATGCTATGATTTTCTAAAGAATATAATTTATTAGTTTCTTGTGCACATTTTATAATTAATTCTTCATCTATTGGAGCTATTGTATGGATATCTACAACTCTTATATCATAATTTGCTTTCTTCAATAATTTTTGTGCTTTTAACGCTTCTGATAATAAATCTCCTGTTGCAAATATTGTTGCATCAGTTCCTTTTCCGATTTGTATTCCCTTTCCGATCTCAAAATTGTCTTCGGTTAAGCCTTCATATATTACAGGTGTTTTCATTCTTGATAATCTAACATATGCTGGTCCTTCGTATTCTGCTAATTGTTTTATTAGTGCTTTTGCTTGTATATCATCGGATGGCGAAACTACAACCATGTTTGGCATCGCTCTCATTAAATTGATGTCTTCTAGCATTTGATGTGTTGCTCCATCTTCTCCAACTGTTATTCCTGCATGTGTTCCAATAATTTTTACATTCAAATTTGGGTATGCAATACTGCAACGTATTTGATCATAAACTCTGCCTGTTGCAAATGCGGCAAATGTCGCTACAAATGGCTTTTTTCCACATGTTGCCATTCCTGCTGCTGTTCCAATCATGTCTGCTTCTGATATTCCTAATTCAAAAAATCTGCTTGGATATTTTTCTTTAAACATGTCTGTTTTCGTTGATGATGATAAATCAGCATCTAAAACTACTATATCTTCATCTTCTATTTCTTCTAATGCTTTTCCAAAGCTTTCTCTTGTTGCTATTTTATTGTTAAAGTCTATCTTTTTTCTCATAGATTTCTCCTTATCTTTTGTTATATTTCACGGTTCATAATTTTTTCTTGTATTTTTTCTGATTCTTGCTTCAATTCATTTACTGCCATTTCATATTCTTCGTCGTTTGGTGCTTTTCCATGCCAATCAATTTGATTTTCCATAAAAGATACACCTTTTCCTTTTATTGTTTTACAAATTATTACTGTTGGCTTTCCTTTTGTCATTTCTGCAATTGTTAATGCTCTAATTATTGATTCAATATTATGACCATCTATTACTACTGTTTGGAATCCAAATGCTCTAAATTTTTGTTCTATATCATTGTAATTTATTCCTTTTACATTCATAGTTGAATCTGTTAATTGTAATTCATTTGCATCAACTATTACACATAAATTGTCTAATTGATATTTTTCAGCAGTCATTGATGCTTCCCAAACTTGTCCTTCTTGTAATTCTCCATCACCTAGAATACAATATACTCTATATCCTCTTGAGTCTAATTTTGATGATATTGCCATTCCATTTGCTACTGATAAACCCTGTCCCAATGATCCTGTTGTCATATCTACTCCTGGAACTTTTTTCATATCTGGATGTCCTTGTAAATTGCTATCGATATTTCTAAAAGTTTTTAGTTTTTCTTTATCTATATAGCCTTTCTCTGCAAGTGCTGCGTATAGAGCTGCTGATGCATGCCCTTTTGATAACACTAATCTATCCCTATCAGGTGAATCTGGAATTTTTGCATCTATATTCATTTCATTAAAATATAATACTGTTAATATATCTGCGATTGAAAATGCTCCACCTATATGCCCTGATTTTGCATTATAAACTTCTTCAAGAATGTCCATTCTTATATTATTTGCTATTTTTTCCAATGCTAATGTTTCTGTTATCTTCAAAATATTTTCTCCTTTGTGTATTAATATTATTTAAATTATACTATAGGTTTTATGGTTTTACAATTTTAAATTCATGACTTTTTTGTGAAATAAAAAAAGATTCAGTATTAATTTTTACCAAATCTTTTTATTGTCTAATATATGTGTTTGCCATTTTTTCATCAAACTCTTTTATCTGTAAATCCCTTATTAATTGGACTATTTCGTCTTTTCTTAAGTTATATATCTGTTTATCAATTAAACTATATTTCTTCATCTTCTCTTGTTTATTTTGCCAAAAAATGAATAATTTCATTTCTTCTTTTTCGAAAGTAGTTTTCAATTCTGATTTCCTCTTTCCGTATTTTGTAAATTTATATTATTATTCCATATTTTTGTATTTTTGTAAAGAATAAAATAATTGTATTCATTAACTTTTAATATTATTTTTATCTATTTATTTTGAAAGTAGTAGTAAAACTCTAACCCACACGAACAATTTTGGGGATTGGAATGATACTATTTACATCATACTTCTATTTACTTTTTTATTTTAACATATCATGTCCTAATTTATAAAATTCAACTATTATTTTAATTTTAAATTTATAAAAAATAAAGTCCTCACAATCGTGAAGACTTATTGAAATTAATTGACCTTTAGCCAGTAACGATTATTCTGGCTTTCAAAATAATAATATCCAGCCCCAAGCTTTCTGATTGCTTGGACTTGAGTAGTTGTGTGTAATTCGAACTTTTCAGTTCCAATTTCTTTTCTTCTACACTCATATACCTCTCCAATTTGAGGTACATATTTTCCGCAGGCTTCATAGGAATTTCCTATGAATTCAAAGAAGCTCGGATCATATTCACCCTTAACACCATGTAGGACGATTCCTACAATTTCATATGCCTTCCCCTTATCAAAAACTCCAGATGAGTCCACTTTGGCAATTACTTTCATTTTTTTCTCCTTGTACTAACAATTGGAATTTTCTCCATTTATAAGCTACTTTTATATTATAGCATAATTAAATTAACTTTGCATGATTATGTAAAATATTTTTATGATTTAGGACAATTTTTCTATAAAAGTATACAAAATATATAAAAAAAGTTTTTATATATTTTGATAAATCATACTTATCCACAACTATCCTAACTATACGTGTCGTTTAAATCATCAACATAGCTTGTGGCTTAACGCTTAAATTAAATAAAGAACTCTAGCTAATCTGCTAAAGTTCTTTTGTTTTGGCAGGAGTAGTCTTTTTGTTTCCTTGATATTATTGATGTTTTAAGAATTGTACGACAATTGTACGACAATTAATTCAAAAAGCAAAAATATTTTTAAAAAAGTATGGAAGAATTGAATTAAAGAAAGACTTTTATTTAACAAGATTTGTGAAAGACGCACTTGAAAACGATGTAGATATATTAAGAGTAGAATTCCAACCTTATTACGGAAAATGTTTGACAGGAAGTGATATAAGCTCAAGAGATTTTGCAGTGGATTAGCCATTTAGGCATTACCGAAAACGATACGCAAGCTATTATTGAAATAAATAATGATGTAATTACCATTAAAAAAGCATAAATTTGAGAAGAAAAATAAAACAAGAAGATTAACAATATTTAATAAATATGCTATACTAATTATAACTCGGCTACCAAGTTGTAGTAGGAGATTCTTGAAACGTCATTGATGATTTTACAAACACAATGGCGTTTTATGTTTTTATACTTTTTAATATTCTTTGTTTCTTGTTTTTTTGATAAAGAATTATAATAAGCACAAAAAAAGAGGCTGAATTAAATCAGCCTTTTTATTTTAGTAATTTTTCAATTGTTTTGGTTCCGACTATTCCATCTGAAGCAAGTCCGTTATTTCTTTGGAAATCACGAACTCGTCTGTCTGTATCTCTACCAAAAAGTCCGTCTATTCCTCCATAGATTGAGTAGCCTTTTTTTATTAATGCTTTTTGAATTATTTTAGTGATATTGCCTCTTGCTCCAAGTCTAACATTGATCATGGCATTAGCAGTTTTAGGGCCAAAAATACCATCTTCAACTAATCCAGCATTTTTTTGTACATTCAATTCGTGTTGTAATTCTTTTACTAGATTGTCGGCAGCAACATTTTCGCTTCTTGCCTCTATTGGTTTTATTGTTGTAAATTCAACATTGCCATTTGCATTAGCTACAATTTCATCAAATGGATAGTTTGTTCCTGGACATCTTGTATTGTTTAAATCTTTATGTTTTTTGACTTCAGTAATACCATATTTATTTTTTAAGTAACTTACTAATTCAATTATTGCGTTCTTTTGTGCTTCTGGCATTTGCTCTACATCGTAATTTCCTTCTGCACAAATACCAATCGAAATTGAATTATAGCCATAAGCGTGAGCACCAACTGCATTTTCTTCACGACCTCTGTACTTTGTACCATCTTTTCTTACAAAAAAATGATAACCTATTTTACACCAGCCTCTTCCTTTATGCCATCTGTCTATATCTTCAACTGTACAATTAGTTGCATAAGCATGATGTAATACAATTAAAGTAGTTTTTTGTCTAGTTTGTAACACTCCAACTGTTTCAAATGTTTTTTCTACAATATTCATTTTTTTCCTCCTTTTCAAAGAAAAAAGCCCTAAAATACGACGCACGAAAATCGTTTTTAAGGCTTTTATTTTTTAAATTAATATACTATTATTACTTGTTTTTATACATTTTCATCTTCAGACTTGTTTTCTTCTTTTTTCATATAATCTATATTAGATTTCTTTAATATACCACCTAAACAAGTTGCAATTGCTCCGACTATGATTAAAATCACATTTGTATTTTCTACTTTTAATGCACTTAGTATAGTTCCTAGCATTGTTACGAATGCTGGTATAACTACCATTGAAATCCATTTTAATACATCATAAACCTTATTTGACATTTTCATATTTATACCTCCTTATAACTTTCCTTCTTTTTGTAATTTAGCTACTGCTTCGTGAACATACGAATTTAATTTTAGTTGATTTGTATATATATCATATTGCTTATAAAAATGCTTTTTGGTAGTGTCATCAATCTCGTGCCCTTGCTTAATTCTACCTATTACTAAAATTATGAAATTCGTACATATTTGTGCTAACATTTCTGTGTTGTATTCTTCTACTGAATTTTTTATGCTTGATAAATCATTTTTAACTCTGTCTAATTCCTTCAACATCTGTTCGTCACGTTCGTCAGTATATTTTTTGCTCTCTTCGAGTAATTCATTTTGCGTTTTTATTTCATTCTTTGTTCTATGTGTTATTATTGCTATTATAACAGTACTAATAGCTCCAATTGCACTTACTATTATTTGTGATATGTCCATTTTGTGTCTCCTTTTAATCGCTCGATAAAAGATATCTTTTGTTTTCTAAATCTAAATTAATCATTTCGTCAATTAATTCAACAAACTTATCGTCTGTATTATCAAAGTTATTAATTATAAAACTCTTTTTAAAATAATTTTCATCCCAATCAGCAGTGGCTTCACTTAGCATTATATTTCTTACTATAAATTGATTTGTTGTTGTTTTGTTACCATTATGTTGTACAAAGATTTGATTTGTTTCTACATCTGCTTTTGGTGTTATATAATAAATATATCTTTGATACTCATCTGTCAGATTATATGTAGTTACAAGCTTATTTAAAGTTGTTTCTATTGCTTCTGATGATTTTGCTTTATTAATAAAAACAGCTTTATTAAAATCATCAACACTTTTGACTCCTTTAATGTCAAAGCTAAATTGATAAATTTTATCTTTTTTTAGTGAAATTGTTTGATTAGATATTAAAGTCATTCCAAACCAGCCACTTAGTTCTTTACTTGTTATTTCTCCATTTGTGATAGAGATAATATCTCTTGAAAAAGTTTCACTAATTTGTGTATTATCTAATAAATTTAATGAATTAATAGTTATTGTTTTTTCTTCATTCTCTAATTTTTCTATTTCACCGAAAGGCGTTAATTCAAATTTTGAAATATAAAGAATTGTATCTGTTTTATTTACTTTTTCTAATCTTATATAATCTGGTGTAGTTATATCTGATTTGTTAAAAATAAACTCTATTTGTTGCCATTCTTTTTTACTTTTAAATGCTTGGTTTAGTTGAGTATTAGTTGATGTTCTACCTGCACCATATAACATAATGGATTCATCATCAACGCTTGATTTTATATATGCAGTGAATTTATATTGTCCTGGTTTTTTATAATATATTGAACAAAATAAACCACTCCATTGAGTAGTACTTTTTCTTATCGTATATTTATTCTCAAACAATTGCATTGTATCAATAGTCCATTTAGCTGCATTTTGCCAGTTAATTGATAAATCTCCTAAGTCCGAAAATAAATTTATTTTTTCAATCACTTTATCTTTAATATTATTAGTATATATTGTTCTTAATGCGTTATACATATTTTGATTTTGAGACTTTTTTTTTATATTTTCTTCTATAATTTTATTTGTTTCACTTTTTAATGCTTCAATGCTACTCTTTAATTCTTCATTACTGCTCTTTATAC
>ERZ773070.1829-NODE-1829-length-12584-cov-7.287573_pt1 | contig 12584 bp, 9 predicted proteins | sample MGYA00580618_ERZ773070 | MGnify/ENA primary metagenome ERZ773070 (study PRJEB29015, sample SAMEA2738023) | human oral metagenome | biome: human oral; feature: human-associated habitat; material: dental | place: China | collected 2019 ...
GGGCCCCGAATTAGACAACACGCACCGCACACATCGGCTTGATTCCGCCCTTGTGCGCGCAGGTGTGTTGCGTAATTCAGGCCGTTGTGTGCGTAATCCGGGAGAGCGGTGGCGTCCATCGAGTTGGAAGCCTCCGGGTTCAGCAAACAGCTGATCTCCATCAACACGGAGGTGCTGGACCACCTGCGCCGCGCCGGCGCCCGGCTCACAGTGCGCCTCGAGATCCAGGCCGAGTCCGACCAGGGCTTCAATGACGCCGTGCGGCGCACCGTGGGCGAGAACTCCGCGAACTTGGGTTTCAGCGACTACGGCTTCGAGGAGTGAGAACCGCGCCCGGGACCTCCGGTAACGGGGCCCCGGGCGGGCTCCAGGTGCGACACCGCGACGCAGCGCGCGGAACTGCGCCGCCGCCGATGCCCTATGCGAGCGCGCTCCGCGCAGGCGCGGGCGGGCCGAAGTCGGTGCTGATGAGATCTGTCTACGCGTCCATTGACTCCGCGCGGGCGCACGGGGCTTGGCGGCGCCGCCTCGATCTGATACGCCGATGAATGTATGTCCGCGAAACCGCGCTCCGCAGGACACGGGACGATACAATGGTTACCTGTTATTTGTATGGTGGATAACCGCAGGGAGGCGGCTCAGGGATGACCATTGGATACAGGAGCATCATCGAAATCGATGATCCGCGCGGGGCTCTGGCCGTTGCGGATGAGCAATTCCGCGCGTGGCTGCGGTCGAAGAAGCTGGATCAGCGCACAACAGTCGCGCGCGACGAGTGGGACGGTCCCGGCATCTACGACATCGGCGAGGGCACAACGCTCACCGTCATCAACGAGGCGGACTCGGAAGGCGGCTATGAGGCCCAACTCCTCGAACTCGTTGAGAACAGCAAGGGGCGGGGACGGTGGAGGACGCGCTTCTACGCGATGCACAGGGCCCACGAGACGCGGTACGGCAGTGTGCTATGGATTGAGACCAGGGGACTCGGCGACAAAGGGGAGGAAAAGGTCCCCAACCCGCCCCGCCTCGTCCGCCAGCTGCTCAGCGACGTGAGATCCGCGCACAACCACGGCGTGCCGCTGCTGGTCGAGCCCGAACCCGTACGGCGCCCTTCCGAAATCGAGCGGTTGATCGCCCACATCCGCAACCCCGAACGCACAGTGTCGCTCATCGTGGCCGCACCCGTCGGACACGGCATCGACATGAAGGAGAAATGGCGTGACGCCCTGTCCTCCCTCACCAAGGAAAGTCAGGGCTGTGCCAGCTTCTTCGTCCTGGAGGACGACACATTCCGCCTCTTCAACGAGCTGATGAAAAAAGGGCTTCGACTGCCCAAAGGCTGCCTCAGGACCTACTGCCCCAGGGTCGACCCTGACGACCCTGTGGACCTTCGCCGCCACAGGATTCTCACAACCCAGCGGATGGTCTCCGAGTTCGACGACAGGAGGCGGAGGTTCTCCCCGCGGCTCGCGCGCACGATCTCCACCCAGCCGCTCATCAACGCGTGGCAGGCGCCCCTGCCCCTGGAACTGGTAGTGGCCGAGCGGCTCCTCGAGAAGCGGCGCTTGAGCTTGACGCGCGTGGTCCCGAAGGCCCATGATCCTGAGTCACAGCCTCTGATCGTTACGGTTCCTTCCCCCAAGGGCGGGACACAGGCACCACAACGGCCACGAGCCCGGTCCGCTGAAGCGGTCGCCAGTACGGAGCGGCGTCCAGCCACGCTGTCGTGGAAAGACAAGCTGCGGGCCTTCCTCGCGCGTTTCACTGGTGGTCGCGCCGTACATTCGGAGACCGAGCTCGTCACGGCGATCGACGAGGCGGAGGCGGCGTTCGCGCGCCTCGACGCCGAGAAACGGGATGCCCTTGACGAGGCGGGGCGCAGGCGTGTTGAGTGCGAGACTCTACGGAGAACCGCCGAGGAGAACCTCGAGTTGGCGCAAGGCGTGGACGATGAACTGACTGAGCTCAAAGGGAAGTATGACGATGCGCAGCACGATGTGGCCAGACTGGAAGAAGAACAGCGCGTCCTCGAGAAGAAGGTGCGTAGACTTGAACGACAGGTGAGGAACCCTGGCTCTTACGCATCGGAAGCCGCTGCGGAGGACTGGATCGAGAATCCCCCGGACTCTGTGACCGGAATCGTTGACCGGCTCACCGGTGACTCACAAGGGTACGATCTTGTGCGCAAATATGTGGAGCTGAGTGACCCGGACAAAGTGCTTGAGGGCGCTTTCCGTGTCGACGAAGTCGATGCATCACGGTTCGCAACCGCCTTCTGGAAGTACATCTTGGTGCTCATGGACTACATGAGGGCGTGCGAGGCAGGCGACTTCAAGGGCGGGGTTCACAAGTACTTGGAGGAAAGCAGATTCCCGTACCACACTTGCCCGCAAAGCCGTCACAAGCCCACAGAATCGGACACCGTGCGGACGGGGAAGCGTATGAGGGCAGAACGCACCTTCCGTGTCCCTGCGGATGTGGACCCCCGTGGCCGTATTGAGATGTGGGCTCACTTCGCGCCCACCGGCGGCGGCCAGACGGCCCCGCGCATGCACTACTACGCGGACACTAGGAATACCCACAAGGTCTACATCGGCTACATCGGCCCCCACTTGACGAACACGAAGACGAACTGAATCGATTCGTATCAACACGGGAAGGCCACCGGTTATGTGTGGGACATCGCCGTACGGGCGGAGGTTCCACTGCAAGAGCGGCCCGCGTTGGGCGAGCCGCGGTGCGCCCGCGCGTGCGACCCCCGTATTGGGTCGGGGAGATCGGCATTGGGGCAGGAAACCGCCCATTGGGGTAGGCAAACTGCCTACCCCAATGAGTCGTTGCCTACCCCGATGAGGGAGTAGCGGGCGCAAGCGCTAGCCGACCGGCGCCTCCTCGGCCACAGCCCCGGCCGCCGCCCACGCGAGCGGGTGGTGGCAGGCCACGCGGTGCCCGCCGCCGGACAGCGGCGGCTGGGCCAGGCACTCGTCCGTGGCGAAGGGGCAGCGGGGCCGGAAGCGGCAGCCCTCGGGCGGGTTGATGGCGCTGGGCGGCTCGCCCGTGAGCTTGATGGCGTCGTCGGCGTGCTCGAACTCCGGGTCGGGCACGGGGATGGAGTCGATCAGCGCCTTCGTGTAGGGGTGCTTCGGGTTCGCCACGACCTGCTCGGCGGGCCCCTCCTCCACGATCCTGCCCAGGTACATGACGCCGATCCGGTCGGCCATGTACTGCACGACGGCCAGGTCGTGGCTGATGAACAGGTAGGACAGGCCCAGCTCCTCCTGCAGGTCCTTCATGAGGTTGAGGACCTGCGCCTGGACGGACACATCCAGGGCGGACACGGGCTCGTCGGCGACGATGAGGTCGGGCGCCAGGGTGAGCGAGCGGGCGAAGCCGATGCGCTGGAGCTGGCCCCCCGAGAACTCGTGCGGGTAGCGGTCCAGGATCTCCTCGGTCAGGCCCACTTGCTCCAGGATCTCCATGATGCGCTCGGTGATCTGCCGGGCGTCGCCGGTCCTCTGGATGCTCATGGGTTCGGCCAGGATCTGGTCGATGCGCATGCGCGGGTCCATGGCGGCGTAGGAGTCCTGGAACATCATCTGGACATCCCGGTGGATCCTGACGGCGTCGCGGCCCTTGAGCGTGGCCAGGTCGCGCCCGTCCAGTTCGATGGCCCCGCCCGAGGGCGGCTCGAGGCCCGCGATGAGGCGTCCCACGGTGGATTTACCGCAGCCCGACTCGCCCACGAGGCCGTAGGTCTCGCCCTTGCGGACTGTGATGGAGACGCGGTCGACGGCGGAGACGACGCCCTTGTCGCGTTTGAAGAAGCCCGACCCGGACGACTCGTACTCACGGGAGGCCTCTTTGACATCGAGCAGGGGCCCACGGGGCGCGGGTTCCGTCGGCGGGGCGGCTGGGCCCTGCGCGCTGCCGGCCCCTGCCTCGTCGGCCGCGTGCTCGGCGTCGAGCCTGGCCTGGAGGGCCGCGGGGGACTCGTCGCCCTCGAGGACGGGGTGGAAGCACGCGTAGGTGTGCGCGCCCTCGCCGCCGAGGTCGGGGTAGCCCGCGCGGCACTGGTCCGTGGCCCACAGGCAGCGCGCCGCGAAACGGCAGCCGACCGGCAGGTCCGTCAGCGAGGGCGGGGCGCCGGGGATCGAGAACAGTCTGGTGCGCTCGGCCAGGGCCCGTTCGGGCAGGGCCGCCATCAGCGAGCTCGTGTACCGGTGGCGGGGCTCGGTGAACAGGGTCCTCGTGGGGGCCGTCTCCACGATGCGCCCCGCGTACATGACGGACACGCGGTCGGTGTGCCCGGCGACCACGCCCAGGTCGTGGGTGATGAGGATGACGCCCATCTGGTACTCGTCGCGCAGCTCGTCGATGAGGTCGAGGATCTGCATCTGCGTCGTCACGTCCAGGGCCGTGGTCGGCTCGTCGGCGATGAGGATGCGCGGCTGGCACACCAGCGCCATGGCGATCATGACGCGCTGGCGCATGCCGCCCGACAGCTGGTGCGGGTAGGAGTTGATGACCGACTCGGGGCGGGGCATCCCCACGCGCTTGAGGATCTCGACGGCGCGGGCCAGGGCCTCCTTCTTCGGCATCTTCTCGTGCACGCGCAACGGCTCGCACACCTGCAGCCCGATCTTCATGGTCGGGTTCAGGCTGGTGAGCGGGTCCTGGAAGATCATGCCGACCTTCGTGCCGCGCAGTTTGCGCACCGACGCGGGGGGCATCGCTGTGAGGTCCTCGCCCTCCAGGAGCATCGACCCCGAGGACACGCGCCCGCCCTGGGGGAGCAGGCCCATCAGCGACAGGGCCGTCATGGTCTTGCCGGAGCCGGACTCGCCCACGACGCCCAGGGTCTCGCCGGCGTTGACGACCAGGTCGACGCCCGACAGGGCACGGACCACGCCGGAGCGGATCTCGATGTCGGTGTGGAGGTCCTTGATTTCTAGGAGCGGAGTTGGAGTGGACATGGTCACCTCTTGCGCAGGCGGACTTCGAAGGCGTCGCGAAGGCCGTCCCCGATGAAATTGAACGACAGGACCAGCAGGATGATCGCGATGCCGGGCGGGAAGATCAGCCACCAGTTGCCCGAGTACACGTCGGACTGGCCGTTGGAGAGCATCGCGCCCCAGTCCGTGGCCGGCGGGGGAGCCCCCAGGCCCAGGAACGACAGGTAGGCCACGTAGAGGATGGCGTCGGCGACCTGGAAGGTGGCGTTGACGATGACCGTGCCGATCGTGTTGCGCACGATGTGGGTGCGGATCGCGCGGGGCATCGACCCGCCCATGCCCCGCATCGCCATCACGTACTCGCGGGTGCGCAGGGACAGCGCCTCGCCGCGGATCAGGCGGGATGTGCCCAGCCAGGACAGGGCCGCCATGATCGCGATGAGGACGGGGACCGTCGGGGGGATCATCGTGGCGATGAGCATGAACAGGAAGAGGACGGGGATCGACATCATCGAGTCCACGACGCGCATCATGAGCGCGTCGACCCAGCCGCCCACGAACCCGGCGATCGCCCCGTAGGCGGTGCCGATGGCCGTGGCGAAGGTGCCGGCGAAGATGCCGACGACGATCGAGGTCTTGCCGCCCTCCATGAGGCGCCCCAGCTGGTCGTAGCCGACCTTGTCGGTGCCCAGGGGGTGCTCGGCGGACGGGGGGAGCACCGAGTTCATCAGGTCCGTGTGGATCTGGTCGGTGCGCCACAGCAGGGGGCCCGCGAAGGAGAAGAGGACGAGCAGCGCCAGGAGGACCACTCCGAAGACGGCCAGCCTGTTCTCCATGAACACCTGGAGGCCCTGGAGCTTCGTGGACGCGCGCTTGGCGCGCTGCCGGGGGACCGCCCCCGCGGGGGCCTGTGCGGGTACTGCGCTCATTTGCTGCGACCTGCCAATCGGATACGTGGGTCGGCTGCGGCGTAGAGGAAGTCCGCCAGCAGGGCGCCGACGACCGTGGCGAGGGCGACGATCAGGGTGACGCCCAGCAGGATCGGGTAGTCGCGCCGGCCGGTGGCCTGCCAGTAGAGGTAGCCCATGCCGTTGAAGTTGAAGAGGGTCTCGATGACCAGGGCACCGCAGAACATCGCGGGTATGTACAGGCCGATCATCGTGATGACGGGGAACATCGCGTTGCGCAGCGTGTGGACGAAGACGACGCGCACCTCGGACAGGCCCTTGGCGCGGGCGGTCCGCACGTACTGCTCGTTGAGGTTGTCCACCATGGAGGAGCGCACGTAGCGGGCGTAGGCGGCGATGGTGCCGATCGACAGGGCGCACACGGGCAGGACCAGGTGGTCCCACTGCTCCCACATGACGGCGAGGTCCTGGCCCTGGGGGGCCTCGCCCGGCAGGATCGGCCACACCTGCGAGAAGAGGACGATGAGGAGCAGGCCCGCGAAGAAGATCGGCGTCGAGTAGGCCAGCAGGCAGCCGATGGTGATGACGTAGTCGGGGGCCTTGTTGCGCTTGACCGCTTGGAACACGCCGAGCGGCACGGCGATGAGCAGGGCGAGGACGGTGGAGAGCAGGGAGAGGAAGATCGTGCGGGGCAGGCGCACGGCCAGCAGCGTTTTGACGGACTGGTTGTGCTGGTACGAGTAGCCGAAGTCGCCGTGCGCGATCTTGCCGATGTAGGTGACGTACTGCTCGACGATGGGCCGGTCGTAGCCGTTCTCGTGGTCGAAGGCGTCGAGCTGCTCTTGGGTGGCGTCCTTGCCCAGTGCCGCCCGGGCCGCGCCGCCGGGCTGCGACTGGAGGAGTGCGAAGGTGACGATGGTGACCAGGAAGACGACGACGACCGCCTGGCCCAACCGTTTGAGGAGGTATTTCAGCATTGCGGGCTCCGAGGTGTGGGCTGGGCGGGCCCGTCAGGGGCAGTGGGTCCCCGGCGGGCCCGCCCTTCCTCCATGATCCGGGGTGGTGGGAGGATCACTGCTGCTTCCAGGACCAGTCCTCGGGCCAGGTGTCGCCCGTGGCGTCGATGTCCCCGAGGTCGAGGCCGCTCTTGACGGCTGTGATCTGGTAGTAGGGGTTGGGCATCCACAGGACCGGCAGGTCCTCAGCCAGGTAGTCGTTGTACTCGGCCAGGGCGTTCGGGTCGGACGACTTCGTCGAGGCGGTGATCAGCTCGTCGGCCTTCTCGGAGGAGTACTGGCCCAGGTTGACGGGCGCCTTGGTGGCGAAGAGGCGCTCGCCGGAGGCGTAGATCGGGTAGCCCCACGAGGTCTGGGATCCGAAGAACGACAGGTCCCACGTGCAGGGGGTCTCGTCGTCGCACACCTGCGAGGCGCCCACGGAGTCGGGCAGCTCCTGCATGTCGATGCCGATGCCGAGCTTGCGGAACTGGGAGATGATCTCCTCGAACATCTGGTGGGTCGAGGCGAAACCGGACTGGGAGTTGAGCTTGAAGTTCATGGAGTCCCCGGCCTCGATGCCCTCGCCGCACTGGTTGTCCCCGGTGCCCGGGTTCTCGCAGGTGGAGGCGCCGTCGGGGACGATCTTCCAGCCGTGGTCCTCCAGGAGCTTCTGGGCGGCCGCGGGGTCGAACTGGTAGGCGCAGCCCTCCATCGTGCCGACCTTCTCAGGGGACATGGGGACGGGCCCGCAGGTGGGCGAGGCCGTGCCGTTCCAGACCTTGTCGGACAGGGTCTTCTGGTCGATGAGCTGCTGCATGGCCTGGCGGATGTACTTCTGGTTGATGAACTTCGAGCCGGAGGCCTGGGGGGCGAAGTTCAGTGCGAGGTAGGTGATGGAGTTGCCGGGCCACAGGAAGACCGTGTACCCCTTGGCCTCGACGGCGCTCTTCTGGCCGTACTGGGCGGCGGGGATGTAGCCGAAGTCGATGCCGCCCGAGCGCACCGTGTTGAACTCGGCGTCGTCACCGGTGAACGCCTTGTAGATGAGTTTGTCGATCTTGGGCTTGTCCTGACCCCAGTAGTTCTCGTTGGGGACCAGTTCCAGGCCCTGGTCGGGCGTGAAGGTGGAGAGCTTCCACGGGCCGTTCACGGTCTGCCACAGGGGGTTGGTGGCGTAGGTGGACAGGTTCTTGGCCTCGGCGGTGAGGAAGGCGAAGACCTTCTGGGCGCCCTCGGGGGTGCGGTCCATGTCGCTCACGGCGGCGTCGGCCGAGTCCTTGTCCCAGGCGTGCTGGGGCAGCAGCGCCACCTTGTTGATCTGGTTGTCGATGAACCAGTCGGGGGCGAACTTCTCCTCGGTGGTGATGGAGAAGGTGTGCTCGTCCTTGACGTCCAGGGTGGCGCCGTCGGGGAAGAAGCCCTCCTTGTAGGAGGCCCACTCCTCCTTGTTGTTGGTGACCAGGTTCCACCAGAACTCGATGTCGCGCGTGGTCACGGGCGTCCCGTCGGACCACTTGGCGTCCTCGCGCAGGGCGATGGTGTAGGTGAGGCCGTCCTCGGACACCTCGGGCACGGTGCCCAGGGACTTGGGGAGGTTGATCCTGTAGGGGGTGTCGGAGGTCGACTTGTAGGCGAAGAGGGGGCGGTACATCGCTTGGATGAAGTTCCCGTTCTCGCCCTGGGTGTAGCCCTTGGCGGAGACGGGGAAGATCCAGTTCGGGGTGCGCGAGGCCATGGTGACCTCGTTCTTCCCGGTTTCCGAGGTGGCGGCCCGGTTCCCGCCGCCGCAGGCGGTCAAGCCGAGCGCGGCGGTCATCGCGAGGGCGAGGACCCCGCTGACCAGCCGCTTCTTTCTGAGGTTCATGACTACTCCACATCAACATTGATCGGGTGGGCTCCGAGGGGGAGACCCCTCAGACGGTCCAATATTAGGACATCTCGCGTCCAGTTCGTGCAGAAATGGCGAAAGATTGAGAATATTACGGTCATGTAACGTTGAGTTTGGCGAAACAAGCCCTAAATTCCGGATGATGCGTAATAATGGTTCCGCGTTCATAGGTGAATGCCGTATGTTGAAGAGGTCCAAGAACCCAGGTGAGGAGGGGCCATGGCCGCTCAAAGCGTCGAGGACGCGATCATCGCGCTCATAGGCTCGGGCCAGGCGCGCACCCGCGCCGACATCGTCAAGCGCACCGGACTGGCGGCCTCCACCATCTCCGCGGCCGTCTCCCGCCTCGTCGACTCCGGCGCCATCAACGAGACCGAGGAGTCCGTGTCCACCGGAGGGCGCCGCGCCCGCATGCTCGCCCCCGCCGACGCCGGGGGAGTGGGGGCCCTCATCGAACTCGGCGCCCACCACGCGCTCCTGGCGCTCACCGACCCGGACACCGGGATCACCGAGCCCACCAGCGCCCCCATCAACATCGCCGACGGGCCGCGCCGCGTCCTGACCGCCCTGCGCGACGCCATCACCCGGCAGGAGGAGGCCCACGGCCGCACCGCCACCCGCATCGCCGTCGCCGTGCCCGGCCCCGTCGACGCCCCCCGCTCACGGGTCATCAGGCCCGCGCGCATGCCCGGCTGGGACGGCGTCGACTTCGCCGCGCTCATCCGCCAGGAGACGGGCATGGCGGCCTCCATCGAGAACGACGCCCGGGCGGGGGCCATGGGCGAACTCGTCTACCGCAGGAGGGAGGGCGCCGGAGCCGACGGCGCCAACCCCCTCATCTACGTCAAAGCCGGAAGCGCCATCGGGGGCGCCCTCCTCATCGACGGCTCCCCAGTGGAGGGCGCCGACGGGCTGGCCGGCGACATCTCCCACATCCCCGTCCCCGCCGCCGCCTCGCGGCCCTGCAAATGCGGCAACGTCGGATGCCTGGAGACCATCGCCTCCGCCGACGCCATCCGCGCGGACCTGGCCGCCTCCGGCGTCTCCTTCGACTCCAACGCCTCCCTGCTCAACGCCGCCCGCGACGGCATACCCGAAGTGGCCACGGCCATACGCTCCGCCGGCATCCTCCTGGGCGAGTCCCTCGCCCACATCGTGTCCTTCCTCAACCCCCGCGCCGTCATCATCGGCGGCGCGCTCTCCGCCGTGGACGCCCACGTCGCCGGAGTGCGCCAGGCGCTCCACCAATCGTGCCTCCCCTCGATCATGGACTCCCTGGTGATCGAGTCCTCCCGGACGGGGCGCGCCGCGGCGCTGTGGGGGCTCACAACATCAACACCCACGCTCCCGAAGGAGAATCGCCCATGACCAGACCCCGTGTCGCCGTGGCCGGCATCCACATCGAGTCCTCGACCTTCACCCCCTACACCTCCACCGCCGACGACTTCATCGTCACCCGGGGGGCCGACCTGCTCGACCGCTTCTACTGGATCGACGAGGACTGGGCCCGCCAGATCGAGTGGATCCCCGTCCTCCACGCCCGCGCCCTGCCCGGCGGCGTCGTCCAGCGCAGCGCCTACGACGCCTGGAAGGCCGAGATCCTCCAGGGCCTGGCGGATGTGGGCCCCCTCGACGGCCTTTTCTTCGACATCCACGGCGCCATGAGCGTGCAGGGCATGGACGACGCCGAAGGCGACCTCATCACCGCCATCCGGGGGGTCATCGGCCCCGATCCGATGGTCAGCGCCTCCATGGACCTGCACGGCAACGTCTCCCAGGACCTCTTCGAAGGCTGCGACCTGCTCACCTGCTACCGCCTGGCCCCCCACGAGGACGCCCTCGAATCGCGCCGCCGCGCCGCCCACAACCTGGGCCGGCGCCTGCTGGACGGCGCCCCCAAGCCCGTCAAGGCCCTGGTGCACGTCCCCATCCTGCTCCCCGGGGAGAAGACCTCCACACGCATCGAGCCCGCCAAGTCCCTCTACAAGATGATCGACCCAGTCGAGGCGATGGACGGCATCGTCGACGCGGCCATCTGGATCGGATTCGCCTGGGCCGACCAGCCCCGCTGCAAGGGAGCGGTCGTCGTCACCGGAGACGACGCCGACCTCGTGAAAGAGCAGGCCGAGCGGATCGGCCGCTACTTCTGGGACGTGCGCGAGCGCTTCGAGTTCGTCGCCCCCGTCGCCACCATGGAGGAGTGCCTGGCTGCCGCAGAGGAGGGCCCCAAGCCCTTCTTCATCTCCGACTCCGGCGACAACCCGGGCGCGGGGGGAGCCGACGACGTGACCGTCGCGCTCGCCGCCCTTCTCGCGTGGAAGCCCGTCCAAGAGGCGGGCCTGGACGTCGTCCACGCCTCGATCATCGACCCCGTCGCGGCCGGCGTCGCGTGGGAGGCCGGTGTGGGCGCCGAGGTCGACACCCAGGTGGGCGGCCGCATCGACACGCGCGACCCCGGCCCCATCCGCGTCCACGCCACCGTCGAGGCGCTGACCGACGACCCCGTGGGCGGGCGCACGGCCCTGCTGCGCGCCGGCGGCCTGCGCTTCATCGTCACGACGAAGCGCAACCAGTACACGATGTTCAGCCAGTTCGAGCTCCTCGGCGTCGACATCACCGCAGCGGATGTCGTCGTCGTCAAGATCGGATACCTGGAGCCCGACCTGTACAACACGCAGAAGGGCTGGCTCATGGCCCTCACCCCCGGCGGCGTCGACCAGGACCTGGTTCGGCTGGGCCACCACCGGATCGACCGCCCGATGTTCCCCTTCGACCCGGACATGGCCGACCCCGGTCTGCGGGCACAGGTCGTGGAGCCGTGAGCGGCGGCGACGGCTCGCCCGGACCCGTTTTCGCGGGCATCGACATCGGGGGGACCTCCATCAAATGGATGGTCGTGGACGAGGCCGGAGACGTCCTCGACGAGGGCGCCGAGCCCACGGACCGGGAGGCCGTCGCCTCCCAGGTGGGGGGCATCGGCCAGCGCCTCGCCCGCAGCCGCCCGGGACTGGCCGGCTTCGGCCTGATCTGCCCCGGCCTCGTGGACGAGAAGACCGGGACCGTCGTCTACGCCGCCAACCTCGAGTTGCGCGGGGTGCGGCTGGCGCGCGCAGTCGAGGAGGCCACGGGCGTGCCCGCCGCCCTCATGCACGACGGGCGCGCCGCCGGCCTGGCCGAGGGGCTCCTCGGCGCGGGGCGGGGGGCCTCCTCCTTCCTCATGATGCCGATCGGCACGGGCATCTCCGTGGCGCTCATGCTCGGAGACGTCCTGTGGAGCGGAGCGGCCTTCAGCGCCGGGGAGGTCGGGCACGCCCCCGTGTTCCCCGGCGGGGAGCCCTGCCGCTGCGGTTCGCGGGGGTGCCTGGAGGTCTACGCCTCAGCCAAGGGCATCGCGCGCCGCTACGAGAAGGCCACCGGGGAGGACATCGGCGCCAAGGCCGTCGAGGCGGGGATCGGCTCCGACCCGGTGGCGAGTGAGGTGTGGGGGACCGCAGTGCGGGCCCTCGCCCTCTCGCTCACCCACATGACGCTCACCGTCGACGTTGAGCGCATCATCATCGGCGGGGGGCTGTCCCACGCCGGAGAGCACCTGCTGGCGCCCCTGCGCCAGGAGTTCGCGTCGATGCTGGCCTTCCGCGACGCCCCCGAGATCGTGCGGGCCCGCCTGGGCGGGGCGGGCGGGCGCTGGGGCGCGGCGGTCCTGGCCGCCAGGGTGGGCGGCTCGACCAGCTACGAGAGGTGGGCGCCGTGACCGTCGTGGAGATCTGCGTCGAGGACGCACTGGGCGCCCGCCGGGCCCGCGACGGGGGAGCGGATCGCATCGAGATCGGCTGGGACC
>ERZ773070.1831-NODE-1831-length-12581-cov-31.303848_pt1 | contig 12581 bp, 16 predicted proteins | sample MGYA00580618_ERZ773070 | MGnify/ENA primary metagenome ERZ773070 (study PRJEB29015, sample SAMEA2738023) | human oral metagenome | biome: human oral; feature: human-associated habitat; material: dental | place: China | collected 2019 ...
TGGTTTATTTGTCTCGCACCTTGCGGAGCGAGACAGACTAATAGTCACATAATAATACTTTTTTCCGAAAAACTCCAATTTTTCGGAAAAAAGATTTTCTCTAAAGAAAGTATCAGCAAAATGCTCGGAACCCTTGCGTTTGTAGGAGTTTCTAGTGATGTGTTGTACACAAAAGAATCTAAAAAGCGCCCAGGATCTTCATCTCAATACCAAATAAACGTTATTTTTGCATGATTAAAACAAAAATCGGGGCATCTATACAAAACTTAAGGGCACAAGAAGTGGAGGCTAACACCTCCACTTCATCCTATTTATTTTTTATTCAAAAACTGGTCTACGTAATACTGGAAGTATGTTTTCTTGCCTGTAATCATAACAGCTCGTCCCTCCAATCCATAGCGAAGGTTTTGAGATTGTTTATCTGATAACTTGGTCTCTGCTTCTAGTTTAAAGAAGTTTCCCTGCTCGGTCTTGGTGGCAGTAGTGTCGATACTAGAGATTGTAGAAGTCAGCTTTTGTTGTTTATTTAGGTCATCCAATGTGGTAAAACGAATAGCATCGCCTACTTTTAGACTGGCAATGTTTTTAGAAGAAATGTAAGCTGTTATCTTGACCCTCTTTTCGTTTATCAGGAGTGGATAGAGTTGAGCAAGGAGGGTTCCTTCAGAGACAAGTATAGAACTTGTTGTCTCGGGATTGAGATAGAGAACGCCGTCCTCACTGGCTATAATGGAGCCTTTTTGTGCGACACTACCTTAGACTTCCTTACCAGCCTTGGCATCAAGAATTTTCTGCTTAAGGATGGTAAGTCCCTGTCCGACACGAGTCAGCTGCTGAGCTTTGAGGGATTCCAGCTGGCTACCCAGACTCCCCGAATAAGCCTGCTGGGCACCTGACCCCGCATACTGGACACGGTAGCTTGACAAAATGCTTTCTAGCTGTGCAATCTGGGCATCGACTTGTGCGATAGTCTGTTTTTTTAACTATCCCTGTGCTGTCTGCTTATGCCTGAGCCTGATAGACTTGGTAGAGAGAGTAGGCTGGATTGGTGCTGGCAAGGCTCGTTCCATTTTGAATGGCAGACTTCGCTGTTTGGTAGTCCGAGATTTTATCTTTGATTTCTGCCATAAGATTGCCCATCTCGGCTTGCGAGTTAACAGAAGCTACATTTTGTGAGGCAATGGTGGCGTTCTGCTGGTCAGTGTTGACACGGATAGTTCCTACTTGGTTCGGATAGTCTTGGAAGGACTGATAGTAGCCAAAGTTATCTGGAGCAGGGAACTGATTGTCCTCTGTTTCGATACTAGTTTTCAGATACTCCAGCTGCTGTTTCTGTTCTTCTAACATTGCGAGCGTACTAGCATAGGTTGCCTCCTGCACAATCTCTGCTCCACTCTGATACTGGACGAGGAGGTCGCCTTTCTTGACAGCCTTATTTTCCACCAAGTTATTTGTAATAATGGCATTATTACTGGTTGACTGGATATTGGTAATGATACGGTTAGGTTCGATAGTCGCTCTAGTCGCAACGGTGATTTCTTTGGTCGCAAAGAGGGCAAAGAGGATAATAAAGGCAAGGAGCACCGTAGTTGGGATAATGATACGGCTGGAAAAGTTATGGTAGCGACGGTTGTAAAACTCGGCGCTTTCTAAAAATTCGTAGTTCATGTCCTCTCCTTTCTAACTCTTGATCAAGTGGGCGTAAAAACCGCCTTGATCCAGCAAATCTTGATGTGTCCCCTGCTTCAGCACGACCACGTGCTCTGTCCGCTCTGCGATGGTCAATCGGTGAGCGATGAAGATAAGGGTCTTGTCCAGAGCCATTAGATTGTCCACGATTTTCTTCTCAGTGAGAATATCGAGACTACTTGTAGCCTCATCAAGGATAAGAATAGGGTCATCTGTCAGGAGAGCCCGTGCTAGAGCAATACGCTGGCGTTGCCCACCAGAAATGCCAGCCCCATCTGTGGTTAGCTCGGTCTAGTAATTGAGAGGCATTTTCTCGATGTCTGAGCGAATTTCTGCCAGCTCTACTGCACGCAGAAACTGCTCTTGTGTCGTACCTTCTCTAGCTCCCAAAAGCAAGTTGTCCATGATGGTGCCATTAAAGACATAGGGCTGCTGGGGGAGGTAGTTGATATAACGACGCAGGGCATGCTTGTCAATCTGGTTAAGATTGACACCGCCCAAGCTAATTTCCCCTTGGCTAGGATCGTAAAAGTTGACCATCATTTTAGCAAGAGTGGTCTTACCTGAACCAGAAATCCCCACGAAAGCCACTTTAGAACCTTCCTTGATGGTTAGATTGATGTCTGTCAGGACATTTTTCCCATAACCGTACTGGTAGCTGACATTTGAGAAGGTCATGTCGCCTTTAATCAGACTCATATCCTGAACGGTTTTATTTTCCGCAAATTCAGACTCGGCCAGGTAAACTTCATTCAAGCGGTTATTGGCTACCTGAGCGGTCTGGAGCTTAGTTTGGAGGTTGATGATATTTTCCAAAGGATTTGTGAAATAGACCAAGAGAGTATTATAAGTAATGAGTTGCCCAGCGTCATCTGGTTATCCATGACCAGAGCCGCCCCCATCCAAAGTATAGAGACGTTTAAGAGAAGCTGGGAAACCTTTTTCAAAGCTTTCTGCTGGCTCTCCGCACGGCTGTAAGTAAAGGATTTTTTGAGATAAGCGACAAATTCTTTATCAATCTTTTGGTAACGAGAGTGTTCGCTGGTCAGAGACTTGATGGTCTCAATTCCATTGATATCCTCGATGATAGAAGAGGACAGAGTCGCATTTGCCTCCATGGTATCGCGATTCATCCGCTCAAAAGGTTTCATAAAGGCAAAGATGATGACAGCGTAGATAGGCAGTGCCAAAAGGCTAATAAAAAAGAGGTTGATGTTTTGCGAGAAGAGCACCACCGAGATGATGAGAACTGTCGAAACATCTAGAAATATAGACAATATGGTACTTGCAATAGCATCAATAATACTATTAGCATCCGTAAAACGCGACACGATCTCCCCTGTCCGCCACTCGCACCAGACCAAAGGCAGTTGTCCCCTCCATGGTGGTTTTTGTCAACTCACGCAGATGGGCCAGCGAGTAGTAAGAGCCGTAAACGCCAAAGACCATGGCCAGAGAGGCCACACCACAGTCCATCTGATCCACCTGCGGACGATAGTGCCATCTGTGAAATTTCATACAGTTCTCCTTTACATTTTTTTATAGTATAAATACTATTCTAGGTATTTTTAGAAAATAATTCAATTTTTTTGAAAAAATAGTCGAATCAAATCAAAAAACTCTCAAATAGAGAGTTTTACATTATCGTCTATTACTTTGACCGATTGCATACCCAACAGAAAAAGATCCTGCAAAGATACCTACACCAATACCAATCATCGTTCCTGTAATAACGAAGCCACCTTCAATTTCTTTCAATTCATTTTGAGTCAATTCTGTATATTTTGTCATGGTTATTCTCCTTATTTATATTATTTACTTCCAAAATAGTATCCTGTAGCTAATCCTCCTACAGCGATAATACCACCAATAATAGCACCTGATACAGTCAACACGAAGCCACCTTCTGTATCTTTCAATTCTTGTTCTGCTAATTCAACATATTTATTTTCTAATAACATTTTTATTCTCCTGATTATTTTTTAATGATAGTTTAATCAAAGTAGTACTAATAAGAGAACTAAAAACTATAGTAAGATAGGTAGTCTCGATAGTTCCATGTGAAATTAGCATATATGAAATAAAGATAATTTGGACTAATATATTCAACCAAAATATGAAATTAAAAACACTACTCATTCAAATTCTCCTTAATATATCTACTTACTTCCAAAATAATAACCTGCAGCACCTCCAGCAATAGCTAAACCGATACCAATAATAGCTCCTGTTGTCAGACTGATTACAAAACCACCATCAGTCTCCATCAACTCTTCATCAGCCAGTGCTACAAAATTTTGTTCCATTTCATCAAATTTAGTCATATCCTTTTCTCCTTTTTCTATTTTCCATTTATTTTTTTATTTATATTACATTAATTTATTGGTTAAAACTTCAACCATTTCAAAAACTATGTTGGGTAAATTACTGAAATCATAAACTCCCCTATCTATTTTTTAAAGTGTCATAAGTAATAAAATATTCATCTTCATAAAAGAATCTCCTTTCGTTTTTGTATCCGCTTTCTTTATGGTTTAAGTATATCCTAAACATAAAAAAAACAACATGACTTCTAAGTCAGGTTGCAGAAAAATCTCCTTGTTTTTCTTCTAAAATTCCTTGTGCTAAATAGTCCCTAACCCAATAATTCTGCAGAAGTAACGGCTTTACCTTATAATTCTTCTGCGTATACCTCATTATTATCTACATGTAAAACATATTTTGCTTTAAACATATAAATCATCGGCATATAAAAAACATGTCTTGTTTCCTTTATTATCTCTTCAAAACATTCTCTCTTTCTTTTTTAAATTGATGAAATCTCAATTAAATCAAGTTCTTTCTCTTTAATCAAATTGTTAGATAAAACTTTATCATTAAGCATATTAGCAAATTCAATTGCTTTATTATATGACTGCTCTGCCTTTTTACAATCTTTTTCTACTTTTAAATAATACTTGGCTTCAAAAGCATATATAGCAGGTTTATGTTGAAAATTATTTGTACTCTCAGTTATCTCTCGTAAAACTTTTGTATAAATTAAGTAATCTTCTATTTTTACTTGTATTAAAATCCCTATCAATATTCTTTCAAGTATATAGATACGTTCATTATCACTATAATCAATATACAATAAAACTTTTTTAGATAATTCTTCAAAATAAGTTTTATCTTCTAACCCAATAGCACAACAGAGGAAATACAGATTGATTATTAGAAGGTCATTATAACTATACTTTTTTTTCTTTAAAATTTGATGAAAATATTCCTCTAGTAATGTCAAACCATACGTAACATCTCGACTGCTAAAAACATCTAATTGAACTTGTAAAACTTCAACTAATAGTTGTTCTTCTTCTGGTAGATAATCATAAAAATTCTCATATATTTCATCAAACATTTCTTCTAAAATGCCAATACGTTTTTCATCACCATAAGTATGAGCTCGTATTAATTTATTTTTTAATTCTAGATACCGTTTGGGTATTTCTATTTTTTCAATGTCTACTATATCTTTAACTGGAAAATTTAATACCTTAGATAAAAACAATAATTTCGAAAGAGATACTAATACTTGACCATTTTCAATACGAGCAAGTTGACGAATAGTTAATTCAGATTCATCTCCACAAACATCCGCTTGAGTAAAGTTTTTATTAAGACGAGCCATCCGGATGTTATTACCGATTTTCAATTTTAATTCAGCATCTTTATCCTTAATAGTCATATTGTACTCCTAAATTTCCTATCTACCAATATTATATCATAAAATTAACCGATTATTTCAATTAAAAATATCTGTTTTACTCTACCAAGAGAATACCAAAAACACGTATTCAAATATGAATTATTTTTTCTACTTTAAATTTTAACAAATTTAGTCTTGAAGCGTTTAATCTCGTTTGTTTTATTCTTTGTGTAGTAAATTCCAAAATTTGATGGGAAATTTTTGATTTCATTTGGACTAACTCTAAACTGGTCTACAAGTTTATTTGAACTTTCGCCAGTTCTAACGCCCTCGCTTGTGCGTGAAGTTTTCTGTATTCCTTTTTCTGTTGCAATCTATCCCAAATTTTGCCAACCTTGAGCGAGACCGAGGGAGCTATTTGGGTACACTGTCCCCTGAGAGGTAAAAAAGACAGCGCAAAATCAGCTATCTTTTTATGACAGCGTACCCTTTCAACCCGTCGCTTAACGTCGGTCGCAAAATAAGGGGATTAGATTACTTTGTAAGTATTTCAGCTTACAACTAGACTTTTTACTTGCGTTCAACACGCCCTACAAGCTATTTCTTTCGAAACTTTGTCTAGGTCCTTTTCGTGTATTTGACCCGTCTCGGCACGTTTCGGCATATCTATATAGACTTAGCCGTGAACCTTTTAGCGAGGTTCTTTTTGAAGGTCTCGTGCTGTCACTTTCACCTACTTTCGCCTGATGCCTCATCTAATCCGTTGGCAACCTGCGGGCGCTTGGGTCTCCCTTGCTCGCAAGGGATGGAGTGCGCCATCTCAAATAAAATATTCATGCTAGCCCTCAAAAAAACTTTTTCTGAGAAAAAGTTGACTGAATAGCGTAGTCTTTCAGTAACTTTTTGAAGACATCAAAACGATGCTTAAGCATTGTTTTGAAAAAAACAAAAAGGTAAACCGTTTCTAAACGATTTACCTGCTTGACTTTTCGGATTATTATGCTACAATATTCGTACGTTATATATTTTATTTTAACGTACTTTTTGATATAAATTGTTGTAGCACTGCTAATCGGTACTCTGCCAAGTATCGTTTAGTTGTTGGGTTAGGAACGCCAATTCCTAACCCAATAGTTACAGCTTTTTTTTTGCTTTTAAATTAAAATAAATATATCAGTTTTTTTAACGAAAATCAAGGATCTGACTACACTTTTTTTATTTCCAAAATTGCCACCAATGTTTATTAGCAGTTTCTAATAGTTTTGTATCACGATTATAAATGATCGTTTGTAAATTTTTAATCTGTTCATCTTTTGCTTGCAACTGTTCATTTAAAATTGAAATGATATCTCTAGTGATATCATTTTCAATATCACTAGTCCTAGTGTTGCTATCTCTATTTTCCTGTTCGTCAAAGATACAATCCTTAATAAGTTTATTCACAGATATGTTTCTAATTCTAGCTTTTTCTGTTATATACTTTTTTTCTTCTTTGGTAACCCGAAGAAGAATTTGTACTGTTTTGCTATCGCTCATATTATCACCTTTATATCACTTTAGATACTAGTATCTTATCATATTTTTATGATTTAAAAAATTATTTTTTTGTTTTGTATTTTAATTTCAAAAAATTATAGAAAACCTTGGAACTATTATGGTATCTTAAAAAGACAAATAAATTTCCAAAATAAAAAAACAGCTACTAAATGTAGCTATTTTAAATCAAATAACTTATACAATTTTAGTGCTTCAATGCCCAAGCGCCTACAAAACCGACAATGAATACTCCAATCATTGAATTGACCTCCTTTCATAGTAATTGTTTAAATAATTCGTTCAATAATCTTTGCAAAATCTATCGAATGAATAAACGAGGTAGAATCATAGGAACAGGAATAATAAACCAACTTAACATACTGCCTTTCTCCTTTCTTTTTAGTTGCATGATGACTCATAAGTTTATTTACAATACAACAAATAAATCCCATAGGCTACACCTACACCTACTGTAATGAATACTCCAATCATTGAATTTTCCTCCTTTCGTACTAATTCATTTAATTTTTTATTATCAAAACACACTAACTAACTTGTAATTTAACGGCGTGTGAAATACACCACAGCGGCTCCTCCAACAATACCTGCAATAAATAGAATCATTGAATTGCCCTCCTTTCATACTAATTTGTAGTTCAACTTCCGAATTTTTTAATTTTTTCTTAAATTTACCCGGAATAACGTAAACTGGTCTACAACAAATAACAATTGCTACAGTAGATCCCACAATAACTCCTAATAAAATCATGAGATTTTTCCTTTCTTTCAATAAACTATAGCAATGAATTCAATTCACAATAAAGGAATATACCTACTGCAACACCAATAATAAATTTTCTAACCATAAAATTTCTCTTTTGATATATTCTTTTAAATAATTACACGACTTGCGACAAATCAACATATATTAACAAGTACATAAAACAGGTATTTTAATGTCCATTAAGCATACTCATTTTCTTTGATTTCTATTACCTGTTTTTTAAATAACTTTTTTTGAGCTTTTGGATTCTTATTAAGCTTAAGTGATAATGATGTAAGAATTAACAAACCAATAATCCAAGCTACTAATACTTGAAAAGAAAGACTAGTTAAACTAAAATCTGTTTTTGTGAATAATTCAGTATAAGCTCCAAGAAAAGTATAATTAATAAAATTAGCGATATCAGTATTCATTTGAGATAAGTTTGGTCCCATTGCAATAATCAACATAATAGGCAAACCATTAATTTGAGCTTTTGATTGTGTCGAAGAAATCGCAGCAATACATAGATTAATGAGAATAACAGCCATAGCTGTCAACATGACTACTAAACCATACTCTAAATAAATTTTAGAAATATCTGCGCCTGCAATAATAGGGAACAAAATCATATTTAAAATAGTAATTACAACTGGATGTACTAAAACCGAGATAAGATATTCGTATGGACGTACACCACTTAGTAAAAGCGTTTTAAGATTATTTTTTTCCTTTTCTTCAGCAATGATAGTAGAAACTGTACTGCCGACAGACATAGCAATAGCCGTTGATAAACATAGGAACATTAAATCAAGCCCCTTGTCATATCCCAAGTTCATAAAATTCTTATAGATAAATAGCAAGCCATAAGGCATCAACACTTGGACCAATAAATTTTTATTTGCAATAATAGTTTGATTTCTTAACCATACCAATGCTTTAAGTCGATTAAACATTTAATTTTTCCCCCGTTAATTCTATAAAGATTTCTTCCAAAGTTGGTTCACATGAATGGATAGAAATAATATCATCGACGTTCAATTTTGTTAATTCTGAAAAATCAAAGATTCTTTCTTCGCGATTTTTATAAATAATTTTGATCCTTTTATTTGTGTTATATTTTTGAATGATATCTGCTGGATTACCTTGTTCAATGAGTTTTCCTTTGTTTAACAACGCCAAATTATCACATAATAAAGTAGCTTCATTCATATCATGAGTAGTTAAAAAGATTGTTGTGCCATTTTCTTTTAAATCGACTAACAACTCATGAATTGATTTTGAAGTTGTTGGATCCAAACCACTTGTTGGTTCATCCAAAAATAGAATTTTAGGTTGATTAATTAGAGCACGAGCGAGTAACATCCGTTGCTTCATTCCAGTAGATAATTGCTCTGCCAATATACTTTTGCTCTCTAGCAATCCCACTTTATTAAGCAACTCGTCCACTCTATTTAAATTAACACCATAAAGCTTCGCGTATAATAGTAGATTTTTTTCTAGTGATAATTTTTCATAAAAACCACTCTTATCACTAACAATTCCGATTTTTTCTAAATCTGTAGAATTTAGACTATAAGAATCCTTTCCCAATAATTGGGAATTTCCACCATCTTGTAATAGTTGACCAGTGAGAATATTTATCATAGTTGTTTTCCCAGATCCAGAGGGGCCTAAAAATCCAAAAATCTCTCCTTCTTTAATCTCAAAATTAATTTTATTTAAGGCAATTTTCGTACCAAATGTTTTTACGATATTCTTTGAAACAACAATTGAGCTCATCACTCTTCCTCACTTTCTGTTAAATCAGTAATTTCAATCATTTCAATATCTTCATCATTTTCATATATCAAAGTTTCTTCTTCATTAGGGGCTAACACTAGAATTTTAAATAATTTATGATTTACCACTATTTTGCACAAACTACTCATTTCTGAGTAATTTGTAATGGTGATCATTTTTTGTTCAACAAATTGAGAAGATACTTCACATTTAAAATACTTAGTCATTAATAGAACATCCAAATAAAAGTTGATAGTAAAGTGGTAGCAAATAACATAAAATTCTCCTTTCTCGGGATGTAACCCCTTTCTTTATGGTTCTATTGTATTTCAAAACAAGTAAAAAGAACATGACATCAAAGTCAGGTTACTAATAAGTTCTTTTATTTTTGTCTATAAAATACTCTTGCTTGATATAAAAACTATTGATTATAATTTTTATTCTCGATAAAGATCCTCGGTAGACATACCGAGGATCTTTTGGTTATAGAGATTGATTTAAGAAAATAATATTTAAATCATAACCACCCGTCTAACGGGTGGTTTGCACCAGGGCTATAAGCCCAAATCACCAGCCAGCGCCTAAAGACGCTGGCTTTCACGTTGTTCAAGCCTCATTGCTCTTGACTCGTCAATTGCCTCTTAAAGAGGCTTTAGTATTACTTACCACTATCCCTAAAGGGATCCTCATATTCTTTTACACTTAATTTATCTAATGCTATATCATGTTTTTCCTGTTCTTGGATATATTTCCTAATTGTGGCTTCATTAAGTCCTACTGTACTCACGTAGTAACCTTCTGCCCAAAAATGCCGGTTACCAAACTTGTACTTGAGGTTGGCGTGTTTGTCAAACATCATGAGTGCACTTTTGCCTTTTAAATAACCCATGAAACTTGAAACACTTATCCTTGGTGGAATACTTACTAACATATGTACATGATCAGGCATTAAGTGTCCTTCGATAATCTCAACACCTTTATAACTACATAATCGATGGAATATTTCTCCCAAACTGCTTCGATATTGATTATAAATTACTTTTCGTCTATACTTAGGGGTGAACACAATGTGATATTTACACATCCACTTTGTGTGTGATAAACTATGTGCCTTTTGTGCCATATTTTTCTCCTTTCGCTTTACAATTGGCTTGAACACCTTTATTGTATCGCGTTTGGAGTTTTTTGGTATAACCTTCGATGCGCACCCGCATAGCGGGTGGTTTATTTGTCTCGCACCTTGCGGAGCGAGACAGACTAATAGTCACATAATAAAATCAGGAAAAACTTTTCCTGATTTTGTAGATTATTTATTTTGGCGTTTAAATACAACATTTTTTAGTAAGGTCAGATTTGCAGCTTCCCGACTATCCACACTTGATAGGTCAATCATCAATTCATCTCCAGAAATTTTGTAGGGAACTTCTGTGCCTCCTGTAGCTGGTTGGAGTGTCTTTTTAGCTTGGTTTACCTTTAAATCATAGTTCTGATTATTTTTAACACCTGCAACATTGCTTTCGAATGTTAAAACACCCTTATCACCATCAATTGTCAATGAAAGAGAAAGTTTAAAATCGTCTCCAAGCAAGGATACAAAATTTTCTTTAGAAAGACCTGATCCTGTAACTAATTTGCTAATTTCTTCTTTCGTTGGTTCATAAAGATAAGTACCATTATCCTTATTAGCAGAACATGCTACTAGGACAACTGATAGAAATGCCAAAAATAAAGGTAGGATTATATTCTTCATCTTTTTCATAAGCAATCTCCTTTTTATCAATTTCATATTTTCTTATAAAACAGTTAAAATCGCAACACTAATATCATCAATGACATTTTCTTGTTTCGAACGACTATTGGTCACAAGCATTTCTAGATTTCCTGCATTTTCAAAGTAGAAGGAAGTTCCCTTGGCATTGAATACGACCAATAGATGTTCTAATCCACCATGAATCTCGTAAACGATCCATCCGCTATTTTCTGCAGCTGTATGGACAAAGACATGACGGTAAACTTCTTCATATGTAGGATAAGAAAAGGCGCTAGTTTTGGTCTTCAGCCGAATAATCTGACGGACAAAGTCAATGCTGTCTTGTCTTTCATTGATCAAATCCCAGTTTATTTGGTTGACACTGTCAGGAGCGTTGTAACTATTCATAGCACGTTCTCGGTCTGCTGGAGTGAGTTCTCCATGTTCGCCTGTCGGAATTAACTTGGTTCGACCAAATTCTTGACCAATTTCCATAAAGGACATCCCTTGCATAAGAAGGTTCATAGCTGTCGCTGTCTCAACCTTGCGCATAATCTGGTCGGCACTCTGATCAGGATGAAGGGTTACTAACAAATCATGCAAGTTGTAATTATCATGGGCTTCCACGTAGTTAAGGACTTGATTTGGACTAAGATAGGAACCCAATTCTCGGCTACCAAGAATGGCCTTGGCAATGATTGGTTCGGTGGCTGCGCCACTTACAAATCCTGACTTGATTGCACCATAAACTTCTCCTCCTTTGACCGCATCACGCTGATCATCATTGAAGAATCCGATATTTGGCATCTGGTAGGCATTGTCCTTCTTGGCCTTGTCATAAGGAGCAAGACCTGTTCCCATATCCCAGCCTTCTCCATAGGTGATAATACGGGGATCAATCTCATCTAGCGCCCAGCGAATCGCTTGCATGGTTTTGACATCATGAATACCCATTAAGTCGAAACGGAAACCATCAATATTGTATTCTTTCACCCAGTATAGGAGGGAGTCAATCATGTACTTACGGAACATCTCGTGTTCACTTGCAGTTTCATTTCCTACACCTGTACCATTTTGGAAGGTTCCATCTGGGTTCATTCGATAGTAATAATCGGGAACAGTTGTCTGGAATGGCGCATCAAGCGTTGAGAAGGTATGGTTATAAACCACGTCCATGATGACACCAATTCCTGCATCATGATAGGCCTGAATCATGGTCTTCAAATCTCGAATAACCTGTCCAGGATCATTTGGATTACTAGAGAAGCTTGGTTCTGGTGCATTGTAGTTTTGAGGGTCATAACCCCAGTTATAGGTCACATTTCCATCCTCATCATATTCCTTATGGCGATCAAAGATAGGCTGAAGTTGAA
>ERZ773070.1832-NODE-1832-length-12578-cov-7.586760_pt1 | contig 12578 bp, 12 predicted proteins | sample MGYA00580618_ERZ773070 | MGnify/ENA primary metagenome ERZ773070 (study PRJEB29015, sample SAMEA2738023) | human oral metagenome | biome: human oral; feature: human-associated habitat; material: dental | place: China | collected 2019 ...
CGCCCATGCCCTCGGCCAGCGGCCCCTCGAAGCCGTGGTTCCAGGAGCGGTTGTCATCGGTGCCGTCGCGGTTGTCCTCGCCGTTGGCGAGGTTGTGCTTGTAGTCGTAGGAGACCAGGTCGCGCAGAGTGAACCCGTCGTGGGCGGTCACGAAGTTGACGCTGCCCAGAGGGCCGCGCCCGCCGGGCAGCTCCCCGTAGCTGAAGATGTCGGCGCTGCCCGACAGGCGCGTGGCCAGATCCCGCAGATCGGAGCCCAGACGCCCTTTGGATATTTCAGAGGCGTCGCGCAGCCAGAAGGAGCGCACCGTACCGCGGTACCGATCGTTCCAGTCGTGGAAGGGCAAAGGGAACTGGCCGGTGCGCCAGCCGCCCGGGCCGATGTCCCACGGTTCGGCGATGAGCTTGACGCCGCGCAGGATCGGGTCGGTGGACATGCCGATGAGCAGGGGATGGCGGGGATGGAACTCCGAGGCGTCGCGCCCCAGGGTGACCGCCAGGTCGAATCGGAAGCCGTCAACGCCCACGTCCCCGGCCCAGTAGCGCAGGGAGTCGAGCACCAGCTGGACGGCGCGCGTGGAGCGGAAGTCGACCGTGTTGCCGGTGCCCGTGACATCGATGTACTGGGCCGGCTGATGCGGGGCGTGGAGGTAGTACTCCCGGTTGTCCAGGCCGCGCAGGGACAGGGTCGGCCCGTCCGCCCCCGACTCGCATGTGTGGTTGTAGACCACGTCCATGATCACTTCGAGGCCCGCCTCGTGCAGCAGCGAAACCATGCCGCGCAGTTCGTCGAGGACGGCCTGGGGGCCGGCCGCCTGAGCCGTGGCGGTGGCGTAGGACGGCTCCGGGGCGAAGTAGGACAGGGTCGAGTACCCCCAGTAGTTGGTGCGCCCCCGCTGGAGGAGGAAGGCCTCGGAGAAGGCGGCGTGGATGGGCAGCAGCTCGACGGTGGTCACGCCCAGGGAGCGCAGATGCTCGATGGAGGCGGGGTGGGCCAGACCCGCGTAAGTGCCGCGCAGCTCGGGGGGTACGCCGGGCATGGTGCGGGTGAAGCCCTTGACGTGCGTTTCGTAGACGACGGTGCGCCCGTCGGGCACCTTGGGGCCGGGCACGACCGCGAACTGCTCGCCAGTAACCACGCCCAGAGCGACGTGCCCGGCTGAGTCGAGCTCGGAGGGGACGAAGGGCACGAAGGTGGGGGACAGATCCTCCTCGACGGCATGCGCGTACAGTTCGGGGCCCAACTGCGGCGCGCCGTCGATGGCGCGCGCATAGGGGTCGAGCAGAAGCTTGCGGGGGTTGAACAGCATGCCCTCGGAGGGGTCCCACGGTCCGTGGACCCGGTATCCGTAGCGCTGGCCCGCGCGCACGCCGGGAACGTGGGCGCTCCACACCCCGAGTCTGGGGCCGTGCAGGCCCACCCGGCGTTCGGCGATGACGTCCCCGGCGTCGTCGGTGTCGATCAGGCACAGGTCGACGGCGGCGGCGCGCGGTGCGACGACGACGAAGTCGGCACCGTCCCAGGTCAGGCAGACGCCCAGACGGGTGCGGTCCGCCGCGTCGGAGGCGGCAAGGGCAGCCGGTTGTGGCTCTGGCGAGAGGGACATGAGACTCATTGTCGGTGCACGCGTGCGGGTCAGCCACTCGAGGAGGCGTGGGACACGCCTCGACCGGTTCGGGTCAGGACGGTCGACCGGACCGGGCGGGGGGCCGCCGGATCCCCCCGGCCGGAACGGTCACGTGACTCAGCGCTCATCGGCGCGGGCGCCCGGATATGGCAATCTTGTGAGCATGAAAATCGTGGTCTGCATCAAGCACGTCCCTGACGTGCAGTCCGAACGCCGCCTGGAGGACGCCCGCCTCGTCCGCGGCGAGGACGATGTCCTCAACGAGCTCGACGAGAATGCGGTCGAGGCCGCCGTCGGCCTCGTCGAGGAGCTGGGGGGCGAGGTCGTGGCCCTGACCATGGGTCCCGAGGATTCCGAGGAGGCCGTCCGCCGAGCCCTGCAGATGGGCGCCGACTCCGGCGTCGTGGTGAGCGATGACGACCTGGCCGGCGCCGACGTCGTGGTCACCGCGCATGCGCTCGCGGCCGCAGTCGGACGCATCGGCGGGGTGGAGTCCGGTGCGGGCGTGGGTGATGTCGACCTGGTCGTCACCGGCATGGCCGCCCTGGACGCCATGACCTCCATGCTGCCGGGGGCGCTCGCCGCGGCCCTGCACGTGCCCGCCCTGACCCTGGCGAGCTCCTTCGAGGCGAGTACGGAGGACATCACGGTCACCCGCACCACCGGCACGTTGACCGAGGTCCTGTCCGCCCCGCTGCCCGCACTCGTATCCGTGACCGATCAGGCCAACGAGCCGCGCTATCCCAACTTCGCCGCCATGCGCGCCGCCAAGAAGAAGCCCGTGGACACCTGGGATCTGGCGGACCTGGGGATCCAGCCGCGCCGGTCCGGCGTCGACGTGGTCGAGGCCAGAGCCAGGCCCGCCCGCCAGGCCGGCATCATCCGCACCGACGCCGGGGAGGCCGGGCGCGAGCTCGCCGCCTGGCTCGTGGACAACAGGCTCGTCTAAGCGCGGGCGAAGACGCGCAGGCAAGACACAGGGAAGACAAGAAGATCATGACTGAGACCCTCGACGCACCCGTCCTCGTGCTCGTCGACGTCGACGGCGCGCGCCCCACCGGCCCCGCCCTCGAGCTCGCCACCGCCGCCCGCACTCTGACCGCCGGCGACGTCGTCGCCCTGGCCACGGGGCCGGTGGACGACGACGCCCGCGCCGCCCTGGCCGCCGCCGGAGCCACTCGTCTGCTGGAGGCCGATCTGGGCGGGGAGCGTACGCAGGCCGGCGTTGCAGCCGACGCCCTCGCCGCCGCCGTCACCCTGGTCGTCCCCGGGGCGGTGCTGGTGACCAGCGATTACCGCGGCAAGGAGGTCGCCGCCCGCACTGCCGTTCTTCTGGACTCGGCCTGCACCGGTGACGTCGCCGACCTGCACGTGGCGGGCGGCCATCTGCGCGCCTCCAAGCTGGTTCTGTCCGGCTCCTGGTCGACCACCGTGAGCGTGGCCGCGGACGTCGAGCATCCGCCGGTCGTGGCCGTGCGGCCCGGGTCCGTTGAGGTCGCCGTCGGAGGCGCCGCACCCCTGCCGGTCGAGACTCTTGAGGTCTCGGTGAGCGAGGAGGCGGCCGCCGTACGGCTGGTCTCTCGGGAGCGCACCGCCGCGGCCGCCGGGCCGGATCTGGCCGAGGCGCGCATCGTCGTAGTGGGCGGGCGCGGTGTGGACGGCGACTTCGAGCTGGTGCATTCGCTGGCCGACCCGCTGGGCGCGGCCGTGGGCGCCACGCGAGTGGCCTGCGACGAGGGGTGGATCGGACGGTCCGCCCAGATCGGGCAGACCGGTGTTTCGATTGCTCCGCGCCTGTACATCGGATTGGGCGTGTCCGGGGCGGTCCACCACACCAGCGGCATCCAGGGCGCCGGTACCGTCGTGGCCGTGTGCGACGACTCCGAGGCTCCGATCTTCGAGATGGCTGATTTCGGGGTCGTCGGTGATGTCGTCGAGGTCGTTCCCCAACTGGTCGATGAGCTGAAGCGGCTGCGCGCTTAACCGAGCGTGACCCGTGCCGGGCCCGCTTATACGCCCCTGCGACGGGACGGCGTCCGGTGGGCGGCCGACTGTTCGCTTGGAGGGGCTGACGAGGCTAGCCTTACCCTCAACAGTCCCAACGACCGGGAATTGAGGAACCGTGACGTCCATCAGCGGGGACCGCACGCCGCAGACCACCATCGCGTCGCGTCGCATGGCGCGACGCCTCCTATCCGGAGCGGGCTGCGCCACTCTGACCGCCTACCGGCTCGACGCCGGTGCGCCCTCTCAGCTCGTCCTCCACGCGCTCGACGTGACCGGCAGCATCATTGTGGCCGCCCATCCGGCAGTCGGGCATCCGATGGTCTCCGTGCCGAATGAGTCCCCGGTGGAGGTGCGCCTCGACGTCACCCTTGAGGCGGCCGAGCCCGGCCTGCGCATCACCACTGCGACCGTCCACCTCCTGGGCATGCTCACCTGGCTCGACGATGTCCAGTGCGACGCCGTCCTGTCCGGATCCGTGGCCGGCTGCCACTGCTCGATCACCGGCGAGGATCCGTTGACGGATCTGGCCGCTCTCGCCAGCGCCCCGGGCGGACGTCTGGGCGTCATCGAGAGCGGTCGGATCATGGTCCATGACGCCATGGGCATCAGCGGTCACACGATCGAGGAGGTGCTCGACCCCGACGCCAAGGGCGTTCGCCCCCTGCTGTGGTCCGCCTTCGAGACCTTCAGTGCCCAGGACGAGGTCAAGGCCCTTGGCGAGGAGGCGCTCGGGGTGCTGTGCGAGGGGGTCGAGCAGGGCACCATCCCCGGTGTCGTCTGCTCCAGGCGGTCGACCGAGGGACTGTGCACCGCTCTGCTGGGGCGGGTGCTGTGCGTGGACGTCTCCCCGCATGCCGTCACTCTCCTGCGGTTGCAACGCGAGGGCGCCGACACCATCCAGATCCTCCTGCCTCCGGGAACGACCTGCGCTCATGAGGCCGGACGGCGGCTGCGCAGCCTGGTTCAAGATGCCCTAGTCGGCGGTCTGCTCCCGTAGCGGAGCCCGGGCGGTGGACACGACGGTGGGCAGACCCGTCACGGGTCTGCCCACCGTCGTCTTATTGCTCCTCGGGTGCCCCGGGGAATCGGATATCCGGTGTCAGCGAGCCTTATAGGACTGGCAGGTGGCGGTGTCGGCGCCAATGGTGATGGCGTCGGCGGTGCACATGAGATCGGTGTTGTGGATGCACTCCAGGCGCTGGCAGGCGCCTACGTGACCCTCGGCCACCGGCAGGCCGCCGCGGGCGTCGAGGCTGACGAAGGTGGAGCAGGCCGGGGCGGCGGCGTCGCCGCCGACCGTGATGGCGAAGGCGGTGCAGCCGCCGTGGTTGTAGGCGCAGGCGGTGGTGGCGCAGGACTTGATGGCGGTGACGGTCGACATAATGGGTCCTCCCCTGAGGCGATCGGTGGTGCTCGGTTGATGACGTAATTCAAGGTAGAGGTGTGTCCGGCGGTCGGCAACGTCATCGTGGGACGTTCCGTGAACGGTTTTTCAGAACGTTGGTATCCCGGGGATTACTAAGGGTGTCGACGAGTGATCGGGTACGGCGCTCGGGCGGGGCCGGGCGCGTTCTTGTGCACGTTCGGAATTCGCATAACAGGTGAGTCTTTCCTGGTTTCGGCCTCCGCGACTCTTCCGCGGACGGGGGAGATGACGTGAGTGTCCGAACACGTCGAACCGATGGTGCAGGGCGTTCCGGGGGTGGGGCGGGGCGACTTCGCAGGCAGGTGCAGGCGGCGGCCGGACGGGTTGACGGCCCTGCTCGTCTGTGTCACTATATTAATGCAGTCATACAGATGGTCTGACGAGGCCGTCCGGCTGTGCTCATGAGCCGTGTCCTATCCATCCGACCCGAGGAGGGCCCGTGCCGATCGACGATTCCCGTCCGATCTGGATTCAGCTGGTCGACGACTTCCGCCTGCGAATCGTCACCGGCGCATGGGTCCCCGGGACCCGGATCCCCAGTGTGCGTGACCTCGCTGCGGATACCGGAGTCAATCCCAACACCGTCCAGCGAGCCCTGGCCGAGCTCGACCGCTCCGGCCTGACGACGGCCGAGCGTACGGCCGGGCGCTTCGTCACCGCGGATACCGGGGTGCTCGATGCCACCCGCCGCGAGCTCGCCGTCGGCGCCGCGGACACCTTCATCACCGCTGTCACCGCCATCGGTATGGATCTCGCTCAGGCGGGCGAGGTGCTGACCGAACGGTGGCCGGATCATCCCATTCAGGAATCAGGAGAGACCTCATGAGTACGTCACCGACGGCCGCGTCGCTGGATGCCGAGCGCCCCGATGCCCCTCCCGGTGTCATCGCCTCCTTGGACGGGGCCCCGCCGCTGGTCACCGTGCGTCGCCTGACCAAGACCTACCGCGGACGGTCCGCCCTGAACGATCTGAGCCTGGCCCTGCCTGCCGGACGCATCGTCGGTCTCATGGGTCCCAACGGCTGCGGCAAGACCACCCTGCTCAAGATCCTCGCCGGGGTTCTGGCCGACTACGAGGGCGAGGTGCTTCTCGGCGGACACGCCCCGGGACCGCAGTCCAAGGATTTCGTGTCCTTCCTGCCTGATGCTGAGTTCTTGCCCACGCGCATGACGCCGCCGCGGGCGATCGCCCAGTTCTCCCGCCTGTTCGCCGACTTCGATGCCGATAAGGCCCATCGTCTTGTCGACTTCTTCGCATTGCCCGTCGATCGTTCCATCAAGGAGATGAGCAAGGGCATGGGGGAGAAGCTGCGCATCGCCCTGGCCATGAGCCGGCGTGCCCGCGTCTACCTGCTCGACGAACCCATCTCCGGTGTGGATCCCACCGCCCGCGAGATCGTCCTCGACGGCGTCCTGCGTGATTTCGACCCGCATGCTCTCATGCTCATCTCCACTCATCTGATCGCCGACGTCGAGCCGATCGTCGACTCGGTCGTCTTCCTCAAGGACGGGCACCTGCTGCTGGCCGGCGACGCCGACGACTTGCGTCAGGCTCACTCCATGAGCCTGGACGCCCTGTTCCGGAAGGAGTACCGCTGATGCTTCGCACGCTCTTCGCCGAGGAGATCCGCACCCAAGTGGGGCGCAATGCGGCCACGCTCGGGGTCTGTATCGTCGTTCTGCTCGGGTTCCTCGGGCTGTGGTGGTTGCTGGCCGATGTCGACAGCCTGGCGGCGCTCATGCAGATTGCCGCCTCCCTGGTGCTCGTGGCGATGCCGGTCGTCGTTCTGGTTCAGATCGCGGTCGAGTACTGGCAGTCCATGTACGGTCAGCGCGGTTATCTCACCCAGGCGGTACCGGTGCGCGGCCGGGTGCACGTGACCGCCAAGCTCCTCTACGCCTGCCTCATGGGGCTGATGTCGGTTGCGTTCGCCCTGGTCGGTCTCGTCGGCTGGTGCGCCGCGCTGGCGCACAGTAAGGGGGTCGGTCTTAGCGAGATCCTGGAGTCGGTGCGCACGGCTGCCCATGCTGCGGGTCCGGGCCTGACGACGTTCCTCATCGTCTCCGTTCTGATCGGTTTCGCGGCGCTCATCGTTGAGGTCGCCGCTGTTATGAGCATCGGTGCCCAGGGGCGTTACAGCCATGCCGGTTTCGGGGCGCCGCTGATCGGTTTCGTCGTGCTGTACGTGGTCAACCAGCTGCTCGGTCTGGTGTCGACCCTTTTCCTGCCCCTCAGCATCGACGTGGGCACCGGAGATCTCACGACCCGCATGATGTGGCCCGAGTTCCTTGAATCGGTCGGCGGGGACACTGATCCCGCGATCGTGGGTGCGGGAAGTGTCATCGTGAGCCCGCTACTCGCCGCGGTGCTGGTCTGGTGGGCGGTGCGTGCGATCGAGCGGCACATGTCCTTGCGCTGACCGCCCTCCGGTCTGCCGTGTCAGCGAGATTGGGAGACGGTGGCCTGGGCGAGCGCCCGTTCGCCGCCCGAGCCGGCGTCCGCGGGGCCGTAGATGACGATGGACTGCCCCGCCGCCAGTCCCCGCAGTGGCTGGCGCAGATCCGCCCGCAGGGTTCGAGCCACCGGGTCGACGGCGACGTCGGCCGGTACGGACCGTCCGTGAGCGCGCACCTGCACGGTCACGTCCCGCCAGCCGACGGCGCCCTCGCCGAGCGGGTTCGGCTCAGCCAGCAGGACGAGCTCCTGGCCGTCGACGGCGCTGCGGTGCAGGAGTTCTGCAGGACCGACGACCACCTCGTTGGTGGCGGGTCGAGTTTCGATGACGTAGCGGGGGCGTCCGTCCGGGGCCGGGCGGGTCAATCCCAGCCCTCGACGCTGACCGACAGTGAAGCCGAAGTATCCGGAGTGCGTACCCAGAATCTTGCCGTCGGGGGAGACGAGGGCCCCCTTGCTCGTGCCGAGGCTGCGGGTGAGAAATCCGCGAGTGTCGCCATCGGCGATGAAGCAGATGTCGTAGGAGTCGGGTTTGGCGGCCACCGGCAGGCCGCGGCGCTCGGCCTCGGCGCGCACAGCCGCTTTGGAGGGGGCATCGCCGAGGGGGAAGAGAGCGCGGGATAGTCCTTCGCGTCCGGAGATGGCGAGCACGTAGGACTGGTCCTTAGCAGCGTCGACGGCGCGGCGCAGCTCCAGGCCAGCGGTCCTGCCGGGGTGGCCGGTGGCGGCGCCCCCGGTCAGTCGGGCGTAGTGGCCGGTGGCGACGGCGTCGAAGCCGAGGGCGAGGGCCCGTTCGAGCAGGGCGTCGAACTTGACGCGCTCGTTGCAGCGCACGCAGGGGTTGGGAGTGCGGCCCGCACGGTACTCGGCGAGGAAATCGGCGACGACCCGCTCCTCGAACTGCTCGGACAAGTCCCACACGTAGAAGGGGATGCCGAGGATCTCGGCTGCCCAGCGGGCATCGGAGGCGTCCTCGATGGAGCAGCAGCCGCGCGAGCCCGAGCGGGTGGCGGCGCGGTTGCGGGTCAGGGCCATGTGCACTCCGACGACGTCGTGCCCGGCGTCCAGAACGCGGGCAGCGGCCACAGCGGAGTCGACTCCGCCGGACAGTGCCGCGAGTACGCGCATGGGGTCTCCTGTGGTCGGGTGATAGCGGTTGGTGGTGCGTCGAGGGCGGTAGCCAGGCTACTGCGTGCAGTAGGTGGTCGTGAGGTTCGGGATCTGAGGGGGCTGCGCCGTCGTGCTGTGGAAGAGGGGCGGGAAGGCCTCGGGCGGAGCATCGCCTGAAGAGCGATGCTCCGCGGAGGCGCAGGCTGCCGTCTTGCCCGTATTTCTTGCTGCGGATGATGCCCGAGAAGAAATGGAGCACATGGGGCATTGAGTTCGGGAGCCGAGCGGTGACGTGGTTGTCGACGGCGCGCGTCGGTTCGTCGCCGCGGCGTCTGTTGGCCGGGCCGACTCTGCTGGTATCCGGGACCCGGCAGGGCCTGCGCACGCACGAGAAGAGATCATGAGGCGAGAGGCGTGCTCGTGTGGTTCGCGTTGATCGGGAAGAATAATCACTGGTGTGATTGTGGGGAGGCTGAGATGGTCGGGCGAGGGCTGAGGGGTGATGAGTAATTGCCCCGCTCGCGCGGGGTTTACGGTGGGGGGTGTTTGGGTTGTGGGTTTCTGGTGGGATCATCCCCGCTCGCGCGGGGTTTACACCCTCATAAAACGGAAGGTACAAATCAATGGCGGATCATCCCCGCTCGCGCGGGGTTTACGTCGATGATGACACTCCTCGCGGCGCCGGCGGGGGATCATCCCCGCTCGCGCGGGGTTTACGTACAGGACTGCTGGGTCGTTGTCAACTAGGGGGGATCATCCCCGCTCGCGCGGGGTTTACTCGCCGGAGTTCTTGATGGCGTCCTCGGCGCGCGGATCATCCCCGCTCGCGCGGGGTTTACGGGCGACCACTACGCCGGCGACATGGCCTGGTAGGATCATCCCCGCTCGCGCGGGGTTTACTTGTCAAGGAGGAAACCGAAGTAGTAGCTGCCGGGATCATCCCCGCTCGCGCGGGGTTTACGCAAATCAGACGACTCGACCGCGTGCGTAGCCGGGATCATCCCCGCTCGCGCGGGGTTTACGAGGATGTCTTCTCCGGTGGCTGGCCTCCGAACGGATCATCCCCGCTCGCGCGGGGTTTACACGGTTGTGCCGAGCGTGGTCCAGGCGGCGCCGGGATCATCCCCGCTCGCGCGGGGTTTACGTGCAGGGCGCTGACGGGAAGCTCGGTCAGGCGGGATCATCCCCGCTCGCGCGGGGTTTACGACCGGCTTCCGTCTTGGAAAGTGGAGATGGCGGGATCATCCCCGCTCGCGCGGGGTTTACGCAAGGTCGAAATCCTCCGGCGAACCGAGGTCGGGATCATCCCCGCTCGCGCGGGGTTTACCCGTCAGCGCCCTTACCGTCGTCCGACAGGTGGGGATCATCCCCGCTCGCGCGGGGTTTACCTGGCCGGTAGTGCGTCAGATGACGAGCGCGCGGGATCATCCCCGCTCGCGCGGGGTTTACGAGGCCCGGTCGCTGTCGCAGGCCGCGGACGCGGGATCATCCCCGCTCGCGCGGGGTTTACTGCCGTTGTCTCGTGTGGCGTGTGATTGGGGTGGGATCATCCCCGCTCGCGCGGGGTTTACGCCGAGCTGCGGGTGCAGGCGGCTAACCCGTCGGGATCATCCCCGCTCGCGCGGGGTTTACGGACACTCCGCTGGACCGTAACGGTCGCGTCCCGGATCATCCCCGCTCGCGCGGGGTTTACGCTGGTGCGCGCCGACGGGGACACGGACACCGGGGATCATCCCCGTTCGCGCGGGGTTTACACGCCGACCGGCCTTGCGCTGGCCCCGTCCGCCGGGATCATCCCCGCTCGCGCGGGGTTTACTCTGCGTCATGACGAGGCCGACCGTTTTGAATGGGATCATCCCCGCTCGCGCGGGGTTTACCCGTAAGCCAACGTCTTGGCCCACTTCGAAACCGGATCATCCCCGCTCGCGCGGGGTTTACGCCAATAGTAATAATGATCGTGGCGGCGGAGTAGGATCATCCCCGCTCGCGCGGGGTTTACACCATCCTGATAATTCGGCATAGCGTGCGCCACAGGATCATCCCCGCTCGCGCGGGGTTTACCTGTCCCCATGTGCGGCGGCCCTATTCATGGCAGGATCATCCCCGCTCGCGCGGGGTTTACGGGCAATTCTCACAAATGACCATGAGTCCCCACGGATCATCCCCGCTCGCGCGGGGTTTACGGATACCTCTCTCGCCGATCCTGCGGCGCTGAAGGATCATCCCCGCTCGCGCGGGGTTTACGCGTTGATGAGGTCGTTGTACTCCCAGCGGTACGGATCATCCCCGCTCGCGCGGGGTTTACGGGTGCGGTCGCCGGTGCCAGCGCAGACTCCTCGGATCATCCCCGCTCGCGCGGGGTTTACCACAGCTCGCTCTCGATCGCCATGTGCACGGCCGGATCATCCCCGCTCGCGCGGGGTTTACCCTCGAGACGCTCGAGCTGCGCCAAGCTGACGGGGATCATCCCCGCTCGCGCGGGGTTTACCTGAGATTGCAGCAGAAAGGTCAGCGAATGCTCGGATCATCCCCGCTCGCGCGGGGTTTACTTCGATGATGCTCAGGCCGTGAGTGAGGCAGAGGGATCATCCCCGCTCGCGCGGGGTTTACGATCTCGGGGTTGGCGTCGAAATCATCGACGTAGGATCATCCCCGCTCGCGCGGGGTTTACGGCAGGCGGCAGCCGCCAAGGGGCAGCACCGCGGGATCATCCCCGCTCGCGCGGGGTTTACTCAACCGTCCTGTCAAGGGCTCTGACAATACCGGGATCATCCCCGCTCGCGCGGGGTTTACCGGAAGTCGATCGTCCACGGGGAAATGACGTCCGGATCATCCCCGCTCGCGCGGGGTTTACTTGCGTTCCTCTTCGCCCAGGTCTTTCATGCCGGGATCATCCCCGCTCGCGCGGGGTTTACATCGGCCACAGCCCCAGCCGCCGTTTTGATTGCGGATCATCCCCGCTCGCGCGGGGTTTACGGAAAGACGAACCCGCAACCCCCAAGCATGCAAGGATCATCCCCGCTCGCGCGGGGTTTACTGTGCGCGAAAGAGACGGCCTCCCACCATTTCAGGATCATCCCCGCTCGCGCGGGGTTTACCACCGCGCAGCTCGCAGCCAACGGCGTAAAAGGGGATCATCCCCGCTCGCGCGGGGTTTACCCGCTAATAGGCTAGACAGGCTTCAAACAAGTGGGATCATCCCCGCTCGCGCGGGGTTTACGTCGAGGTCATCAATCTGACCGAGCGGGAAACGGGATCATCCCCGCTCGCGCGGGGTTTACGAAACCGCGATTCGCAGCCAGGGAATTCAGAGTGGATCATCCCCGCTCGCGCGGGGTTTACATTCCTCCGGAGGCGTTGGAGGACTTCCGCGCAGGATCATCCCCGCTCGCGCGGGGTTTACTCTACCCCGGAGTCCGGTTCCGGAAGGTCCAAGGGATCATCCCCGCTCGCGCGGGGTTTACGCTGTCCCCTTCAGATCTTGACTTCAGGGTCGGGGATCATCCCCGCTCGCGCGGGGTTTACCCATTATTTTGTTTCACCTGTGTGCTGTAATTGGGATCATCCCCGCTCGCGCGGGGTTTACCGGCATCGCCGGAAATGCTGATCGTCCCCGTCAGGATCATCCCCGCTCGCGCGGGGTTTACCGCAGACACAGCTTTCTCTGCAACCGAGGCCGCGGATCATCCCCGCTCGCGCGGGGTTTACCCCGCCCGGCGCCACAGTAGCCGGCCTAGAAGCGGATCATCCCCGCTCGCGCGGGGTTTACCCTCGAGACGCTCGAGCTGCGCCAAGCTGACGGGGATCATCCCCGCTCGCGCGGGGTTTACCTGAGATTGCAGCAGAAAGGTCAGCGAATGCTCGGATCATCCCCGCTCGCGCGGGGTTTACTTCGATGATGCTCAGGCCGTGAGTGAGGCAGAGGGATCATCCCCGCTCGCGCGGGGTTTACG
>ERZ773070.1834-NODE-1834-length-12573-cov-28.791900_pt1 | contig 12573 bp, 17 predicted proteins | sample MGYA00580618_ERZ773070 | MGnify/ENA primary metagenome ERZ773070 (study PRJEB29015, sample SAMEA2738023) | human oral metagenome | biome: human oral; feature: human-associated habitat; material: dental | place: China | collected 2019 ...
TCGGACTGCTCGGCGCCTCGGCCGGTTTGATGGAGGACACCGGCTCCACCTGGGGGGCTATCTACCTGGACCGGCAGTTCGAGGTCATCCCGTTCGTGGCGGGCATGGCCTTCGTCGGGTTGCAGGGGGCGCAACTGATCGGCCGGTTCACCGGCGACGCCCTGGTGTCGCGGATCGGGCCGCGGTTCGCCGTCGTGCAGGGCGCCATCATCGCCTTCCTCGGCATGGGATTGTCGCTGATCTGGCCGTCGCCGACCACCGCGATCCTGGGTTTCGCCTGCGTCGGCTGGGGTGTCGCGACGGCGATCCCGTCGGCCATGCACGCCGCCGACGAGCTGCCCGACATGAACCACGGCGACGGGCTGATGATCGTCACCTGGATGATGCGGATCGGATTCTTCGCAGGTCCGCCGCTGATCGGTGCCCTGTCGGAGGCCACCGATCTGCGCCTGGCGCTGTGGGCGGTCCCGGCCTTCGCGGTCGTGATCCTGGCGCTGAGCCCATCGCTGGGCCGGAGCGTCGGTGGGAGATGATGCGGATGATTCCGTTGTCAGAACGCGTGTCGAGCCGAGGGGACCGGCATCGAACGTCGTAGATCACTGCTGGCGGGCGATGGGCGGCCGGGTCCCTACCAGAAGCTCTGCGCCGAGGTTCGTCCCCCGGATTCCCTCCAGGGCGTCGGCCTGACCGTGGAGGAGCAGGTGCGGTGACATCCGTGGCCTGAGGGGCAGGAGATGATGCAGGAGGATCGGGTTCGGATTCCTCACCTGCAACATCAGACTGGTGGTCGTCGCGGTGCATGCCGAACCGGTCCCGGTCGATCTGGCGACCTTGGCTTACGCCCATCAGCGCATCATCGGTTCGGGCGGGTACCTGCCCGAGGACGTGATCACGGTTCTCGAGATCATGACCGCCAGGCATGCCGAACTGGAGCGGATCGTGGTGCTTGTCGTGGTCGGGGCCCGTTTCCTGCCGGGCGGGTGGAACGAGGTGTGACCACCGCCTGGCCAGCACCAACGGCTCGCGCAGGTCCTTCAGCGTAGGATTCTGGCGCCTGTGAAGGATGAATCCGATGAGGTTTCGCGGAGGGGGGCTGCGAGATCTGGTCGGTGAAGGGACAGCCGTGTCCCGGATGTACTTAAGTCGGTTCTCCCGTCAACCGAGGATGGCGGCTTGTTGCCATCTCTTCCGCGCCGGGGGCTTCCGTGTCATGCTCAGCTCGAGCATGCGCGGCTGAAAGGCGGTACAAGGATGACCCATGGTCCCGAGGCAGTCATGGTTGTCCCGAGCGTCTTTGACCGATTCTCCCCCACGTATCCACTGGTGGGAGTCGCGATCATAGGCCTGGTGGTGGCCCGCTACCAGCTTGCCAGGCGTTTCGCATGGATGGGTGTGATCGTCCCCGCCATCTATTGCGTATTCGTGGTGCCGTTCATCGTCCGTCAGGGATTCCCCGGAATCGTGGACGGTGCGCTTCTGCTTCTCGGCCTGGGGGTTCTTCTGTCCTATCGGCGGAAGGCCCAAGAGGCGTCCAGGTGTGAATTGGAAAATAACGGAGCGGGCCAGTGCTGATGCCGGAGCTCCCGAGAACTCTTCCGCGACAAGCGCTCGTGGTGTGGCGACTTGGCGTTCTTGCGAGTGCTTTTTTTCTTCTCTTTCTGATATTCGTGGCCGGGTGGCTCTGGCCTCAGCAACGACTTCTGCAAATCGTGACATGGCCTGCGGTCGTCATCATACTTGCATCAACGATTCTTGACGTGGTGGTGCTGCTGGGGCTACGTCACAAATATTATCGTTACGAGACCGATTCCACGGGTCTTCGGATCAGCAGAGGATACATGTTTGCGCGGTACATCAGTATTCCCGCGTCCCAGATTCTTTATGTCGATGTGCGTCAGGGTCCGCTTGCAAGGTCGCTCGGTCTCAGCACCCTGGAGGTCGGTACTCTCGGAACCACGCACGATCTGGGGCCGTTGGAATCGGCCAGGGCCAGAGAAATAGTGCAGCAATTCGGCGTTGGAGCGCGGCATGCGACGCAATGATCCACGCATGCTGATCTTGACGACCTACCGAGCCCTGGTGGTCTACGTACCCTTCATGCTGATCCAGGGAAGCATCGGCGCGGTGTTGCAGGGCTGGGCAGCCTTCCTGTGGATGGTTCTGGTGGTGTACTACTCCGTGACCCGACTCGAGGTGATATTCACCAAGTATCTCACTACTTTTTGGTACGCGGATGGGTCAGGTATCCGTTTTCGTACCGGATGGCCGGTTCGTGAGGAGACCCACCTCTCCTGGGATGAGGTGGGCAGTCTTGAGGTGCATCAAGGATGGTTGGCGAGACTGCTTCGCGTATCGCGAGTGACCGCATCCGTGGGTGCTGAAAATCGTAGGAGCTTGGTTCTCGATGCGCTGTCCGGGGCGGAAACCGAGAAATTGCTGAACCTGCATGGCGTACCCTCGGTGGGACGTGAGGGGAAAGCGGGCGTTGCGGTTGAGGAATCCGGTGAGGAGATCTATCGCGCTCGTCCTCGCGATTATTTTTTGATCGGATTCACGCATGGTAAATTTTTTCTTTTCATACCATTTCTGTTCGGAACCGGGTCCGACCTGCTCGAGTATGTTGGGGTGGATCTGTTCACGGTGCAGGTCACGTGGGAGCTTGTGATTGTCGCTGTCCTGGCCGCGGGGGCATATGGTGTGGTGCGGGCGCTGGTCACTTACGGTAGCTATCGCGTGGTCAGGGTCCCCTCGGGTTTCAAGACGAAGGGCGGCATTCTACAGCGCACGACTTTCGAGGCCAAGGCGGCAGAGGTGGTGGGAATTCGGGTTGATCGGAATCCTTTGATGCAGTTGACCGGGTATTGCTCAGTGAATCTAATCCTGGCCACCGGAAGAAAAGATCTCGAGGCTCTTCCCATACTTCCGGTCGTCGCGTATGACCGAGCTCTTGAAGAAGTGAAGAACCTCATCCCGATTCACTGCGAGCAACGCTCCCCCTGGGCCTTTAAATTGCCTTGTGTGATTCTTGTTGGTGGTGCTGGGATGGTGGTTATGTTCGCGTTGTCGGCAAACCTGTGGATGGCGGGGCTTGCCCTGCTCGCTGCTCTGTCGACGGCCAACTCGCTGGTGGCCAGGGTGGGGCGTGGTGACGGGGTCGTTCACGTGGAGAGAGGATTGCTGGGACGCAGCCTCCGAGTGATTGATGAGCAAATGGTGCGCAGCGTTTCCGCGCTTCAGCGAGTGTGGCCGATCCCGTCGTCAAGTGTGTTGATGTCGCTCACGGTGCTCGATCGCCGGAGGCTGAGATTGCACATTCCCGAGGTACCGGTGGCATTGGCGCGCAATTTGATGGCCATTTCGCAGTCAGTTCCGGTTGCCGGACAGGGATGCAGGCGGCTGGGGTATGACGGCGATCGTTCTCCATAAACCATCGTTTCTGTCCACCTCGAACGAGCCTCGTAGCTGCCGAATTCTTTCTTGTACGCCGAGTAGCCCGAGTCGGTTTCTGTTCTCTTTCTTGCCGGAATCAGGGTTCACGTATTCGGCTATCAGCTCTCCTCGTTCTTCGCGAAGGATTATCGATACACTACTTCGAGGAGGGCTGTGCTTTATCATGTTGGTCACGGCCTCGTGGGTGATCTTTGACAATGTGAGGGCGCGGGTGGGAGTGATGTTTCGTATATCAATGGTGACCTCGGGTGAGAATCCTGCCCGTTCGAGGCGATCGACTTCTCTCTTGGTCTCTGCCGCCAATGTGGTGATATCACTCGGCGGCGTGCGGTAGCCACCGGAATTCGATGTACGCAGTGAGGAGATCAGGTTTCTGAGATCGTACGCCGAGGTGTTGCAATCAAAAGCGATCCTCTCCAGGTCGACACGTATTTTCTCCGGCAGGTCCGGATGGGTCAGGGCAAGATGTGCCCGCATTGCTGTGTGGGACAGCGTCTGCGCCACGGTGTCATGCAGTTCACGAGCCATTTCGAACCGATAGGAGATCAGTTTCTGACGCCCGAGCTCCTCTGTGGTCGCGACGCGTTCCTCTCCGCTTCGCAACAGCATTGCTCCGCCCACCGCTATCGCGGATCCCGTGAACAGGGAAGCGACATCGATCGGTATTTCTGAGGAATTAGGTGTCTTCATTGCGATTTCGAGCATGATGATGATCCAGATCGTCGTCCACCACGTGGCATGTTTGATCCGCAAACGGATTATCGTAAAAACGTGAATCAATAGAGCGGCCGCACCAATACCCATGTTTTCAGTCGGCGTGCACAGTCCGAGGAGTGCCAGGCATGTGGTGAGAACCGCGGATTGCCAGACAAATCGTTTCGCGAAGGCCGCGCTCAGGAATGGAAGCGCATTGATGAACCAGTACGTGGCGCCACCCGAACCGACAAATGCGAGAACGGTCGTCAGGGTCAATGCAAGTGCTGCAAGCAGGGGCTCCGACCAGTCACTCCTCAAGGCGCGTGAGGTCGGCATCATGCGGTCGGTCCGAGACATGCGTTTCAGTATAGGGTGTACGATATTGCATGCACAGGGAAGCGAATCAGTTTTTTCAGTATTCTCAAGAGATTCGAATGCCCGGCGTTTGGGTTCGCCCCGCCTTTTGATTGAAATTTTCATCGATGTTCTCTTCTGCTGTGCTGAGTCTCGCTCGATGGTGTCATCAGGGTCGCGGCAACAGTGCTTGTCAGGGTGGGGTTGTTGGTGCGACGTGCGTTGCACGGTATGGGAGCGGGTGGCGGTCGCGAAGGGGCTGGGGGTGCTGGCCCTTGGCCGATCACCCGAGGGCACAGGCGGGTTGGCGCTGTGACCACCTCTGGTCCAGGGGGCATCCGGATCACCACGTATCTCGGTCTCCTCCACGGGCGCGATTGCCGAAGAGCTTGGGCGGACGCCCCAGAGCAGCCCGGGACGGCCCAAGCTCCACGCGAGGCACACGAACGTCTACTCGCTGCTCCCACCACTTGACACCAAGCCCGGGCACTCGCAGAATAAGTTCTGCGGCTCAATGAAATGTGGCGGGGCAATATGACGGGTCATTTGAGAGTTCGGTGTTCAGGGCGCCCGTGAGACGCATGGCCTTTGGGCGGTGGATCCGATACCAAGGTTGATCATGTGATCCGCCAAGGTATCCGCTTGTGGCACGAAGGTTGGCTATCGGACAACAGGGTCTTCCCGTTCGCTGCGAAACAGGATGTACTGGTCACAGCTCCGAGGGGCACGGAACTCATTCGCAGTAACTCAAGAAGGGATTGCATCATGGCTCTTTTCTCCCGTCTCGTTTCCTACGCCTGGAATTTTGGGCGAAAAGTTGTAAACTGGATCTGGTCACACAGGAACATCATTCTTGACTGGCTTCGTAATGGGCTGGCGTTCGATGTGATCATCGTCAGGGTTCGCAGGTATCTGGGGATCTGATCAGAATTTTCTGCCGCAAAACCTGGGGTTGGTTTCAATGGGAGTGACACCAACCCCGGGCGATGCGGTCTCCGTGGCGACGGGAAAGCACTGTAGCACGCCCTGCTTCGGATCTCGTTCGTGAATTTCTTTGGTCGTGTTCCGGCGAAAGGGAAGCGGTTGTGGATTCTGGTGCGCGCCTGCTCGTGGAGACACTCAGGTTGTGGACCGCTCAGGCAGTGGCGGGGGTGGGTCTGAGTGCTGTGGCTGCAATGGCCCTGAGGTGGCCCGCAGCGATCTGGTGGCTCGTCGCCGGGTTGGTAGCGGTCGTGATCGTCGCGGAAGCAGGTGTGTTCGTCCTGTCCAGTTGCTGCTAGGTCACCCGGAGGTTCATCCTCCCCGCGGGCCAGGTCCTGTTCGTGGACATCAGGCAGGGTCCGATCGGCCGTGCGATGGGGCTGAAGCTCGTTCGGATCGGGACCCTCGGGTCGACCGAGTCCTGGGCGCTGCGTCCCGGGCAGGCTGCTGTGTGTGGTGATTCTCGACGAGTTCCCCGTTGGTTCGCTCGCTCCACACGTCACGAGGGAGCGGGCGGCGAGCCTGGAGCCTGTCAGTCGATGAGGTTCCATTCGTAGGCAAGCGCTGCCAGGGCGGTGCGATTGGGTCGTCCGAATTTTTCCAGTAGCTTGCTGACATAAGACTTCACCGTGCTTACCGCCAAGTGGGTTTCACTGGCGATCTCCGCGTTGCTCCTGCCCTTGCCTATCAGGGCTATGAATTCGCGGTCCCGGGCGCTGAGATCCGTGGGCGCGGTACTGCGACGCAGCATGGGCAGTAGGGCGGTGATGAGTTTCGGGGAGACGAGGGTGTCCCCGCTGAAGGCCGCGAGGACCCCGTTGACCACCATGTGGGGGTGGTCGGATTTCAGGAGAAACCCGGTGGCCCCCGCCTCCAAGGCCTTGATCATCGTCGTCTCGTCGGCCACGGCGGTGAAGATGAGCACTCGGCACGTCAGCCCGTCGGCGAGCACGCGTCTGGTGACCTCGATTCCGTCGAGCCAAGGCATGTACAGATCGGTGATGAGGACATCCGGTTGCAGCTCCTGGGCGATCTGTAATGCCTGCCTGCCATCATGTGCGATCCCGACCACCTCGATGGAAGGCGCCCCCGATAGGTACCTCTGCAAAACATTGACGGCGAAGTGATCGTCCTCGGCAATGACCACTCGTATGTGTGTTTCCATCCTGTAATGGTAGAGCGGCCAAGTTGGGATGCTCACCGATGCGGGAAAGCCTTCTCGGAGGCTCAGCGGTAGATGCGGCCCCGGCGCAGGGCGATGGGAGCCGATGCCAGAGCAACGGCGCACCAGGCGACCAGCAGGAGGCCTGCCATCAGGGGCGTCATTTTCGTCGCCAGTTCGGAACCGGTCAAGGTGGCCGTATTCATGAGGGAGGACGGGAGATAGGAGAAGACCGGGGTGCTGACGCCAGCGGACGCGAAAGCCGTCTCCAGAGCTGGCGCGCCCAACACCACGACCAGAACGGCACCCACTGAAAGCGCGGGCTTGGGGAGCCACCAAGCGGCAACCAGCGCCAGAAGGCCCCACGTGAGATGGACCGCGAGCGTGCCCAGAACGTTGACCCAGAAGACGGACGAGGGCAGTGTCGCCAGGACGAGGGAGGACGGCAGGAGCAAGAAGGAGAGCGCGACGGCCGTTCCCGTCGTGATGACGGTGGTCAGCAGGGACGCCGCTGAGACCATGATGAGCTTTGCGCGGAGGATCCGGCCGTCGCTCATGGCCATGTGGATGTGATTGATCGTGCCCGAGGACCAGTCAGCGGTCACCAGGGTCGTCGTCCAGAACGCCAGCAACAGGCCGGAGAAGAACGTCGGGCTCCCCGGCATGAAGGCGACGGCCTCGATCTGCGACGTGGGCGTTGCCCCTTCCTCCAGGGCTTTCTGGATGGCAGAGGAACTGAAAGCGACGGCGGCCAGGGTGGACAGTAGAATGAGGGGCCATACCCAGTAGGTGATTCGGTAGGCCTTGGAACGGACCAGCTCCGCACGGACGTCCCTCATGACTCTTCCTTCCTGGCGGCGATGAGACCCCCGTGGTACTCGACGTGTTCCGCGGTCAGTTCTTGGAATCTCTTCTCCAGGCTGACCGTCTCCTGCTCCATGTGGGTCAGCGCAACCCCGGCGGTCAACGCGATCTGCCCGATGGCCTCGGATTCGAGCGAGATTCGCAATAGCCCTTTCTCCGTCACTTCCACAGTGGCGCCTGCCCGGCGGCAGGCCTCCGACAGGACGGTCGGGTCGGTGGTCGAGACCAAGGTCGAGGGATTCGCCAGTTGGGTGAATTCGGACATGGTTGCCTGGCTGATGATCTCGCCCTTGCCGATGACAACCACGCGGTCAGCCGTCTGGGCCATCTCCGAGAGCAGATGCGACGACATCAACACCGCTGCGCCGTCGGCGGACAACATCCTGACCAGGTTGCGTACCCACGTCACCCCATCCGGATCGAGACCGTTGACCGGCTCATCGAGAACCACGTTCCCGGGGTTGGTGAGAAGCGCGGCTGCGATGCCCAGACGCTGTTTCATCCCGAGGGAGAACTTGCCCGCTCGGCGCTTGGAAACAGCGTGCAGACCGGTCAGTTCAAGAACCTCGTCCACGCGCGAGAGCGGCACCTCCTGCATCAGCGCGAGTGCCGTCAGGTGATCGTGTGCCGTGCGGCTGGGATGCACCCAGCCGGCATCGAGCAGTACGCCGAGGTTCGTTCGTGCCGCGCCGCGGGGCAGAGGCGTGCCGTCGATGATGATCCGTCCACCATCTGGTTGGTCGAGTCCGGCAACGATGCGCAGCAGCGTGGTCTTGCCTGCGCCGTTGGGGCCGACGAAACCCGTCACCGCGCCGGCGGGTGCTTCGAAGGACACATCCCGTAGAACCCGGTGTTCGCCGAACTGGCGTGTCACCTGCGATACCTCGATCAAGATCATCCCTCTCGTTCGTGGCCGGTGGCCGTCCCACGGCCATTCCACAAATCCGGAGACATCGATATCGAGGAGTTCCGCGCGAGAGACGACCGTCGTCGGGTGAATTGCCTACTTTGGTACATCAGCTGAGGGCTCGCCATGAGATGAGCGCGACACGATCCCCTCGACCGCCGAGGGCCGAGGGGATCGTATCATCCGTCAGATTGAGGTGTTCGCGTGTGGCGTTGCAGGGAAGGAAGCCATGTCGATGACGTCACGTCATCGACATGCAGGCGTTCCGTGACGCTGTTTCACGGCTTGCAGAAGAAGCGTGAAACGTGCCTGCAGAGCATGTCCTGGATGAAGCTGTACTCGCTCGAGGACCAGCCACCAAGGTCGATTTCCATTCTCTGGGACTGGGCGGGCAGGGTCTCCGTGGCCTGTGCGACTGTGGGGGCCCCTACCATCAGGGTGCTGAGGGCCAGTGTGGCTCCGATGGCGGCGGCGATTTTGCGTTTGAACATGTCTTTCTCCTACGAGTTGCTTGGTGATTGGCGGTCTCCCATCGGTGTTCACCCGTCATGATTTGTGCAGGTGGCGTGGTTTCGGTCGCGATACCCGGCTATGAAGACCGCTGCCGCGTGATCGTTACGCGACGCTGTTTCACGGATTTTTGTCAGCCTTTTTTGCAGTAGTCGCCGCCCAGGAACCAGCAGAATATGGGGCGGAAGAAACTGTAATCGCTTGACGACGCAGTACGCGGGTCGACTTCCGTTCTCTGGGACTGGGCGGGCAGAGTTTCCGTGGCCTGTGCGACTGTGGGGGCTGCTGTCGCCAAGGTGGCGAGGGCCAGAGTGGCTCCGATGGCGGCGGCGATCTTGCGTTTGAGCATTTTTCTCCTTGGAGTTGAGTGGTGGAAGGAATTTGATGCCAGATGATCTCTGATGTCAAATCCTTTTTCTTTTCTATATTCAGTTTTGGCTCTGATTTCCCCGTGTGGTGCGGGAAGGACTATCATTCGGCCTTGCGGAGGTGGGCGACGATGCCGTCGATGTCCTGCTGGAGGCGTTCCCTGCGAACGAAGTGGCCACCCTGTTCCTCGTAGCGCTCGTACTTGATTCCGGCCGAGTCGAGTGCGGCCGTGAACTCGCGTTGGGTTTCGCGAACGATATGTTCGTTCGCAGCGCTTCCGATGATTCCCATGATCTGGAAATTGATGATGTTCCTGTTGTTTCCGGAAACCAGGAAGATGCGTTTTCCGCGGTAGCTCTCGATGTTTTCTATGGGGTTATCGGCGCTGATGAGGTCCTGGCGCCAAAGAAATTTGGGTGCACCATAGATGGTGCCGCCATTAAGTTCAATCGCGGCTGCGGTAGCATTCGCCCAGCGGATGACGGTGCTGAAGTGGCTGCGGAGGTTTGCTGGTCCGGAGTGGGCGCTGACGGAGGCGAATTTGTCGCTGTACTTGGCGGTGTATTTGAGGGCTCCGAAGCCTCCCATGGAGAATCCGGAGACGGCGCGTCCGGCTTGTTCGGGGAAGGTGCGGAAGGTGGCGTCGACCCAGGGGATGAGTTCCTCGATGTGGAAGGTTTCCCAGTTGCGTGGGCCCACTTTGGAACTCACGGGGTTGCAGTGCCAGCCGAGCCCGGCGTCGGGCATGACCACGATGAGATCACGTCCAGCGGTCATTTCTCGGATGTTGTATCCGTCGAATTCGGTGTATTGACCGCCGCCTCCGTGGAACTGGTACAGCACGGGGTAGCGTTTGCCGCTGTCGTAGCCATCGGGGAGCAGAACGTTGACACGCAGGTTTCTCGTCGCGCTGGGATTGTGCTTCCTGGCCAAGAAAGAGGGGTTCTCGGGTTTCTTGACCGAGGGAGTGACAAATTCGTAGGTCTGCATGCGTCCGTCGGTTTCCTGGCTGACGATTTCGAGGCCCTCTGCATGGGCGGGAGTGGTGCCGCTCCACGCAGCTCCGGCGCCAATGATGGAAGCCGCGGCGAGCCCTCCGGCTCCCTTGAAGACGGTGCGACGACTGAGTTTGTGGTTCAAGGACATGGCTTTCCCTTGCGGTTGAATTTCCATCACGATAGGTGATTCCGGGGTGGCTGACTTCCCCCTGGAATCAATTCAGGAATGGTGTTTGGCATCACGACGGACGTGATCAGTGTGCCGTCTTGAATGGTCTGTCCAGCCTCCGCTCCTGATGGGGTTCCCTCATGCTCAAGCTGGACGCAAGCCTAGCTGGATACAACTGTGTATGCAACCCTTTCGCCATGTGGGATTCTGATTGCTATTTCAAGGATTTTTCTGATTGAACGGCGTCCCCGGGGTCTCAATTTCTGCGGCTCGGGGATCCCGGTTCCGTCCGCGAGGTCTCGTGCTGGTCGCGCAAACCGTGAGGGTACTGGGTGAACAGGTGGAGGAAACAGCATCCCGGCTCCCTGCCCTGGTGCCCCTCACCCGGACCGGACGGAGCCTCAGCGGATGGGTGGCGCGGGCCGAGTTCGTCGACATCCATGCCCTCGGTGACATCGCGGTGCGCAGGGGCCGCGGTGATTTCCGTCAGGACAGCCAGGCCGCCAGCGCCACCAGCAACGTCAAGGGCACCGTCACCAGGGCCAGGCCCAGCCCGTAGGCCCTGGGTGATCTCTGCACCACCGCCACGAACTCCCGCAACATGGCACTGGGCCAGTAGTACCACGCGGTACGCGCCCCCAACACCTGGATGCCCGTGCCCAGGTCACGGGCCAACAACGCGGCACGCATCGCATGATAGTTGCTGGTGACCGCGATTCCCGTTGCGTGTGGTCCCAGTCGCGGCTCGGCCCGGATCAGATCCGTCGACATCTGGAAGTTCTCCCGGGTGGTCGTGGAGCGATCCTCCAGCACCAGGGCCGCTTCCGGGACACCCTGCTCCAGCGCGTAGTCGGCCATCGCCCGGGCCTCACTGACGGGTTCATCAGGACCCTGCCCACCACTCATCACCAACAACGGACGCCGTCCAGCATCCACCTCACCCCGCCACACCCCAAGGGCCCGGTCAATACGCCCGGCCAGCAGCGGGGTGACCCTCCCGGAAGGAACCCCGGCACCCAGCACCATGATGAACTCCGGATGGATCCTCCGAACGATACGCTGGTAGAACCAGGAATACCCGACGAAACAGAAGAACATCAACGCCACCCAGCCAGTGGCGAGCATGATGAACGTCGGGACGGGAAAGGCCCGTTTTTCCCCGGTGAGGACCACAAAGACACAAACAACCATTGCCGCCACCAGCCCGACGCCAGCGAGCAGGGACAACGAGTGGGCCAGAGAGAAACGTTCCCTACACAGCATGACCACACCATTGAGGATGAGGAAACCCGCCAAACCGATGGCCAGCAGAGGCGACATGACCACCAGGATGACCAACCCCATCAGTGGGGCCGCGAAACCAAGGACCACCAACACCTGTATACCGAGCAGCAAGGTGGCGGTGATCCACCCGGCATTGGCCAGTCGCCGTGGTTCCTGATGGACACGCCGCCATGTCACCCACCCCACAAAAACCAAAACCACCAGCAGTATCAATCCGGTCAAGGTGCGCCAATCCACACCGGCACGATAACCCCACCACCAACATGAACACGCCACCAGAACCACGATCCCGGGAACACTCAGGGCAACCTCAGGGACACCAACCAACCCGTGACCACAAGACATTCCTCCCCGCAGGTCCACCGCGAGAACGTGATCCGGGAAGGCCAGCCAGCCACTGCGTCGGGCTGGGCGGCGGCCGGTTCCGTCAGCCCGTGGGCCAGAAGCAGGGTTGGAGCCGCGGGTTCCCCAAACATCGCCACCTCAGCGACCTGTAACACCAAGGTGTCGATTGCCCCTCGCGGGTTCCGGAAGCGGAGGGTGGAATGCGGTCCCGTCGGGCGGGGTGGCTTCTGTGCGGACGGTGTCCGACCTTGTCAGGCTGGCCTTCCTAACGTATGGATGGGTTTTCTCGGGGACGGACATAATGTTGAGGTCATGAGTACCGAGACCGTGAACACCCCGCATGTGACCCTGTCCTTCACCGCATCCGCTGCGCTGCGCGACAGCTTCCAGCGCGTTCTGGTGAACCTCATCGCCCTCGAGCTGGTCGGCAAGCAGGCCCACTGGAACATCGTCGGCCCGAACTTCCGCGACCTCCACCTGAACC
>ERZ773070.1842-NODE-1842-length-12517-cov-3.526240_pt1 | contig 12517 bp, 9 predicted proteins | sample MGYA00580618_ERZ773070 | MGnify/ENA primary metagenome ERZ773070 (study PRJEB29015, sample SAMEA2738023) | human oral metagenome | biome: human oral; feature: human-associated habitat; material: dental | place: China | collected 2019 ...
TTAAAGACGCCTAATTGACTTGCAATAGATGCCCTTTTGGAGTCTAAGTAACGCCCTTTTGAAGTCCAATTAAGCACCTTTTAGTTTTCGGTTTTGTAACAGTTTGATAGTCTTTGGTTTACAACAGTCTTGCATACGGTATGTTTTGACAGGTTTTTAAGCCTTTCAATCCTTTGTTTTTGTAATAAAATTTCTTATAGTTGATAGTTGTTTTATGTGCCTATATTTATCAGCTTTTCTTATCAGATTTGTGGTTATAACTAATGAGGTAGGGTAGGTTCTATAGCAAGTAAGTCTACAAAAGAGTCTAAAAAGCTTCTTTCGGTTTATCTTTTAGAAGAAAAACGTTACAGAGAAAGGGGCTTATCTCCTTAGAATTATGTATCTTTGCAGGGATGAAATTCGCAATTATTGCAGCTGGCGACGGTTCACGACTGGCTCAAGAAGGTATCACCGAACCCAAACCATTGGTGAAGGTAAGGGGAGAACGGCTCATAGACAGATTAATAAGGATTTTCATGGGAAATAATGCCACGGAGATTGTTGTTATCTGTAATGAGCAGATGTCTGATGTGGCAAGCCATCTGAAGATGATACAAGATGAAGGATTGAATGGATGGCATGTCCCACTTCAATTTGTCATAAAATCAACTCCGAGCTCAATGCATAGCTTTTATGAGTTGCGCCATTTCCTTCGAGATGAGCCTTTTATCCTAACAACAGTCGATACAATCTTTGACGAGAGTGAGTTTCATGATTATGTTTTATCCTTTCAAGATAAGACAGCACATGGGACTGACGCTTTGATGGGTGTTACAGACTATATTGATGATGAAAAACCACTTTATGTCGGTGTTGACAAAGTCATGCGTATTAATGGTTATTATGATACACCTCAAGCCGATTCTCGCTTTATTTCTGCAGGTATATATGGTTTGACAGCTTCCTCGCTTGATATTCTTGAAGCTTGTATTGAGAAAGGTGAGAGTCGGATGCGTAATTTTCAGCGTGCATTGGTTGCAGCTGACTTGCGAATAGAAGCTTTTCCGCTGACAAAGGTGTTTGATATCGACCATATAGAAGATATAAGAAAGGCTGATGAAGGCGTAAAGAACTTATCTTCTTGTTGTAAGGGAGAAACTTTGTTGATACAACGTGCAGCCTGCTATTCACCTAATTCTGAGGAGAAAGACTTAGCTATCTTGCAAGAGATTAGTTGCTTCTTTGACGATGCTAAGATAATTAGTGAAGGTGAATTCGTTGAAAACTTTTGTACTGATAATCAGTTAATTTCAGCTGAATCGGTAGGCGCTGTAAATGTGTATTACCAAATTATTTCTATGGCTCGCAGTCCCAAAGCGTTAGACAGTCTTGAGCAGTTGGAGCAGAGTGGTATACAAGTTCTTAACCCATCGGTTGGAGTTCGGGCTTGTCAAAGGAGTAATGTAGATAAGGTGATGCGTGAAAACTATCTCCCATTGCCACCTGATAAGGGTGATGATGGGTATTGGGTAAAGCGTGCTGATACTACCGCTCAAAGCAAAGAAGACGTCTGTTTCTGTCATGATTGGTCAGAAGTCGAAAAGATAAAATCAACCTTTATGCAGCGTGGTATCACAGATGTTGTGACGCAAGCACACGTAAAAGGTGACGTTGTGAAGTTTTATGGTGTTGAAGGTACTGGCTTTTTTTGTTATTATTATTCAGGTGATGATACTGAAACAAAGTTTGGTGATGAAGAAAGGAATGGTAAACCACAGTATTATTCATTTTCATCTTCTAACTTGCAAGCTGATGCGGAGAAGTTAGCTTGTTTATTACAGACGCCTATTTATGGTGGTGATGCGATAGTAAGGGAAGACGGCTGTTATGTTATCATTGACTTTAATGACTTCCCCAGTTTCTCAAAATGCAGGAAAGAAGCTGCCAAGGCAATCTTTGAACGAACGGAACTGGCGGTTGAGTGTTCTCCCAAAGCTTCCTTTAATGAGAGGTGTATGGATGATGTAGATAGTTGTAGTTAGTTGATAATCAATTATTATTCAACTTAAATCACCTGTAAATAATCAGAAAATAATGATGAAAGAACAACAAAATAACAGAGCATCTGCTCAGCAAACAGAAGACAATACTCATTCAACCATACAGAGTTCTTCTCCCTATTTGGGCGAAGGACAAGAAAGTAAGATGGGATTTTTCAGTCTACTTCGTGCCTCTTTTAAGTCTATGGATACGGAAGAATGGCTTGATATCTATTTTACTCGTCCCATAGGTTTGGCTTTTGCCCTGTTCTGGCATCGCTTGGGTGTTACACCTAATACTATTACCATTCTTTCTATCTTCCTTGGAATTGGTGCGGGTGTAATGTTTTTCTTTACCGATACCTTGCATAATATCATCGGAATTGTCCTCTTGATGTTGGCAAACTTTTGTGATTCAACAGACGGACAGTTGGCAAGGCTTACTCGTCAACAGTCTATGAAGGGTCGCTGTTTAGATGGATTTGCAGGTGATGTGTGGTTTTTCTCAATCTATCTTGCTATTGTCTTACGACTCTGGTATCAGCCAATACCCGGTACATCAGAGGTGTGGGGCTTATGGGGATTAGCCTTGGCAGCCATTGCAAGTTTGTTATGTCACTCTCCACAAAGTTCATTGAGCGACTATTATCGACAGATTCATCTTTATTTCTTGAAAGGTAAAGAAGGGTCAGAACTTGACTCATACGAACGCGAACATGCTATTGTTGAAAGCTTGAAAGGAAAGAAGGGAGTCTTTTGGGACCGTGCTTTTCATAGTAATTATCAACGTTATTGTAGGAGTCAGGAGCGTAGAACTCCTGCTTTTCAGAAGTTTCATGCGGCATTGATTGAGAAGTACGGAGGAATAGATAAGGTACCACAGGAACTCAAAGACTGCTTCTTAGCTGGTAGCAGACCGCTGATGCCTTTTACAAACTTCCTATCGTTTAATAGTCGTGCTATCCTTATCTACGTCACTTGCTTGATGAATTGTCCGTGGATATACTTTGTGTTTGAAGTTAGTTTATATAATCTTCTGTACGTCTATATGCACAAACGGCACGAAGATTTGTGTAAAAGTCTTACGCCAAAAGAGTAAATTATATGTTTCTTAGGCTGTATTTAAGATTGAAAAGATGTTGAAGATTTACTTTTTCTGTTTATCATTTAATCTTGAATAACAGTCTATTACAATCTAATATTGCTTAAACCATTTAGAATGAACAAAGAGTTAAATGATATATCATTAAGAACAAAGAGAACACACGCTACTCAATGTGATGATGAGGGAGGGTTAACTCTCCTCTTTGACTTTGGTGGTACGCTTGATACAGTAGGTTGTCATTGGGGAAAGTTCCTTTGGTATGCATACAAAAGAAACGGAATTCCAGTGACAGAAGAGCAGTTTCGTGAAGCCTATGTACATGCAGAACGTACCTTAGGAAAGCAGCCTATTATACGGTCACACGACACATTTCTTTCGATGTTAACGTCTAAATTGAAATTAGAGTTTGAGTACTTGGTAGGCTGTGGCTGGTTAGTGGCAGATAAAGTTGAGGCTGAACGGATGCAAAGAATTCTGTTGAATGATATTTATGACAAGGTAAAAACCAATATAGCAGAGAGTAAAAAAGTGCTGTCGGACTTAAAGAAGCATTATAGAATAGGCTTGGTGACAAACTTCTATGGCAACATGTCGGTTGTACTTGAGGAGTTTGGCTTATCTTCTTATTTTGAAACCATAACGGAAAGTGCTGTTGTTGGTGTTCGAAAGCCTGATTCACAGATATTTAATTTAGCTGTGAAATCTTTGGATGAGAAGCCTGAAAACGTTATTGTGATAGGCGATAGCTATACCAAAGACATACTTCCTGCACATGAACTTGGTTGTCATGCCCTATGGTTAAAAGGCGAAGGGTGGACGTTGGAAGAGCCAGCAACGTGTGTGGCAGATTATATTATTAAGAATTTAGTTGAACTACAACCTATATTAAGACAATATACGCCACTTTAATGCGTTAATAAAATATTGCAGTAATAATCATGAAGCAAACAAATGTAAAGCCTGCAGAAGGCAGATTAGGAATAATGGTCGTTGGTTGCGGCGCTGTTGCTACGACCTTCATGACTGGAGTGTTAATGACACGCAAGGGTCTTACGAAGCCTATTGGCTCTATGACTCAATATGATAAAATCCGTGTTGGGCGCGGAGCTGATAAGAAATATCTTCATTACAAAGATATTGTTCCATTGGCAAACTTAGATGATATCGTCTTTGGTACATGGGATGTGTACCCTCAGAATGCTTATCAAGCAGCAGTATATGCTGAAGTGTTGAAGGTAAAGGATATCGAACCAGTACGCGAAGAACTGATGGCTATCAAGCCTTTGAAGGCAGCTTTCGACCGAAACTATGCTAAGCGACTGGATGGTGACAATGTTAAAGACTGCAAGACACGCTGGGATATGGTGGTGGAATTGCAGAAAGACATTCAGAACTTTAAGAAAGAGCATGGCTGCGAACGTGTTGTTGTCATCTGGGCAGCTTCTACTGAGATTTATGTACCATACGATGAGGCATACCACAAGACGCTTGAGCAATTGGAATCGGCTATGAAGTCAGATGATAGAGAGCATATTGCTCCATCTATGTGTTATGCTTATGCGGCTTTGACGGAAGGTTGTCCGTTTATCATGGGTGCCCCTAATACAACGGTTGACATACCTGCTATGTGGGAATTGGCTGAGAAGACACGTATGCCTATTGCAGGTAAAGACTTTAAGACAGGTCAGACATTGGTTAAGTCGGGCTTTGCTCCTATCATTAAGACACGTAACCTTGGACTTGCTGGTTGGTTCTCAACGAACATCTTGGGTAATCGTGATGGCTTAGTTCTTGATGAACCAGCTAACTTTCATACAAAGGAAGTAAGTAAGTTGTCGACACTTGAGACCATTTGTAGAGCAGATGAGCAGCCCGATCTTTATGGTAATATCTATCATAAAGTGCGTATCAACTATTACCCCCCTCGTAATGATGACAAGGAAGGATGGGATAATATAGACATCTTTGGCTGGATGGGTTACCCGATGCAGATAAAGATTAATTTCCTTTGTCGTGATTCCATCCTTGCTGCACCATTGCTTCTTGACCTTACGTTGCTCTCTGATCTTGCTGCAAGGGCTGGTCGTTATGGTATTCAGCGTTTCTTGAGTATCTTCCTCAAGAGTCCAATGCACGATTTTACCCGTGGTGAGGAAGCTGTCAACAACCTCTTTGAACAGTACACAATGCTGAAGAATGCTATTCGAGAAATGGGTGGATATGATGCAGATGAAGAACTTGATTAGTACTCTTCTCTATCCATTGAGAAGTTCTTCTAATTCCTTTATGGGATTAGAAAATATTTGGGTGCAGAATAGCTATAGTGAGCTGTTCTGCATTGTCCTAAAACTAAAATAAGATATGAATAGATTATTGAGCCAAAATAAATACACGCATAAATGTTTTGTCTTTGATAAGACAAGAGAAGGACTACGAATGATAAAGGGTAGAGTAATAATTTCTCTCCTCTTTTTGTTCGTTTCATTTGCGACGCAAGCATATACATTTAAGCCTTTGTATTTTAATTCAAAGCCTTATGTTATGCATATTGACTCTTTATTGTTAGGTAAGGATTCGTTATTGTCAGCAACAGACTCAATGGTCATTGCGACTGATTCATTGCTGCAAATGATGGATTCTTTAGCTAAGATAGCTGCTAAGCCAGCAGTGATAGATAGTACTTTGATTCAATGTTACGTGGTTGACTGGCAGACGGGAGATAGTATTCCTTATGCGAATGCTGTCTATCGTAATCTGAAGTTAGGTGCTTCAAGTGATGCGAATGGTCATTTCTCCATAGCACGAAAGGTGGGTGAACAACTCACTATCACAGCAATAGGTTACAAACCACGTCATGTTAAGATTACTGCTCATACTGCAAGAGAGTTGAAGGTGACACTTATCGCTGATTCTAAGCAGTTGCAGGGTATTGTTGTGAAGGCTAAACGTCGTCATAAATATTCACGTAAGGATAACCCAGCAGTAGAGTTGATGAGGCGAGTTATTGCTGCGAAGAAGCAAACTCACTTGGAAAACCATGATTATTATCAGTATGATAAGTATCAGAAGGTGACTATGGCTATTAATAACCTTACACCTGATGAACTTGAAGGCTCTATGTTTAAGAAAGCTCCTTGGCTTCTTGACCAAGTAGAAACTTGTCCTTATAATAACAAACTCATTCTTCCAATCTCTGTAGATGAGACGCTTACGCAGCATCTTTACCGTAAGAACCCACGTGATGAAAAGGATATCGTGTTAGGACAGTCTACTAAAGGTATTTCAAAACTTATACAAACAGGTGAGGCTTTGAATACTATAGTGAAGGATCTCTTTAAGGATATCAATCTTTATGACGACCAAATAGACCTTCTTCAGAAGCGTTTCCCTTCTCCAATAGGCTCTACAGCGATTTCGTTCTATCATTTTTATATCGACGATACGGTCTATGTAAATCAGGATCAGTGTATTCGTTTGCAGTTTATGCCAGCCAATCAGCAGGACTTTGGATTCCGTGGAGAGTTGTATGTGTTGAATGATAGTTCGCTTCATGTGAAGAAGTGTGATATGCAGTTACCTGCTAATACGGGTGTTAACTTTGTTGATGCAATGAAGTTTCAGCAGGAATTCACAAAGTTAAGCAACGGGGAATGGGCTTTGACAACTGACAATATGATTGCTGAGCTAAAGCTAACAGACCTCTTGCAGCGTGCTATTGTTATTCGTACAACGGGTATGACAAACTATGCTTTTACTCCTATTGATGATAAACTGTTTAAGGGTAAGGCAAAGATTATATATGATACTAATGCTAAGATGCGTGACAATGACTTTTGGGCAGCACGTCGAACAACGCAATTGACGAAGAGTGAGGCCAGTATGGACTCTTTCATCAAGCGTATGGCAAGCACAAAGCATTTCAAATGGGTGATGTTTGCGTCCAAGGCTTTGATAGAGAACTTCATTGAAACAGGTTCAGAAGATAAGCCAAGTAAGTTTGATATTGGTCCTGTCAATACTTTTATCTCAAAGAACTTTGTTGATGGCATTCGTTTACGTGCCTCTGCCCGTACTACAGCTAAGTTTAATCCTCATTGGTTCTTTGAGGGTTACTATGCTTATGGTACACGGTCACGTCGTAATTATTACGATGCAAAGGTAACATACTCGTTTAATAAGCCCGAGTATCAGCCTATTGAGTTCCCTATCCGTACCATATCTTTCGAATCAACAAGTGATGTTGAGTCTCCATCAGACAAGTACTTGAAGCATAATAAGGATAATATCTTCATGACATTCCGACCAGTAAAGGTTGAGCAGATGTATTTTGTTAATCGTCAGAAGATAAACTTTAAATGGGAGACGGACTATGGTTTGGCTACAAACTTTGAGATTCGTACAGAGAGTAACAGACCTACAGCAAAGCTTGTATATGAGAAGATGGATGGTACGCTGGTTGACAAAATACGTGTGAGTGAGGTTCTTCTTGGACTTAATTACCGTCCTGGACAGACTTATGTCAACTCTAAGCAAAAGCGTATGACCGTGAATCTTGATGCACCAGAGTTCAATATTTCGCACACAATGGGCATTAAGCATTTCTTGGGTAGTGACTTTAATACTAATCTTACGGAGGTTTCTATCTATAAACGTTTCTGGTTAGGAAGTTGGGGACATGTTGATACACGTGTACAAGGTGGTGCACAATGGAATAAGGTACCATTCCAATTCCTTATTACTCCTCCTGTGAACACGTCTTATTTCGAGCATCAAGGAACATTCAACCTTATGAAAGGACTTGAATTTCTTAACGACCGATATGCAATGTTTAATCTTGCATGGGACTTAGAGGGTAAGATTTTCAACCGTATTCCACTCATTAAGAAGTTGAAGTGGCGTGAGTATGTTGCCTTTAAAGGAATGTGGGGACATTTGACAGATAAGAACAACCCATATTTACCACAGAATGCTAATGATACGGAATTGTATAAGTTCCCTGTCGATACACGTGTTATGACACGCGATCCTTACATGGAGTTTGTTGTCGGAGTACATAATATCTTCAAGTTTTTGGAGGTAGATTACGTTCGTCGACTAACTTATACACATGCTCCGGGTATCTCAAAGAATGGTATTCGATTTGGATTTAATTTGGTTTTCTAAGCCTTATAGACAAAAATAATTGTTCGTTCAGTATGATAAAGGATGTTCTTTTAGTAGGTATTGGAAGTTTTGTTGGTGGCAGTCTTCGAATGGTTATCTCGAAGTATATACAACTTGCTGTAGTAGGTTCATTCCCTTTGGGAACAATGGTCGTCAACGTGCTTGGCTGTTTCCTTATAGGTATCTTCTCTTCATTATCCAGTGATAATGGCGGAGTCAGTCCTGCTGTTCGCCTTATGCTCACTACTGGTTTCTGTGGAGGTTTTACAACCTTCTCTACTTTCATGAATGAGCATGCAACGTTATTAAAGGGAGGGGATGGTTTTATTATTTCTTCCCTTTATATCATTGCCTCCCTTGCATTAGGCTTTATCGCTTTATTAGCTGGTCGCCATCTTATTATGTCTTTTCAATAATGTAATTATATTGCTTATTTAGCCCATTTGGATGTAAAGGTAATGGTTACTATATGAATAAGTAGGTGTTATATCCTTTCGATAATACAACTCATTTCTTTCGTTTTGGGTATGTATGGTAAGCTATTTACCAACAACACGAATGGTGTTTGACGTTCGCACCACACGTGCTAAGCCTTCGCACGGATGGTGCGGATGACTTTCTGAACTTGTTACATCCCTTATAAGAACAGGTAAAGACAAGACTTATATGGTTTTAAAGGGGTAAGTAATGTTTGTCTTAGGGGATGTCGATGGCATTGGAAATGCTGACAGAGTGAATGTTCTTTGGCAATTTATAACCCCAAAGTATTTTTATACAAACCTAATGTATACTATTTTATTGATGCAAAATACATAGTGGAAATAACAAGAAATTATTTCTACAAGGTTAGAGTGATGCAAAGCACATCGTGTTTTTTACTTAGTTTCTTTTCTATCTCCTTTCTTTTCTGTACCTTTGCACTCTGTAGAATATTAATAATTAAACAATTCAATAGTATATGAAAGCATTTGTATTCCCTGGACAGGGATCTCAGTTTGTTGGTATGGGTAAGGACCTCTATGACAATAACCCATTAGCAAAGGAACTTTTCGATAAGGCTGACGAGATTCTTGGCTTCAAGATAACCGAGATTATGTTTGCTGGTACAGACGAGCAGTTGAAGGAGACTAAGGTTACACAGCCTGCAGTATTCCTCCACAGCGTTATTTCAGCTCTTTGCTTGGGCGATGAGTTCAAGCCAGATATGGTAGCAGGTCACTCTTTGGGTGAGTTCTCAGCACTCGTTGCTGCTGGTGCATTGAGCTTCGAAGATGGTTTGAAGCTTGTTGCTGCTCGTGCTAATGCTATGCAGAAGGCTTGTGAGCTGAACCCTGGTACTATGGCAGCTATCATCGGTTTGCCTGATGAGAAGGTTGAGGAAATCTGTGCATCTGTATCTCAAGAAGGTAAGGTTTGTGTAGCAGCTAACTTCAACTGCCCTGGTCAGTTGGTTATCTCTGGTTCAACAGAGGGTATCAATGAGGCTTGCGAGTTGATGAAGGCGGCTGGTGCTAAGCGTGCATTGCCATTGAAGGTAGGTGGTGCTTTCCACTCTCCATTGATGCAGCCAGCTAAGGATGAGTTGCAGGCAGCTATTGAGGCAACTACATTCAATGCTCCAAAGTGTCCAGTTTATCAGAATGTTGACGCATTGCCACACACTGATCCAGCTGAGATTCAGAAGAATCTTATCGCTCAGCTTACATCAAGTGTACGTTGGACCAAGAGCGCACAGAACATGATTGCCGATGGTGCTACAGAGTTCATTGAGTGTGGACCAGGTTCTGCTTTGCAGGGTATGCTCGGTCGTATTGATAAAACCGTTAATGCACACGGTGTGTAGTCCTAACTTTATTATTAAGCGACAGCCCCCTCCTCCGTCCCCTTCCTTTTGAGGGAGGGAACGAAGGAGGGTTTTTCTTTCTATTTGTTTATGAAAACTAAATTAGTTATCTACCAAGTCTTCACCCGTACTTTCGGTAATAAGAATCTTACTAAGAAGGAGTATGGTACCTTAGCAGAGAACGGAGCAGGAAAGATGAATGACTTCGACGAGGGTGTGTTACGTCACATTCATGACCTCGGTGTCACTCATCTTTGGTATACAGGGGTTATCCGTCATGCTACATGTACTGATTATTCATCCTTTGGTATTCCTACACAGAACCCTCGTGTCGTAAAGGGACGTGCTGGTTCGCCTTATGCTATTACCGATTATTATGATATCGACCCAGATATTGCGGTGGATGTAGATGCACGTATGTCAGAGTTTGAGGCACTTGTAGCCCGTACGCATGCTGAAGGTATGAAGATGATTATAGACTTTATACCCAATCATGTTGCTCGCCAGTATAAGAGTATAGCTAAGCCTGAGGGTGTTGAAGACCTTGGAGAAAGTGATGATACGAGAAAGCACTTTGACCCTCAGAACAATTTCTATTACTGTCCAGGCGAAGAACTTGACCTTTCAGGAGTTGTTGAGAATACTTATGCTCATGGTGCTGAGGCTTATCATGAGTTCCCTGCAAAGTGTACTGGTAACGATCGTTTCGATTCTCACCCTCAGCAGAATGACTGGTATGAGACCATTAAGCTAAACTATGGTGTTGACTATTGTGATGCTGGTGGCAGAAGCTATCACTATCACCCCATCCCTTCTACATGGAAGAAGATGACTGATATTCTTCTTTTCTGGGCTGCAAAGGGCGTTGATGGTTTCCGTTGCGATATGGCAGAGATGGTTCCGCATGAATTTTGGGCATACGCAACACAACAGGTTAAGAATCGTTACCCGAAGATGATATTCATTGGCGAGGTATATGATCCTAATCAATATCGTATGTATATTGAGTCAGGTTTTGACTATCTCTATGATAAGGTGGGAATGTACGATTGTATTCGTGGTGTTATGTGCGACGAACGCCCCGCCTCTTCTATCACACGTGAGTGGCAGCAGGTTGATGATATTCGCGATCACATGCTCTATTTCCTTGAAAACCACGATGAGCAACGTATTGCTTCTGATTTCTTCGCAGGTAATCCTTGGAAGGGAGTTCCGGGTATGATTGTTTCTGCTCTTCTCCAACAGAACCCTGTCATGGTTTATGCAGGGCAAGAGTTCGGTGAAAGAGGAATGGATAAAGAAGGCTTCTCTGGGCAGGATGGACGTTCAACCATCTTTGATTACTGGACGAGTGACGCTATTTTTAAAGGATTTTTTAATCGTGATTCCTTGACAACAGATGAGAAGAAACTTTCGTTGGTTTATCAGGGACTTCTCCGTTTTTGCAATCGTGAAAAAGCTGTCAGGGAAGGACAGACTTTTGATCTTATGTATGTGAATAATCAGAGTTATCAGTTTAATCCTCGCAAGCAGTTTGCTTTCTTGCGTAAGGCGGATGATGAAGTGTTATTGGTTGTTGCCAACTTCGATCAGAAGCGAGTGTATATCAATGTAGTCATTCCTTCTCATGCGTATGATTTCCTCGCTCTGCCCGAACAGGAAGTAGAGATGACTGACTTACTTTCTGGTTTTACAAAGGTAGTAAACTTGAAGCGTGATGGTCAAGTTGCATTGGATGTAGAGGCGAACTATGGTAGGATTTATAAGTTTAATATAAAGAAGAAGACAGTGGACTATGTATTAAATTCACACAATAAAGATGAGTTTCCTCCTGCCCATACAGCAGAGCATCTGCTGAATCAGGTGATGATTCGTATGTTTGGGGCAGCGCGTAGTAATAATGCTCACATCGAACGGAAGAAGAGTAAGATGACTTTTATACTTGATCATAAACCAAACCGTAAGGAAGAAAAGGCGATAGAGGAGGAGATGAATCGTCTTATTGCTGAAGACTTGCCTGTAACTTTTGAAATGGTCGACCGCAATCATATCCCCGAAGGTGTTACTGTTGATAGACTTCCAGAAGATGCTTCAGAGATGTTGCGATTGGTTCGTATTGGTGATTTTGATGCTTGCCTTTGCATAGGTAAGCATGTTCGCTCAACCGCTCAGATTGGTCGCTTTGAGATGTTAGGTACCAATTGGGACGAAGCAAAACATGCCTTCCGTATTCGGTTTAAGGTTGTTGTATGGAAAGTTCTTACCACCAACTACAAGGATGTGGAAGGTTGATTTAGAGGGTGTGTTAAAATGCAAATATCATTTTGATGATCTTACAGTTTGAAACAATCCAATAAAAAATGACCATTTCTATACTCGATTTTG
>ERZ773070.1843-NODE-1843-length-12517-cov-2.534826_pt1 | contig 12517 bp, 7 predicted proteins | sample MGYA00580618_ERZ773070 | MGnify/ENA primary metagenome ERZ773070 (study PRJEB29015, sample SAMEA2738023) | human oral metagenome | biome: human oral; feature: human-associated habitat; material: dental | place: China | collected 2019 ...
GCGGCGGGCGAATTTGCCGTCGCGGGTACATGTGCTGCCGCAGGGGTGTGTGCGGGTGCAGCCGCATGTGCCGCGGCGGGTGCTGCCACAGCGGGAGCCTTCACGGCAGGCGGTACCGAAACGGGCGGTTGCACAGCAGATGCGCGCGACGCGGGTGCCTGCATGGCCGGTGTGGACGCGGCGGGTTCATGCGTGACAGGCTCGTGCGTGGCGGGCGCATGGGCCGCCGGAGCCGACGCTGCAGGAGCATCAGGCCCGGTGCCACGGGATGCCTGCGACCGGCGGTCGGCCGAGGTATCGAAATAGAGATCCTGCCGGGCCGGTCGAGGCCGGTCGTCGTCAGCCGAGGAACGGGCGGGCGATTCACCGCCTGCGGGCTGGCGTGCACCTGTCTGGCGCGGGGCGGCAGCCGGCGCCCCCGACACGGGCGCCTGTCGCGGTGCCCCTGGGCCGTTGCTGCCACGGGCCACCATGGCGGCGGCCATCTGGCGAGCACGGGCGCGCGCATCCATGGCGGCATCGCCCCCCTGCCCTGATGACGCCATGCCCGGGCCGGCATCCGGGCCGCCCGCGGTATCGGCGTGCAGCGCCCCTCTGGCGGTGGCCGGTTGCCCCGGTGCCTGCGCGCCTGTCTGGCCAGCAGCACGATCCGGCGTACCGCCAAAGGACGACCGCGCCGCGCCGCCCGGTGCCGCCATGGCACGTACTGCCGCCGAGCCATGGCCCGGCGCGGCGGCGCCATCGTCCACGGTGGTCAGCGCGCCCAGCGCCAGATTGTCGGCACGGAAAGCCAGCATCCGCAGCAGGGTCATCATGAAGCCGGTCTGTGCATCGGGCGCCAGCGGCAGGTCACGCACACCATGGATGGCGATCTGATACCAGACCTGCACATCGGAAGGATCCATCTGTGCCGCCAGCACATGCGGCTCGCCTTGGCCCACCTGGGCCAGCGCCACCCGTTGCAGCTCGGCGGCCATGGCCATCAGGATCTGGGCATGAGCCACGTTGCGGGCCGCCAGGCTGTCGGCCTGCTGCACCACGGCAGCGGCATCGCCAGCAGCCAGCAGCGCCAGCAGTTCGGGGGCCAGGTCTTCATCGACCGTGCCGAGCATCTCCTGCACCGTGGCCTGCTTCACCTGCCCCGCGCCCAGCGCGATGGCCTGGTCGAGCAGCGACAAGCCGTCGCGCATGCTGCCCCCGGCAGCCTTGCCGATCAGCTCAAGTCCCCGTTCTTCATAGGGAATGTCTTCGGCCTGCAGGACGTTGGCCAGGTGTCCGGCCACGGTGGCCGGGCTGACGTTGCGCAAACCGAACTGCATGCAGCGCGACAGCACGGTGACCGGCACCTTCTGCGGATCGGTGGTGGCCAGCACGAAGATGACGTGGGGCGGCGGCTCTTCCAGCGTCTTCAGCATGGCGTTGAAGGCGTGGGTGGAGAGCATGTGGACCTCGTCGATGACGAAGACCTTGTAGCGGCCCACCGTGGGCAGGTAGGCGGCGTTTTCCAGCACCACCGCCATTTCCTCGACCTTTCGGTTGGAGGCCGCGTCCATCTCCAGATAGTCGGGAAAGCGTCCCTCGTCCACACCCCGGCAGGCCGAGCACTCACCGCAGGGATGGGAGCTCACGCCCTTTTCGCAGTTCAGGGCCTTGGCCAGGATGCGGGCGATGGTGGTCTTGCCCACGCCCCGGGTGCCGGTAAGCAGGTAGGCGTGGTGAAGCCGCTGGTTGTCGAGTGCGTGGCGCAGCGCGCGCACGACCGTGTCCTGTCCGACCAGGGAATCGAAGTCGCGCGGGCGCCATTTGCGGGCCAGCACCTGATGGCTGCCGGAGGGAGAAAGTGACTGCACCGGGTTCCTTGCCGGAGCCACGGGGGCGCACCGGGCGGAAAGACTGGAAGACGGGAGGCGCCGCAGGGCCTGTAGCACCCTGTACCGGCGAGATATGAGGGGGACGAGCCGAACCCTCGGCACTTGCGGGATTCGGTTATGGCTGCTTCCTTCCGGACCTGACCAGGTTCCCGAGCCACAATGCGAGGAGGCCCGTCCGCTGGCGATTGTATATCAAGGCGCCGCAACGGCAAGTTCGAGCATCCCCGCACGCATCCGGCCCGGGATCCACCGCATCCCTCCCCTGCGTGGGCCCCCGGCGCGCCCGCCCCGAGCCTCGAAGACAGGCGCTCCGGCACGGCATCATGTCGTATCGACATATGTGTCATTCCCGAGACGATGCATGCAGCCATCGGGCCGACGGATGGCATTGATTCCCTGCCATCCACCCCGATCTGACGGAAAGAGGCCTGGATACGGGCTTTGGCACGGTACGGGGCAACGGCATTCGCGCCCCCGCCCCCGCCATTCGGCGGCATCCAGGCTTGCGTGCCCTGCGCCTCCCGGTGGCCAGCCGTGTTATTTTTAGCGTCCGAACAGGAGAGTTCCAGAAAACCCATGGGTATCAAAAACGTTTCCGCCGATTCCTTCGACACCGATGTGCTGAAGTCCGACGTGCCGGTTCTGGTCGATTTCTGGGCCGAATGGTGCGGCCCCTGCAAGCTCATCGCCCCGATCCTCGACGAGGTCTCGCACGACTACTCCGACCGGATGGCCGTGGCCAAGGTCAACGTCGACGAGAGCCAGGCCATTGCCGCCAAGTACGGCATCCGTGGCATTCCCACGCTGATGCTGTTCAAGAACGGCACGCTGGTGGGCACCAAGGTGGGCGCCGTCTCCAAGGGCCAGCTCACCGCCTTCCTCGACAGCAACCTCTGATCCCGGGTGCCGGCGCATGGTGCCTGCACGCTGCGCCGGCCTGACCCGCAGTCACGCGGCGGCACCGTCCTGGCACAGCCCTGTCGCGCGGAGCTTCCCGCATCCCCGGCCTTCCGCCGGCAGCGTCATCGCTCCTGCGTCGCTCCGTGTGACAGGCGTGGCGAAATCTGCGGCCGGTTTGTGTGATTTTTTTGCACATGCAGGTCATTCGTAGTACAGTGCGAACCCGAACCTGATCGGGTACTCGCCCCTGACAGACCGGCACTGCATCTGCCGGCTGCAGGTCCGATGCGCAACGGGCCATCTGCCGCAGCGCTCTGCACCGCGTGCACGCGCTGCCTGCCCGGATCCTCCGGAAGAACCGACCGCCGAGCCAGAAGCCCGGCAGGAACGGCGCATGAAGGTGCCGGCACGGTTTTCCGGACCTCTCCGGAACATCCCGGCTCTGTCCGTCGGCTTTCCAGCCATCGCGCCCAGCAGGCAATCTCCCGGCCACCGAGCCATCGTTTCCCGGTCGGCCTCCGCTCTTGCCACCGTCGCCCACAGGCGCTTCTGCTCCGTCAGGACCGCCCGGCGCGCGGCCACACCCCCATTCCATTCCCCGAAGTCTTGCCATGCCGGCATCGTTTCCGGCGGGGCCGATTCCGACCAACCCTCATCCGTTCCCACCTATGTACCTGTCCGAGCTGAAGGCCCTGCATATTTCGCGCCTGATCGAAATAGCGCAAAGCCTGGAGATCGAAGCTGCCAACCGCCTGCGCAAGCAGGAGCTGATGTTCGCCATCCTCAAGCGCAAGGCGCGCAACGGCGACCAGATCTTCGGGGACGGCGTGCTGGAGGTCCTGCCCGACGGCTTCGGCTTCCTGCGCACCCCCGAGACTTCCTACCTGGCCAGCCCGGACGACATCTACATCTCGCCCTCGCAGATCCGCCGCTTCAATCTGCACACCGGCGACTCGATCGAGGGTGAGGTGCGCACGCCGAAGGATGGCGAGCGCTACTTCGCGCTGGTGAAGGTGGACCGCATCAACGGCGCGCCCCCCGAGCACTCCAAGCACAAGATCCTCTTCGAGAACCTGACGCCGCTGCACCCGGACGAAGTGCTGCGTCTGGAGCGTCCCGACCTGCTGACCGACGAGAACGTCACCGGCCGGATCATCGACATCATCGCCCCCATCGGCAAGGGCCAGCGCGGCCTGATCGTGGCACCGCCCAAGAGCGGCAAGACGGTGATGATGCAGCACATCGCGCATGCCATCACCACCAACCACCCCGATGCCGTCGTCATCGTGCTGCTGATCGACGAGCGCCCCGAGGAAGTGACGGAGATGCAGCGCTCGATCCGCGGCGAAGTGGTCTCCTCCACCTTCGACGAGCCCGCCACCCGTCACGTGCAGGTGGCCGAGATGGTCATCGAGAAGGCCAAGCGCCTGGTCGAGCACAAGAAGGACGTGGTGATCCTGCTGGACTCCATCACCCGCCTGGCCCGTGCGTACAACACCGTGGTGCCCTCCTCCGGCAAGGTGCTGACCGGCGGTGTGGACGCCAACGCCCTGCAACGGCCCAAGCGCTTCTTCGGTGCGGCCCGCAACATCGAGGAAGGCGGCTCGCTCACCATCCTGGCCACGGCGCTGATCGACACCGGCAGCCGCATGGACGAGGTGATCTACGAGGAGTTCAAGGGCACCGGCAACATGGAGATCCACCTGAACCGGCGGATGATGGAAAAGCGCATCTTCCCGGCGATGGACATCAACCGTTCCGGCACCCGCCGCGAGGAACTGCTGATCAAGCCCGAGATCCTGCAGAAGGTCTGGATCCTGCGTCGCCTGCTGCACGACATGGACGAACTGCAGGCCATGGAGTTCCTGCTGGATAAAATGAAGGCCACGAAGAACAACACCGAGTTCTTCGAAATGATGAAGAAATGAGCCCCATGCACATCCGCCTGAAGGACCTGACCTATCCCGCCATCGCCCTGGTGGTGGCCCTGCTGCTGCGCTACCTGGTGGTGGAATCCACCGACCTGGCCCTGCACTGCGACATGCACCGATGGGAAGGCTGGTGCGGTGTGCGCACCGCGCTGGTGCTCTCGTTCTTCCGGCAGGACCTGGGCTGGGTGGCCCTGGTGCTGTCGCTGCTGGCCTGCTGGCGCCAGAGCCTGCTGATGGCGCGGCTGTCGCTGGCCCTCGCCGTGGCCGGGCTCATCCTCTATTCGTATGAGCCGGCTGCCGTGGCTGCACTGGTGGCCGCCATGCTGCTGGCGCGTCTGGACGTGAAGGCGCGCCGTCTGGCGCAGCCCGCCTGATAGGCCTCACCCCGACAGCACTTCCACTTCCGGTCATCGGAAGGCGCAAAAAAAGGGCCTCTCATGAGGCCCTTTTTCATATCCGGGCAGCGCCCGGCTCCACCACTTTCTCAGTGCTCGTCCTGCGCCGGCATCCAGAAGCGGCCATCGGTGGCCACCGCAGCCAGCGCCACCACCGTGGCGCCAAACGTCAGCGACTGGCCATTGGCAAAGCCCTCGATGAGCACGAAGGCGATGCTGCCCAGCACGCAGACAGCGGCCAGCACGCGCTCTTCCACGGCCCCCGCCAGCCGCAGGCCGGCCAGCCGCGCCATGGCCAGCCCCAGCAGCGGCAGCATGTACAGCACCGTCGGGAAGCCCCGGTAGCGGGCATCGAAGACCAGCAGCAGGGTCATGATGGCGGCCGCGAACAGCAGGAAGCTGCGGCACACGCCCAGCCAGTCCAGCGCATCGAAGTGCGCGCGCCGACGCCGCCACAGCGTGTTGAACGACGGCACGGTCAGGCCCACCAGCGACGAGGCCCCCTGACCGGCCGGCCGGTCGGAACGACCCAGGGCCAGCAGCTGCGCCAGACGGAACACCAGCAGCAGCGATGCCGCCCCCAGCAACACGGTGGCACCCCATTCCAGCGGATTGCGGTTCCAGACCATGCCGTAGCGCAGCTGAGCCACCACAAGGCCTCCGGTTGCTGCCCCCAGGGCCAGCACCTGCACCTGCGGCAGTCGTTCCGTCAGCTGCCAGCGGCGGGACAGCCCCAGGGCTGCAGCCAGGCCAACCACAGCACCCAGCCAGCCTAGGTACCAGTACGGATCTTCCGCGACCGGGCCGGTAGCGGGGAACTTGGCCTGGCCCTCACTGTCGAAGACCCCCCAGTTGCCGCCCATGGCGCCTTCCTGACCCCGCTTCCAGGGCTGGTCGAAGCCCTCGATGAAGTTGTAGTTCAGGTGGTGGTCAGCCGCAGCCTGGCTGAACTCGCGCATGAAGCGCGCCTGGTTGACACGGCTGGCCACGGCCGCATCCCGCTGGCGGCCTTCGCTGGGCCAGCCGGTCTCGCCGATCAGCACGTCCTTGCCGTTGAACATCTGGCGCATGCGCTCGGCCGTGCCGGTGATGTGGTCGATGGCGGCATGGATGCCCACCGGGTGATCCTCCCAGTACGGCAGGATGTGGACGGTGACGAACGAGACATGCCCGGCCAGCTCGGCGTTCTCGCTCCAGAATTCCCAGACATCGGCGTAGGTCACGGGCACGTCGACGGCACTGCGCACCTGATCGATGTATTTGGCCATCTGCTGGGCCGACTGTTCGCGGCGCAGCAGCACCTCGTTGCCCACCACGATGCCGCGGATGGTGTCGGGGTACTCACGCGCCAGCTGGATGGCACGCTGGATCTCGATGTCGTTCTTGTCGCGCTCACGGCCGATCCAGACACCCAGCAGCACCTTCATGCCCAGCGACTTGGCCACCTCGGGCACCTTGTCCAGCCCCTGGATGACCGAATAGGTGCGCACGCACTGCGAACGGGCGGCCAGGATGGACAGGTCTTCACGCAGCCGCGCTTCCGAGACCATGGCGCCGGGATCCAGCGGGGTCTCGCCGGGCTTGCGGAACGGCGCATAGGAGACGCACTGCAGCTTGTTGTCGGCCGCATCGACCATCGGCTGCGGCGTGCCTTGGGCGCGCCACCAGGCCAGCACCAGCAGGGCCGCCAGCACGCTCAGCAGGGTCATCCAGCGGGAACGGTTGCGGGACAGGAAATCGAACATGGGAATGGTCTGTGACGATCGATGGGAAGGAGCACCCGGCAGGCCCTGGGATGCCGGAACGGCAGGATGGCCGGGCGGGCACAGAAGGATGATACCGGCCTCGCCGAGGAATCAGGCGGCCAGAGAATGCGCCGTTGGCGCCATGTGTATCAGGCTGCAAAGTGACGTGACAGCCTCGTAATTCTGCCAGAGCCGACAACGCATAGAATCTCAGGTTGTCCGCGCAAAGGTCGTGTCGGACGTTCTGCATGTCATTCATGACATTCCGCACGTACGGCAGACTTTGACCGGCCTGCCTGGTCCCGTGAAGGTTCATCATTGCGGGATCGGGCACAATGCCCGGCGCACGCCCGCCTCCGGCATGTCCGGGGCGCGCCGCGTCGACGCATCGCATCTCGTTCGTCAATCCCGACAGGAAGCATCCCCTATGTCCGGACCGGACTCCCCTTCGTCCACCCAGGCCCCCCCCAGCCACCCCATTCCCGACAACCCGCTGGGCGAGCATTTCCGCAACCACCATCCGGTCACCTTCGGCCGCGTGGTGGGCGCGGCGTTCCTCGCCCTGTCACTGGCCGTGCTGAACTTCGTGACCTGGGACAAGATCAACCCGCTGGTGGACGCGCCGGCCTGCTACGGCAAGATCAGCGGCCTGGCCTACAACTCCGCCCAGCGCTGGGACAACCCGCTGGATGGCCGCAACGCCGATGAGTCCTCGATCGAGAAGGACTTCAAGATCCTGTCCGACTACACGACGCGGGTGCGGACCTACAGCAGCGTCGACCAGCCCAACATTCCTGCCCTGGCCGAGAAGGCCGGCCTGCATCTGACGGCCGGTGTCTGGGTCAGCAAGGATGAGGAGCGCAACCAGAAGGAATTCGACGCCATCGAGAAGGCGGTGCATGACACCAGCTCCATCGAGCGGGTCATCGTCGGTAACGAACAGGTGCTGCACGCCGGCCGCACCCCGGCCGAGCTCATCCAGAACATGCGCGAGGTCAAGCGCCGGGTGCGCAAGCCGGTCTCCACGGCCGAGCCCTGGCACATCTGGCTGCGCTACCCCGAGCTGGCCGCCAACGCCGACTTCATCACGGTCCACCTGCTGCCCTACTGGGAAGGCCTGCCGGTCCAGCAGGCGCTGGAGTACACCTTCGGCCGACTGCACGAGGTGCAGCGCCGCTTCCCCGACAAGAAGATCGTGATCGGAGAGGTGGGCTGGCCCAGTCAGGGCGACCGCCGCGACTCCTCCCGTGCCTCGCCCGCCAGCCAGGCCGAGTTCATCCGGGGCTTCCTGGTGCGCGCTGCCGCCGAGAACATCGACTACTTCCTGATGGAGGGCATCGACCAGCCCTGGAAGATCGAGCTGGAAGGCCGGGCCGGCCCGTACTGGGGCTACCTGGACGCCTACCGCCAGCCCAAGTACAGCCTGACCGGCCCCATCGAGCGTGATCCCAACTGGGAAACCAAGGCCGCCCTGGCGTCGGCCATCGGCGTGGTGGCGCTGTTCTGGTTCATGTTCAGCTTCTCCAACCTGCAACTGCCCAGCCGCATCGCCTTCGGCCTGGTGCTGCAGGCCGTCATCTCGCTGTTCGCCTGGCTGGTGGCCCTGCCCTTCGACTACTACATGCGCCCGATCGACTGGACCTTCCTGGTGATCCTGGTGCCGTCGCTGCTGGCCATGTCCACCATCCTGCTCACGAACTTCTTCGAGTTCGTCGAGATGTTCTGGCCGGGCAACCTGCGTCACGTCTACCGCCCACGTCCGCTGGCCCCCGGTGCGCGTGAACCCAAGGTGTCGCTGCACCTGGCCTGCTGCAACGAGCAGCCCGACATGGTAATCGCCACCATCAAGAGCCTGGCTGCGCTGGACTACACCAACTTCGAGGTGCTGGTCATCGACAACAACACGAAGGACGAGAAACTCTGGAAGCCGGTCGAGGAATTCATGGCCACGCTGCCCGAGAACTTCAAGTTCTTCCACCTGCCCAAGTGGCCCGGCTTCAAGGCTGGCGCGCTCAACTACGGGCTGACGCAGACGGCGCCCGATGCCGAGATCATCGGCGTGGTGGATGCCGACTACGTGGTGGTGCGTCGCTGGCTGAAGGACGTGGTGAGCTACTTCGATGATCCGGACACCGCCGTGGTGCAGTCTCCGCAGGCCCACCGGGGCTGGAGCCGCCACACCTTCCGCCGGATGATGAACTACGAGTACGACGGCTTCTTCCGCATCGGCATGCACCACCGCAACGAGCGCAACGCCATCATCCAGCACGGCACCATGACGCTGGTGCGCGCCCAGCCGCTGCTGGAGGGCAAGTGGTCGGAATGGACCATCTGCGAGGACGCCGAGCTGGCCCTGCGCCTGATGAATCAGGGCTACACGCTGCGCTATGTGGACGTGGTGATGGGTCGCGGCCTCACGCCCGACACCTTCTTCGCCTTCAAGAAGCAGCGCAAGCGCTGGGCACAGGGCGCCATCCAGATCATGAAGGCGCACGCGAAGACCCTGTTCGGCCGCAGCAACCTGACGGCAGCACAGCGCTACCACTTCATCACGGGCTGGTTCTCATGGATCGGTGACGCCCTGCACCTGCTGTTCGCGCTGGCAGCCATCGCGTGGAGCATCGGCATCATTGCCGCGCCCCACCTGTTCAGCCTGCCCATCCTGCTGTTCATGATCCCGCTGATCGCCTTCTTCTTCTTCAAGGCGCTGATGGGACCGCTGATGTACATGCGCCGCGTGCGCTGCGAGCAGAAGGATGTCTGGGGCGCCGCACTGGCCGGCATGGCCCTGTCGCACGGCATCGCCCAGGGCGTGTTCTCGGGCCTGTGGAACAAGACGGCCGTCTTCGAGGTGACCGAGAAAGGCGGTGGCGCCGGCACGCAGGCCGCCGATGTCGAGTCGGCCTCGGCTGCGTCGGCCACGCCGGCAGCCGATACCGCTGCAGCCGGTGCCGCCGTGGACACCGTGACCACGAACCCTGCCCCGGCACCCAAGCCGGCCAAGCCCGCCAAGCCCAAGAAGCCCGCAGGCATGGCCTGGGGTGGCGTGCGCGAGGAGGCCCTGCTGCTGATCGGCCTGCTGGTGGCAGCGCTGGGCATCTCGATGACCCGGCTGCCCAACCACCTGGAATCGGCCATGTGGATGGTGGTGCTGGTGCTGCAGGCGGTGCCCTACATGGCTGCCGTGGCCTGCGCCCTGCTGTCGGCCTCCAAGGCCAAGCACCTGGAGAAGAAGCCTCGCAAGACATCCGGCCAGTCCGGCAGCGAGGCAGCCAGCGACGAGGGATCGGCCAGCCAGGCCGCCAGCGCCTGAACCAGGCATCGCGCCTCTGGCCGCCCCTGACGGGCGGCCCCGGACGGGGACGGGACGGATTTCGGTCCGCCCGTCCCCGTTTCTTCATGGGCCGCCATCCGTCGGCCAGCGTTGCCCGAAGCCCCCGACAGCCGGTGCTCCAGGCCCGACCAGCGGGGGCGAATCGTTGCACGGGCATGCCAAACCGTTATAATGGACGTTTACTTGTCGTACCGTTGCGTGCGTTTTCATCACCTGCTTCGGCGCTGAACACCCAACAGATTCCCCTATGAAAGAAGGCATCCACCCCGAGTACCGCGAAGTCGTGTTCCAGGACATGGCCAACGGTTTCAAGTTCATCACGCGTTCCACGGTGCACACGCGCGAAACCATCAAGATGGACGACGGCAAGGAATATCCGCTGATGAAGCTGGACGTGACCTCCGAGTCCCACCCGTTCTACACGGGCGCCCAGCAGCGCATCATCGAGACCGGCCGCGTCGAGAAGTTCCGTCAGAAGTTCGCCCGCACCGGCGCTACTGCCGCCAAGGCCTGATCCGTTCTACGGCCCCTGGCCGCGGTTCGCCGTGGCCCCAGAAAAGCCCTGGCAACTGCCGGGGCTTTCTTTTTCCATGGTCTCTCGTGCGTCCGATGCGCCCCTGGCGGACAATGAGCCCAAACGATGACTGATCGGCCCCACAGGATCCGACGATGACAAGCTCTAGTTCCGGGTCGCGCGTCAGACCCTATCTGGTCACCTCGGCAGACGCCGCACGCCTGCCGCGCTGGATTCCGCTGCTGTTCTGCGCGGTCTATGTCCTGGCCGGCCTGTTCGGACGCGACCCCTGGCGGACCGACGACGCCATCGGTTTCGGCATTGCCCACACCATGGCCACCGGCAACAGCATCGACTGGCTGCTGCCCAACGTGCAGGGCCAGCTGGTGCCCGACGAAGGTGGCCCGCTGCCCTTCTGGGCGGGCGCGCTGGGCATGCACGCCGCACGGCTCTTCAACACGCTGCTGGCCAGTTTCTTCGGCCATGCGGCCGACGGCTGGCGCATCGCCCCGGACCTGGCCATGCGGCTGACAGCGGCTGCGGGCATCGCCCTGGCCATGACGCTGCTCTGGTATGCGGCGCGCAACCTGGCCGTGCGGCCCGAGATCCAGCCTCAGGACCCGTTCGGCGCCGGTGCCAGTCCGCAGGACTTCGGCCACGCGGTGGCCGATGCGGCACTGCTGGCCGTGCTGGCCTGCTTCGGCCTCATCGCTCCCATCCACGAGACCACAGCCAACGCCTCCCAGGTCCTGTGTGTGGCACTGCATCTGTTCGGCCTGTCGGTCGCCATCGATCGTCCCCGCCGCGGCGGACTGCTGGTGGGCCTGGCCATCGCCGCCAGCCTGCTCACCTACGGCATTCCGCTGGCCGTCGTCATGCTGCTGGCCACGCTGCTGCTCCTGTGGCTGGTGGTGCCCTTCCGGCTGGTGGCGGGCTGGATCCTGCTGACGATGCTGCCGGTGGCCGTGCTGGGCAGCATTGTCTGGCCGGCACTGCTGGCCTATTTCAGCCACTCGGACGCTGTGGTGCAGGCCCTGCCCCTGATGGAGGGGGACAGCAACCTGCCGGTGGATCCAGCCGCCAGCCAGAAGGTGGCGGAGTTCTTCCACGGCTGGCTGTCCTGGAATGCCGGCATGTTCGGCGCACCGAGCGGTGAAGCGCTTTCCCAGCTGGGCGGCACGCTGCCGTGGTACCTGTGGCCGCTGTGGCCGTTCGTGCTGTGGGGCATGTGGCGCTGGCGGGCCGGCTGCCGTGAAGCGCCCATTGCCGCGCCCCTCTTCCCGCTGCTGCTGATGCTGCTGGCCTCGCTGTGCAACCCGCAAACGGCTGACCACCAGGCCACGCTCACCCCGATGGTGCTGCCGATGGCCGTGCTGACCGGCATGACGCTGCCCATGATCCGCCGCAACCTTGTCAGCGTGGTGGACTGGTTTGCCGTCATGATCTTCTCGGTGGCCAGCCTGGCCGTCTGGGCCTACTGGGTCGCCTTCATGTCGGGCTGGCCGCCGCGCATGGCAGCCCGTGCCGAAGCCGCGCTGCCAGGCTTTGTCGCCCACGTCTCGGTCATCGAGCTGATCATCGGGCTGCTGGCCACCGGGGCCTGGGTGCTGCTGGTGGTGTGGCGCGTGTCGCGCCGGCCGCGCCCCTTCTGGCGCCCCATGGCCCTGTCGTCGGGTGGCATGGTGCTGACCTGGCTGCTCCTGATGACCCTGTGGCTGCCTGCCGGCAACTGGCGCAAGAGCTACCAGGAACTGGTGATTCCCACGCGGGCACTGTTTGCCAGCCAGCCGGGCTGCGTGCTGCATGCCGGAGCGGCGCAGGTCGAGG
>ERZ773070.1848-NODE-1848-length-12491-cov-4.425780_pt1 | contig 12491 bp, 21 predicted proteins | sample MGYA00580618_ERZ773070 | MGnify/ENA primary metagenome ERZ773070 (study PRJEB29015, sample SAMEA2738023) | human oral metagenome | biome: human oral; feature: human-associated habitat; material: dental | place: China | collected 2019 ...
TTAGGCTTGCAACATTAAATTTAGATGATTTATCAATTGAGTATATTGGGGGTATCGAAGACTTGGTTTATCTGAAAGAGATAAAAGATAATAGAATTTATTTCTATACAGACATATATAAGAGCACAGAAAAGAATTTAACTTTATATGAACAAATATAACTCAAGAATATGCTGTAAACATCATAGCCAAAGGAGGACTTCCATGTTAATTAAAGTCAAAGAATTTATTCAAAAGTATTGGATTAGTATTCTAATTTCATGGATTTGTTTTTGGTTATGGATGGCCTATTATGGAGATAACACGATAGTTAAGTTGGTCGTGTTTCCGATCATCTCTTTCTTTCTAGTTATTTTATTTCATTTAGAATTAGAAAGAAAAAATATTAAATCTCTATCTATAATTCAAATGTTAATTGGGATGTTGCTAGGATTAGCTATACAAATCAACAGTGAGAGTTTTATGCTCTTTGAAGGATTGATATTCGGAGGAATTTGGGGATTAACAACACCCTTTTGGGTAAAAACATTTTTATTTTTAAGAAAAAAGATAGGAAATTATGTATAACAAAGCATAAGTTAGGGTAGTTACCAACAATCCCACTACTTCCACTGCTACCAAATCGCTATACCGCTCGAGAAGACCGACATCCACGGCAATCTCTTGTGGTACGGCGAATATACCGCCTGGGGTCGTTTGAAAAAGGATGAGCGAGTTTATAATGATGCGGCACTAAATCTAGATGGAACTATTCACGATAAACATCGAGGAATCCCCCCATTCTCCAAAGATGATAGAGATTTCTTATTTTGCCAAGGATGGAAAACATAATGGAATACTTAAAACTATTAACAAAGTTAGCAAAAACTGAAAAATCATATCAGTATGATGAAATAATTAAATTACTTAAGCATCCTGTTGAATTTGAGGAAATTCCTTTGATTACTAGAACTGGAAGAGAAAAACCATTTTTGAAAATGCTATCCCCAAAACAGTTGAATTTATTCTTTTTAAATACTGCAATATTTTACATTAATAATATAAATTTAATGGCAAAAGATATTTTGATAGATAACGATTTATCAATATGTATAACATACCCGGATATAAGTTCTGAATTACATAATCTATATAGTTTTTATATACCTAACATCTGTATTTATAGATCGAAATATGAAAATACATTTAAAAATTATCCAGTCTTAAATTTAGAAAATTTCTCATGGTTACATGAATATTCATCTGATTTTAATTATAAAGACATTTTTAACATTGTTTACTCTAAATTTGATGACGGTTTTGGCCATGAAATTTTTAGGGTATTTATATTAAAAAAGGAGGATATTTAAAAAAAGCGTAAATAGAATTAGACTCCTCCTAACGCATACATTAAGGTTGTCTGAAACCCTAAACCCTCACTCACCCAGCTTTCAGACGATTCATCCCCAACAGAAGCAAGCCGCCAACAAGCCCACTACTTCCACTATGACCAAATCGGGATGCTACGCACCAACCCTTCCGATTGCAAAATATCCTTGTCCACACTTGCATGTAGCTACTGCCAAAATGGATAGAATTCTTATTCAAAAAAGAAATAATGGGAATGGTACATTATCTTTGAAGTACTACAAAGATAATGTAACCGAACAACATAGGAAATAGTATCATGACAACTTTAGAAGATAAAATCTTTACTTTAAAACAGAATCATTTACTGAAAAAAATGAAAGAAATTCAATTTTTAAATAATTTAATTTCAGATTCTGAAAAAATTATTCCATATCCACTCTCATGTGAAATAATAAATCGTAGTTTTACCCCCTATAGAAATATAGAATTATTAAAAGAAAATTTTAGTTTATCGATAAAAAATGAAATATTAAATTTTTTTGCACCAGAGGAAAATGATATTGCTTATGTGTACTTTTATGGAGGAATAAATGATTCGGCTGAAGTACCAATAGAATTATTCCCCTTTTTTATTATCAAAATAAAAAATATTAGCGATTGGCTAGAATTAATAAACAAACCTAATTTTTATTGTTTAAAATTCTTTAGTAATAAAATAGATAAAGTTATCGATATATCTCTACTCGACAATGAGGAAGATGTGTTATCTGTTTCTATTGGAGTAAACGCTTAACTATTTTAAAAATAAATAAACTGTTCCAGCAGAAGCAATCCTTGGCTTTGTATAATTTAAAGGTGGTTAGCATGAAAGAATTATTAGAAAAACTTGAAAACAATAGTTTTATTTATAGGGTCAGAATGGATCTTGAATTCGATGTAAAGGACTATCAAGAATTATTAAAAATTTTAAATGAAATAAAGCATTATACTCATAATCATAATCATAATCATAATCTAATTGAAAAAAGACTAGCATCTCTTTTATATGAAATACCGAAATTAACACATATTTAGTATCTCAATTTAAAAGACGATCCAAATAAAAATACATCTTCTATTGTTAATCAACTTGAAGATGCATGGATAGAGTTAGATTCAATAATTGGAGAAGAAATTCTTGGTCAAGGACAATAATTTCCTCATAACAAACCGTAGTCATAGGTTAGGTCGTATTCCACCAAATATCAAGAGTATCTGAAATCAATTTTCAGACTACTTCGAAGAAGAAACCGGGCTGCATTACAACTTCTTCAGGTATTACGAGCCGGATGCCGGTCGGTTTGTGAATCAGGATCCGATTGGGTTGTTTGGTGGAGATAATCTATATCAGTTTGCGCCGAATTCCATTGGGTGGATTGATACTTTAGATTTAGCACGTTGAGGAACTTACAGAGGAGAGAGAGGGAGCCATAAAGGATGAGAAACTAATCACTCTCCAGCTTGGGGAACATATAAAGATTTACCAAATAGACCATCTTATGGTTCTGCACCTGCGTATCATATGGATAAATCAGATCATAGAGGCATGTCAAGTACAGGGAGTTCAACTACTGCTCGTCGTTGGAGAGCGCAACAAAGACAATTTATCCTTCAAGGTCGATGGGATTTGGCTATGGAGATGGATATTATTGAGACTAAGAGGAAATTTATAGATAAATATGATAAGAGATTGAGAAGGATGGTGCGAGAAGCTGTTAGACAGAAATTAATCACTAAATATCAAGCATCTAAACTAAGAAAGGTCATTGGAAAATGCAAGTGAATGAAGTTAAAATTATTCCTTTTAAAGGCATAGATTTAGGAAATCGTTTTTTTCAGCTTGGAAATACGATGGAGCAAATTATTGCTAAATATGGAGAGGCAGCAAAGGTTATAGAAGATAGCATTCTTAAAATTACTTCTGAATATAGAGATGCCTGCACATTAGAATATAAAAATAATAAATTAGTTAGCATTATTTGTAGTAAACATCTGAATCCAATATTTGATAATTTAAATCTTTTTGAGCCTGAAAATATTAAAAAATTAAAAGAAGAATATGATTGCATTGATGGAAAAGCATATATTACATTTCCCACTTTAGGTATTTCCATAGGTGGCATGTCCAAAAAAAGGATACCTGAAGGTAAAGTTGTTATAGTCTTCGTAAAAGAGGAGATAGATACTTATGAATTTTTTGCTAATGAGGATTGAGAAGCTGTTGCTCGCGTAAATCCAAGCCGTAGCCTGCATAAACTCTTAAGTCCTGACGTAGAGGGTGTGCGGTATGCACGCACACGGTTTTGCCTATCTACACCACATCATCGAAGACGGAGAAAGCGGCCAACAAGCCCACTACTTCCACTGCGACCAAATCGGCATCCCAAGAGAGATGACCGATAAGGACGGCAATTTGTTGTGGTTCGGCAACTACACCGGCTGGGGTCGTCTAAAAGAGGAAATCAAGGTAACAGATAGCGCATACCGTCCTTCTGCTTGCAAAACCAATATGCCGATGCTGACTACAACTTCTTCAGGTATTACGAGCCGGATGCGGGTGGTTTGTGAATCAGGATCCGATTGGGTTGAAAAGTGGGGAGAATCTGTATTGGTTTGCGCCGAATGTATCTATGTGGCTTGAACCTTGGGGATTAGCAAAACTTGGTTCTGGAAAATGTTAAGAAACAATGTGATAAGGAATTATTTATGGAAATTATTTCAAAAAACACGTATTACAAGATAGAAGATGGTATTCTTACCATCGCATTTGCAGATAGTGAAAAACCTAATCCTAATAATTACTTAATCTTGCAAAGAGAAGTTGACAACTTAGAATACTATTATTATGAAATAAACAGCCAGCAATATTCAGGAATAGGTGGCTTCAAAAAGGTAGAAATTTTTTCCAATAAATTAGTTATTTATTTTCAAGAAAAACAAAAAATTTATCAAAATAGTATTGAAAATCTAATTATTACTTATCATCCTGATAAAAAATTAAATGAATATATTGAGTATATTTTTGGAGAATCCGATTGTGAGGTTATAGTTTGCTAATTAAAAATAAATCTATGTGGAACCCCGTAGTAATTTCATTTGATGAGTCCGATGATGAAGGTTTGTCATATATCTACTTTGATTTGGGAAATTTTCATTATTTCACCCTAACCTTCAATCAAGATGAAGATGATCAAATATACCTTGAATTCAATGAACAAACGTTTTCAATTGAAAGCAATAACGTTGCTTATGATTTAAAAGGTAATATTTTATCATTCGATTTCGGAGAAGATATTCAGAAATCTTTGAAAATCGAGAAACATATTGATATTGAAATAAATATAGATACTGATATGGTTTCGTTTAGGAAAACACTAGAAAATATTTTTTTAGCAAAAAACAGAATATAACTTGTATAAGTAAGCTAGCTATAGTCTGAACAAAAACTTTCAGTCCTAAGGAGTATTTTATGAAAATCAAAGAATTAATTGAAAAATTGGAACAAAAAAGTAGCCATCAATTTTTGAAGGCAGTATCAAAACCAAAATTTACTTTTCCTTTGCCAAAAGATTTAGAATTCTTTTATGAAAATTATGAATATGCTATTCTCAATATTGATACTTCTTGTGAGATAAGAATCAGTTCACTTTCAGAATTGCAACCAACAAACCAAATTCTATATCCAGCTGATGATGTTATTTGGGAGGAGTTGGCAGATGATATAAGTAATGATTGGTTCATGATTGCATCTTCTCAAGAGCTTAGTCAATATATCAGTATAGACTTAAACAAAAAAAGATTTGGTTTTTGTTATGATAGTTTTATAGAAACTCATGCTACACCTGATGAGTCTCCCATTATTGCTAAGTCATTTACAGAACTATTGGAGAAATTGGTTTCCAATGAAAAAGAATGGTTTTGGTTAGATTCCTCTTTTCAAAGCTATGGTGATGCTTATGAAGATGAATGAGTAAGTTGTAGCCGGTATGAAATCTCCAATCCCGACGTAAGTGTGCGCGGTACGCACGCAGCTTCTGTTTTTCAGACGACCTCTGTAATGAAATAAATTTTAAATTAAATTTTTAATAATTGAGAAAGGACGATTAAAATGCTTGATTCAGATACAAAAAATATGATTTCTGTATGGATAGGAACATCAAATAAGACATTAGATGAATTTAATAAATACACTGAAGGAATGGAAGATTCAGATTCTCAATGTCCAGCATTTGCAGATTTTGGGGTTTCATTTATTGATTCAGACTTTTTTGTAGCTTTTCGTACCAAAAACGGAGAGATTGTTCCAATTGAAATTTTGGCTGAAGAAATTGGTACGCATTCGAAAAAAGCCACAGAAGAAATTATAAGAGCATCTAAAGAAAAAGGTGTGAATGAAGGAAATTCTTTGTATTATTATGCAAACGCTACCTTTAAACCCGATGATCCAGAAAAACTTTATAATGACTTAAAATTTATAGGAACGTTTAAAGATCCTAGAAAAAAGTTTCGTTAAATTGGTTGCCTAGCAAGTCGTAGCTTGCATAAATTTTTAAATTCACAGGTAGAGTACGTTCCTCAAAGCACGCACGCGGTTTCTGTTTTTCAGACGATCTTAATATCTTTTTTGAGGTCGTCTGAACTATTTGTTCGTTAAAGTCTCATTACCATTAGCAATGACATTCTATATAGAGGTCGTTTCCCCTGATAACTGAGAAACTAATTGACATAGACAAATACAGGAAAGGATATATATTATGTTGAAAATATCAAATAATTCGTTAAATGGGATTATATTGGGTCAAAAAAAGGCTGATTTTGATAATGTTACTTTAAATGATCCTAGTTATTCATTAGAGTTTGATAGAAAGCATAAGATACAATCTGATTCTCAATTAATTACTGTATCATCTTCTGGAAGTTGCAATGAGTTCAGCTTAGATGGAAAAATTATTAACTTCTTCAATTTAGAAAAATTTTTAGAAGAAGAGGATCCTTTAATAGAAATTTCTGATGAAGGAAATTATTTTTATGTTTTTCCACAATATAATTTACTTTTGTATGTTGACTCTAAGGATAAAGTATTTTTGCAGGTATTAATTTATGATGAAAGTATAAGAGACCTATATGAAAATACAGGTAAAAAGTACTCAGACTTTCAAAAAAGTAAACTTAAAGATTCAACCCCAGTTTATGATAAATTAATATTTGTTCCTTATAAGGCTATAGGTGATTTTGAATTTAATTGTTCTCTAACAAATATTATTAAAAAATATGATATATCAGAAAATGTTATTTCAAAAGCAAAAAATATCATAGAGATAAATAATTTTGTACTGAGGTTTGATAATGAAAAGTTAACTGAGGTTACAATTTTTCATGATAAAGCGGTAAGGCTTGCAATATACTATAATGAAATTGAGATATCATCAGAAAAAGGGCTTACTGAACTATTAAGTCAATATGATGTTATTGAGAGAACGAAATCTAAATATCTTTTCAAAGAATTAGGTCTAGTTGTGGACAAGGATCTGTCTGAATTTCATTTTTTTGACCAATCATTATTAAACTTTTGGGCAAATTTGCATAGACCTATTACTAGCTGGTAATCACAAGCCATAAGCAAACTGTAGCCCACACAAAACCTTTAGTCCTGACGTAGCAAGCCGTAGCCTGCATCAAATTTTTAAGTAGAAAGGATTTAAATAATGGGCCTGCCAAAACAAGCAATTGATTCAATTGTTAAATTATCAGCTAAAGAAAGATTGGATTATTCTATTAAAACTATATCCGGTACTGAAACTTTATACCTACTAGATGGAAAGGATGACTGGATATGTTTGCAAGATGATGAAGGAAAAGAATATCTAATGATCTTTCCAGAATCTGAGTTTGCGGAGTTAGCTCTCCAATGGAACCCTCAAGCATTGAGAATAGATGAAATGGAACTAGAGAACTTCTTGGAAGATACTGTTCCTTTAATGTCTGAAAGTAATATTAGATTAGCTATTTTTCCTATAGATGAACAAACAGAAACTATTATTTTTGATCCAATTGAATTTGCTAAGATGATCAATGATTATTTTTATGAGTGGTATGGGGAAGAATTTGATTTACCTTATTTATTAGGAGGTTAACAATGGGTTTACATAAAAAAGCAATAAATGCAATTCTTAATTTGTCCAGTCAAGAACGTTATGAGCATACTTTAAAAAGGATAACTGACTCTGGAGTTTTATATGTTTTAGCAGACAAAGACGGAGATTGGATATTATGGGGAGATGAGAAAAATTCATCTTTAGCCATATGGCCTGAATTAGAATTTGCAAGAATTATGTCAAATTCTGAAGATAAGAATTCTGATATTTATGAAATTGAGATAGAAGAATTTTTAGAGGATGGCATACCATGGTTGATAGAAAATAATATAGGTATAGCTGTCTTTCCGATTTCTGACAATCCTGAAACTATTGATATGAAGGCTATTCAGTTTGCTGCCTCAGTCAATAAAATCTTAGATGAAAGTTATGATGAGGCCTTAGATTTGCCTTATCTTTAAACGAATGATCAGTTCGAAATCCAACCAAACCGTAAGGTCGTCTGAAAGAGGAAACCAAGGTAACGGATATCTCATATCCCCCCTTTCTCCTGTAGAACCAATATACTGGCCGTGAGATAGAATTCCACTACAACTTCTTCAGGTATTAAAATCCTGATGCGGGTCGGTTTGTGAATCAGGATCCTATTGGGGTGTTGGGTGGGGAGAATTTGTATCGGTTTGCACCTAATACAACGAAATAGAATGATCCATTAGGACTAATGAACAAATGTGATAATTGTTCAAAAACTGGAGTAGACATAAACCTTGTGCAAAGGGAAACCAGTAACATTAGTTGCTTGTCAAACAGGAAAAGGGGACAATTCATTTGCTCAAAAATTGGCTAATGAATTAAAAGCACCTGTACGTGGTCCAACAGAAAATGTTAGTGCAGTTACAGGAGAAGTATTAAATGGAGGTAAATATGTTACATTTAAGCCATAAAATCCTTAAATTTATTTTTTTAAAGTATTTTTCTAACGTCTTATAATAACTCATACAGTAAGGATAGAGACATGAAATCTAATGCCAACTTTTCAATAAATGACAGTATGTATATGTCTAAAACTGATCTGGAAAAGTTAAAAATTGATGCTTCCTCTGGCAATAGTCAAGCAGCATCAAAATTAGCTAATTATTTTGCTTTTTATGAATTTAACAATGATAAATTTATATTTTGGTTAATTCGATCAGCCGAATTAGGTAATACTCAAGCACAATATGATTTGGCCTATATATTCTTTGATCATTACCAAGACAGTAAAGACAAAAACAAATTAGACGAAGCGGAAAAATGGGCTCTACTTGCTCAAAAAAATGGGATGTCTATTACTAACCTACTCACTGATATACATCGAGAGATTGATATTGCTCAAGGAGGATTAAGAAAAACAGGAACTCCTAAAGCTCAAAGAAAACGTTTAAGAAAAGAAACCAAGAAATTTCTTAGAAAATTGAAAAAAGCAGGCAAGAAATGTCCTTAAATTTTTAGGAGAATTTAAATGAAAAAAAATGGATACGTTAATTTTAACTTTTTAGATAGTAAGCCCAATATAAATAATATATTAGTTGGGCTAGATTTAGACTATTCAAATAAAGTGATGGCGCCAGATGATCATGAGTTAGCATTGGTTGCTTTTATGCCAATTGAAAATTTATTGACTATTGCACCTCAATTTAAAATAGATTTTCAGGATACGGAATATAAAGATAAAGTTATTTACGTTTTTTCTTATTACGATAAAGAAGATTATTTTCTTGACTACATTACTGAAATTGACGATGCTATTCAAGGATACACGAAAGTTATCATCGGAGATAAAAATCAGTTTAAGTTTAACCTAGATAAATTTTATCCAATTAATCCTATTGGGAATTCAGATGAAATGAGTTTTTTAGGAGGACAACCTGAATATTTACAACAAGAGAGTTATGATTTTCTAGAAAAATATATTTTCATAGGTCAAATCTTAGGAATGGATCTACCTGAAAAAGTAAATGAAATTTTTTATCTAACTGAGAACATAGGATATATTTTTATAGAGCGAGATCTATCTGGTGGATTATTCTTCGTACAGACGACTTAAACAAAACTAAAAAGGATTGAAAATTATGAATGAAAGTATCGAAACAGTATTAAATAGTTTTCTGATGGAAATGTATAAATGGGAAGACAATGCTAATAAGCATATTGATGCAGGCACAGATATTCCTGATGAGATATTGAAACAAACATTAAAGGAAATATACGATAAATACCTAACAGATAAACCAAGAAAAATGGGAAAGTTAGAATGTATGACTGTTAACTACCCTCCAACATTCAATCCAAATAACGAGAAAATCATTGAAATAGAAGAAAAAGGTGGCTCTATAACTGTAAAAAGTGATGTGCTTTACGCTGGAATGGAAGTACAAAGACTTTATAAATTCAAAAAACAGACAGGTCTCTGGAAATTAGATAATGTAAAAGAATTTGATAGTTATGATGGGAAATGGTATTCTATACATATCTAAATTAAAGTAATTAGCAAACTGTAGCCAGCATGAACCCTCCAGTCCTGACGTGAGGCGTGTACGGTGCGCGCGAACCCTTGGCACATTTGACCCCAAGACTGGCAAACAATTGAAAGACTCCATTAAAAACTGAAGGATAGAACCATGAAAAAAATCATAAGATTTATATCAAAATTTGAAAAAAATGAAGAAAAATTTATTGAGGTTATAAATTTTAAGAATGAACCATCTCTCGATTTTTTACAAAAAATTTTTCATGAAACTGGTCCGATGTATGAAGAATATTGGATATCAAATGAAGTTGTAAAAATAATTGAACCTTATTTATGTGAGAAGTTAGACATAAATAATTATGACTATTTCTTGTCTTGCGAAGAGGATATTATTTAACTAAAAATGTAATAATTATATTCACGGATAGCGCATACCACCCCTTCCGCCTGCAAAACCATTATGCTGACCGTGAGTCCGGTCTGAACCACAACTTCTTCAGGTATTATGAGCCTGATGCCGGGAGATTTGTGAATCAGGATCCGATTGGACTTGAGGGCGGAAAAAACTTTTATCAGTTTGCTTTCAATACGCAAAATTGGTCAGATACATTGGGATTGAGTGCCGTCTGGATGACTAAGTTCATGCGTAATATGCTAAAAAGTAAAAAACCTGTTACTTATCAAGGTAGGACTGTCTATCAAGACCCGAAAGCTTTTGCTTTTACCAACTCAAATATTTGTAAAATGTGGAAAGGTCAGGCTCCACGAGGTCATAATGGTTGAGAAATTCAACTGCACCATATATCTGGAAAAGACCCCGGTTCTTTACTAGAAATAAATCAGCAAATACATCAGAAAATTAGTAAACAATTACATTTTTTCATTACAGAAAGTTTCCGTAGAAATAAAACCCAAGCTCAAGCATATGACAGTTTTCGTGAAGCATATTGGAAAAAGCGTGCACAAGATCATGTTGGAAGTTGTAAGAAACCATCATATTGTAAATAGACGTTAAGGAGTTGCTATGAATCAGTTATCAAATATAGAAAATAAGTTGAAAATCGTACTTCCGATTTCGTATAAAAATACTATTAATAAATTTCAATTATTTATGGAGATTGAATTCAACAACTATCAAATTAATCTGTTTAATGAAGAATCGTTGTTTGATAACTTAAATGGCTTTCCTCAATGGTGCTATTTAAAATACCTAGTAGAGATAAATAAAGAGAAACAACAGATGCCTAATATTGTAGAAAGGCATGACTCAAATGGATATATTGACTCAGAACGAGTAAAAAGAGGTTTGCTGTCTGGCTCTTTAGCTGATGGAGCGTGCGTGTATTTTGATTTGGAAGATGATTTCTCAATATGGGAGTATTGGCTAGATGATGGAAGCATCGGGAAAATAGAAGACAATTTCGATGAAATTCTTGAATATGGAAAAATTATAGATTTCGAGTAAATGTAAATTGTATCAAGGTTTAACAAACCCACTACTTCCACTGCGACCAAATCATCATCCCGAGGGAGATGACCGACATCCACGGCAATCTCTTGTGGTACGGCGAATACACCGCCTGGGTCGTCAGAAAAAGGATGAGCGGTTTCATCTATAAAAGCAGCATTATAGCACTTGTCTGATGGTGTTCGAGTAAAATTCAAAATAATCTAACCAATATAGGAGATCTTAAAACTATGAATATAGACTTTAATAAAATTGCTGAATTTTGTGTTACAAAAAATCAGAAAAAGAAGATTTCTATTCTTCAAAAGAAATTTTCTTTTAATAATTCTAAGAGTAGAGAAGCACTTACTGACTTAATTAGTAGTTTATTTGTCAATAAGATATATGAACCTTTCAAAATCATTATTCCTGCTATTTTGCAAGTGAAATTTGAAGAGGATTTTGAAATATGGGGAGATGTAGAATATATACTTGGTCTTTTGAATGAGTCTCCTATTATTTCTAGTGCTCAGAAAAAGCAATCTTTTGAATTACTAAAGTCTGTAACCGAGTATAAAAGCCAAAAAGGTGCTCAAGAAGGATTAGATAATTATTTTGCACGACACCTATCACTATATTTTGTTGAAGAAGGAATGGAAAATGTGAAGGAATCAATTGAAGATGATGATCTTGAACTTGAATACTTTATGAGGTTAGGACTATTATCTTCTGCTTCTGTAGTTAAAATTATCTGCAACTCTACTAATGATTTATTAGAAAAACAAATGAACGAGATTATTTTGAAACAAATTCAAGCATTACATGAAGAAAAATTATTGAAATATAGTTAAAAACCAGCAAGATGTAGCCCGCACAAAACCTTCAGTCCTGACGTAAAGTGTGCGCGGTACGCGCGCACACGGGTTCTGCTTTTCAGACAGCATCGATGAGGAAACAGGGCTGCATTACAACTTCTTCAGGTATTATGAGCCTGATGCGGGTCGGTTTGTGAATCAGGATCCGATTGGGTTGTTTGGGGGGAGTAATTTTT
>ERZ773070.1849-NODE-1849-length-12491-cov-2.797041_pt1 | contig 12491 bp, 7 predicted proteins | sample MGYA00580618_ERZ773070 | MGnify/ENA primary metagenome ERZ773070 (study PRJEB29015, sample SAMEA2738023) | human oral metagenome | biome: human oral; feature: human-associated habitat; material: dental | place: China | collected 2019 ...
CCGCACCGACAAGAAATGCGGCAAGCCCCTTTTTGATAGTCCCCATACAGCCTCCTTACAACGTCTCCTGATACCAGAATGTAACGCCCCAGCCATTGTAACCGAATCCGCCGTCATCACTGCGGACATATCGCTCCGCTTGAAAGGTGAAATTCTTGCGCTCGGTGATCTTCCACTCCACGCCCGCAACGAGGGACTTGCGCTTGAAGCCGCCGCCTGTGTTGAGTGCCGTGCGCAGCGGGTCGGAGGTACTGCTGACATCCGAGTAATGCGCCATGAGCAGCCATGCAAGCTTGGGCGAAACGACGTGGCGCAACCCCAGACCGTAGTACTGCCGCGCAACACTTTGCGATTCAATTCCACTAGCCGCACCCGTGAGCGCGTAGATGGCATAGAAGCGCACTTCATTCTTTTTTGATACCTGCTGATTGTGGAAATAGCGCAGCTCCCAATCATCACCGTCGCGGTAATTGGTCTTTCCCGTGATCGTGCGGCTGTCCGTATCCACCGCATCCTGCTCCGAACGCTCCGTCATATTGTGATAGAGCTGCACCATGTACTGCTTCTTCTCACCCGCATGAAGGTATTCCACTTCCTGCGAAAAAATATTGCCGGGAGAAACGCGTGCACTTGGCACTTCCTTCGAGTAGTCGTAACTGCTGCGCATCGTGTAGCTCAAGCGTCCCGTCAAACGATCACGCTCCGTGATGAGATGCACGACTTCGACGCTCGGGATGTACTGCCAGCCCGCACCGAAGTCCGTAAAGGGCGCCAAGCTCTCGGGCACGACCGCATAACGGGCAAAACGGCTCTGTCCCGTCGGTACACTAACACCAAATCCATAGTAAACGCGATTGATCGGCTTCTCATTGCGTAGTGTAACACTCAGCTGCGTATCTGTCCAGCCTGAGACGCTGCCATTTTCATAGCCTGTATCGGACTTTACATAGCCCGTCGAGAGCCCATAGTCGAGCTTCGTCTTTCCCGCATGGGTGCGTGCAAAGTAGGAGAACGGCAGATAGAGCTGATGCCCCGCATGGTCGCCGTGCCACGCATAGTATTCGAGCCCTGTCTGATAGCCCTTGCCCTCACCGAGGTACTTCAGCTCGTGCTCGCTCTGTGCGAGCTGCTTCTGTGCCGTCACCTCGTCGCGTGCCGCCTCGGATGCCCACGCCCGTGCCTCGCGGTCATAGTTCTCCGCCTCGACGCGGTCGCTCTGCAGCTGCGTGAGATCCGCCGTGCTCGCGGTCAGCTCCTGCTGATAGTCCGCAACCAGTTCACGCGCGTCGCGCTCGGCATCCTCCGCCATCTCGCGTGCCGCCGTTAACTCGTCAAAATGCGCCTCCACGGCATCGAGTGCCGCCTGCGCCGCCGTCAACTGCGCCGAGATGGCATCGAGCTGCGTCGTACCGCCTTCCGCCCCCGTACCAGCAGAGCCGCCCGCCAGTGCCGCCTCAACCATGATCTGCGCGTCCACGATGCGATTCTGCTCATAGCCGACTTCGCGCAAAACGCGGGCAACGACCTCCGCACGGCGAGAGCCGGCAGCACTGCCCGTGCCCGTATCCGTGAGACGACTCTCCTGCGCACTCAGCGCGTTGACCTGAGCACGCTGTGCGTAGACCTGCGGCGCATAGTCCGCCTCCGCCTGCTGTGCGGCAATCGCCTCTGCCGTGCGTGCTGCGCGCGCCTCCTCGGCAACCGCGAGAGCAGTGCGGACAGCAGCGAGATGATCCTCGGCAGCTCTGAGATTCTGCCCGACGAGCACGAGGTTCTTCGCCGCATCCGCCGTCGCCGCGCGCGCCTCCGCGAGGTTGTTCCGCGCATTCTCGAGGTCGGCCTTCGCCTGTGCAAGGCCGTCCACCGCCGCATGGTAGGAGCGGATCTCCCCCTCCACATTCGACATATAGGAGAAATAGCCGGGGACATCGTGCAGAGTATCGTGACTTGCCGCCATCGCCCCATGCCCTGTGCCAAGGGCGCAGAGCGCACACACTGCCGCTGCCGCAGGGCGCACGAAACCGCCGCGCCGCATCCGCCTTCGTAGCATACTCATGCCTTTTCCATCCTTTCCAGATCCGGAAGTGCATCCCCATAGAGCCAATTTGCAATCGTGTAGAAAATCCCCGCATTTGCCTGATAAAAGACGGGCTGTGCGCAGAACACATAGTAGTTGATCCCGCGCCCAAAGCGCATGAGTGCCCACACGCTGTAGGCGAGCGCGAGTGCCGTCGCGAGGAAGAAGCCGAAACCGTAGCTTTTCTCCCCGAGGTACAGACTGAGGATGCCAAAGACGAGGTTCGCCCCCGCCGCGATTGCGCCAATCCGCCACACGCCGCTCTGAAAGTCAAAGTACTCAAGCATAATCATGAGTACCTGCAGCGCACCCGCAAAGAACGCGGCGAAGAGCATGACGTTGAACATATTCACCGAGTTGTAGTCCAGCCCCGCAAACGAGAGCACATAGTTGCCGAATGCGAGGAAGACCAGGGTAAAGACAAACTGGAACTCGAATGCCTGCCGCAGCTCGAACCACATGACATAGAGCAGATCCTTGCGCGCGTCCTCGATCATGTGGAGGTTGCCGCCGTGCGTGATCGCCGTGAAATAATCCGCGTACCGCTCATAAAAATGCGTCTCCACCTTCACGACGAACATCGTCGTGAGCGGCAGAATCGAGAGCAGCGCGTAGAAGACCACCACATCATAGCGCGGCGCGTAGAGGAAGGTATCGTGGATCAGCACGCCCCACGGCCCCTGCCAGATGATGATGTTCGGCAGGAAGAGCCCGAGCGTGTAGCCGAACGCCCCGATGAAGAGCCGCCCGTGCCGTCCGAGATACGGGAGAAATGCAAAGAGCATCCCATCCGTCGGCAGACCGAAACGGCTTGTCACATAGAGGAAGAAGAACAGGACGAGCACGCCCATCCCCACATTCATCGCGAGCAGCGCCGCTGCAGCGGGCGGCAGGAGTGCCGTCTGCAAAAAGGCAAACACCAGTGCGAGGCTGATGAGAACCCCCGCGAGATAGCCGAGGATCAGATACTTGAACTTCTTGACCGCCGTGAGGTAGACGCTGCCGACCCAGACGAGAAGCAGCGCGGAAAAGAAGAGATGCGACAGGATTTTCAGCTCGAGCGCGAGCGGTTTCCCCCAGAAGAAAAGGACCGATGCAATCGTCCCAAGTACGAGCAGGATCGCACTCATGCCGAACATGGACGGTGTCACATCGCGGTAGTGCTGGACGGTGATGCAGTCCGCGAGGTAACGCGTCAGCACAATGGTAAAGCCGCAGGAGAGGAGCTGCGAGAAGACGAAGGAGTAGACCACCGCCCCCAGAAAGACCGCCGACGCATCCGCATCCACATTGTAGTTCTGAAACAGCATCTGGATCGCGAGCACCATGCTCGTGAGGAGGGCAAACGGCCCTGTGGTGACAATCGCGGAGTACGAATACGCCTTGAGGTGCCCCGTCGCCGTGCGTGCACGAAAGAGCCGTTTGAGTTCAAATCCGACGCCCGCCATGTGCCCCCTCCTTTTTGATGTCCTGATAAGCCTTGCGATACGACTCGATGAATTGTTCGTGCGTGTAGCGCGACTTCGTGCGGGCAAAGCCGATGGCCGCCATCGAGCGGCGCAGCTCGTAGTCCTTCGCGAGCCGCGCGATCTCGTGCGCCATCGCCTCGTAGTCGAGCGGCGCGACGACCGCGCCCGCCGTGCCGAGATCGTCGCCGCTGTCGCCGTAAATCAGCTCGCGGCAGCAGCCGACATCCGTCGTCACGTAGGGGCGGTGCGCCGAGAATCCTTCCAAGACAGCGAGCGGCTGCCCTTCGCTGATGCTCGACAGGACGAGGATGTCCATCTTCGGCAGATATTCGGCCACGGGGACGGAGCCGGTGAAGGTCACATCTTCAAGGCCGAGCATGCGCACCGTGCGATGGCAGACCGCGACGTAGTCGGGATCTTCTTCGAGTCCGCCCATGACGACGAGGTGCGCGTCGGGCAGTTCGCGCTTGACGATGGCGAAGGCGCGAAGGAGCGTCAAGATGTCCTTGATGGGCACGACACGCACGACCGCACCGATCGTGATCGGCCCGCCGTGGTCGACGAGCTCGGGGATATGCGTGAACCGATCCATATGCACGCCGTTCGGAACGATGTTGATCTTCTCCGGCGCACATCCGAGGTCAGCGGCAATCTGACCGTTGTGCTCAAACAGCGTATAGAGGCGGTTCGATGTATTGTAGGAAAGTTTGGCGAGATAGTAAAAATAACGAATCCAGACCCCCTTGAAATCCGGCTTTGCCCAGTCGCTCTTGATGATCTCCGCCTCGCGCTCGCGCGAGTAGATCCCGTGCTCGGTAATCATATACGGCTTGTTGTAGATCGTCGCCGCCATCGCACCGATCACACCGCAGTAGCCCGTTGCAACACTGTGGTACACATCCGCCTCGGGCAGTTTCTGCTGAAGCAGGAAAAAAAGCGGCAGGAGCATCGAGCGCATCGTCCAGAAAAAATCCGTGAACGGGAGATTATTATACCCCTCACGATAGATCCGCACAATGATATCAAAGAAATCGCTCGACATAAAGACTGCGAGCGGCGATTTCCAGCGTCCGTAGTGAAAAATCTCTGCGAGACGTTTCAGCGGGACATCCCGCTTCCCGCTCACAAACTCGTAGAGCGTCTGCTGCTCCTCCCCCGTGAGGATGTTCTCCATCATCTCCGAGCCGCGCAGGGAGAGAATTTCATCCAGAAAGGACTCCTCGACCCCGATGCAGTTCTCGGGCAGCTTGTACTTGAATTTACCGCGATCCTTCGCCTCCGCACCAACGGAGTAGATGACAAACTCATGCTCCGGCAGCCCCGTCATGAGCATCTGAACCCACGAGGACACCCCGCCCACCACGTAGGGATAGCACCCCTCCGCGAGAATACAGATCCGCATCAGGGCACCTCCTTCCAGTAGATACGCGCCATAGGGGCATGTGTGCGAATGAGGTAGCCCCCCTCATCCGCCGGCTCCGCCGTGCAGCCCTCCGTACGCTCAATCGTATGCGCCGTGTGCAGGAGGAAGCGCAGCTCGCCCGCACAGCCCCATGTATAGAGCTCCATGCCGTCCGTCATCCGCTGCACGCGGTAATCCATGTCAAAGTAGTCCGAGAAAAACGGCAGACTGTCCGAGATCGTCTCCGCCGTCAGCCACGGAAAACGCGTGCTGATCTTGTGCATGAAGGACTTCAGCCCGGTCTCCATTTCATACCACGTCGTATTGGCCGCCGTCTCATAGAACAGCTCGTCGGGATGGATGAAATGGGAGAACACGCCGATATAGTTGAGCACGCTGATCTCCTGCCAGAGCATGAGCCCGTCGTCCTCGTGTCCCGAGCTGATGCGCGGAAGCTCGAACACGCCGTCCTTGCGCTCGAAATTCTGGTAGTAGGCACGTTCATTTGCAGGACCGTCAAAGAGTGAGCCGAAGGCGATGACCTCGGGGAAAACCTTGCGGATCGCCTCTTTGCCCTCGGGGCTCATGATGTTCGACGGCGGCACATAGAAGCGGAACTCGTAGTCCGGGTAGACGGACTTGATATAGTTCCGCAGCTCGCGCAGTGCCTCCTCCATGTCCGCCTGACTTTCCCACGGGACATAGTTCAGGCGCGGCTGACCGTAGCCCTCCGGCGCGAGCGGCTGATGGTTGTAGCCGTGCAGTCCGAGCTCGCCGCCCATGTCCAGCAGCTCACGCCCATAGATGATGAGCCCGTCGCGCGCAGCCCTGCCGCCGAGCGGACGGAACGGCCCTTTGACCTGATTTCCGTACGTCTCGATGATTGCACCCGTATAGCGGATATTCTCCTCCTCGGCAAGACGGCGGATGAACGGCCACCAGATCTTGCGGTAGAACGTCTCCGTATCCACGCCAAGCTCATTGTAGATGCGATCAAAATCACCCTCGGGGACAGGCGCAGGGAAGTCGTCCAGAACAAAGAGCTTCACGCCGACCACGGGATAGATCGTGTCCGTCCCACAGTGCGCCATCAGTGCGGTATAGATGCCGAGGTTCGTCTTGTCGTCGCGCTCCACGCCGTTGTATGCATAGATGTGCCCGTCGCCGAGCGGCTTCTCCCAGAGAAGCGGTGTCCCATCGACACTCGTGATGTGAGCAGTCGCATCCGTAGTCAGCGTGACCGCATTTGCCTGCGTTGTGAACGCCAACCCCTCGCCAAAGCGGAAATCCTTGCCGCCGACGAGGAAATTCGTATGAATGTGGATGCCATACACATCCGCGACCGCGCCCAACTGTGCGATGCCAAAGTCCGTAAGCGTCGATGCGTCGATGGGACGCTCCTCACCCGACTCGATCTTTTGCAGGGCGAGCACCGTGCCGCCTGCGCGTGCATAGTCCATGATCTGCGGCAGCACGGATATGCTGCTCAGATGCCCCGTCGCAAGTGCGATGCCCTGATAGGAGCTGAGGAGAGGCTGCGGGTCGTCGAGCGGACGACTCTCGAATGCCTTGCGCTTCTCCGTCAGGATCTTCTCCATGTTGTGCCGCGCATACATACTCAGCACATCCGTCGGATCGTAGATGATAAGGAACTTCTCGCGCGGCAGATCCTCCTCCGTCGGAGCCGGAGTGAGTAAACGCTCCGTGAGCGGACGATTGCCCACCGCCCCCAGATGGAGAAAGCCGTCGAGACGGCTGTACTGGAAGAACAGCCCCAGCAGGAACGCAATGCCGAGCAGGATACACAGACTGCGTTTATTCACGAGGCGCACCTCCATCCCAGTAGCGGATCGCCTGCATCGCCTCATTGCTGAGGCGGGTCGGCAGTTTTTTCAATGCCTGAACAGTCTCCTGCAGACGCTCGATATCATGCGCCGCCTGAAAAAGACTGAGCATCAGGAGCAGGGGCAGCTCCTCTGTGGGGTGCTGTGCACGGAATGCCGCACACGCCGTCTCCGCCTCCTCCAGCTGCCCATTGCGAATCAGCCCGCGGATCTCCTCCGCCTGATAGGCGGGATGATCGGGATGACGTTCCGCGAGGATGCGCAGCATCTCCATATAGCGCGTACGCTGCTGCTCCCGCGTCACGGAGTCACCGTATTGACGCAGCAGGAACTCGCGTACCTTGTCCACGTATTCGTTGAGGAGATCATCGTCATCCGCCCCACGCTTTATTGCCTCTTCGAGTGCGTAGATCTCCTCGCTCAGCTGCTCCATGTGCGCCGTCATCATCGACACGGCATAGTAGGCAATCTCGCGGTCACTGTCGTGCACCGCTTCGTTCAGGATCGCTTGGCGCTCCACAACATCCTGCTTGATCGCATCGGTAAAGAACTTGCGCTTGAGCTTCGGATCATCGACGAGGAACACGTCGCGCAGAGGCACGATGTCTCCGCTGTAGGCATGCTCGCCGAAGGACATACTGAGATCCTCTTCCTCCTCCTTCGGCCCCGTTCGCTTCATGAGGCCGAGCATTTGCCCAAAGAGCTCGTACAGGACGAGGATGAGGAGCCCCATGAACGGCATCGCCAGGGCAAAGCTGCCCTTTGCCACTGCTGAGATACGCCCGCGCCGGTGCGCCTCGACCGCTGCATAGAGAAGAGCGAGCACCGCATTCAGCGCAAAGATGTACGCCGTTTCTGCAAATATACTCGCCATCATAGTGCCTGACTCTCCCCGGTCTCTATGCCCACCTTCGCCAGACGTTCGCGCACCATGTCGAGCGTCTTGCCCGCGACATCGGGCAGGAGGATGGAGACCCCCGTCTCCGTCGCCCCCATGAAGTCCTCGCCGCGAATACTGTGAGCGATCTGATGATCCAGCTCGCTGTAGCTGAGGCCATTGACCTTCAGCGCGAGCAGTGTGACCGGATAGTCCGGCTGCATACGGCGGCGTTCGCGGAACTCCTCGATGACCTTTTGAAATTCCTCGATGCGCAGGATGCGCGTCTCGTCGATATATTTGCGCCCCGCCGTCTCCTGCTCCCACGCGTAGGCGCGTCCGAGCGAGCTGGACACGAGGCGCGCAGTGATGGAGAGGAGGTTCTGCTCATAGAGACTCCACTGCTCGAAGTCCAGATGATAGATCTGCAGGACGGCGATCACGCGCCCTTCATAGGAAATCGGCGCGGCGAGATCGGGCAGCCCCTTGACGAGATCCCGATTGACAAATATTTTTTTCTCCTGGAGCATCTGCACGAGATAGGGGTTGTCCTCCACACGGATCGAGCGCGGCAGCTCATGCGTCTGGCTGCCCAGACGCACCTTCTGGCGCCGATACCAGCCCCCTTCGCCAACGATGTAGACCACAACGTCCTTCACACTCAGGATGTCGGCCGTCACCGATGCCGTCTGCGTGTAGAGGTTCTCCGTCTCGACGGAGTCCAGACGCGAAACGATGCGGTAGAGACGCCCGATGCTGTCGTCCGAGTTTACAATCTGACGATAGAGGCGGTCCTTCACCGCAAGATTTTCCTTAAAAATATTTTCGAGAAACGAATAGCGATACTGCAGCCGCCGCTTGATACGGATGTCCGCACGCTGTCGGTAACTCTCACGATCGGCAAAGTAGCCCGTCAGGACGGCGGCGAAGAAATATGATACAAAGTGCAGGAACTCGCGCGGGTTGTAAAGCATTGCAACGAGATCACCGCCCTGTGCGAGAAGGCTGTGAATGAGCAGGATGAGGGAGAAGATTGCCGCAATGAGTGCCTGCTGCTTTCCGTAGAGCAGCCCCATACAACCGATGTAGAGAAAGGCAAAGTCGAACGCTGTCATGCTGTTGACCGAAGTGCCGCCCTGCAAATACGACACCCCCGCAGTCACAAGCGCACCTCCGAGATTTTCCGCATACGGAACAACCTTCTGGCGAACGCGTTCGAGCCATGCGCGCCGCGAGAGCGCACGGATATCATCCATATAGGCGCTGCGCGCCGCCTGCATCGCCTCATACGTCTCCTTGAGACCTTCGGCGAGCGGCCGCCGCGAACGCCAACCCAGCTCGCGCTCGATGATCGCGCTGTGCAGAACGGCATGCCCCTGCGGCGCGCGCGGCGTCGCCCCCATACGCATGGACGGGAAAAAGGACGCGCAGATCCGATAGAGCTCCTCCATCGTCGTCGTGCACGGTGCTGCGATGTGCAGATAGGTCCCCTCAAAATTGCGCGTCGCCGCCTGATAGACGGCGTAGACCGCATCGCGCGCATCCAGAAGACCGTAGAAGACCTGTGCCGGGTCATCATACTGCGGCAGAGCACGCCCCATCAGGGACGCGCCAAAAAGACGCCCGACGAATCCGTCATCGGACGTCTGTCCCGGTGCATAGAGATCCGGCATGCGCAGGATGGAGATGGGAAGCCCCTGTTCACGATAGGCGTTCGCCAGCGTCTCAAGACGCACGAGCAGCTGTCCTTCCTCCGTCTGCGGAGACGGCGCATCCGTCTCCACAGGGGTAGTTCCGGGCGAAAATACCTCCGTCCCCGAGAGCAGGAACACGCGCCGTACCTTCGTCTGCTGCGCCAAGCGCAGCAGCGCATCCAGACGCTGCATCGCATGGGCGGGATCGCGCTCTAGACGAGGAGATCCAGATTTTGCACGGCAAAGACCGTATGCGCCTCTTCACTCTCCGGAGCGCAGTCATACGTCTGAATGCCCTGCGGTGGATTTTCCCCTGCCGCACCGCGCAGACGGCAGACCTCCCACGCCTCCTTGCGGAAGCAGACGGCGAGAAGCTGCTCGAAATAGCGCGGCAGACCCACAAACATTACTTTTTTTGTCCAAGTACTCATACGATTGTCCTATACCCTCCATTCGCTTTGCAGATATAGCAACGATCCCTATGTCCACACTCCCATTGTACACAGAAAAATACGGCTCGTGCAAATATTCTCACATAGCCATGTTTTCATGTATGCAATGATATCTATTTTTTTAGTATATATTGATTCATCGTATGTAGCAAGATAAAGATAAGTTCATTTATCTAAATGTAATTTTTCAGCACCTCTCTTATATGAGTTTTTTATCCTATGCTATAGGCTTTTCGAGGAAGGCACAGAAGTTCTATGATAAATGTTACGGAAAAACGAGGACAGCGATGCTCTTAAGCAAACCCTAGTGGAGCAAGTGAGAAAAGTGTGCGGTACGCCCCGCCGGACTTCTTTCGTTCAAGCGCAGCGCGTTTAAGAAGTCTGGCGGTATTTGAGCGTACAAGCACACGAACGCTTGCGCAACTAAGTGTTTGCGTGGAGCACGTATGTCCGTAACATTTGACGTAGAGCCGTTTGCGGGGAATGTGGAGGGCGTTTCTGCTTGCGTGCTAAAAGGGATTTTGTGTCTCATCGTCGAATAAAGCGGATGGAGGTGAGCGCATGAAGAACATAGCGGCGCAGCGGCAGGAGCTGCTGATGCAAGCAAATGCGCTGTACGAGGCAAAGGAGTACGCACGCGCGGCAGAGGCGGCGGCGGAGCTGCTCGCGGCTCTGCCCGAGGATACGGAGATGCGCTACATCCGTGCGGCGGCACTGACGGGGCTGGAGCGATACGAGGAGGCACGCGCGGAGATCGCGCAGATTCGTGCGGTGCACCCCGACCATGCGGGCGCGGCGCGGCAGGAGGTCTACATCGACCGTGCGGAGGGGAAGTTCTGCACCGCGATCACGCATCTGCACACCTTGATCGCCGCGCTCGAACGGCGGATTGCCGCAGGGGATAACATCGCCTATCATACGGTCTTTCTCGCGAGTGCCTACAGTCTCCTCGGCGAAGCTCTGACGCTCACGGGTGAGAGCGCGGCAGCGGTCGATGCCTTCCGCGCATCGAGCCGTCTCGAAACGACGCGTGAAAAGAAGGCGATTGAGTACAGCAACGCGCTCTTTGCCGCGAACTATCTGCCCACAGAGCAGCGTTCCTCCTACGCAAACCTCGCACGTGACTACGCTGCGCTCTATGCGGAGGTCACACCGCTCGCGTCTCGTGCAGACGCTATGCGCGGGCACGACCGCATCCGCATCGGCTACATCTCACCCGATCTGCGCACGCATCCCGTTGGGACGCTGATCCGCCCGCTCCTCGCGCTCCATGACCGCACGCGTTTTACCGTCTGCTGCTACATGAACGGCACGGAGGACGCGCTCTCACACGGTCTGTGTGCGTCGGCGGATGCGTGGCGCAACATACAGGGGATGCCCGCAGAGGAGGCTGCGGCACGCGTACGCGCAGACGAGATCGACATTCTCGTGGATCTTGCGGGACACACGCAGAACAACTGCCTTCCCGTGCTCGCGCATCGACCCGCGCCCGTGCAGGTGACGGGCATCGGCTATTTCAACACGACGGGACTGCCCGCCATCGACTATATGCTCTCGGATGTGCACGTCGACCCCGCAGGGACAACAGACCCTGCCTTTACCGAGGAGATCATCCGCCTGCCGCACAGCCATTTCTGCTACATGCTGCCCGAGGATCTCCCCCCCGTTGCCCCGCCGCCAATGGAACACAACGGATATGTGACATTCGGCAGCTTCAATAATTTCAATAAGGTGACGGATGAGGTGCTTTTCCTCTGGCGTGCGGTACTCGATGCCGTGCCGCATGCGCGTCTTCTCGTGAAGAGCAAGATCTTCGGGAGTGCGGAGGGACGGGCGATTGCAGCGGAGCGCTTTGCGCGCTGCGGGATTCCCGCAGAACGCGTGGAGATGCGTGCGTTCAGCCGCGGCCATCTCGCAGAATACGGGGATATGGACATCGCACTCGACACATTCCCCTACACGGGCGGCATCACCACCTGTGAGGCTCTGGCGATGGGCGTGCCCGTCATCACCCTGCGCGGGGCGAGCCACGGTGCACGGTTCGGGGAGAGCCTTCTGACAAATGCAAACCTCGCGGAACTGATCGCCGATACCCCTGCGGACTATGTGCAGATCGCGGCGACACTTGCATCCGCGCCCGAGACCCTCGCCTCCCTGCGGACGAATCTGCGCACGATCCTCGCGCACGCACCGCTGACCGATGCCCGCACGTATGTCCGTGACGTGGAAGCGGCGTATGCGGAGATCTGGGAGCGGTTCGTGCGCGCTGCGGGCAGGATGTGAGATGTGCTGATATGAAGCGATGGTTCTGTCTTTCGGTGCTCGTTCTGCTGTGTTCCATGCTTTGGGGCTGTGATTTTTGGGTGACAGAAAACAGCGATCCTGCTGCGGCAGATGAGGTTGCCGCACGCGTCAATGATACGTTTCATGCCTATGGGGCACATGTTGTGCCGGAGTCGGTGCAGGTCGAGCGGGAGAAGCCGTTTCAGAAGAATGTCTATGCGCTCTATGATGAGGGAAACGAAATTCACTTCACCTGCACAGCGGAGATTCGGCGCGCCCATTTTCCCTATCCATTCCTTTATCGCGATACGGATGCGGCTGCAGCGTATGCGGAGGCGTATTTCGCCCATCTCTATCCCAAGGTATGTGCCATCACGTCGGCATATCATCTCA
>ERZ773070.1851-NODE-1851-length-12483-cov-71.613936_pt1 | contig 12483 bp, 10 predicted proteins | sample MGYA00580618_ERZ773070 | MGnify/ENA primary metagenome ERZ773070 (study PRJEB29015, sample SAMEA2738023) | human oral metagenome | biome: human oral; feature: human-associated habitat; material: dental | place: China | collected 2019 ...
CCTGCTGATTTGGTGTATAGGTGGGATGTTACTGATCATGATGGGGTTGTCCATCACAAAGGAGAAGAAGTGAATGATTTGCGTAATGTGTCCAATTATTCGTTTATTACAAATAGTAATTCGCATTCATATAAAGATTACGTGTTTGCTTCGGCGGTGAAGTAGGTGAGTAACGTCCTATTGAGGCGTCCCTTTTGATCAGCTCCGGAAAAGTTACGGTGCAGTGAAATAATGGAAGTATGCTTTTACATATGTACATCGTCCGCCACGGGCAGACCTATTTCAACAGGTATAACAGGCTTCAGGGATGGTCCAATTCGCCTTTGACCGAAGCAGGGATCAGGGATGCACGGAAGGCAGGGGACAGGCTCAAAAATATTGGTTTTACTGCTGCTTTCTGTTCGGATACTACGCGCGCGCAGCAGACAGCGCAGGCTATACTGGATGCCAATACCTGCTGGGCCAGCAGTACGGGTCCGCGTCCGTTCATCTCTGATGCCGCTTTCCGTGAGCAGTTCTACGGGTATTTTGAAGGGCACGATATGGGTGAAGCATGGTGGGCTGCAGGTGCCCCGCACGGCGCGCCGGGCTATGCATCGATCGTTGAAAAATACGGGCTTGCAGCTACCCGGGATTTCCTTAAAGAGGCCGACCCCTTCCACGATGCTGAATCTGATGCTGAATATTGGGCGCGTATTGATTCCGGGTTTGCACTCATCGCCCGGACGGCTGAGGAATGGGGGCTTCCGGACGGCAGCCCTGTCCTCCAGATATCGCATGGCAACACTTTGCTGAGCATGATGTCGCGCTTTGCGCCGGAGGGGTACGACCTTACCCGGCGCCCCGCCAACGGCAGCATCACGCGTTTTGATTTCGACACCGGTAAAACGCTGGACAGTGCAATCTCCGTTGCGGGATATAACGAGTAGCCGGGTGCCGCCGCTGCCGGCTGCAGATCACAGTACGACCGTATATCATGGTACCCTAGAGAGGAATACATAATAGTATCTGTTAGAAGACTGGGAACGCATCAGCAGCTGATGCAGGTTCCGGTCTTCCTTATGGAAAGAGGTCAGGATGGATGCTGGACAAATTGCTGGTCTTATCGCAGCAATTGCATTCGCAATACTCGCTGGATTCATGATTTATCCCCTTATCAGGCTGGGCAGGCTTTTTGATCAGATCGCAACAACGGTCAAAGATGCTGGCGACCATACTATCCCGGCGCTTGATGAAGGCGTTGATACGGTCAAGAAAGTCAACCAAAGCCTTGATGATGCCAATAAGATGACCGGGGCTGTGAGCACAACGACCAATAATATTACTGCCCTGACTGATCTGTATGGTTCGATACTGGGCAAGCCGATCATCAAAGTTGCTTCAGCTTTCTATGCTGTTAAGCAGACAGCGCTTGATTTTATCAGCAGTAGGCGTCATAAAAAAGATGACGATGCCGGATCGGACCAAGCTGTTACAGGTGCGCATGTAGCATCGGATGATGCGGCCGCCGGCCCGTCGTCTGCCAACGATTAAGCAGAAAAGGTGTATATCGTGTTTAAAAGGATTTTTTGGTTCAGCCTGGGATTCGTTGCCGGTGTTATGACCGTTGCTAAGGCTAATGCGTATGTAAAAGACCATACTCCCAAACATGCCCGTGAATTTGTCCTGGGGCCTGACCAGGAGAACGTTGCTATGCGGACGCTGCGCGGCCTGTTTGAAGATTTCAACAGCTACAGGAAAGACCGCGAGAGCCAGCTGAATGCCGATTATGTAGAAAAATATGTGTCCCGGTCTGGATCTGACAGGAAGCAGTAAAATTAAAATACTGCAGATACACAGTGACGGGCAGTTCAGGCGGGTGGTGCAGGCCACCCGCTTTTGTATATGTCCGGCTGATGCGTGCAAATGGGGCCGCATACCCCGTTAGAGGGCCAGAAATCCTTGTAACGCAGCCAATCGGCTGGCTGTGCTTCTGCTGACAGCGTCCTGCGGCATTTCATCATTGGCATGGGTTACAATTTGAAGCTGTAAAAGTGCGACCAGGACCGGAGTATAGGAAAACTAAAGGAGATTCGTATGCGTACATCAGAAATTGCGAAGCGGTTTTTGGCTTATTTTGAGAAACACGGCCATCTGGTGACGCCTTCCGCTTCTCTGATCTCCCCTAATCCGACTACGCTTTTTACGATCGCCGGCATGGTCCCTTTTATCCCTTATCTTCTCGGGGAGCAGACGCCTCCGTCGCGCCGCATGGCAAGCAATCAGAAATGTGTGCGTACGCTTGATATTGATGAGGTAGGGAAGACTACACGGCACGGTACCTTTTTCCAGATGCTGGGCAATTTCTCTTTCGGCGACTATTTCAAAGAGGAGGCGATCCACTATGCATGGGATCTGCTGACTTCGCCGCAGGATCAGGGCGGGTACGGTTTCGATAAAGATACATTATGGGTCACCACCTATACCGATGATGATGAGGCGCGTGCATTGTGGCGTAACGAGGGAATGGACCCCGAACATATGCAGGTGCTCGGTATGGAAGATAACTTCTGGACTACAGGAGGTCCGGGGCCCGGCGGGCCGTGCACGGAGATCTATGTGGACAGAGGGCCGGAGTATGGTCCGGACGGCGGCCCCATCGCTTCCGAAACACGGTATATTGAGATATGGGACCTTGTCTTTGAGAATTTTGAAGTCGATAATGTGAAGTCAAAAACTGACCTCCATATTGTTGGCGAGCTTGACAGCAAGAACATTGATACGGGTATGGGCCTTGAACGTGTGGCATACCTTCTCCAGGGCAAGCAGAATATTTATGAGACCGATGAGATATTCCCTGTGATCGCTGAAGCAGAACGCTTGTCCGGCCTGTCCTACGGGGATGATGCTGGCCATGATGTCCGTTTCCGCGTTGTTGCAGACCATATACGGTCAGCACTGATGATTATGGGCGACGGTGTGCGGCCGAGCAATGAAGGGCGCGGATATGTCCTGCGGCGCCTTCTCAGGCGTAGTATCCGTGCAATGAAAATGCTCGGCGTAGAGCAGGAAGTCCTGCCGCATCTCCTTCCCGTATCCCAGGAACAGATGAGGCTGAGCTATCCCGAGCTGGATACCAATTTTGATTCTGTCTGTGAAACTGCGTACGGCGAGGAAGCTGCCTTCAGGCGTACCCTGGATCAGGGGTCGGTTATTCTTGATACCGCCATCCGCAAAGCGAAGCAGGATGCGCAGCCCGAAAGCGCAGGACAGCAGGAAGGCAGCGGGCGGCCGGTCGTTTCCGGCAGCGATGCATTTGCCCTGCATGATACGTATGGTTTCCCTATTGAGCTGACAACTGAGATCGCCGCAGAGCAGGGGATCGATGTGGATACCCATAAGTTCAGAGAGCTTATGGCAGAGCAGAAATCCCGCGCGCGTGCCGATGCGCTGAAAAAACGCCATAACGTTGATTTAAGTGTGTATGACGATGTCAAGAAGGCGCTTAAAGCCCCCATCGAATTTACAGGATATAAAGAGTATTCGAGCCGCGGGCGGGTGCTTGCCATTATCGATGATGAGCGGGGGGCAGCGCAGGAAGCAGCCGGGCCTGCAACAGTAGAGATCATCCTTGACCGCACTCCATTTTATGCTGAGCAGGGCGGACAGATGGCTGATTATGGTGAAATATCCAGCGATAACGGCGCTACGGCTGAAGTCGATGATGTCCAGAAGCCTGTTAAGGATCTGTACGTGCACCATTGCCGGCTGGCTGAAGGGACACTGCATGTTGGGGATGAGGTATCATCTTCTGTTGATATCCCGCGGCGTATTGGCATGACCCATTCGCACACTGCAACGCATATACTGCATAAAGTGGTGCGTGAAGTGCTTGGCGATAAGGCGACCCAGAGCGGGTCCGTTGTTGACCCTGACCGCCTGCGTTTTGATTTCCATTGGTCAAAGGCCCTGACGCGCCCGCAGCTCGATGAGATCGAAGCCCGTGTTAACGCGCGCATCCGTGACGACCTTGAAGTGACATGGAAGAATATGCCGATCAATGACGCCATGGAGCTTGGGGCTATGCATCTTTTTGGCGATAAATACGGTGACATCGTGCGCGTAGTGACTATTGGCTCAGACGGCTGGAGCAGGGAACTGTGCGGCGGGACCCATGCCCGGCGTACGGGGACGATCGGGTCGTTCACGCTGGTGTCCGAGTCCTCGGTAGGTACAGGCCTGCGCAGGATAGAAGCACTTGTGGGGGAAAAATCTTACGAGTTCACCCACAGCCAGCATATGATGGTCAGCCGCCTTGCAGATGGGCTCAATGCGCGTCCGGATGAAATAGAAGGGCGTGTTTCCCATCTTGAGGCGAAACTCAGGGAATCGGACAGCAAGCTTGCACTGATCTATGAGCAGCAGATAGAAAGTATGGTCCCGCAGCTTGTTAAAAAGGGTGCGCAGGATGACGGCCCTGTGATTGCTGTGGCCCAGGATGTGGGTACTTTCGGCTCCGCCGATACCCTGCGCAAGGCTGTAACTGATATCCGCGCGCAGCTTGGCAGCAGCAGGCCGGCAGCAGTGGCGCTTGCCGGGATAAGCAGTGATACAGGCAAGCCGGTCATTTTCGTTGCTGTTAATGGGTCTGCCCAGGATTCCGGTATAAAAGCCGGAGACCTTGTACGCAGCGCCTCTGCGATACTTGGCGGCGGCGGCGGCGGGAAGCCTGATTTCGCCCAGGGCGGGGGGCAGAACGCCCAGAAAATCGGCGAGGCACTGCGAGCGGTTGAGCAGCAGGTCCGCAGCCAGCAGATCAGCGAGGCCTAGGGTTTGTCCGCCGGCGGCATATGGATGGGACTGGATCCGGGCAATTCCCGTATAGGTGTTGCCCTTTCCGACCCTGAGCTTTCTTTTGCATATCCTGACAGGAATATAGCTGTTTCGGGCGATTATTTCTATGCTCTGGAGGATGTTATTGCGCTGATCGAAGATAACAATGTGCAGCACGTAGTGGTCGGGTACCCCCTGCAGCTTGACGGCAATGAGGGCTGGTCAGCAAAGAAAGCACGCCGGTTCAGCGAAGCGGTCTCCAGAAGGCTGGCTGCGGACGGGTACGATGCCAGTGTTGAGCTTAAAGACGAACGGATGACTACGGTAAGTGCCCATGTCCAGCTGCACGAAGCAGGGATGGGCATGCGCCGCCATCGGCAGGCTGTAGACCAGCAGGCTGCCGTTATTATCCTGCAGAGCGCGCTGGATTCATACAGGTCCTCAGTATCGCCGCAGGGGAACTGAGCGGCTGGAAGCTTATGCCTAATATGATGTGGTATTATACAAAGGTCGCGCTCAGGATATTTTAAAAGAAACACGTGCAGTGATGATTGGAGGCTTCATGTCAGATAACGAAAGGGATCATAACGATTTCATGGATTTCTTCGAGAACCGTCTGAATGAAGGCAATACGCATGCCGCGCATACCGGCGGCAGGCATTCTGCACCATCTTCGCCTCCAGCCGGGCGTAAAGCGTTAAGGCATGCCCGGGAACGGGACAGACGGAATAAGGGGAGGCGCAGGGCTTCCCATGCAATACTGGCTGTACTGCTTGCGGCCGTCCTTCTTGCGGCGGGTTTTTATACTGTCAGAGGGATATCTGCAGCAAAGCGAAACACTGAATCAGCGCAAAAAATGGCAGACTGCTCAGATTATCCCGGGCCGGGCACAGGAAGCGTAAACTTTACCATTGCCAAGGGCGAGAGTGCAAGCTCTATATCGCAGCGGCTGGAGCAGGCAGGGATAGTCAGGACTTCCTGCGCTTTCAGCAATGCCGCATCAGGAGCAGGTGCAGCCCAGTCTTTGCAGCCGGGGACTTTTGAGCTTAAGAAAGGGATGAAGGCGTCGGATGTTGTTACTGTCCTGAGCAATCCCAATAATGCAAAAAGCATCCTTAACATCGTTGCAGGGGATACGGTAAAGAAAGTAATCAGGAATGCTGCCGCAGCAGCGGATAACCTCACCGAGGCAGATTTCCGGAAAGTTATTGATAATAAAGGTGCGGGAATACTTCCTGCAGAGGCGAAAGGCAGTTTTGAAGGCTGGCTGCAGCCGGGGACGTATGATATCAAAGATGCGGCCAGTGCCGGCGATGTCCTGAAACAGATAGTTCAGGCGCGTATCAGACATCTTGATGACCTTAAAGTCCCTTCCGGAAAAGACCGGGAAACGATACTTACCAAGGCGTCGATCATTGGTGCTGAGGTCAACAGGTCAGAATATTACGGCAAAGTTGCCCGCGTGATCGAAAACAGGCTTGCCAAAGATATGCCTTTAGGCATGGATGCTATCAATGTATATGGGCTGGGGCTTGATGATGCCAGCCAGCTGACAAGCGCCCAGCTGGCAGATCCCGATGACCCTTATAATTCGCGTATACAGAAGGGGCTTCCCCCCACGCCGATCGGCAGTGCCAACGATGCTTCCATTGCAGCAGCGATCAACCCGGTCCAGGGCAACTGGCTGTATTTTGTGACTGTCAATACTGATACAGGCGAAACTAAATTCACTGATAACAGTGAGACGTTCAACCAGTATTCGCGGGAATACCACGAGTGGCTGAAAAATAAGGGCAGCAGCAAGTAGTTTCTTCCTTTCATGCCCTGCTCTTCTGCCCGGGGCTGCAGTTAAAGGGGGATCCCCGCCGCGTATGCTGCTGTAACGATAACTGCAGACAGGGTTATAAAAGGTACAAAGGGGAGGCTGCCTGTTTTTGCTTTTGTACCTATGCTGCTGCAGGACCGTGCTTTCCTTGCCTGTGTGATAAGCTTCATTGCCCCTAACCCTGCGAGGCCAAGTATCCCAAGGACTGTCCACCACCATACTGCTGCGGTCCATCCCAGCCAGCCTACAGCCAACGTGATAAGCCATGTGGCTGTAGTATCCCCAAACCCGAGTGCTCCCGGCCGTACCATAGACAGTGCGAACTGGATGCCTGCGCATATGAATGAGGAAATCACTGCTGAAACAAGCCTTTCCCACGGGTTATGCCCGTCATGGAAACCGGCGGCATCACAAAGATGTGCTGTAGATGCCGCAGCATAAGCAGCAAAAACCGACAGCTGGATGATATACCCTGTGATGACCGCAGCCCGCGGCACGGTACGCGATCTGATATCGGATACCGATAGGCAGATACCGGCGATAATGCCGGGAACAGTCAGACATGCAGATAGATAAGCCACTACGTAATATATACCTTAGAATCGAAAATAAATAAAGGCGGCGGTAAGAGCATGTTGCGATGTCGGGCAGCCGGCGAATCCCATGGCGAAGCTTTAGCAGCGCTGATAGAAGGGATGCCTGCCGGAGTGGCGGAAAACTGCTCCACGTCACATGTGAATGATATGATTAAATCCCATGGTTGATGAACATGGTGATAATAATCCACAACACGTGACAAAGCATATTTTCGTTACTGGCGGCGTTGTTTCTTCCCTTGGCAAAGGCCTTACGGCATCTTCTCTGGGACGCCTTCTGCGCAGCCGCGGCCTGCATGTTTTGCAGCAGAAGCTCGACCCTTATATCAATGTTGACCCCGGCACAATGAACCCGTTCCAGCATGGTGAAGTATATGTAACTGAGGACGGGGCTGAAACTGATCTGGATATTGGCCACTATGAGCGATTCCTTGACGTTTTCCTCAGCCAGCGGGCTAATGTCACTACGGGCCAGATATACCAGAATGTGCTGCGTAAGGAGCGGGCGGGCGAATACCTCGGACAGTGCGTGCAGGTGATCCCGCATATCACCAACGAAATAAAAAGCCGTATGCGCGCCCAGGCTGATGACGGTGTCGATGTGATCATTACTGAGATCGGCGGTACTGTGGGCGATATCGAATCGCAGCCGTTCCTTGAAGCAGCGCGCGAGGTACGCCGTGAACTCGGGTCTGACAACTGCATGTTCGTGCATGTATCGCTGGTGCCGTATATCGCGTCCGCCCATGAGCTGAAGACTAAACCTACACAGCATTCTGTGATGATGCTCCGCCAGGTGGGCATCCGTCCCGATGCACTCGTCCTGCGTTCCGACCGTCCGCTGTCGGAAGGCATCAAAGACAAGATATCCCTGATGTGCGATGTGGACAGCGACGCTGTGGTCAACTGCGTAGATGTGCCGAGCATTTATGATATCCCCCGTATGCTGTATAAAGAGGGGCTTGACTCTTATGTAGTGCGTTGCCTCAGGCTCAGCAAGGCGCATGATGTGGAATGGGGCGACTGGGCAGACCTTGCCGAGCGTGTCAGCAATCCACGTGAAGAAGTGACTATTGCTATCGTCGGCAAATATATTGACCTGCCTGATGCATACCTGTCAGTCACTGAAGCTATAAAAGCCGGCGGCTTCGGCAACTGGGCAAAGGCGAACGTGCGCTGGATAGCTGCCGATGAATGCGAGACGATGGAAGGCGCGCAGCGCAGTCTGAGTGATGTGGACGGGATCGTTATCCCCGGGGGTTTCGGCATACGCGGTATTGAAGGCAAGATCGGCGCCCTCCGCTGGGCGCGTGAGAATAAAGTGCCGGTACTTGGGCTGTGCCTTGGCCTGCAGTCCATTGTTATTGAATATGCACGCAATGTTGCCGGTATTGAGCATGCCAATTCTTCAGAGTTTGACCCTCAGTGTGAAAACCCTGTTATTGCTACGATGGAAGAGCAGCGTAAATTCGTTGAGGGCTCCGGGGACATGGGGCATACTATGCGGCTGGGGGCTTATCCGGCAGTACTGAAGCCCGGTTCCCTTGCTGCCCGGCTGTATGGAAGCGAAAACGTGTCGGAACGTCACCGCCATCGTTATGAAGTCAATGTAGCGTATAAACAGCAGCTTGAAGATGCGGGCCTGCGGATAAGCGGCACAAGCCCTGACGGTGAGCTTACCGAATTCGTTGAGCTGCCTCAGGATATCCATCCGTTCTATATCGGGACGCAGGCCCACCCGGAATTCAAGTCGCGTCCGACAAAACCGCACCCCCTGTTCAACGGCCTTGTCAAAGCGGCCATCGAATTTAAGCGGGCCCGTCATCAGGGGTAGGGCTTCCTTATAGGGGGGGCAAAAAATCCCTGCCCGGCTGCGGGCCGGCCGGGCTGTGCGCGTGCAGTGGACGGCAGACACACACAGTGCACACCGATGTGTATGCGCACTGCGTGCATGTAACAGGGATAACTATATGCCCCCTTCCCTTTGGCCTTTTGAAGGTCTACAATAAAAAAGTTATGCGCTACGGGAGGTGTCTGTGGCTTCAGCAGATAAGGTACAGCAGGATTCATCGGATGTGGAGATGAACCAGTATGTTGCTGACCGCGCAAATGTTAATGAGGATAAGCTCAGGCAGGATGATGAGATCATCGCCCAGTTCGGTGAATATAATTACGGCTGGCATGATTCTGATGCCGCGGGGGAAGCGGCTAAAAAAGGGATCGATGAGCAGGTAGTCCGTGATATCTCTGCCGATAAAGGCGAACCTGGGTGGATGCTCGACTACCGCCTGCGGGGATACCAGGCCTTCATCGATAAACCTATGCCTGAATGGGGCATTGACCTGAGCGGTTTCCGTGCGGAGGATTTCAAATATTACGTTAAGCCAATCGACAAGCCTGTAAGCTCGTGGGATGAGCTGCCCGATGATATCCGTAATACTTATGACCGCCTGGGCATACCCGAGGCTGAGAAAAAGCGCCTGGTCTCCGGTGTGGCAGCGCAGTATGAATCGGAAGTCATTTATAATTCTATTCGCGAAGACCTTAAAAAGCAGGGTGTTATTTTTGTTGATACAGATGCTGCTGTAAGGGATTATCCGCAGCTGGTCAAAAAATATTTTGCCACAGTTATCCCTCCGGATGATAATAAATTTGCTGCGTTGAATACTGCCGCATGGTCCGGCGGCTCTTTTGTCTACGTCCCTAAAGGGGTGCACGTCGATATCCCGCTGCAGGCATACTTCCGTATCAACACACCGGCTATGGGACAGTTTGAACGCACCCTGATCATCGCTGATGAAGGCTCCTATGTCCATTACGTTGAAGGGTGCACTGCCCCTATCTACTCGCAGGATTCCCTGCATGCTGCCAATGTGGAGATCATCGTTGAGAAAAACGCACGTGTGCGGTATACAACAGTGCAGAACTGGTCCAATAACGTGTACAATCTGGTGACCCAGCGGGCATATGTGCGCGAAGGGGGCACTATGGAATGGGTCGATGGCAATATTGGTTCCAAGGCAACGATGAAATACCCTGCATGCATCCTTGCAGAGCCGTATGCCAAGGCTGAGACCCTGTCCCTTGGTTTTGCAGGGCGCGGACAGTACCAGGATACCGGGGCGAAAATGATCCATTGCGCCCCTCATACAAGTTCAACGATCGTTGCGAAATCAATCTCCCGGGGAGGGGGGCGTTCAGCATACCGCGGGCTGGTGAAAATTGCTGACGGGGCATACGGCTCAAGTTCCAACGTTGTGTGCGACGCCCTGCTCGTTGATGATTTCTCGCGTTCTGACACATATCCGCATGTAGATGTGCGTGAAGATGATGTTTCTATGGCACATGAAGCTACGGTTTCCAAGGTTTCCGAAGATCAGCTCTTCTATCTGATGAGCCGGGGGCTTGAGGAGAAAGAGGCGATGGGGATGATCGTGCGGGGTTTTGTGGAACCTATCTCGCGCGAGCTGCCTATGGAATATGCCCTTGAACTGAACCGCCTGGTCGAACTGCAAATGGAAGGATCTGTTGGTTAATATGGCATCGCATGAGCATGATAATAATGAAATAAAGGTCCCTGTGGCAGACCCCCACGATCCGTATGCCGTTCCGGCTGCTATGCCGTCCAGCGCGGATAAGGCCGTGCGGTCGTTTGACCCGGATGCTTTTGCCATGCCTTCACGCCGCCAGGACGACTGGCGTTTCACGCCTGTGGAACGGATAAAAGAGTTTTTCACAGCCTTTGAGCCGTCCTGTGCAACGGAAGTTTCCCTAGGTGCTGCCGGCGGCGGTTCGGCTCCTGCGCAGAATGCCGTACTGCGTAAAACTACCACGGAGGATGAGGATGCCGGTATCGTTTCACAGCCGAGCGATAGGGCTTCTGCGGTCCAGTGGGTGAGCGCGCATAATAATACGTATGTGCTTGAGCTTTCAGGTCAGTGGGATATTCCGGCCGTTCTGCGGATCACAGGGAAATCCCTGGCTCCTGATGCGCTTCATATCGTTATCAAAACCGCTGACTATTCACATGGCGATATAATCATTGAGCATCAGGGGGATGCAAAACTGGCTGAGGGGCTTGAGATCATAACAGGGAAGGGGTCCCATATCTGTGTGGTGTCTGTCCAGGAATGGTCTGACGCAAGCAAGCACGTTGGCAGCCACCGCATCAGGGTAGGCGAAGGTGCTGTGCTGAGGCATTGCGTTGTTACCCTTGGCGGGGAGGTTGTGCGGCTGCGCATGGATCAGGATTTTGCCGGGCCCGGCAGTGAACTTAATATGCTGGGGATCTATTTCGTCGATCCGGGCCAGCATATTGAACACCGTACTATGGTGGTGCATAATGAACCGGAATGCAAATCACGGGTCATCTATAAAGGGGCCCTGGAAGGAAAAGATGCGCATTCCACATGGGTAGGCAACGCCCTGATACAGCCGTCTGCCCCGGGTACAGACTCATATGAGCTGAACCGCAATCTCGTCCTTGTCCCCGGTGCCGTTGCAGATTCTGAACCGAACCTGGAGATTGAAAACGGCAATATCATAGGGGCAGGCCATGCCAGCTCTGTCGGCCGGTTTGATGATGAAGAGCTGTTCTATCTGCAGTCCCGGGGAGTCCCTGAAACCGAAGCCCGTAAGCTTGTGGTACGGGGGTTTTTCGGTGAGCTGATCGATGAGATCGGTATCCCGGCTATTTCCAGCCATCTTATGGACGCTGTCAACAGGCGTCTGGAAAACACTGAAAATAATCCATATCCACAGGACACCAGCCAAGACCTCAATAAGGAGTAAATATGCCGGTACTTGATATCAAAGATCTTTATGCTTCGGTAGAGACGAAGGAAGGGCGCAAACAGATCCTTAAAGGGGTCAGCCTTACCCTTAATTCTGATGAGACGCATGCGATCATGGGACCTAACGGTTCCGGGAAATCAACTTTGGCCTATACCCTCGCCGGGCATCCAAAATATATCGTGGATAGCGGGCAGGCGTTGCTTGACGGCAGGGACCTGCTGAAAATGACGCCGGATGAGCGGGCAGTGGCCGGGCTGTTCCTGGCCATGCAGTATCCGGTGGAGGTACCGGGGGTCTCTATGACCAATTTCCTGAGGACTGCCAAAACCGCTGTTGACGGCAAGGCACCGGCTATCAGGCAGTGGACAAAGGATCTGGCTGCTTCCATGAAAAACCTGAGGATGGATCCTAAATTCGCTCAGCGTTCTGTCAATGAAGGTTTTTCCGGCGGCGAAA
>ERZ773070.1852-NODE-1852-length-12482-cov-4.345538_pt1 | contig 12482 bp, 10 predicted proteins | sample MGYA00580618_ERZ773070 | MGnify/ENA primary metagenome ERZ773070 (study PRJEB29015, sample SAMEA2738023) | human oral metagenome | biome: human oral; feature: human-associated habitat; material: dental | place: China | collected 2019 ...
AATGACATTATTTTTTATGATAAGCTGTTCCAAAAAGAATGACACGATAAAAATTGTCTTTTTACCAAACGAAGCAAATGAATCATTAAAAAAATCACGAGATGAATTTGCCAACATAATCCAAAAAGCTACAGGAAAAAAAGTAGAAATTATAACAACTACTGACTACAATATCACAGTCGAGAATATTGTATCTGGGCAAGCACAAATTACTTATATCGGTGCCGAAGCCTATTTAAAAGCAAGAGAACGTTCAAAAGATATTGAAGCTGTGCTTACAAATGCTGGAGAAAGCGGAACTTTAAAAGATTCACTATATTACAGCTTTATCGCTGTTCGTAGTGAAGATGCCGCTAAATATAAAACTGGAAATAACTTTGACTTAAAAAAGCTTAAAGGAAAAACAATCGGATTTGTTACAAACAGCTCAACTTCAGGATTTAAAATTCCTGGAAAGATTATAGCTGATGAATTTGGAATAAAAAATACAGATGAATTGATTGAGCCAAATAAAGTGTTTTCAAAAGTTGTTTTTGGCGCTTCTCACCCTGGAACACAAGCGTTATTATTTAAAGGAGATGTTGATGTGGCGACATTTGCCATTCCAAAATCATTTACAACTTATGAACTAACTTCTGGAACTGACTTTAGATCTGGTGCTACTTACACAGTTAAGAAAGGAGCTGTCGCACCATTCGGACAATATGCCGGAAAAAGTTTCACTGTAATCCGTTCAATTCCTGTCTACAACGGACCTATTGTGTTTAACACAAAAACTTTGTCAAAGGAAGATCAGGAAAAAATCAAAAAGGCTTTGATGTCTAAAGAAGTTACAGACAATCCATATATTTTCAGTCCAAAAGAAACAACAAAAAATTCAAAAATTAGAGGATTATTTTTAAGAGAAAATCCAAATGTTGGATTTATCGAAACAAATACCGCATGGTATGAAAGTATGAAAGGTATCAAATAAAATGAGATTAGACAAATTTTTAAAAGTTACAAGAATTATAAAAAGAAGAACCGTTGCAAAAGAATTGGCCGACAACGGCAATATCACTGTAAATGGAGAACAAAAAAAATCTTCTTATGAAGTGAAAAAAAATGATATTTTTGAAATAAAATATTTTAGCAAAAATATAAAAGTAAAAGTTTTAGATTTACCACCAGAAAGCTTAAAAAAAGAACTTATAGACAATTATATACAAATTATTTAATAATCACAAATAGCCGAAATAAAATCGGCTATTTTTTATAAAATGTTTTTTTCCCTTCGGAAAATATTAAAAATCCACCTATCAAACCTAATATACTTCCAATTATGGTATTTTCAAAACGACTGAAAATAAATAAAAAATGATTATTTAATGTAAGGCTTCCAGCTTCTGACAGTAAAATTGTAAGTGGTGTTCTGAACCTCTCACGACTGAAGTCGCGAGGTTCTTAAGTACTATTTAGTTTCTTTTGAATATCTAGTATTCAAATACTAGCTAATTTCCTTAAGACTTTAATGGACAAGCTCTCCGTTGAGAACATTTACATCCTGTTGGCTCGATTCAAAACCAGTTTTTCCGTTTCTATTATACCATATATATTTAACTGTTTCAAATTTTTTCGTTGCCAAAAAAATATGCCATTCATCTCACGGCTAAAGTCGCGAGTGTTCTGGCATAATTCATAAAAATTCCAACTATAAGACTTTCAATTTTTTTATTTTTTTCATCTCCCAAATTAATTTTCTTTTCAAGTTTTACTAAATTTAATTTTTTATTTTTTATTTTGTTTTGAAAAAACAAGCTATAAACAAAAGCTATGACACAAGTAGAAAGTGTTCCAAATGTTAAATAACCGACATTTTCCGCTATTTTTGAAATTGGTAAGTGTGGAAGGGAACTTGCAGTTGCACAAACCATAATAAAGAAAAAACTTCTAGGTGGCTTTAACTCAAAATGTAAAACTACATAATGTATGATAAAAGAAACAAATCCCAAAATAAAAACGATTATAATTTTATTAAAACTAAAGATAAGTCCTGCCGAATATGAAAATATAAATCCAAATGAACACCCCAAAAGAGCAGACATTTTTTCTTTTAAGCTCCCAAAAAGTGGAAAATAAACAACTATAATTCCCGCTAACGCTGAAATCATCGCATTTCTAAAATTATTTGTAAAATATCCGGTAAATATCGGAATTGCCATACATAAGCTACAAAGTATTGGTAAATCCATTGTTGCATCGATTCTTCTTATTTTAAAAAAATCTTTAATGTACTTTTTCATAATACCTCCTTTATTTTAAAATTTTTATCAAAAAATGAATTTAACAAAGAAAAAAAGAAAAATCGACTAAAATTAGCCGATTTAACTTTTTAACTTTTGTTTCAACTTGACCTTTAAAAAATTTTAAAAGCAATTAATTATTTAGAAATTTTACTTGCAAAATATCCTAATGTTCTGATTAATTGAGAAGTGTAAGACATTTCATTGTCATACCAAGATACTGTTTTAACTAATTGAGCATCTCCATTTTGAACAATTTTAGTTTGAGTTGCATCAAATAATGATCCAAAGTGGATTCCAACAATGTCAGAAGATACTAATGGTTCTTCAGTGTATCCGAATGATTCAGTAGATGCTTCTTTCATAGCTGCATTTACTTCGTCGACAGTTACTTTTTTGTTTAAGATAGATACTAATTCAGTTAATGAACCAGTTGGAACAGGTACTCTTTGAGCAGCTCCATCTAATTTTCCGTTTAATTCAGGTACTACTAATCCAATTGCTTTTGCAGCTCCTGTTGAGTTAGGTACGATATTTACCGCAGCAGCTCTTGCTCTTCTTAAATCACCTTTTCTATGTGGTGCATCTAATGTATTTTGGTCTCCTGTGTAAGCGTGGATAGTTGTCATTGTTCCAGTTACGATTCCAAATTTATCATTTAATGCTTTAGCCATTGGTGCTAAACAGTTAGTTGTACAAGAAGCTCCTGAAATAACTGTTTCTGAACCATCCAAGATTTCATGGTTTACGTTGTAAACTACAGTTTTAACATCGTTTCCACCAGGTGCAGTAATAACTACTTTTTTAGCTCCTGCTTTTACGTGTTTTTCAGCTTTTTCTTTAGTTGCAAAGAAACCTGTTGCTTCTAATACTACGTCTACTCCTAATTTACCCCAAGGTAATTTTTCAGGATCAGCTTCTGCGAAAACTTTAATTTCATTTCCATTTACTACGAAAGCTCCTTCTTTAACTTCGATAGTTCCGTTGAATCTTCCTTGAGATGAATCGTATTTGAATAAGTGAGCTAACATTTTAGAATCTGTTAAGTCATTAATTGCTACAACTTCAAATTTATCTGTTTGTTCAGACATTAATCTCAATGCTAATCTCCCGATTCTTCCAAATCCATTAATTGCTACTTTAACTGCCATTTTAATAATACCTCCTAAAAATTTTATATATTAAAAGTTTAATATATTTATTACACTTTGAGTATAACACATTTTTAATAAATTTTCAATATCAAAAGTTATTTTTTATTCTTGAAAAAATGGTGGTAAGACAAAATCAGACATACTGTCGTCATCGTCTTCATCTTCATCGTCAAAATCTTTTTTTTGATTCTCATCCTTTTCTGAAAAAATATCTGATTTTTGCTGTTTTTCTTCCTCTGATGATAATGGTTTAATTTCTTCTTTCTTTATTTCTGGAGCAAATCTCACAGTTTTTGAATTATTATTTTCTTGTATATTTGAATGAAGATTATCTTGAAAATCTGTTGCTACAATTGACACACTGATTGTTCCTTCTAATTCTTCATCCAAAATATATCCCCAAATTAAGTTAGGTTCACTTCCAGCTTTTGCTGTTACTGTATTTGCAACTTCATTTACTTCATTTAGTGAAACATCTGGTCCACCTGTAATGTTTATCAATATTTTTCTTGCCCCTTCTATTGATTTTTCCAATAATGGACTATTCAATGCTTGAGCTGTAGCACTTTTTGCTTTTTCATCTCCATTTGCTTCCCCAAAACCAAGCATAGCAATACCTGAATTTTGCATAATAGATCTAATATCTGCAAAGTCAAGATTTATAGTTCCTTGCTTCATAATTAAGTCAGAAATTCCTTTTATACCTATTTTTAATATCCCATTTGCTTCCTTAAAAGCATTTAACAAAGTGATATTCATTCCTGGAATTTCAAATAATTTATCATTTGGTATAGCAATTAACGTGTCGACATTTTCTTTTAAATTTTTAATCCCGGCCAACGCGTTATTTTTTTTGATAGGTCCTTCAAAACTAAAAGGTTTTGTTACAACTGCGACTGTTAAAATTCCCATTGACTTTGCCACTTCAGCTATAATTGGAGAAGCTCCTGTTCCTGTTCCTCCGCCCATTCCTGCTGTAATGAATAACATGTCTGTACCTTCCAGCACTTCTTTTATCTTATCTTCAGAATCTCTTGCTGCACTTCTACCTTTTTCAGGATCCGCTCCTGCTCCTGTTCCTCTTCCTAAAAGAACTTTTGATGTTGCCTTTGATCTATCTAAATCTTGCTGGTCCGTATTTATAGCTATAAATTCTACAGTTGTTATGTTACTTTCAATCATATCGTTTATTGCGTTACCACCAGCACCACCTACTCCTACTACTTTTAATTTTACAGTACTATTTAAATTTTCCATTATTTACTTGCTACTTAAAAATCTTATTTTAATTTTAAAAATAGCATCTCCTTTCTTTAAATTCTTTTAAGATTATTTTTTATAAATAATTTTATATCTTAATTCTATATAAGTCAACGGTCCTTCTTTTCTTATTATTTGGTCATACGCTTTATATGCGTCATTGTATTTCTCTTCAGTTACATCAGTATCTGTTTTAAATACCACACCATTCACAAGTAATATTTCATAACATTTGGGTGTTTTCCTTATTTCTGAAATCATAGAATAAAGATCTTTGTTTTTTATTCTGGAAACTATAGTTTTAATTCCTTCAAAACTCGCTTCATCTGTATAATCTATAATTGGCATGCTCTTTGGCAAATCTTCTATTTTATCTCCATAAATATTTAATTCATTATCCGCTAAAAATAAATTTTCCCCTTTTCTTACATATGCATAAGGCTGTCTCTCTTCAATGTTAAATAATATTTTGCTCGGAAACTGTTTTGTAATTGAAACTTTTTTTACTCTTACATCATTTCTTAAAAAATCTTCAATTTCTTTAGTATTCAAATAAACAATATTTTTCCCTTTCATTTTTTCAACTTGTTCCGTTACATCTCTCTTCAAAAGTTTTGTATTTCCAGTTACAACAACTTCTTGAACTTTGAAATAGTCAGAATCAATAAATCTTTTGCAAAAAAATATAATTCCTAACAGTAAAAATAATATAACCAATATTTTAATTATGTTTTTCATTCTTAACTTTAACTCCACTTTTTTAATATTATTATACACTATTTTTCAATTTTATTCAATTTTTTTGCCAAAAAAATTAAATTGTTTAATTTTATTTTAGGATAATAATTTCTGTATTTAATTCTATATTAAATTTTTCAAAAACTACTTCTTTTACATGCTCAATTACGGAAATTACATCGTTAAAAGTGGCATTTCCAACATTTGTGACAAAGTTCGGATGTTTCTCAGAGATTCTTGCGCCTCCCACTTGATAACCCTTTAACCCAGCATCTGAAATTAATCTTGCAGCAAATTTTCCTTTAGGATTTTTAAATGTACTTCCCAAGTTTGGCAAGTCCAGCGGATGTTTTACTTTTCTTTGCTCTCTTTTGTCTTCTGAAGCAGCATGATCAAAACCAAATTTGAATTTAAATAGTGCTGATATAACAATCCATCTATTTTCTTTTATTTCAGTAGTTCTGTATTTAAAATGCAAGTCTTTTGTTTTTATTTTTTCTATTTTACCATCATTTTTACAAACTTCCACTTCCTCAATGCAGTCAAAAATCTCAGTTCCGTAAGCTCCACCGTTCATATTGACAAGACCTCCGACAGATCCAGGAATTCCTGTAATATTTTCAAGTCCAGTATAGTTATTTTCTTCCATAAATTTAATTAAATCATCCAAATCCAATCCAGACTCCACTCTAACCAAATCAAAATTTTTATTTTTCTCTTCAACAGAAATTTTTTGCAATTTTTTTAGTGAAACAAAACTTATATCCAGATTTCCGTCGTATATTAAAGTATTTGTTCCATTTCCTAGAATAAAAATGTTTTTTCTTGTATCTATTATTTCTTTTAATTCATTTTTTTCTTCCACAAAAATTAATTCTTTGGCTATTCCACCAACTTTCATATTGGAATATTCTTTCATTTGTGCATTTTTTATAACTTCCATAAAACTTCCTTTCGCTTTTTCTCAAAAGTATTTTATAATTTTTCTAAATCTTGCGCTATTTCATGAGCTAGCTTTGAAACGCTTCCCGCACCCATAAATACATAAGTGTTTCCGCTGTCTTTTCCGCTTTTCAAAAGATTTTCAATCTCTTCTTTTGTCTGAACTCTCACATTTCCACCAATTTTTTCGGCCAGCATTTCTGAACTTACGCCGTAAACATTGTCTTCACTTGCCGCATAAATTGGAAGCAGTATCAAGTCGTCAGCGTGTTTTAGAGCTTCCACAAAATCATCAAAGAAAAATTTTGTCCGGCTGTATCTGTGTGGTTCAAAGATTACTATAACTTTTCCTTTTTCTGTCTTATGTGCCGCTTTTATTGTAACTCTCACTTCTGTTGGATGATGCGCATAGTCGTCTATTATTCTTATACCATTATCATAAATCACTTGGTATCTTCTGTTTGCCCCTTTAAATTTTAAAATTCTTTCTTTTACTTTTTTCATATTACACCCAAATTCATGTGCAAAATAAATTACAGGAAGTGAATTTGAAACATTATGTTCTCCTGGAATACTCAAATTAAATGTTCCAAGATTCTCTCCTTTTTTCACAACTTCAAAACTTGTAATTCCATCTTCTACTCTTATATTTTTAGCGTAAATATCGGCTGTTTCATCTTTTATGCTGTACCAGACGATATTTTTATTTGTAAGTTTCAAATTTACTTTCTCAACTGTATCTTTACATAAAATTGCAATTCTCTCAGTGCTGTCAATAAATTTTTCAAACGATTTTTTTATATTTTCAAATGTTCCGTGATGGTCAAGATGGTCTGGTTCTACATTTGTAACAACCGAATATTTTGGTTTTATGTATAAAAATGAGTTATCGCTCTCATCGGCTTCCGCTATAAAATATTCCGAATTTCCAATTTTACTGTTACTTTGAATTTCTGGTATAAATCCACCAACTACAATAAATGGTTCTTTTTCTAAAAGCGCCACGCTTAACATTGAGCTTGTAGTTGTCTTTCCATGAGTTCCAGCAACTGCAATTCCATCAAAACGGTTCATTATTTCAGCCAGCAATTCCCCTCTTTTTATTTTTTTTATGTTGTTTTCAACGATATATTTATATTCGGGATTGGTTTCTCTTATTGCTGTCGAATAGACAAATAAGTCAATCCCCTTGTCTTTTACATTTTCTTCAACTTGTCCAATGTAAACTTTTATTCCCAAATCTTCCATATCTTTAGTTACAGGTTTTCTCACTAAATCTGAACCTGCCACATTGAATCCGTCGGCTGCAAGTATTCTTGCAAGTCCGCTCATTCCAACTCCATTTATTCCACTAAAATATATATTATTTACTTTTGTCAACATTTTATTTCCTCCATTTTTTATAGTCCCATTTCTTTTATTATTAATTCTGACGCATTTCCTTTTTTCAAATTTTTTATATTTCCACTCATAAATTCCAAAGTTGTCTTTTGTTTTACAAGTGACAACGCTTCGTCAATAGCTTCTTCCACAGTTTCATTCGTAAAAATTTTAGCTGCGTTTTCAAATTCCAAGACATCTGCATTTTCTTTTTGCCCAACAAAATCATAGGGTATCAGAATTGACGGTTTTTCCAACTCAATCAATTCTGAAATTGTCGAAGCACCAGCCCGGCAAATGACTAAATCACACGCTGCCATTAACTGCGGTACATTTTCAAAATAAGGTTTTACGACAGCTTTTCCAAAATCTCTCATTCTGTAAGTTGCTTCCTCAAAATTATCTTTTCCAGTTGCCCAAAATAATTTTAACTTTGTGTCAGCCATTATCTTTTTCCATTTTTTGGAAACCGCTTCATTTATATTTTTTGCTCCAAGACTCCCACCGATGATAAGTATTCCATGCTCATCATCCTCTATTCCCAGTTTTTTTCTCTCTTCTTTTTTATTTTTTGTATAAAACTCTTCTCTAAGTGGATTTCCAGTTACAACAAATTTAGACTTTTGATTTTCTTTTACACTGTCTATCGTATTTTTAAATGCGACAAATACTTTTTTGGCACCTTTGTAAAACCATCTGTTAGCTTGTCCCATCGTGTGATTTTGCTCCTGCAAGTAATATGGAATCTTTAAAACATTTGCAGCTACTAAAACTGGAATTGTAATATAATTTCCAAATCCAATTATCTTTTGCGGCTTTTCTTTTTTTAATAACTTTATTGTGCTAAAAATCGCTTTTAACATCTTAATTCCAGATTTCACTGAATTTAACGGCAACACATCAAGTCCAATAAATCTAAAATTTTCACGAGGGACTATTTCTTTTTCCATTCTATGCTTTGTCCCTATGAATAAAATATCTATATTTTTTTTTCTCATTTCTTTTGCTATAGCGAGAGCTGGATAAATATGCCCACCTGTACCACCGGTGGTAAATACTACTTTTTCCATTTTCTTTCCTTTCATTTTCAAAAATTTTTTTACATCATATATTCCACTTCATTAATTTCGTCCAATTCATCGCCCATCTCCTGCTTATAGAGCGCCCTTATGACATTGTAAACTATTCCTAATGCAAACATGCTGACAAATATGGAACTTCCGCCATAACTCATAAGTGGCAACGAGATTCCAGTTGAAGGAAGCATATTAGTTGCAACAGTAATATTCCCCAATATCTGTGTTGCAAACATCACAAAAATTCCGATAAGCAAATATTTTGCAAACATATCTTTAATTTTAAAGGCGACCATCAAAATTATAGCAAGTAAAAATACATAGACTAAAATTAAAAACAAAACCCCTATAAATCCATTTTCTTCAGCAAATCCAGAAAGTATGTAGTCCGTGTGAATCTCAGGAAGAAATTTATATTTTTGAAATCCATTTCCATAACCTCTTCCTGTTAATTTCCCACTTCCTATCGCTATTAATGACTGCTGTACCTGAAAAGGAATTACTTGAGTATTTTTGTGACCTTCTATTCTATCAACTCTATATTTATCTCTCATTAATAAAATATTTCCGAGAATCACTAAAAATAAGGATATTATCGAAAAAATTGGTAAATTAATGCCCGAAATAAATAACATTAAAATTCCAATAGCTGCAACTTGAATCATACTCGTATATGATTTTTCTGCAAAAATAAGAAACGAATAAACCCCTGTTACTCCTAAAATTATAAGTGCCGAAATCCAAGGTTTTGTAGCTATCATATTTTTCTTTTTTAACCGCTCAACTAACACAGAAACAACTATAATTATTATTAACTTGGAAAATTCTGACGGCTGTATTCTAAATCCCAACAAATCAATCCAACGAACCGCTCCCTTTGACTTGCTTCCAAAAAGCAATACCGCTATAAGCCCTATTATTCCTATTATATAAAGAGCTGAAAAAATCTTAATTTCCTTATATCTCTTGTAGTTCATCATAGCCGCAAAAGAAAAGCAAGCCAAACCGCCGATCATCCAAAGCATCTGTTTATATAAATAATAAAAATCTGACTGACCTTTTGGTACAATTGGATAACTGACACTCGCCATCGTCAAAAGGCTCACCGCCAAAAGAAATAAAATAACTATTATAAATGCTGTCCCTAAAAATTTTTTATTTTTAAACAATTTATTTTCTCCTATTTTTTATTTTCCTAAAATTTTTACAGTCAATTCTTTAAAAACTTTTCCCCTGTGCTCAAAACTTTTGAATTGGCAAAAACTTGAAGTTGCTGGAGAAAAAAGTACAGTCTGATTTTTTTCAAAATCTAAATTTTCTTTTAAATCCAAAAGTACATTTTCAACAGTTTTCAAATTTTTGTAGTTTTTGTAATTGACTTTTTCCATATCATCTATCAAAATTTGTGCATTATCCCCAATTAAATAAACAAAGTCCACCTTTTTACTAACTTCTTTTATAAGTGGCATATTATCAATTTTTTTATCATCTCCACCTAAAATCATCACAATTTTGTTATCAAAAGAATCTATCGCTTTTAAAGTAGATTCCACATTTGTCCCTTTTGAATCGTTGATAAAAGCTGTATTCCCTTTTGTAAAAAAATTCTCAAGTCTGTGTTCAAGCGGTGCTGTAGATTTCAAAAACTCAGAGATTTTTTCATTTGAAACATTCAAGATTTTTGCAGCCAAAATTAGAAACAGCATATTTTCCAAATTATGTTTTCCTTTTAGCGACATTTCACCAACATTCATCAAAAGTTCAGAATTTTTTTCGACATATTCATCGGAAATATTATTTTCATCAACTTTTTTAGTCAAATCCCTCATAATGCGAATATTATTTTTATATATAAACGCTGTCCCCTTTGTCTCTTTGCTTAAATAAACTTTTTCTGCTCTTATTTTATCTTTTAAATTTTCTCTTTTTTCACAAAGTTCAAAAAATTCTGCATCGTCCAAATTTATAATTGCGAAATCATCAGCTGTCTGTTTCGTAAAAATATCAAATTTTGTCGAATAATAATCTTCCAATGTGGCATATCTTGTCAAATGATCTGGCGTTAAATTTATAATTCCAGCAATATGTGAGTGAATTTGTGGATTATTTTCCAGCTGATAGCTGCTTAACTCCAAAACTACATAATCTAGCGGTGTTTCATCCGCCACAAGCTTTGCAAATGAAAAGCCGGCGTTTCCAGCAAGTTTTGCTCTAAATCCTGCAAAATTCAAAAGCTCTGCCATTTTTGTACAAGTTGTTGTCTTTCCATTTGTCCCCGTAAATGAAATTATTTTTATATTTTTGTTAACATATTTATACGCCAAATCAATTTCTGAAATTATTTTTATATCTTTTTCTTTTGCAACCTTTAAAAGTTGTGCTTTCCAAGGTATTCCTGGACTTTTTACAACAAACTCTATATCTTCTTCATTTAAAATTTTTATTCCTTCTTCTGAGCTCAAAGCCACTTTATCATCCACTAAATACACTTTGTAACCTTTTTTCTCAAGTAATTCTTTCGCTCCGTGACCACTTAGTCCCGCTCCAAAAACTATCGCTTTATCCATATGATTATTCCTCTCTTTTTCATATATACTTATTTTATTTTTATAACAAAATTTTATTAAAAAAATTAAATAAAAATACAATTTTTTTATTTTTTTGCAAAGGATGAAAAATCATCCTTCGCTTTTTTATTTTAAATTATTTTTATCTCATTTTCAAAATTAAAAATGTAATTAGACAAGTCATAATTGAAACTATCCAAAATCTTATCGTAACTTTCGTTTCAGGAAGTCCCAATAATTCAAAGTGATGATGAATTGGCGCCATTTTAAACACTCTTTTTCCAAAAGTTTTGTAGTGCCAAACTTGAATCATAACGGACAACGCTTCCACAATAAATATAAATCCTGCAATTGGAAGCAGCAATTCCTGCTTTAAGAAAATAACTACTATTCCTAATATCCCTCCAAGAGTAAGTGAACCAGTATCTCCCATAAACACTTGCGCTGGATAAAAATTAAACCACAAAAATCCAGTTAGAGCTCCGACAATCGAAGCGAGATACACACAAATCTCTGCAGACTCTCTGACATAATTCAAATTTAAATATTTTGCATATTCATAATGCCCTGTTAAATATGTAATTATAAATAATGTTATACTTACAACAATTATAGGTCCACTCACTAATCCATCAAGTCCATCTGTCAAATTTACCGCATTTGATGAACCTATTATGACAAAACCCATAAATACGAAAAATAAAATCGGCGTTATGTACAAATATGAATTTTTAATTATTGGATTTACTATTGAAAAATCAATTGTTTTATTAATCATTCCAAACTTATAAATAAACCAAAAAGTTATTGCAGTTATAATAAGTTGTCCCACAATTTTCTTTTTTCCTGAAAGTCCATTTTTATGTCGTGTCAATTTCAAGTAATCATCATAAAACCCAATTGTTGTAAATAGTATTGTTATAAAAAACAAAAATACTATAAATTTATTTTCATAATTTCCAGCAATTAATGTCGCAAAAAGTATAGCTCCTATTATTAAAATTCCACCCATCGTAGGTGTCCCAGATTTATCAAAATGAGATTTTGGTCCTTCCTCTCTCGCTGTATCCCCATACTTTTTCT
>ERZ773070.1855-NODE-1855-length-12463-cov-7.108317_pt1 | contig 12463 bp, 8 predicted proteins | sample MGYA00580618_ERZ773070 | MGnify/ENA primary metagenome ERZ773070 (study PRJEB29015, sample SAMEA2738023) | human oral metagenome | biome: human oral; feature: human-associated habitat; material: dental | place: China | collected 2019 ...
CGGGCGGGAGGGAACGCGGGAAGGGGCTCAGAGGTCCCCGGCGCCGTCGTCGACGACCTCGTCGAGGATCGGCATGAACTCGCCGGTGCGGGCCTCGCGGGCGATCTTGGCCTCCTCGGTCTTGAGGCGCAGGCGCTCGGCCATGCGCTCGCGCTCCGCCTGCGCCATCGCCTGGCGGTCTCGCGGCGCGGCCTCCTCCCCGGCGCGGCGAGAGGACAGGAGGCGGTCGATGTCCTCCGCGCAGGTCTCCATCGAGGTGGCGTGCTCGTCGTGCTCGCGCTTCGGCTCAGCGGCGCGGGGGAATCCCCGCGAGGGCGTGTGCGGCGACGGCGAGGACGGCGCCGATGACGCGGAGTGCGACGATGCCGGGCCCACTGGCGGGATCGACGGGGGCAGGGCGGCGGGACGCGTCTGCGCGGCGGGCTGCGTGGAGACGGCAGCGGGCGCCCCCGCGGGCTCAGCGGGCCGGAGGGGCTCAGGGCCCGCCGTCGAGGACGCCGGAGCGCTCGACGGTTCGACGGGCACCTCAGCGGGTGGCGCGACGGCCCTTACCCCGCGTGAGGGACTGACGGGCGCAGCCGGGGCGGCGGACGGGACGGCGCCACCGGCGTCGGCGGCCTCGAGGCAGGCGAGATCCGCGCTCGGCAGGGAGTCGCCCGCGGCGATCTTCGCCAGTGCGCACTCGATCCGATTCTTCTCGGCCTCCAGGTTCTGCCTCGCGGGCAGTTCCCAGCGCTCCCCGAGCGGCGAGGAGAAGAGCCTGTCACGCCCCAGGAGGCGGGTGATGATCGCCAGGCGCGCCTCGTAGTAGCGCTCATCCGGGATATGGGCGTACTCCTCGCGGACGGCCATCCGGTACTTCTTGTACAACTGCGGCTCGACGGCGAGGGTCCCCAGGTCCGCGTCATTGAGGGCGCTGGCGTCCATGTCATTGGCGGGCAGCGTGTGGCTCTTGAGATTGAGGATGAGGGCGCAGACGCGGTCGACCGTGGCGTCGGGAACGCCCAGGGCGGACAGCTCCTTGGCGGCCTCGGCGGCGGAGGCGACCTCGTCCTCGCCGCCGTTGCGCTGGTAGGTCTCCTTGGTCTCGGCGGAGAACACGCAGCCGTGGTACCAGGCGGCGATGCGCATGACATCGGGGTAATGGGACTCGTCCGCGAGCTCGTCAACGCGGGCGAGCATGTCGATGACGTGCTTGAGGTTGTGGAAGCGGCGGTCCGGGGTGGACCAGCGCTCGATGAGCGCCTGGCCGGTCGCGCGGATCTGCTCCAGTTCGGCCGTCGTGCCCAGGGCCTTGAGGCTGCGCACGAAGGCGGGGAGCAGCCACTGCGGCGCGTCGTTGACGGCCATGCCATGCCTCCGATGCCTCAGGAGATAACAGAACAGTTTCCATCGTAGGGCTGCGGGGCGGGAAAGTCGAAGCGCGATCGTGTTCTACCGGCCACCTTGGGCAGTGCTCCCCATCGGGGTGGTTCCGAGGGCGACCCGGCGCCGGTCCCGGGGCCAGTCCGGGGCGCCTCACCTGCGACGACGGGCTGTGCTCATGCGCTCACGTGCTCACACGCTCACGCCTGTCCCTGGGCCGGTCCCGGGGCCTGCGCCCGCGTGGCCCTGGGCCCACCGCTGGCCGTGGGCGCCTGGCCGGGGTGGGCCAGGGGGAGCTCGATGCGCACCGTGGCGCCGCCTCCCGGGGTGGGGGTGATGCCGATCGTCCCGTGATGGCGCTGGATGATCGCCGCGACGATCGACAGGCCCAGTCCCGAGCCGCCGGTCTCCCGGTTCCGGGAGGTGTCCGCCCGGTAGAAGCGCTGGAACACCTTGCTCGCGTCCTTGGGGGCGATGCCCGGCCCGTGGTCGCGCACCTCGATGATCACCGAGCGCTGGCCGATCGGGCCGAGCGCGATCTCCACCGGGGTCCCCGCGGGCGTATGGCGCACCACGTTGCCCAGGAGGTTCGTGATCACCTGGGCGAGCCGGTCCCGGTCCCCCATGACGATGAGCGGCTGGGGGTCCGCGGGGGCGCCGTCGAGCCGCAGCAGCGAGCAATCGCGCTCTGGGGCCAGGACCACCATGTCCGTGAGGGCGCCCGCGCACACGGCGGTGAGGTCCACCGGGGCAATGTCCATCTTGCGGCCCTCGTCCATGCGGGCCAGCTGGAGGAGGTCCTCCACGAGGCGGCCCATCCGGGTGGCCTCTGACTCGATGCGCCCCATGACCTCGCTCGTGCGGCCCGCGGGCACGCCGCCCATGCGGTAGAGCTCGCCGTAGCCCTGGATCGCCGACAGCGGCGTGCGAAGCTCATGGGAGGCGTCGGAGACGAACCGGGTCATGCGCTCCTGCGCTGTGACCTGCACCGAGAAGGCGTGCTCGTTCTGCTGGAGCATCGTGTTGAGCGCCTGCTGGAGCGAGCCCACCTCCGTCATCGGCGGCTCGGTCACCGGCACGCGGGCGGACAGGTCCCCCCTCGAGATACGGCCGGCCACGCCCTCGATCTGGCGCAGGGGGCCGAAGGAGCGATGGACGAGGTAGGTGGCCAGGCCCGCCCCGATGAGGACGACGACGACGTCCGCCACGGCGACGACGAGCCTGGTCTGCTCCACGGTCTCCTGCACATTGCGCAGTGGCAGCGCGATGGCGACGACGCCGGCGTAGTTGCCGTCCTGGTCCTTGATCTCCAGGGGCAGGACCCGCCAGTAGTGGCCCGCCAGCGAGGAGGCGACGGTGAAGGGGTTGCCGTCCCCCAACGACAGGTCCCCCAGTGACGGGATCCCGTACTCCGCCGTCGTCTTCTCGTTGACCATGCGGCCGATCTTGCCGCTGGAGTACTGGGCCTCCATGTAGTAGGTGGTGGGGGCCTGCGAGCTCTTGTCGTCCTGCTGGAGGTACTCCAGGCCCCGGTCGCCGATCGTCCGGGAGGTCACCTTGAGCTGGTCATCGACCTGTCCCATGAGATGGGTCTGCAGCAGCTGGGTGGTCACCAGGGAGGTGGCCAGGAGGCCGACGGTCAGCAGGCCCGTGGTGATGAGCGCCAGGCGCGTGCGCAGCGGCTGGGAGTGCCAGTAGCGCTTGGACTCGATGATGGGGTGGAATCGGCCCCGTCTCCGGGATGGGGGCATCACTCACCCTTGGGCTCGCGCAGCATGTAGCCCACGCCGCGCCGGGTCTGGATGAGCGGCACCACCGTGGTGCCGTCGAGGGCCTCGATCTGGTCCACCTTGCGGCGCAGGTAGGAGATGTAGGACTCCACGATCGCGGCGTCGCCACTCCAGTCGTACTCCCAGACGTGATCGAGGATCTGCGTCTTGGAGACCACGCGCCCCGCGTTGATCATGAGGTAGCGCAGCAGTTTGAACTCGGTGGGGGACAGCTCGACCTCGACGCCGGCGCGATGCACCTCGTGGGCGTCCTCGTCGAGGATGAGGTCGGCCACGCGCAGCGTTCCGTCATCGGCCTCGTCGACGGCGTGCGTGCGGCGCAGGATGGCGCGGATGCGGGCGACGACCTCCTCCAGGCCGAAGGGCTTGGTGACGTAGTCGTCCCCTCCCACCGTCAGGCCCTGGATCTTGTCATCCATGTCGTCGCGGGCGGTGAGGAAGAGGATCGGCGTGGCGATGTCCCGCTCCCGCACGCGCCTGGCCACCGTGAAGCCGTCCATGTCCGGGAGCATGACGTCCAGGACGATGAGGTCGGGATCATCGGATTCGATGGTGCGCAGTGCCTGGTTCCCGTCGGTGGCGGTGACGACGTCGAATCCCGCGAAGCGCAGGGAGGAGGCGAGCAGGTCGCGGATGTTCGGCTCGTCGTCGACAACGAGGAGCTTGGCCTCGGTGGATGCCTGAGGCGTGCCGGTGCGTGCGTCGAGATCCATGCGCCCATTGTCGCAGGGTTCCTGGGAGGTTCCTGAATGGGTGCTGGGGGGCGCTCGCGCGGCGGCGGGCCCGCCCGGCTCAGATGAACTGCAGCGGGTCGAACTCCTGCAGGGGGATGATCCGGATGCGCGGCAGCACCGAGGTGAAGGCGTCGACGTCGTACTCCAGATCGTGGATCTTCAGGCCCTTGGTCTCCAGGGCCGCCAGATGGGAGTTGAGGAACTCGCGGAAGCACAGGACGCCGACCTGCGCGCCGCCGTCGAGGAGCCGCTCGACCTGGGGGATGTAGTCGCCGTCGTGGCTGCCCAGGAGCACCTGGAGGCGCGCGGAGTCGTCCTCCTCGCGCTGGGCGGCGAGGCGCTCGGCCAAAGCGTCGAGGGTCCGCTGGATACCGGTGTCCACCACCTTCTCATCGACGGCGCCCGTGCCGGACAGGGGGATCGGGCGGTAGTCCATCGCCATGAGCGCCTGGATGAAGCCCATCGGCATGTGCCCGCTCGTGGCGTTGAGGAAGAACAGGCCGTGCGCGTCCTCTCCCTCCCCGTCCGACGCCGAGGCGTCCGACAGTGAGTCGCAGAAGGAGAGAACGCGGTCCCACCGGGGGCGCTCATCGGGCTCGGGGCGCCTGCCGAGGACGCTCATGCCGAGGGTGGCGTCGATGTTCTCGCCATCGATGAGGAGGTAGGTGGGGTTGCTCATGCGCCTATCGTAGCCGGGCGGCGCGGGGGCAAGCGCACTGAGATCGCACTGAGAGGAGGTCGGGGCGGCGGGATCCGATCCGCGGTCCAGTCCCGCGGATCGAATCCCGTCACCTTTCCCGACCGTTCTGCCAGGCGCGTCAGTACGAGGAGGCGTCCTCGTCAGCGGCGGGCTGGGCTGCTGGCTTGTTCTGCGCCTTGAGGGCCTCGAAGGCGGCGTTGACCGCGGCGTCGTCCCCGTTGGTGATCTGGGCGGGGGCGGCGCTCGCGGAGGGGAGCGCCGCGTTGCCGCCGGACTTGAGGGCGGCCAGGCGGGCCTCGGCCTCGATCTGGGAGTCGGAGGCCTCCAGCTCGGCGAACTGGGACTCCAGGGAGGAGTTCGCCAGCTCCATCTGGCCGGCGGCCTGCGCCTCGACGCGGCGCACCTGCTCCTCGTAGCGGGAGAGCTCGGAGGTGGGGTCCATGACGTTGATGGAGCTGATCGCGCCCTGGACCTTGACCTGGGCCTCGGCGGTCTTCTGGCGGGCGATGAGCTGGTCGCGGCGTGACTTGAGCTCGCCGAGCTTGACCTCCATCTGGTTCAGGCCAGTCTTGAGCTGCTCGACCACCTGGCGCTGGGAGGCGATCGTCGGCTCGGCCTCCTTGGCCTCCTTCTCGGCCGTGATCTGCTTGGTGATGGCCACCTTGGCCAGCGAGTCCCACTTGTCGGCGCCGGTGGCGTCCCCGGCGGCGCGCATCTCGTCGGCCTTGCGGGAGGCGGCCAGGGCCTTGGCGCCCCAGTCCTTGGCCTCGGCGACGTCGGCCTCGTAGTCCTTCTCGGTCATGCGCAGGTTGCCGATCGTCTGGGCGACGGCCTGCTTGGCCTCGGCGATGGAGTTCGTGTAGTCGCGCACGAGCTGGTTGAGCATCTTCTCCGGGTCCTCGGCGCGGTCGAGGAGGGCGTTGATGTTGGCGCGGGTCAACTGGCCGATACGGCCCAGGATCGACTGCTTCTCAGCCATAGTGGGGTTCCCTTCGAGTGGTGGTTGAGGTGATGGGTTGAACAGGTGTGTGGGTCAGAAGTCTCCGCCGGAGCCGCCGAAATCGCCGCCCCCGAAGTCCCCGCCGAATCCTCCGAAGCCGCCTCCGGAGTCACCGCCTCCCCAGCCGCCGAAGTGGTGGGGGCGGTCGTTGTCGAGCATGCCGCCCATGAGGATCCCGCCGAGCACGAGCGAGCCGAGGTCGAGGCCACTGCCGCTGCGGCCATAGCGGCCATACCGCGCGGAGTAGTTGGAGCCATCGCCCCAGGCGTTGCCGGCGTTGCGCACGTCGGCCTCCGCCAGGGCCTGCGCCTGCGCGACCAGTGGCTCGCCAGCGGCGACCTCGGCCAGGGCGGCCTGGGGGTCCGTGGGCTGCGTGGTGGTGGCCGCCGAGGCATGGCGGCTGGCCTCGGACAGGGCGGTGCGGGCCGAGGAGCCCACGGCGCCGCGGTGGGTGGTGATGTAGGTGGTCACGGACTGGATCTGCGAGTTGAGGCGGGACAGGCGCGAGCCCAGTTGGCTGCGGGCGCGCGAGTCGTTCTCCTCCTTGGCGCGCGCCGGGGCGAGGGCGGCGTCGATCGCCGTCTCGGCCCGGCTGAGGTGGTCCAGGGCGGCCAAGGGATCGCCTGCCACCTGGCCGGCGGCGGCAGGGGCCGACGGGTCCGTGCTGGCCCGCCCGGAGGCGGCGCGGCCCTCGGCGATGGCGGCCTCGGCGTCGGCCACGAGGGGGGCGAGGGTGGCGCCTGGCACCTGGTCGGCCAGGCGCTTGGCGTCCACGAGGTCGGAGGAGATGGAGGCGATCGCCGCCGCGAGATCTGCCTGGGCGGTGCTCAGGCGCTCGTTGGCGCTGGTCACCTGCGCGGCGAGGGTGCCGGCCTGGGCGATCGAGCCCTGGGCGATGCGCACCTGCTCGACGGCGGTGGACTGCTGACCGGCGTCGGCGCTGGCCTTGGCCTGCTCCAGGGCTGTGCGGCCCGCGGCCAGCAGCCGCTCCGCGCGGTCGGGCGCCTCGGAGACCGAGGTGAGGGCCGAGGCGGGGTAGGTGGCGCGCAGGGTCACCAGGAGCGTCTTGGCCATGGTGATCGCCTGCTCGGTCTCGTCGGCGCGCTGGGCGGTCTCCGACATGGAGGTCGGCAGGGCCGACTCGATGCCGCGCCGCTCCTCGAAGAGCTGCTTCTGCGCCTGGATCGTCCCCATGGCCTGCTGGCAGTGGTCGAGGATCTCCCCGTACATCTGGCGCTGCTGCGGCTCGGTCTCGGGGATGTCGTCGTCGAGGATCTTGCGCAGCTCGAAGCACCGCGACAGGTGCTTGCGGGCACTGTCCAAAGCGGCGGTGAAGGCGTCCGTGGCGGACAGCCCGAACTGCGCCTGGGCGTAGGACAGCTCCTCGTCGGCCGAGCGAACAGCGTCATCGGCGGTGACGAGGGCGGCGCCCGCCTGGGTGATGAGCTGGTCGAGGGGCACCGGGCCGACCTGCTCGGGCGTCTTCTTCTTCCGGTTCCAGAACACGGTGTCCTCCTGGGTGGATGAATCGCCGGACTTGCGGCGGCGCGAGATCGCGTAAGCGGCAGCGCCCGCGGCAGCCGCGCCCCCGCCAGCGACCAGCAGGAGACCCGTGGTCGATCCGCCCGACGAGTCGCTGTCCCCGCTCTTGCTCCTGCTGCTGCCCTTGGCCGTGGCCAGCAGGTCCGGCAGCGCGGCGACGGCGCCGTCGAAGTCGCGCGAGCGCATGTAGGAGCCGATGTCGCTGCCCAACTGGCTGCGTTTCGACGACGGGATGGCGCTGCCCGTTGCCAGGTAGTAGGAGTTGGAGCCCGAGGCTGGCATGTTGATGACGAGCAGGACGTCCGAGGCACCCATGCCCTTGACGCTCCACTCCTTCTTCGCCAGGGCCTCGGCCTTGCTGGAGTCGTCAGTGGCCGTGAGGATCGACAGGGTGATCCCGTCCTTCGAGGCCTTCTCGACGGCGGAGGCAGCGGCCGCGTCATCGAGGATATTCGCGCCGTCGACGACGCGGGCGGCGGCGCCTGTGGCGGGCGTGCTCGACGCCGGAGCCGCTGCCAGCGCGGCGGGACCGCTGGCGGCCGAGGGGGCCTGGGCGGCGGCGGTGGGCGCGATGAGTGCTCCCGCGCCCAGGACGAGGAGGATCGGGATGGCCAGGCGCGGCGCGTCACAGGGACGGCGCGAGGAACGGGCTGTCGATAGCATCAAAGCCCATCGTCGCCGTCGGAGTGCGCCTGGGGCAACTCATTTCGCCCACGCCTGAGCGATCAGGTCACAGGTCGTCGGCCTCGATGATCTCGTAGGCGTAGCCCTGCTCGGCGAGGAACCGCTGGCGGTGGGCCGCGAACTCCTGGTCCTTCGTGTCGCGCGCGACCACTGTGTAGAAGTGCGCCTGGCGGCCGTCGGACTTGGGGCGCATGATCCGCCCCAGGCGCTGCGCCTCCTCCTGCCGGGAGCCGAAGGAGCCGCTGACCTGCACCGCCACCGAGGCGCCGGGCAGGTCGATCGAGAAGTTCGCGACCTTGGAGACCACGAGCACGGGCACCTGGCCGGCCCGGAAGTCGTCGTAGAGGCGCTGGCGCTGGCGCACCGTCGTCGCCCCCGTGATGACCGGCGCGCCCAAGTGCTCGGCCAGATCCTCGAGCTGATCGACGTAGGAGCCGATGACGAGCGCCTCCTCGCCGGGGTGGCGGGCGAGGATCTTCTCGACCACCGGCAGTTTGCGCGGGCTCGTGGCCGCCAGGCGGTAGCGGTCCTCCGCCTCCGCCGTCGCGTAGGCCATCCGCTCGCCGGCGTCGAGGGTGAGGCGGACCTCCGTGCACACGGCGGGCGCGATCCAGCCCTGGTTCTCCAGGTCCTTCCAGGGGGCGTCGTAGCGCTTGGGGCCGATAAGGCTGAAGACCTCGTCCTCCCGGCCGTCCTCGCGCACGAGCGTGGCCGTCAGGCCCAGGCGGCGGCGCGCCTGGAGGTCGGCCGTCATGCGGAACACGGGGGCGGGAAGGAGGTGGACCTCGTCGTAGACGATGAGTCCCCAGTCGCGCGCGTCGAGCAGGTCGAGGTGCGGGTAGACGCCCTTCCTCTTCATTGTGAGCACCTGGTAGGTGGCGATGGTGACGGGGCGGATCTCCTTGCGCGACCCCGAGTACTCGCCGATCTCGTCGTCGGTGAGAGAGGTGAAGCGGATGAGCTCCTCCTTCCACTGTCGCGCCGAGACCGCGTTGGTCACGAGGATGAGCGTGGTGGTGGACGAGCGCGCCATCGAGGCGGCCCCCACGAGTGTCTTGCCCGCCCCGCAGGGCAGGACGACGACGCCGGAGCCGCCGGCCCAGAAGGCGTCGACCGCCTGGCGCTGGTAGGGGCGCAGCGCGAAGGCCCCCGGGGCGCCGGCGGCCGCTGCCGCCGGGTCCTCGGCCAGGGCGATGGGGTGGGCCTCTCCGTCGATGTAGCCCGCCAGGTCCTCCGCCGGCCAGCCCAGTTTGATGAGCGCCTGCTTGAGGCGGCCCCGCTCGGAGGAATGGATGACGACGTCGGTGTCCCCCAGGCGCTCCCCGAGCATCCCCGCGGTGCGCTTGGAGCGCATGACCTCCTCCAGGACCGGCCGGTCGGCGGCGTGGAGGACGAGCCCGTGCGCGGGGTCCGCGACGAGCTGGAGGCGGCCGTAGCGGCCCATCGTCTCGGCGATCTCGGTGAGCAGGGCGTGGGGGACCGGGAAGCGGGAGTAGGTGACGAGCACGTGGACGACCGTCTCCGCGTCCAGGCCCGCGGCCCGCGCGTTCCACAGGGCCAGGGGCGTGATCCGGTAGGTGTGGATGTGCTCGGGGGCTCGCTCCAGCTCGGCGAAGGGAGCGATGGCCCGGCGGGCGTCATCGGCGGCGGGGTGTGCGGCCTCGAGCAGGACCGTCCGGTCGCTCTGGACGATGAGCGGGCCGTCGGGGGGAGCGGGGGCAGACGAGCCGGGCGTGGTGGGCATAGGGGTGAGTATCGCGCTCCTGGGAGGTGAAGGGGTACGTGCTCTCGCCCATGCCGACGGAGGCGGGCCCCTATTCGCCGTGCTGTCGGGAGATGAATCCGACCATGCCCGGGACCGTGAAGGCGACGATGCCGTGGTCGGGCGCGTACACGATGCCCTTGCGGATGAGGGACCTGCGTACCATGCTCTGGCTCTGAATGGTCCGTTTCAGCCGATTGGCGACCTCGCCGCTGCCGATGCCCTCCTCGCCTTCGGGGCACATGGCCCGCAGGTAGCCTTTCTCCTTCTGGGTTGTGCGGTCCCAGCGGGCGCGGAAGAACCCATTGTCGAGTTGTCCGAGACCTGAGATGACTCCGAGTTCAGCCGCTCGCCTGTCGATGCGCTCTCCAAGTGCCGCGTTCCACGCCTCCTGTCCGAACTGCTGGATGAAGTACGGATATCGCCCGGAGCATTCCACGACATGCGAGAGGGCCTCATCGTCCCACGCCACGCCCTCCGCCTTCGCGGGGTCGGCGAGCGCGGCGGCAGCACTATCCGAGTCGAGTCGCTCGACCTCGACGAACCGGAATCTCTCGGAATAGGACTTCGCCTCTGAGAGGGTCTGCGGGAGACTGGGAAGCCCAGTGAGCGCGAAGAGCACCGGCCAGGTGTCCTGGGCCGCGGCGTGGGAGACGGCGACCAACGTGGTGAGATCCTCGGTAGAGAGGTCCTGTGCCTCGTCGATGAGGAGCGCGAGCCCTTTGCCCTCCTCGGCTGCTGCGAGCGAGACGTCCTTAAGGATCTTCTTGAGATCTGTCTCGAGTACTCCCGAGTCGGCGCCGCCGCCGCTCTCTCCGCTCAGGTCGAGACCGAAGGACCATGAGCCTGTCTGGTCATAGGAGGCTTTGAAGGAGAGTGCTGTCTTCAGGGCGCGCAGCAGGCGCTTGCCGGCTGAGGGCCGCGCGAGGTCGCTGAGGGGGCCGTACAGCCCTTCGCCCACCATCTCGCGAAGGGATCTTCCGGTCCCGGCCTCGATCTGGACCGTGATCCACTCGCGCCCGTCCGCATCGTGGCGCAGGCGAGTGAGGAGGACAGTCTTCCCCACTCCTCGTAGTCCATAGAGCACGAGCGGCGGGTCCGTCCTCTCGCGCTCTGCCCGACGCAGCATGGTGTCCCAGGTCTTGATGACATCATCGCGTCCGACGAGCGCGGCGGGGCGGCGGCCCGCTCCGGGGACGTAGGGGTTGAGCACGGGGTCCATGGCACCATCCGATCTACAGATCTATGCGTGAGTATAGTGGTTTTGTATATCCATGTATATGTCTGCAGAAGTGGTTGGCGTGGGGGTGAGTGGCGCGGGGCGGTACCGTTGGTGGGATGAGGTACCGTTGGTGGGATGAGCAGTGAGGACACGCCGCGGCGCTTGGCGGGCGCACCAGGGCCGGCAACAGTGGACGACCTGGCCGCGAGCCTCACCGGCCTGCCCGATCGCGAGATCGCCGCACTCCTCCTCGCCCGCCCCGACCTCCTCGCCCCGCCGTCGCCCTCCTTCACCGCGCTCGCGGCCCGCGCCGCCGGGCGCACGAGCACCGATCTCGCGCTCGCCGGGCTCGACGCCGCCGCCATCGCCGTCGCCGAGGGCCTGGTCTCCCTCGCCGCCGAGCAGTCCGCCCCGGCCGGCTCCACCACCTCCGCCAGCACCGCCAGCGCTGCCAGCACCGATGACACCGCCGCCCTCCTCGCCGACCGCCTCTCCCTGCCGATCGAGACCGTCGCCGACCGCCTCTCCCAGCTCTCCAGCCTCGCCCTGACGATCTCGGGCCGCCCCTCGCCCGGCCTCGCCGAGGCCCTCGCCCCCGACGCCGCGGCCTGGCCCCCGCCCGCCGAGGCGCTCACCGGCCCCAGCCCGGATTCCCTCACCACGATCGCGCCCGCGACCATCGCCGCCGAGTCCGTTCAGCACGCCGAGGAGGCCGTCCGCCTCGTCACCGCTCTGGCGCGCGAATGGCTGCGCGAGCCCGGCCCCCTCCTGCGCACCGGCGGAGTCGGCGTGCGCCCCCTGGCCCGCACCGCCGAGGCCCTCGGCCTGGCCCCCGCCCAGGCGGCCACCATCATCGAGATCGCCGCAGCCGCGGGCCTCCTCGGCCTCGACGACGACGGCGCCGCCTGGCTCCCCGCCGCGCCCGCCCTCGCCTGGCTCTCCCACGACGACGCCCCGCCCCTCCCCGAGCGCTGGGCCGCCCTGGCCACCGCCTGGGCATCGAGCGCCCGCACCCCCTGGCTGGTCGGCAGCCGCACCGAGGACGGCGCTCTGAGGGCCGTGCTCGGTGACGCCGCCGAGGCCCCCTGGGCCCGCTCGCTCCGGCGCCGCCTCCTCGCGCTCCTCGCCTCCCTGCCCGACGGCGCCTCCGTCACCCCCGGCTTCGCGCGCGCGACTCTCATCGCCGCTCGGCCCCGCCGTGCCATCCCCGACGGCGCCATCACCGCGATCCTCTCCGAGGCCGAGCTCCTGGGGATCACCGGCGGCGGGGCTCTCTCGCGCGCGGGCCGCGCCCTCGCCGAGCACGCGCTCGGGGCGCCCGACGGCGCTGAGGCGGACCCCGCCTCGCTGGCCGCCCTGGAGGATGCCCTGGCCGCCGACCTGCCCGAGCCGGTAGCCATGCTCCTCGTCCAGTCCGACCTCACCGCGATCGTCCCGGGCCGCCCCGTCGCGCCTCTCGCCGCCCTGCTCGAGCGCAGTGCCGTCGTCGAATCGCGCGGCGGCGCCCTCACCCTGCGCTTCACGCCCGACTCGGTGCGAGGCGCCCTTGACGCGGGGCTCGGCGCGGAGGAGATCCTCGACGCGCTCGGCGCCTACAGCCCCACCCCGCTGCCGGGGGCACTGGCCGCCCTCGTCGAGGACGCCGCCCGCCGCCACGGGGCGGT
>ERZ773070.1856-NODE-1856-length-12458-cov-2.742885_pt1 | contig 12458 bp, 10 predicted proteins | sample MGYA00580618_ERZ773070 | MGnify/ENA primary metagenome ERZ773070 (study PRJEB29015, sample SAMEA2738023) | human oral metagenome | biome: human oral; feature: human-associated habitat; material: dental | place: China | collected 2019 ...
GCGGTCGAGAAGCTCTGCGGCATCGAAGTACCGCGCCGCGCGCAGATCATCCGCACGATCTTGCTGGAGCTTAATCGCATCAGCTCGCACCTTCTGTTTTTGGGTACGCACGCGCTTGATATCGGCGCGATGACGGTATTTCTCTACTGCTTTCGCTCGCGCGAATACATACTTGATCTCATAGAAAAATACTGCGGCGCGCGCCTTACGCACAATAATATCAAAATCGGCGGCGTGTTTTTGGATCTGCCTAACGGCTGGTTAGAAGAGATGTTGAAATTTTGCGACGAATTCCCGAGCGACATTAAAGAATTTGAAGATATGCTTGATACCAATAGAATTTGGCTGATGCGAACCGAGGGCGTGGGCGTGATCTCGCACGAAGATGCCCTTAGCTGCGGCTGTAGCGGAGTAACGCTGCGCGCTAGCGGACATGCGTGGGATATCCGAAAAGAAGAGCCCTATCTCATCTATGACGAGCTTGATTTCGACGTGCCGTATGCGAGCGAGGGCGACTGCTACGCGCGCTATAAGTGCTATATGGCGGAGATGCGCGAGAGCCTTAAAATTTTGCGCCAGTGCGCGAAGCACTATCCGTTGAGCGATCCGCAAATTTTAGCGATCGACCCCGCTTACGTAAATCCTAGCAAAGAGCAGATCATGACGCAAAACTACTCGCTGATGCAGCATTTCGTGTTAGTCACTCAGGGCTTACGCCCGCCCGTGGGCGAAATTTACGCCGCGAGCGAGAGTCCTAAGGGCGAACTTGGATTTTATATCCGCTCGATGGGCGAAAGCCGCCCGTACCGCCTTAAGATCCGCACGCCGAGCTTTTGGCATTGCGCGGTCTATGAGGAAATTTTACCGGGGCAGTATCTTGCCGACGCTGCGGCGATCATCGGCAGCACGAATATTATCTTAGGCGAGGTGGATCGATGAAGCGCTACGATTTGAGGCATCTGGGCGATAAATTTTTAAACCGCATGGGCGAAATTTTAAAAAATTCCGCTCGCGGCGAGACGATGATCTTTATGTTTGAGATGGGCGATTTCAGCGCGGTTAAAAAGAGCGCCGATCTGGTGGAGGGGCTAAATTCCACGCTTTTAAGCTCGATACGCTATAACCAAGTCGATTGGATGGTCGTCGCCAAAAAGGGGAGAGGATGAAAATTTTAAATTTCGCGTCGCTGCTTAGCCTTCAAAATCCTGCGCTCGCAGCCAGTTTTCAGAGCGCTGAAATTTTAAGCGTATCGCCGCTGCAAGATCCGCATCTTCCCGGCGAGCTGATAAAATGCGAAATCGGCGCGCAAAGCTTCGTGCTGGCGCTAATCTGCGCTAGTTTTTGCGACGAGCCCTATTTCGCGGATCTAGATCTAGAGTACTTAAGCGGCGAAAGCAGCGTGGGCGAGGAGGAGATCGAGCAGATCGCGGAGTTTTTACGGGGAGGCTGCGACGCGATTTTGATCGACGATGCGCTTATTAAAACTCATCCCGACGCCGAAAATATCAAAGCCTTTCTATCTCTCATAGCGGCGAAGTTCGAGATTAAAATTTTAAGCTTACGCGGCGAGCGAGCGGACTTGGGCGCACAAGAGCAGGCAAATTTAAGTCCGCTTAAAGAGCCTGAGAATTTCGACGGCGCCGTGGTTTTCAAACACGATGCGGACGAGCGGCTCATCGGCGGAAGGTATTTTAGCATGGTCGCAAAGATCAAATACGGCGATCGCGTCCGCATCAAAACGCCGCATTTAAATTTGGAAAAAGAATTTATTTTGGATGAGGAGCTAAAGGGCACGATTGCGCTTTTGGGCTCGGGCGGGCAGGGCTTTGGCGGTTATAATTTCGAACTCGCAGAAATTTCTAAGGTTTAAAATGGCAAAGATCACAATAGACGGCAAAACTTGCGAGTGCGACGAGGGCGAGTACATCTTGCAGGTCGCGCGTCGCTGCGGCGTTTTTATCCCTGCGCTTTGTTATCTAAGCGGCGGTACGCCGACGCTCGCATGCAGGCTTTGTATGATTGAAGCGGACGGCAAGCGCGTCTATAGCTGCAACGCTAAAGCCAAAGACGGCATGGTCGTTTACAGCCACACCCCCGAGATCGACGCCGAGCGCGAGGCGATCACGCAGGTTTATTGTATCAACCATCCGATGGCGTGCGGGGTTTGCGATCAAAGCGGCGAGTGCGAACTTCAAAATTTAGCTCATCTGATGCGCATAAACACCCAAAGCTACGCTATCCGCGATACGGCACGCGAGGTGCAGGATTGGGGATATTTAAGCTACGATCCTAGCCTTTGCATCGTTTGCGAACGCTGTATCACCGCCGCAAAAGACCGCTTGGGCGTAGATGCGTTTAAGCTCGTCCCGCGCGGCGGAGACGCCCTTAGTAAGGAGCAAAAGGACGCGATGCCCAAAGACGCCTACGCCGTGTGGAACAAGCTGCAAAAAAGCCTAATCGCGCGGGTAAATGAAAATGATGATTGCGTAAACTACGGCGAGAGCGCGGCGGTCTGCCCGACGGGGGCTCTGGTAGAGAGCGCGTTTAAATACGTTTCAAACGCCTGGGAGCTGCGTCAAATCCCCGCTTCCAACCCACACAGCAGCGATTGCGAACTGCTTTATTACGAGATCAAGCGCCGCGGCATAGGCGAGCCGCGTGAAAAAATTTATCGCGTTAGCAGCGACATAAATTTTAGCGTCCTGCATGCCGCAGCGCGCTTCGGCTGGGATTTCTCAAACGAGCGGGCGAGCAAAAACGAAGCGGTTTTTAATCGCATCGTGCGCGGCATCGAGGACGGCGAGATCAAAAATATCAAATTTAATAGCTTCATCACCAACGAAGAAGCTCGGATTTTAGAGCTTTTGCGGCAAAAATTTAAGCTCGCTCTGATTAACGACGAAGCGCTTGCGTATCAAAAATTCCTACGCGAATTTTCAAAGCTTAGCGGCACGAAATTTTATAATGCGGATTCGCAGACGATTAAAAATAGCGATTTTATAGTAGTTTGCGGCACGTTTTTACGTAGCGACGCGCCAAATCTGGGCTATGCGGTAAACAGCGCCTGCAAGCTAAATAAGGCAAGCGGGATCTATTTTCATCCGTTTTGCGACGAGGGCATTAAGGGCTTTGGTAAAAATTTCATCCATCAGCCGCACGCTGCGGGCTTGGAGGCAGAGATCCTGCTTTGGGTCTTGCAAAAGTTCGGGCGCGATCTACCTGGGTGGCTGGATGCGAAACTCGCGGCGGAATTTGAAATTTCGCGCACCGCGGCGAAGGAAAATTTAGACGAGAAATCTGCAGATTCGCAAAATTTAGAGCGCACCCAAAATTCTGAAAATTCCGCAGGCACAAGCGCCGCAGATTCCATAAAAAATTCCGCGCAGAATACCGAAAATCCTGCGGAAAGTAAAATTTCAAATTTCGCCCGCGCGCTGGGTCTGGACGAGCAAAAAATAGATGAAATTTTGGCTAAAAAGGAGCGTTTTTCGCTCATCATCGGCGAGGATTTTATCCGCACGCCAAATAGCGCCATGCTTGCGCGTCTAGCGGGCTTGGTGCAGTGCTACACGCCATTTAAAGTACTAGTGGTGCCGCCGCGCACGAACAGCCTGGGCGTCGCGCTCATCTGTGAGCTTAGCGCGCAAGAAAATGCGGGCGAGACGCTAGGCTACAACGAAGCGGGCGATATAAGCTTCGGCGTGCTGGAAGCGGATCTGGACGCGCCTAGCTTGGTGCAGCAGGAGGGCACGTTTACGAACTACGATAAGCGCGTAGTGCCTACCAATGCAGCGCTTGATTATAGCGGTTACGAGCTAAACGATATTGCCTGTGCGCTGGGAGTTTGCGCGGAGCACGCGATCAGTTATACGTCAAACTTGGGCGCGGATTTTGAGCCGATTAAATTTGATGATTTAGAAAATTTCTACGACAACGGCGGTGCAAACCACCGCGGATATGAGTTGCGAAACGAGGAGTTCGCCGCTAGCGATGAGGAGTTTGAAATTTCGCTTTTCGCGCCGCTTAGCGCGGGCGCGGGCGAAATTTTAATCTATGAGGCAAATCCGCTGCATCAATTCAATAAATTTAGCGGCGCAAGCAGCGCTCTGGGCGAAGCGGGCGCGCTGTATCTAAGCCCCGGCATCGCCGAAGCTCTGGGCGTAAGCGCGGGCGACGTCGTTAAAATTTACAAAGCAGACGGCGCGAGCAATGATGAAAAAACTAGCGGCGCGCACAAAGTCGGCGCCTCTGATAATGAAAATGGCGAAAGCGGCGCAGATGGGCTCGTAAGCTTAAAGCGCGAAATCGTCGCTAGCGTAAAGATCGATACAGGCTTTAGCGGCGCGTATCTGCCGTATTTTGATGAGAAACTGCGTGGCGAGATATTTTTCAAAACTTCGCGCTACGCCGGCGTAAAAATCGAGAAAATTTCAAATTCCAAAGGAGAGGGCAGATGAGCGATAGTGCATTTTATTTCGTAGCTACCGTCTTAAAGGCGCTCGTGATTTTAGCCGTCATCGCGCTGCTCTCGGGGCTTGCGACTTACGCCGAGCGTAAGGTGCTTGCCTTTATGCAGCGCAGGATCGGGCCTTCTATGGTCGGGCCTGCGGGGCTTTTGCAGGTAGGCGCGGATATGATAAAGCTTTTTACCAAAGAGGACGCTATCCCTGCGCGAGCGAATAAGCTTCTTTTTAAAATCGCACCGATAATCTCGGCTACGGGCGCTTTCGTGGCGCTTTCGGTAGTGCCGCTGCTGCCAGAGTTTACGATCGGGGGGCGAACCATCCAGCCGATTTTAAGCGATATAAACGTGGGAATTTTATTCCTACTCGGAGCTAGCGGTACCTGCGTTTATGGTCTACTGATCGGAGGGCTTGCGAGCTACAATAAATGGGGCACGATAGGCGCGTTTCGCGCGTTTTTGCAGATCACCTGCTTTGAGGTGATCAACGGCCTTAGCCTGATCCCTATCGTGATGATCACGGGCTCGCTATCTCTCATCGACATCGTAAGCGCGCAAAGCGGCGGCATAGATAAGTGGTTTATCTGGAAAGAGCCCGTCTGCTTCGCGCTCTTTCTCATCGCAGCCTTTGTAGAGTGCAACCGCACGCCGCTGTGCCTTACCGAAAACGAAACCGAGATCGTAGCGGGCGCCGGTACGGCGTATTCGGGAATGCGCTGGGGTATGTTTTTTATCGGCGAATACGCCAATATCATAACCTACTCCGTCGTTACGACGCTGCTGTTTTTGGGCGGATTCAACGCGTTTTGGTTTATCCCCGGCGGCATTATGATGGTATTAAAATCAAGCCTCGTGTTTTTCTGCTTTCTATGGGCGCGCGCGGCGTGGCCGCATCTACGCCCCGATCAGCTGATGGGGCTTTGCTGGAAAGTCTGCATGCCGTTAGCTCTTGCTTGCGTGCTAATTACCGCGCTAGCGATCGTTTAAGGAGGGTACGATGGCAAGATACGCCCAGATCGATAAAAGAGTCCCTATTAAATCCAGCGGCGATAAGCTTCGCAGATTCCTAACCCGCACCTTTAGCGGCGAGCTTTTCGTGGGGCTGTGGGTGGTGTTAAAAAATATGTTTAAGCGCGGCGGCTCACATACGCTTCGGTATCCTATGGAAAAATTTGTCATGCCGCCTAGATACCGCGGCGTGCACAAGCTCATGCGCCTGCTTGAAAGTGGCAGCGAGCGCTGCATCGGATGCGGCTTGTGCGAGAAGATTTGCGTGGCAAACTGCATCGCGATGGAGACCAGCCTCGGCAGCGACGGCCGCAAAAAGGTAGATAACTACTCGATAAATTTAGGGCGCTGCGTCTATTGCGGGCTTTGCGCGGACGTCTGCCCCGAAATCGCTATCGTGCACGGCTGCGAATACGAGCTTGCGAGCGAACAGCGGGCATACTACGGCTTCAAAGAGGATCTTTTGATCCGCGGCGAAAATTTATGCTTAAACGGCGCGGCGCAGGAGTTTGCGGGCTATGGCAGCCTGGATGAAAACGCAGGCGCGCGAATCAAGATGACGCCGAACGCCTATATAAAAAGCGACGCCGCAAGCGATGAGCTAAGCTCAAAGAGCGCAGATTCAAATTTAAAAAATAGCGCTGCGGAAAGCTCTAAAAAAGAGGGCGCCGCTAACGATAAAATTCTATTTTCAAAGAGCGCTGGCTTAAGCGGCGAAATTTTAGCCGAGCGGCAAGACGCCAAGCGGGCAAGCTTAAAGGGAAGCTCCGCCGCGAACGCCAAAAATTCTAAAGAAAATTCCGTTACGGACGCTCAAAATTCCGCGCCTGATTCGCAGCGGAATTCCAAAGAAAACCCCGCTTCTCAAAGCGCCGAAGATTCCGCTATGGATAGTAAAAATTTGGCGGAAAATTTTAAAGAGAATTCCGTTGTGCCGCACGCTGAAAATTATGTCGGCGATTCTACGGAAAATTTTAAAAATAATTCCGCTACGAACGACGATTCTGCGGAAAATTCTAAAAAAAATTCCATTCCGCAAGACGCGGGGAGTTCCGCCGCGCGAGGTAAAAAATCTAAGGCAAATTCCAAAAAGAATTCCGCCGCGGACGCTGAAAATTCTACGCTTGATTCGGCGCGGAATTCCAAAGAAAATTCCGCCTCTCAAAGCGCAGAAGATTCCTCAGCGCAGGGGGAGGAGCAATGATACAAACGCTTGCATTTTATTTTTTCAGCGCGGTTTGCCTGGCACTTTTCGGTATCAGCGTTTTTAGCAAAAACGTCCTTTACGCCCTTAGCGCGCTCGCTGGCGGCATGGTCTTTATGAGCGGATTTTTCTTTTTGCTGGATGCGGAGTTTTTGGGCGTAGTGCATATTATAGTTTATACCGGTGCCGTGATCGTGCTTTACGGCTTCGCGCTGATGTTTTTGGGCGCGGATAAAAACGTAAGCGAGCCGAAAAAGGGGGCAAGGCTATTTTTCGCGCTTAGCGGCGTGATAGCGTTTTTGCTCGTAATTATCGCGCTCGGCGCGGTAGTTGCGAACAACGTAGAAACGCTTAAAATTTTAAATACCGACGATACCGAGGCGCTTGGGATGATTATCTTTACGAAATATCTGGCGATTTTCGAGCTTGCAGCCGTGATGCTGCTCGTGGCGATGATCTGCGCTATCGTGCTTGCGCATAAGCAGATGGACGCGAGCCTGAGCTACGAAGAGAGCGAGGGGTAAAATGGGTCTAAATCACTATCTGATCGTCGCTGCGATGATGTTTGGGCTCGGGCTTGCGGGTATGATGAAGCGACGGAATTTAATAATGCTCTTTTTTTCGAGCGAAATTTTATTAAACGCCGCAAATTTAGCCCTCGTCGCCGTGGCGAAATTTTACGACAATATAAACGGCGAAATTTTTGCGCTTTTCATCGTAGCGATCGCCGCGAGCGAGATGGCCGTGGGGTTAGGGCTGCTCATCTTGTGGTATAAGAAAACGGGCAGCATCGAACTTGACAGCTTCGTAAATTTTAAAAATCCTTCTAAGGACGGGCCGGATGCTTGATACCGTTTTTGTATGGCTCTTAATCGCCCTTTTCGCACCGCTTGCCTCGGCGATCTTCGCAGGCGTTTTCATTCGCGCCAAAGATAAGATGTTTATTGGCGTAATCTGCTCGGCGCTGGTGATTTTAAGCACTATCGCGTCGCTTGCTTTGATGGAGCTCGTCTCTGATAACCGCCTAATCAGCGTAAATTTAGCCGATTTCATAAGCACGGGATTTTTGGACGCAAAATTTAGCTTTCTCATAGATAGCGTAAGTGCGGTGATGATGGTAGTCGTAGGTATCGTTTCCAGCGTAGTGCACGTGTATTCGATCTACTATATGTGGGATGATGAAAACTTCGCTAAATTTTTCAGCTTCCTGGGGCTTTTCGTATTTTCGATGCTGGTTTTGGTAACGAGCGATAATTTTTTAGGACTTTTTATCGGCTGGGAGGGGGTCGGACTCTGCTCGTGGCTGTTAATAGGCTTTTGGTACGACAGGAGCAACTACAGCTGGTGCGCCAACGAAGCTTTCATAATGAACCGCATCGCGGACCTTGGGATGTTGCTTGGAATTTTTCTGATCTATTTAAATTTCGGCTCGTTGCGCTACGAGGTGGTGTTTGCGAACGCAGCGAGCTTGGAGCCTGAAATTTTAACCCTGATCGCAGCGCTTTTATTCATCGGCGCGATGGGCAAAAGCGCGCAGTTTCCGTTCCATACCTGGCTTGCCGACGCGATGGCGGGTCCGACGCCCGTATCTGCGCTCATTCACGCAGCGACGATGGTTACGGCAGGCGTTTATCTGGTAATCCGCGCAAACGCGATTTTCGCGCTCGCGCCCGAAGTAAGCGGCTTTATCGTCTGCTTGGGCGCCTTCGTAGCGGTCTTTGCGGCGTCGATGGCGCTGGTTCATAACGATCTTAAAAAGATCATCGCCTACTCCACGCTTTCGCAGCTTGGCTATATGTTCGTAGCCGCGGGGCTCGGGGCATATTGGATCGCGCTATTTCATCTGGCGACGCATGCGTTTTTCAAAGCGCTTCTATTTTTGGGCGCGGGCAACGTAATGCACGCGATGAAAGACGATCTAAATATCCAAAATATGGGCGGATTATATAAGTTTATGCGACCGACGGCGATTTTAATGTGCATAGGCTCGCTTGCGCTTTGCGGATTTTATCCGTTCGCGGGCTTTTTTTCAAAAGATAAAATTTTAGAAGCGGCGTGGAGCGCGGACGCGTATTTCATCTGGGCGCTGCTGTTTGCGGGCGCTGCGATGACGACGTTTTACAGCGTGCGTCTGATAATGCTCGTGTTTTTCGGCAAGCAAAAATTTACCCACCATCCGCACGAGGCGAAAGGCTTTGCCCTCATCGCGATGGGCGTGCTAGCCGTGCCTGCGGTGATCGCGGGCTTTTTTGAGCACGATTTTGCTGAGTTTGTGCTTAGCATACTTCCGGGCTTTAAAGTTTCGATCCCGCACGGCGTGGAGGTAATTTTGATCGCTCTAACGCTAGCGATGATAAGCGCGGTGGCGATCGGCACGATTTGGACATACGGCAAGGGTAAATTTAGCCAAAATTTAAAGAACTGCAAATTTTATAAAATTTTGATCGCTCAGTATTTTATCCCGCAAATTTACGAGCGCGTGATCGTGCGCGGATACGCTAAGCTTAGCGAGATATGCGCTAAATGCGACGGTGCGATCATAGACGCCAGCGTCGATCTGATCGCTCGCGTGGCGGTAAAAAGCGGCGAAGGTGCGGATCGCGCAAGCAATAGCGGAGATTTGAGCGCAAATTTAAGGTGGATGGTTTTGGGATCTTTCATTTTGCTGATTTTGGCGTTTGCGCTGTGAGGTGGGCATGGAATACTTTTTAAGTTTGGTTATATTTTTTCCGGCGGTAGCTGCGGTTTTAGGCTTTTTGATCGACGAAGCGAGCATCAAGACCTACGCCGTTACGATGAGCTTTATAGAGTTCGTGCTCTCGCTTGTTTTGTGGATACTCTATGAGCCGGTGGACGGCATCGCGTTTAGCGTGCTGCACCCTTTCATAAGCGAATACGGCATCAACTACTTCATCGGCGTGGACGGAATTTCGCTGTTTTTAGTGATCCTAAGCACGCTGGTTACCTTTTTGGCGCTACTTAGCCTAAGCATCAAAGAGCGCGCCAAAAATTTAATCATCTGCATTCTGTTTTTAGAGATGACGATGGTGGGCGTTTTCGTGGCGCTGGATGCGATTTTGTTTTACATCTTTTGGGAGCTTTCGCTTATTCCGATGCTCTACATTATCGGCGCGTGGGGCAGCGGCAAGAGAATTTACGCCGCGGTAAAATTTTTCATCTACACCTTCCTTGGTTCGATGTTTCTGCTAGTTGGGCTCGTAGCGATGAGCTACTTATACCACGAGACTACGGGCGAGTATAGCTTTAATATCCTAGACTGGCAGAGCCTATCGCTACCGCTTAGTACGCAAATTCCTCTGTTTTTGGCATTTTCGGTCGCTTTTGCGATCAAGACGCCTTGCTTTCCTTTTCATACCTGGCTTCCGTACGCGCATGGGCAGGCTCCTACGATAGGCTCGGTTCTGCTTGCCGCGGTGCTTCTTAAGATGGGCACATACGGCTTCGTGCGATTTTCGCTGCCGCTATTTCCCGACGCGAGCGTGCATTTTAGCGGGATGATGTGCGCCGTAGCGATCGTTATGATCATCTATGCGAGCTTCATCGCCTTTGCACAGAAGGATATCAAGCAGGTTATCGCGTATAGCTCGATCGCGCATATGGGCGTCATAATGCTAGGAATTTTTTCGATGAGCGCGGAGGGGGTGAGCGGAGCGGTATTTTTGATGATCAGCCACGGCATCGTAAGCGGCGGGCTTTTTATGCTCGTAGGCTTTTTATATGACCGCAGGCATACGAAGCTTTTTAGCGAATTCGGCGGACTTGCGCGGGTTATGCCGCTTTATGCGTTTTGCTTTTGCGTCGTGCTGCTAGGCTCGATAGGCCTTCCGCTTACGATCGGCTTCGTGGGAGAATTCCTAAGCCTTGCGGGGATTTTTAAAATAAGCTTTAGCTATGCGCTTTTGGGCGGACTCGGCATCATAATGGGCGCGATCTATTCGATGAATCTTTATAAAAATACCTTCTTCGGCGCACTCGTGCATGAGGAGAATAAGAAGCTAAGCGATCTAAACAGAACCGAGCTTTGCTCTATCATCCCTATCTGCGTGCTGGTGGTAGTGCTGGGCGTCGCGCCGAATCTGATGTTAAAGAGCATCGAGTCCAGCGTGACGCAAAGCCTTGAGTTGATGTTTAATAAAGCCTCTCAGACTGCGACTCGCGCCTATATGGAAAAAGCAAATTTTAAGGTAAGAAGCGATGCAAAATAATCTTTTAAATTTAGCCTCGATCGCGCCTATGGCGATACTTGGAGGATTTGCCCTGCTAATGCTCGCGGTTTCGCTTTTTGCGCGCACGCTATCGTATAAATTTTACGCCGTCATCACGATACTGGCGCTAGCTCTGGGCTTCGGGCTCGTTTTTGGATACAACAGCGGCATACGCGGGCTTTTCGACGTGATGCTGGTGGACGGAATCGCGACGCTATCGATGCTTATCATGCTCGCAGGTTCGATATTTTTCATCTTTCTGTCTTTGGGTGCAAGAAGCGCGCACGAGTACCACACGGCGGAGTTTTTCGTGCTGTTTTTATTCGTGCTCGTGGGCTATGAGTTTATGGTCGCGAGCGAAAATTTAATGATGATCCTTGTTGGGCTTGAGACGGGCTCGCTGGCGCTTTATACGCTAATCGCGCTTCACAACCGCGCCAGATCGGTCGAAGCGGCGCTAAAATACTTCATAATGGGCGCGCTGGGATCGGGCTTTTTCGCATTCGGCGCGGCGATGTTTTTTCTATCGACCGGCTCTATGGAAATTTCAAACATCGCGCAGATCGCCAAGAGTTCAAATTTACAAACCAACGTCCTGCTTTTCGCCGCCTGCTCATTTATGATCGTCTCGATAGGATTTAAGCTCTCGCTGATCCCGTTTCACACCTGGACGCCCGACGTTTACGAGGGTGCGAGCTCGGCTATGGCGGGCTTTTTGTCCGTCGTGCCCAAGATCGCGGGCTTTGTCGTGGCGATCAGGCTGTTTGAAGCGCTGCAAAGCATCGGCGTGCAGTGGCTAAACATCGTGCTCTACGCCGTAGCGGTGCTTACGATGAGCTTAGCGAACCTCATGGCGCTGGTGCAGCGCGACGTCAAGCGGATGCTCGCTTTCAGCTCCGTTTCGCACGCAGGCTTCGTGCTCTGCGCGATCGTGATCGGCTCGACGCAGGCAAACGCCGCACTTTTCACCTACTGGGTCCTATATGCTGTGGCGAACCTCGGGGCGTTTGCGTTCATCTGGTGCGTGCGGCAAAGGCGCGCCCGCTCGTTAAATTTAAAATTTAAAACCCAAAGCCCCGCTTTAAATTTAAATGCAAACGGCGACATAAACATAAATGCAAAAGATGATATAAACATAGTAGGCTCAAATTTAAACGCTAATGAAGCTATAAATTTAACTAGTCAAAACTCAAATATCAAACACTCAACTAACCTATATGCCAAGGATACATCAAGCAAAGAGGCAGTAGGCACACTATCTATCACCGCCCAAAACGAGTATGCGCAGATTGTCCCAGCCGCCCTTGCTCTTAAAGAAGCAGTTGCGCAGCTAAGAAGAGTAAAAAAAGAGTACGATAACTATAAAAAAGAAAAATCAAAGCTAGAAGCTAGCCTAAGCGATATCAAACAAAGGTATAAAAACAAAGAGGTAGGCATCGACTACTCTGATATATAAGAAGTAAGCGAGATATTAGAGGAGTATAGAGACGAGGAGAAATACTATAAAGAAAACATACTTTTAGCCACTGAAAATGTAAATGCAAAAACACTCGCTCTA
>ERZ773070.1858-NODE-1858-length-12446-cov-9.163829_pt1 | contig 12446 bp, 10 predicted proteins | sample MGYA00580618_ERZ773070 | MGnify/ENA primary metagenome ERZ773070 (study PRJEB29015, sample SAMEA2738023) | human oral metagenome | biome: human oral; feature: human-associated habitat; material: dental | place: China | collected 2019 ...
TCGCCGCCGCAACGCAGCTGCCGACGGAAGAAGTGGAGCGCATGGCAGGAGCAGGTGGGGTGTAGATCGGAGAAAAAGAGGGGAATCAATGAGCATTATCGAGAAAGAAGCCCGCGCCGAATACCTTGCCCTGATTCAAAAGCTGCGCCTCATTGATGACACGTTTTTCAATGTCTGTTTTGACAACAACATCGAGGGAATGCAGCTCCTGTTGCGTATCTTCCTTGAGCGCGACGACCTGACGGTAAAGCGTGTGGTGACGCAGCAGAGTGCGGACAATCTCTATGGGCGCGGTGTGCGTTTCGACGTATTGGCGGAGGACAGCGAGGGACGGCTTTACGACTGCGAAGTCCAACGAGCGAACGAGGGGGCGATTGCACGTCGGGCACGGTATAACAGTGCAATGCTGGACGCACGCGAGCTAGCCAAAGGCGCAGAGTTCTCAGAGCTTGCGGAGACGTGGGTGATCTTCATCGTGGAGAATGATATCTATGGTGCAGGGCATCCGCTGTACCATGTGGAGCGGATCATACAGGAACTTCAGAAACCGTTTGATGACGGGGCGCATATTCTCTATGTAAACGGTGCGAACCGCGCAGATACACCGCTCGGACGTCTGATGCAGGATTTTTTCTGCGAGCAGTCGGAGCAGATGAATTACAAGGAACTTGCCGAAAGAGCAGATTACTTCAAGGAAGAGACGGAGGGGGTAAAGGCTATGTGCGAACTGATGGAAAAATTCGGAGAGAAGAAGATGGAAGAAGGACGTGCCGAGGGACGTGCCGAGGGGCGTATGGAAGGACGTCTTGAAGGGCGTATGGAAGGGCGTATGGAGTCGGCGCGTGCGACGGCAAGGGCATTGATTGCACTGGGAAAGCTCACCATCGCGCAGATCGCCGCCGCAACGCAGCTGCCGACGGAAGAAGTGGAGCGCATGGCAGGAGCAGGCGGGGCGGTAAGTTAATAAAATGTTGAAAAACACTATCATTTGTCGTTCCAAACAGAACATGCTATAATATCCGGCATGAGGTGAAATTTATGCTGGAAGTTTTCCAAGGCTTGATGATACCGTTTTTTGGAACGGCACTCGGTGCGGGGTGTGTATTCTTTTTGAAGGGGGCGCTCAACCGCAATGTGCAGCGCGGGCTGACTGGATTTGCCGCAGGCGTGATGGTGGCAGCGTCGATCTGGAGTCTGCTGATTCCTGCGATGGAGGGGGCCTCCGATCTGGGGCAGCTTGCATTTATTCCTGCGGTTGCGGGCTTTTGGGCGGGAACCCTCTTCCTGCTCGTGCTCGATCATATCATTCCGCATTTGCACATGAATGCAAAGAAAGCAGAAGGGCCGCACAGCCGTCTCTCGCGGACAACGATGCTCTGCCTTGCCGTGACGCTCCACAACATTCCCGAGGGAATGGCGGTCGGTGCGATCTATGCGGGATGGATAAGCGGGAGCGAGAGCATTACGCTCGGTGCGGCGCTCGCACTCTCGCTCGGCATTGCAATTCAGAATTTCCCCGAGGGCGCGATCATCTCCATGCCGTTGCGCGCGGCAGGGATGGGGAAGTGGCGCGCGTTCGGCGGCGGGGTTCTCTCGGGAGCGGTCGAGCCGATCGGCGGTGCGCTTACCATCCTTGCGACGGCGCTCATCGTGCCGATTCTGCCCTATGCACTCGCGTTTGCGGCGGGTGCGATGCTCTACGTCGTAGTGGAGGAACTGATTCCGGAGATGAGCGAGGGTGAACATTCGGATGTGGGGGTTATCTCATTCGCTGCGGGCTTCTCTCTCATGATGATGCTCGATGTCGCACTTGGTTGAAACAAAACAGAAAAAGAGCCGTTGGCTGTTGCCAAGCGGCTCTTTTTCTTGGAAAGGGATGCGCGCAGGTCGGGAAAAACCTGCGCATTGAGAAATGGGATGTAAGGGTTATTTGCCTTACAATGAGGAACGCAGGGAAACGTTCCTATAGAGGGATGATCAACGGGGGAAAATGTCGGGGAGGACGTTTTGTAGTTCCCCGTTGATATTTGTATTGTAGCATATTTTTTTTGAAAATTTTGTAACCCAAGTCACACAATACAAAAAAAGATGTATTAAGAATAAAATTCATTGATAAATTTTGGGGCGTATCAGGGATGTATTTTGTTCTAAAAAAATCTTAGAAAAGAAATGGATAATTCAACTTGCGTGCAGTTCCTTGCATTGCTTTTTCCTGTGAAAAAACGTATAATATTGAGAAGGAGAATACGCTGGATTGATTCGCGTATTCGGAGGGGGATGCTCCCTTTGTTTGGTGAAGAGGAGGAATATTCATGCGTGATTACTTAAGAATTGCTCAGGTCATCGGTCGTGAGATCATCGACTCGCGCGGCAATCCGACGGTTGAGGCGGAGGTCGTTCTCGAGGATGGCACGATCGGTCGCGGCGCGGCTCCCTCGGGTGCGTCGACGGGTGAGTTTGAGGCACTTGAGCTGCGTGACGGCGATAAGTCGAAGTTCGGCGGCAAGGGTGTTTCCAAGGCCGTCGAGAATGTGAACACGACGATTGCATCCGCACTTGTCGGCATTGAGGCGAGCGACATCTATGCGGTCGATCAGGCGATGTTCGACGCGGACGGCACGAAGGATAAGTCCAAGCTCGGCGCAAATGCGATTCTGGCGGTTTCGATCGCGGCATCGGATGCGGCGGCAAAGTCCGAGGATATTCCGCTCTATCGCTTCTTCGGCGGACTGCAGGCGAACGTCCTGCCCGTTCCGATGATGAACATCCTCAACGGCGGTGCGCACGCGACGAACTCCGTGGACACGCAGGAATTCATGATTATGCCTGCCGGCGCTCCGACGTTCCGCGAGGCACTGCGCTGGTCGACCGAGGTGTTCCATGCCCTTCAGGCGCTCCTCAAGAAGGAAGGCAAGACGACGGCGGTCGGCGATGAGGGCGGCTTTGCGCCTGACCTCGACTCCGATGAGGACACGATCGAGCACATCCTCAAGGCGATTAAGAATGCCGGCTACGAGCCCGGTCGGGACTTCGTGCTCGCGATGGATGCGGCGTCGTCCGAGTGGAAGGATCGCGAGAAGGGTAAGGGCTTCTACCATCAGCCGAAGTCCGGCAAGAAGTTCACGTCCGACGACCTCATCAAGCATTGGGAGTCGCTCGTCGACAAGTATCCGATCTACTCCATCGAGGATGGTCTCGATGAGGAGGACTGGGACGGTTGGAAGACGATGACGAAGGCCCTCGGACACAAGGTTCAGCTCGTCGGCGACGATCTCTTCGTCACGAATACGGAGCGTCTGAAGAAGGGCATTGATCTCGGCGCGGGCAACTCCATCCTCATCAAGCTCAACCAGATCGGCTCCGTCTCTGAGACGCTCGAAGCGATCAAGATGGCACACAAGGCAGGCTATACGGCGGTTACGTCCCATCGTTCGGGCGAGACCGAGGATACGACGATTGCCGATCTCGCGGTTGCGCTCAACACCGGGCAGATCAAGACGGGCGCACCGTCCCGCTCCGAGCGTGTCGCGAAGTACAACCAGCTCCTGCGCATCGAGGAGCAGCTCGGCGGCAGTGCGGTCTATCTGGGCAAGCGCGCGTTCAACTTCACGAAGTAAGAATATCCTTTGAGATACAAAAATCCCCCGCTGCGGCGGGGGATTTTTGTGTGAAACTGGAAGGGACAGCTACAGTATCTCCACAAGTTCTGCCACATTCTTGCGTTGGGTATGGCGCGGGGAGGGGACACCTTTCTCGGTCGCATATCCGATGGGGAAGATGGCGATAAGATCGTACTCTGCCATCTGAGGAAAGAACTCTTTCATCTTGGGCGCGTCAAAGTGACCGACCCATGTCGAGCGCAGTCCCTCGTTGTGAATGGCGAACATGATGTAGGTCGCGACGATGGAGGCATCCACATCGGCGAAATTGCGTCCGTCGTATTGACGTATCCATGCCTCGTCCGCCTTTCCGCCGACCACGAGGAAGACGCCTGCACCGAAGGTGTAGGTCGTCGTCTCCGCCAGTTTTGCCCGCGCCTCGGGGCTCTCGACCGCCCAGATCTTGAACGGCTGCTTGTTGACCGCCGTGGGCGCAACACACGCCGCCTCAAGAATACGGTTAAGCGCCTCGCGTGGGATCTCTCTGTCCGACAGGGCGCGGCAGGAGAACCGATCCTGAATGAGTTCATTGAATTCCATATGATTACCTCCTCGTGTAGATTCTTCCTAAAGTATAGCATAAAACAGAGAGAATCGGCGGGATTTTTCGGAACAATAGTATCTTTGTGAAGGAAATCTTATTGCTTTAGCGAACTATTACATTTGTATGTATGTGTTTCGCAGCAGAGGGGGAATTTCCGATGAAAAAATTTATGACCGCGACGATGATGGCGACGATTCTTGCCGTAGGCAGCAATATGTCTGCACCGACGGCGGAAGCGGGCGGCGTATACTTTGCGGATGCGCCCGTGGTTTCGCCGGCGATAACCGCACCTGCACCCACGGCGGCACCCGGTACACGTCCCTCGGTCTACATCCCCGGACAAATTACCACACCGTTTGTGGATCGCGACCTTACAACGGATGAAAATATGTTCTTCCTTGCCATCGAGAAGGCGGACTACAATACGATGCAGCTGATGCTCGACAAGGGCGTTGACATCAATGCCTACTACACAAGAAAGGGGACGACGCCGCTCGGGCGTGCCATGGCGCTCAACAACCGTACGACGATCCAGTTTCTCTTGGAGCGCGGCGCAGATGTGCAGGGCTATGTCTTTCATCGCGGAGAGAATCACACGCACTCCTATTTGGTAGAAGCCGCCGATAAGGGAGATCTTGCACTCGTGCAGTATCTGCACAACTGGGGCGCGGACATCAATGGCGTTTCGTGGGATTGGGGAACGGGTTTTTTCAATGCGCTTTTTACGCTGGGTACGTCATCCGATGATATGAATATTCGGCGCTATCTCATTGCACAGGGAATCAATGTAAACTATGTGACGAGCGAGGGCGGTGCAACACCGCTCATCAATGCTGCGGCGAAGTATATTTCTTCAGGAGAGCGTCAGAACCTCCTCAAAATGCTGCTCGATGCGGGCGCGGACCCCGACGTTCGGAACAAGTCCGGAAAGACGGCGGTTGACTACTGCATTGAACACAACGATCTTGAGAGTGCGCGCTTTCTCCAGACCTATCAGCGTCAGTAATCACCATACATGCTGTTGGCGCGGGCAAATGCGGCGGATCACGTCTGCCGTTTGCCCGTGCCTTTTGTATTGCGCCTTTCAGTCTGTTTTAGGAAATGTCTGTTATACTGCGTACGCAATAGAAATGTGAGGTGAAGGATGCGGAAAACAGCGGCAACAATGCTTTCGGTTCTCGTGATTGCGGCGGCGACACTCTTTCCGCCTGCACGCGCGGAGGCGATTGACGCGTGGGGCATTGCGGCGCAGGCGCTCGGCGTGCTCGGTGCGTATCACTCGGCGCTCGGCGCGGTGCTTGCGCTCGGCAATGATGTCAGCGCTCAAGTGCAGAGCGAGCGACAGGATATTGCGGAAAACGGGCGTGCGCGGAATGCGCGTGATATCGAACTTGTGGACGGAATTATGGAGCGGCTCGTGCAGGACGGTGACTATGTGCTCCGCGTGAACTCGCTGCCCTTTACATGGGCAGTCACGGACAGCGCTGTCTTCAATGCGGCATGCTATCCGACCGACTACGTGACGATCAATCGGGGACTTATCCGAGGCCTCGGCGGCAACGTCGATGAACTCGCTGCCGTACTCGGGCATGAGATGACGCATGGAATCCGTCAGCACAGCGCGCACAACTATGCAAAAGCGGCGGCGCAGTTCTACGGCATGAGCTTCCTCAATATGAATTTCGGTCTGATGGACTGGAACAAGCTCAACGCACTCGTGGGCTACTCCGTCGCCAAGAACGTCACGCTGCCGACGGAGTACGAGGCAGACGAGGGCGGCTTTCGCATTATGACGAGCGCAGGTTTCAACCCCGGCGGTGGAGCGGCGGCAATGGCGCGCATGGGCTACTATCTGACCTATGTGACGCAGGATCTGCAGGAGTATCAGGATCCGACGCAGAAGGACCTGCCGCAGGACGATTTCTCCGACCACCCCGCGACGGAGCGGCGCGAGGCAAAGCTCGCGGAATTCATGACGGACTACAGTGCGGGACATGTGACCGTCACCGACCGCAAGACCGTCTGCATTGACGGAACCCCGCTCCTCACGGTGACGTGGACGGATGATGACTATGACAACAGCCCAGAGAATGCCTACCTCGTTGCCGGAGCGCTTGCACGTGCCTTTCATGACTACGACCGCGCGGAGGACTGGCACCTCGTTCTGACACGGGACGGCGGCGCGACCCTCGGTGGTGACCCGCGCGTGAACGAGCTGCTCGTATATTTCCTCGCGAAAGAACGGGCAGGGGAGCGCCTGATCGCGCTCGTACGTGATGCCTATGCAGGCGAAGCGGCAAGCGGTGCGCGGGAGAAACTGCGTACCGCCGAGAAGATGCGCGCAGACGCACGCGCGGCAGAGCTTGCCGAGGTGGAGAATGCCGATGCGAAGGCAATCAAGAAGATCCGTGAGAACAGTGATGCGTACAGCGACTATGGGGACAGCGTTCGGGCGCTGGCACTTATGGAGCGCGTCTTTTCTTCGCCCCATGATGACAGTCGTGCACTCAGCCACGTCATCCGCGCGCGTGCGTACGCCGTGCAGGGTGACACTGCGCAGGCAATGGCGGATGCGGACAAGGGGGTTGCGGATGATCCGAAGGATGTCTACACATGGCTGAACCGTTCGGATGTACGCCGCATGCTCGGTGACCGTGACGGCGCTCTTGCGGATGCGCTGAAGGCGATCGAAACGGATGCGAAGAATCCTTACGGCTATCTGATTGCGGCAGAACTCTATGATGAGATGGAGAACGCGGCAGAGGCGCAGGAGTTTTTCAAGAAGCTTTACGCTGTCGAGCCAAAGGCAATCGAGCGAATTCCGGACGAGTATCTGGAAGCCGTCGACAAACGCGCCTACGCAAAGCGCATGAAGGACAAAGAGACGGCGAGAGCGGAACGGGAAAAGGAAATCCGCGAAAAACTGAAAGAAAAAAGCCGTCCGGCGGACGGCAATACGGATTGATGAGGAATTTCTATTGATGGGGTCGTTGTACGAAGTTTTTCAGCTTCGTACAACAGCCCCTGTCTTTATGATACGCACATGCAATGCGCTTGTAAAAACGCATGGAAAGTCCTATAATAGAAGAGTATTATGGGGGATTCCATCGAAAGTACTGGTACATAAAGCCCCCTTGTAGGGGTTTCGTGGTCGGTGTTTTCATTCTTTAGGAGGGTTTCTATTGTTGATGAATGGTGCACGGGCACTCTTGGAGAGCCTGAAAGCGGAGGGGGTCGAGGTCGTGTTCGGCTATCCGGGCGGAGCCGTCCTCACGCTCTACGATGAAGTATATAAGATGAAATTTCCGCACGTTCTGACGCGTCACGAGCAGGGGGCAGCGCATGCGGCAGACGGCTATGCAAGAGCTTCCGGTAAGGTCGGCGTCGCCTTTGCGACCTCGGGACCCGGTGCGACGAATCTGGTGACGGGCATCGCGACGGCACATATGGACTCCGTGCCGATGGTTTGCATCACGGGACAGGTCGCGAATCCCTATATCGGCAAGGATTCGTTTCAGGAGGCGGACATTGTCGGCATTACGACGCCGATTACGAAGCACAACTATCTCGTGAAGGATGTGAATGACATCCCGCGCATCGTGAAGGAGGCGTTCTATATCGCGCGGACGGGGCGTCCGGGCGTTGTCGTCATCGATGTGGCAAAGGATGTATTCGATACGCCGATCGAATATGAATACCCCGCAGAAGCACTGCTGCACGGCTATACGGATCACATCCCGTTTGATATGGAAACTGTGCGCGCAGCAGCAGAGGCGCTTGCCGCAGCACGTCAGCCTCTCCTCTTTGTCGGCGGCGGTGTTGTGCTTTCGGATACAGAGGAATACGTACGTGAAATCCTCCGTCTCACGGGCATGCCTGCCGTTGCAACTCTGATGGGGATTGGCGGCGTTGCGGCAGATACCGAGGGCTATACGGGGATGGCGGGGATGCACGGCGCCTACGCCTCGAACATGGCGATTCAGGAGTGCGACCTCCTGCTCGCACTCGGCACGCGCTTCAGTGATCGTGTTACGGGGAATACAGCGGCATTTGCACCCAAGGCGAAGATTGTGCACTTTGACATCGACCCCGCCGAACTGAACAAGAATGTGCGCGCGGACATCCCCATCATCGGGGATCTCCGACAGACGCTCCCCGCATTTGTGAATGCTGTGCGCGCCATCGAGGACGATCTGCGGGTAAGATTCCGCCCGTGGCTGGGCGAAGTGCTCTCGATGGAGCGTGCCCACCCGCTCAGATGGAAACCATCGGAGGAGATTCGCCCCGAGGAACTCATCAGCTGCGTGCGGGAACTCGTGCCCGCAGATGCGATCTGTGTCACGGATGTGGGGCAGCACCAGATGTGGGCAGCGCAGTTCTTCGGCTGTTCGGAGCCGCGTCACTTCCTGACCTCGGGCGGACTCGGCACGATGGGGTACGGCCTGCCTGCCGCGATCGGCGCAAAGCTCGCCTGTCCCGAGAAGGAAGTCGTACTGATTACGGGTGACGGCAGCATCATGATGAACTGTCAGGAATTTGCGACGATGGCGGACAATGATATCGACGTGAAGGTCGTTATTGTGCACAACTCCATCCTCGGCATGGTCGGGCAATGGCAGCGGCTTTTCTACAGTCACCACTACTCCGCTTCGGAGCTGAAGGGCAAGACGGACTTCGTCAAGCTCGCCGAGGCGATGGGCGTCGCCGGGTGCCGCATCGAAACGCGTGAGGAACTTGCGGAAACTCTGCCGCGCGTGCTTCGCGAAAAGGGAGCGCGCCTGATCGACGTAATCGTACCGGAGGAGGCGGATGTCGTGCCCATGGTGCCGGGCGGCAAGAGACTCGATCAGATGGTGCTCGGAGGTAGATAAGATGGACAAATACTTGCTTGCCGTGCTCGTTGACAACAAGCCCGGCGTTCTGACGCATATCGCGGGGCTTATCAGCCGCCGCGCCTTCAACATCGAAAGCATCTCCGCCGGCTATACGGAGGAGCCGGATGTCACGCGCATCAACATTGTCGTCTCCGTTGCCTCGGAGAACGAACTGCGTCAGGTGGTCACACAGCTCTCGAAGCTGATCGATGTGGTGAAGATCGTCAACCTCACCCAGTTTGAGTCCATCACGCGAGAACTTGTCCTTATCAAGGTGCACGCGACCAAGGAGAACCGCGCCGAGATCATCGATGTTGTGAATATCTTCCGCGCGCGCATCGTGGATGTCGGCGTGGAGAACGTCGTCATCGAGCTGACGGGCGACGCAAAGAAGATCGATGCCCTCTCGGAACTCCTGTCCGACTACGGCATCATCGAGATTGCACGAACGGGTGCAATTGCGCTCTCGCGCGGGCCAATTCCGGTCAAGAAAATGTGAAAACGTTATTAGGAGAGTTTGCCATGCATCTGAAAAAGTGGGGGCTTATGCTCGTGTCGGCGGCCTGTCTGGGGCTTGTCGGCTGCGGGCTGACGGGCGCTAGTTCGGATCGTGTCATCTATGCGAACTACGATGACCGCGACGGTTTCTGTACGCAGATCAAGGATGCCTTTGCCGCGAAGGCAAAGGCGGACGGCATTCAGGTGGAATTCCTTGATGCGAAGAACGACGGCAATATGCAGATTGATCAGCTGAATGAGGCGATCGGCAAGGGTGCAGGTGCTATCGTTCTGCTCGCGGCTGACGGTGCGAGCATTGTCAAGACCATCGAAAAGGCAAATGATGCCGGCATCCCCGTCATCACGGTGAATCGCAGCGTCGCGGGCGGCAAGGTGCTCCGTGCGTACTCCGATGATGTGGAGGCGGGACGCATGCAGGGCGAGTATATGGCGGCGCACCTGCCGCCGAATGCGAAGATCGTTTACCTGCAGGGCGATGGAACGCAGGGAAGTGCCGTGGGGCGCTGGGAGGGATTTAAGGCAGCGTGCCTGGACAAGCGTCCCGACATTCAGCTGCTCTCATTCGTGGATGCGGGATGGAGCAAGGCAGAGGCGCTCAAGACGATGACGCTCTGGATGAATATGTTCCCCGAGATCAACGGCGTGGTTGCGGGCAACGATGAGATGGCGCTCGGTGCCATTGCTGCGCTCAAGGGAGCGAACCGCCTCAAGGGGTGTCTGATCTCCGGGGTTGACGCAACGCCGTCGGGAATTGCCGCCGTCGAGGCGGGCGAGATGGCGCAGACGATTAAACAGGATGCCAAGGCGCAGGGCGAGGGTGCACTTACCCTTGTGGAGGGATTCCTCAAGGGGAGTCCGCCGACCGATGATCTCGCCATTCCCTTTACGTCCATAACAGCGGACAATATCGCACAGGCGAAGTGAGGAGGAGAACACGATGAACATTCCATTCCTCTCGGCAGAGGCGATGAAGGATTATGCTGTGCGGACAAAGGTGTTTATCCTGTCGCTATTCCTTCTCGCGGTACTGCTCCTCGTCGCTGCGGTCGGCATCTATACGAACTATCAGGCGAAGCAGTCGCTCGACGATATGTATAACCACAACCTCATGTCCACACAGTATCTGAACGATGCGAACAACCGCCTGAGGAGGATCAGTGTCAATGTCCCATATCTCCTGCAGGAGGGGTTCGCGGCAGACAACCGAAAGATCCTTGTGGATGACGTGCTGAGCAATCTCGATGCCATCCGTCACGATATGGAGGAACTCAAGAAGATCGACATGAGTGAACGGGCGCAGGCGACGATCACGGAGCTTGAAAAGAATTTGAGTGTCGCCGAACAGAAGGTTGGCGCGATCAATAATATGGGAACGGCACCCGAGGACCGCGCTGCCATCTTTGACAATCTCGCCTCGCTCACCGTCATCTCAAGCAATATGGCAGTGCTCACGCCGGACAATGTATTCCAAGGCAAGCAGGTCTTTGAGGCGAACAACGCGCGCTATGATCGTACGGTCTGGCTCTTTGCCGGCATCATCCTCATCGCTGTCGGTTTTGGCGTGCTCGTATCGCGGAGCATTGCCGACAACATCTCCGATCCCCTTGCTGCCTCCATCGATCATCTGAGCGCTGTCGCTGCAGGCGATCTCTCCCGTTCGATTCCGGCAGAGCTTTCCGAACGCGCGGATGAGATCGGCACCGTGGTGAAGGCACTCGGCAAGATGCAGGGCTTTATGAAGCAGGTGCACGAGGAGGCGGAGCAGACCGATGCGATGGTCGCCGAGCTCGAGCAGATGCTGAACGGGCTCAACAACGATACGCAGGATATGTCTGCCGTGACCGAGGAGATGTCTGCAGGCATGGAGGAGACAGCAGCATCCACATCGAGTGTCCAACATCTCAGCGGTGAGCTGAATGACGGGATCAAGGGCGCGGCAGACGCAGCGCATGCGAGTGAGGAATATACGCGCGAGGTTGCGCAGCGTGCTACCGATCTCCAGACGCGCATGGAGCAGTCGCGCCTGAACACGCGGAAGATCTACGGTGGAACTAAGGCATCGGTGGCGGAGGCGATCGAATCCGCGAAGGTGGTCGCGCAGATCGAGCAGCTCACACTCGAGATCTCCGAGATCGCCGAGCAGACGAACCTCCTCGCGCTGAACGCGAGCATCGAGGCAGCGCGTGCGGGTGAGGCGGGGCGCGGATTCGCCGTGGTTGCGGGCGAGGTCGGGAAACTCGCCGAGCAGTCACGCGGGACGGCAGAGAAGATCAACGGTCTCACGGGACAGGTCACCGGCTCCGTGCAGGCGCTTTCGAACGGCACACACAAACTCCTCATCTTTATCGATGAAAATATCCGCAGCGACTATGATCTGATGGACAAGACTGCCGTGCAGTACAAGGATGATGCGGAGTACTTCCGCAAAAACGCTGCCGCGACAACAGCGCGGTCACAGCATCTGCTGGACTCCGTCAGTGAGATGAATGCGGCGATGGAAGGGATCCGCAACGCAACCCATGAGGGCGCAGAGGGCAATACGCGCATCGCGGAGAAGGTCGTTTCCATGGCGGCAGAGTATGAGAACATCCTCGCGAAGATCCAGAGCTTTAAGGAAGGGACGGCGCGCCTGAAGAATCTTGTCGCGGCGTTCAAAGAATAACCAAATCCCAAGCCTGCCCCGCCGCAGCGGGGAAGGGGGGACCGCGAAGCGGTGAAAGGGGCGCCTTGAACGGGAGCATGAAGCATTTCGCCTTCATGCTCTTTGTTGTTTTTTTGACTTTTTTACAAAATACCTATTGACTTTTTGACTTAAAACGATTAGTATAGACATCGTAAGTTAGCACTCAG
>ERZ773070.1859-NODE-1859-length-12441-cov-8.353625_pt1 | contig 12441 bp, 7 predicted proteins | sample MGYA00580618_ERZ773070 | MGnify/ENA primary metagenome ERZ773070 (study PRJEB29015, sample SAMEA2738023) | human oral metagenome | biome: human oral; feature: human-associated habitat; material: dental | place: China | collected 2019 ...
TCACGCCCGAGGGAGCCGTATTCCTCGGGCGCGTCGAGGTAGCACTGCGCAACATACAGGATGCCGTGCTCGAGGTCAACGACTACAAGCAGCTGCAGAAGGGCACCATCAAGATCGGCATCCCGCCGATGATGGGCGCGTACCTATTTCCGAAAATCTTCTCGAGCTTTCAGCGCCGCTACTCGCACCTTGACGTTTATCTCCACGAGGAGGGATCCGTCGCCATCCGCGAGCAGCTGGAGCGCGACGAACTGGACTTCGGCATCATCATCATCCCCGAGGGCTCGCCGAATCTGCAGCTGCTCCCGATGGCACGCAGCCAGATCGTCTGCTGCGTCCCTGCGGACAGTGACCTCGCCGCGCGCAAGGCAGTCACCCTGCAGGACATCGAGGATCGCAATCTGATCATGCTGAAGGAGGGCTCGTTCCTCCGCCAGACCATGCTGGAAAAAATGAAGACGGCGGGGATCACACCGAACATCGTGCTCGAGTCCAATCAGGTTGTCACCATCATGGGGCTTGTCGCAAGCGGTGTCGGCAACGCATTCCTCCTCGACATGATCGTCCATGACACGCCCGGCATCAAAGCCGTACCGCTTGCCACCCCCGTATTTGTCGATGTGGGTCTGGCGTGGAAGCGTGACCGCTACATCTCGCGTGCGGCGCAGTCCTTCATTGAGTTCAGCAAGGACATCCTCAGCCATCAGACAAACCACACAATCCTATAGGACGAGACGAGAAAGCCGTTTGCGGACACAGTGCTCGCAAACGGCTTTTTGAATGGACTTCTCAGAAAATCAAATGCGCAATCACATAGCCGACGCAGCAGCCGGAGCTGACACCGATCAGTCCTGGGATCATGAACGAGTGGTTCAGGATATACTTGCCGATGCGCGTCGTGCCCGAGCGGTCGAAGCCGATGCACGCGAGATCGGAGGGGTACGTCGGCAGAAAGAAGTAGCCGTAGCACGCCGAGATGAACGAGAGGACAAGAATGGGATCCATGCCCACGTTCAGCGCCATCGGCACCACGATCGCGATCGCCGCGCCCTGCGAGTTCACGAGCTTCGACGTGAGGAACGCGAGCACCGCATACGCCCACGGATAGCTCTGCACGGCAGAGCCGAGGAATTCCTTGAGGAATCCCATGTGATTCATGAAGTAGGTATCCGCCATCCACGCAACGCCGTAGACCGAGACGAGTGCGACCACGCCTGAGCGGAACACCTGCGAGTTGCCGACATCCTTCGCCTTGACCTTGCAGGAGAGAAGGATCGTCGCACCCACGAGCAGCATGACCATCTGGATGACAACGACCATCGAGATCGCCTTCGGCTCAGCATCCGGCTTCGGCGGGAACTTCGGCAGGAGCTCCGGGAAGTTGCCGAGCACTGCAATCGCAATGATGCCCGCAAAAAAAATAAACATGGCGCGATAGTACTCTGTCGGGAGCTCCTTGTCCATCAGACTCTCCGCATCGCCATAGACATACTTCTTGTTCTCCGGATCGCGAATGAACTCTTGGAATCGATCATCCTGCTCAAGATCCTTGCCACGACGATAGCTCCAAAGAGCTGCAAAGAGCACACCGAGTCCCGTCGCCGGAATCGAAACGGAGAGCACTTGGAACACCGAGAACTCATGCCCCGAGACGGAGAGGAACGCGACCATTGAGACGACCGCAACCGACACGGGCGAGGCGCAGATGCCCATCTGGGATGCAACGGACGATACTGCCATCGGACGCTCGGGACGGATGCCCTGCTTGATCGCAATATCGTAGATGATCGGGAACATCGTGTAGACCACGTGACCCGTGCCGCAAAGCACCGTCAGGAACCATGTCGTCAGCGGCGCGAGGATCGTGACATGCTTCGGGTTGTTGCGCAGGAACTTCTCCGCGTATTTCAGCATAACTGTGAGTCCGCCCGAGGTCTGCAGGAAACCCGCGCAGGTAACGACCGCGAGGATGATGAGCATGACATCGATCGGCGGCTTGCCCGGCTGATAGCCAAAGACGAATGTGTAGATCACGAGGCCGAATCCACTGATGACCGCGAGTCCAAGTCCACCGTGCCGTACACCGACAATCAGGCAGACGAGGAGGACGATGAAGCCCAAGAGCATTTCCATAAATATAATTCCCCCATTCTATACAGAGTCCCCACCCTGCACAGAGATAACACAACACATTATATTATACATCATACATCTCTTATTAGTAAAGCCTAGGATGCATAAATGTAAGCTATATTGATAGGATAGCCAAAACAAAAGAGCCGCCCATAGAGGCAGCCCTTTCGAGAAAGCTATTCGTTTTACCGCTTCATGTTGATGAGCGTCTCAAGCATCTCATCCGAAACGGTGATGATCTTCGAGTTCGACTGGAAGCCGCGCTGCGTGATGATCATGTCGGAGAACTGATCGGCGATGTCGACGTTCGACATCTCGAGCGCCGAGGTGGTCAGCTCCGTGCCGATGTCGGATGCGCCGCTGATCGTACGCGTGCCGGAGTTGTTCGACTCCTGATAGAGGTTGCCGCCCATCTTCGTAAGACCCGACGGGTTGTTGAACTGCGCCATTGCGATCTGGGCTTCCTTCTGACGGACGCCGTTCGTGTACGTGCCCGTGATGACACCCGAGCTGTCGATGTCAACGCTCGCGAGCGTACCCGCCGCGTTGCCGTCCGAGGTCGCCGCGATCGTCGACGTGCCCGAGAACTGCGTAATCGCCGCGAGGTTCAGTGATACCTGCTGCGGAGCGGCGCCGTTCGTGTAGGTGAGGTTCAGCGAAGCCGAGCCGCTGACGTATGCGCCGGCGGTATCAAAGGTGAGATCCGTCTTCGTGAGGGAAACCGTCGTCGACGTCCCGTCCGCCTCCGTGATATTGAACGTGTCGCCGCCGCTGCCGAGCGAGAGCTGCCACGTATTGTTCGCCGTCTTCGTATAGACGACAGGCACGGAATGCTTCGCGCCGAGCGAGTCATAGACCTCGATCGTCGATGCCACCGAGGGATAGAACGTATCGTTCCGCGCATAGCTCTTGCCGATCAGACCGTCGACCGACGTGCCGCTCTTCGTGTTCAGCACAACACCGGAAACGGTCTTGCCGCCGAACTGATAGAGGGACTCACGTGTAATCGATTTGATCGTTCCATCCGTCGCACTGCCCGTATGTGCATACGGCGTAGACGTGCTTGTAATGGCGGGAAGGGCAGCCGTCAGCTTGGCACTGTTGCCGTCCGCCGTCGTCACCGTTGCACCCGCCTGCGGTGTGAGACTCGTGACCTTGAGCTGTCCCGTATAGGTATCGCCGACCGCGTAGGTGAAGCTGGTCGGATTCGGCACCTTCACCGTAACGACACTGCCCGGGTTAATCGTATTGTCCGTGCCCAGTGTCAGGATAACATCGGAGGGCGGCGAGCTGACAACGCTCGTGATCTTTCCGCTGATATTGAACCGATCCCCATAGGCATAGGTTCCGCTCGTCAGCGACGTCGCGCCCGTACGCGTGATGACCGTCGTCGGTGAGCCGTTGATCTCCTTCGGACTGGAGGAGTTTGCCGGATCCATCCCAAGCGTCGCATCCACATGGCCCGTTGCGCTTGCGGTGACATTGGAGATCGTGGAGCTGTAGAGCGTGCCCGTCGGGTTGGTGCCGACCGTCTGTGCGGGTGCACTGGAATCCAGGTAGATCTTCTTGCCGTTGTCCATGGTCAGGACGAGCTTGCCGACCTCGTTCGGCGTATAGTTGCCGGTGGTCTCCGATGTGCCGTCCGCATAGCGCACGAGGATGTTCCCCACCTCATAGCCCGGCGTCGACGCATTCAGGTTCTTCGTATAGGACGCCGTCGATGTGACCGTTGCCTCCATCGACTTGCCCGCAGGGATCTGGATCTTCGTTGTGTTGTCACCCGCAACGTTGAGGACACCGTTGTTCGCCATGTAGCCCTGCACGTAAAGACCTGAGTTCGGGAGCGTGAGGTTGCCCTCGCCGTCAAAGACGAACGCACCGTTGCGCGTGTAGTACTGTTGGTTGCCGCGCTTCACGACGAAGAGCCCGTCGCCGCGCGAGATCGCAACGTCCGTGTTCTTACCCGTCTGCTGCACGGAGCCGTTCGTGTAGATCAGGTCGGTGCTCGCCACCGCCATGCCGAGTCCGATCTGCTTCGCGTTCACGCCGCCGACCGTCCCCGTCGGTGCGGCTGCACCCGAAAGGTTCTGCGAGATCATGTCCGCGAACGTGACGCGGCTCGCCTTGAAGCCCGTCGTATTGACGTTCGCAATGTTGTTGCCGACAACATCCATGCGGGTCTGGTGACCTTTGAGTCCCGAAACACCCGAGAACATGGAACGCATCATAATGAATCTCTCCTTTGCCTTTTGTGACAGTGCAAAGGAAAGCCATCTCTGCATAGCAAACACAATCCCCGCAGGGATTTACTGTGCTGCCGATGTTTTGGAGGCATCCGCCTCCTGCTGACCGCACCAGTCGCGCGCGGTCAAAAGCCTCCCGTAGGTCCAGCTTCGTCAGATGATGGCTGCACTGTCAATATTCGTAAAAATGCTGTCTGCCGCGGTCACGTCATCCAGTGCCGTGATCACGGTGCGGTTCGTCACAGAGACGACCATCGCCGTACTGTCCCTCATGTAGATCAGGGCTTCCCTTGCGCCCTTCTCCCGCATGCGGTCAATCGTACTGCCGAGCTTCTCGAGCTCCGTGTTCGTGAGCATCACACCGCGTCGCTGCAGCCGCTCCTCTGCGTGCTGCGAGAAGCGAACGCGCGCCTTTGCTCCCTCGAGTACCTGTGCAAACGACGCTCCGCTGCTGCCCATTGTCCTTCGTCCGTGGTCGGTCCCCCTGCTTCCCTGCCCGACCAGCGCTATCGAATCGTCTGCAATTCTCATCGCATCACCTCCTCTATTTTATTGTTAGAATAAAAGATTCCACCGTGTATATCGGTGGAATGTGAGATAAACTTAAATAGAAATAAAGATTTTTAGAGTTCCATCACGCCGTATGCGATGCGGCTGTACTTGCCGCCCATGATGATATCGAAGCCGAGGCGGGCAAACTCCGCACTCCCGCGGCGTTCCTTCATGACGACGCGACAACGGGCGACACGTCGTGCCTCGGCAATCGTCTCCTCCGTCAGCGCACGCATATCCGCAAGTACGCGCAGGGCGTTCATGCCCGCGCTCTCGTGGAGGGGACGGCGGAACATCGGATCGAAGTAAATAACATCATAGCCCTTGTCCGCCGCTGCACGCAGGAAGGTGAGTGCGTCCGCATGATGCACCACAATGCGGCGCATTGCCGCGTGCATATCATAGTTGTCCCCGATTGCGTGTGCGAGTCCGTCCGCAATCACTGCCGCAATGAGCGCATTCGACTCAAGCGCCGTGACGCTTCCCGACGCTCCTACGGCAAAACTCTCGACAATCGCATCCGCCCCCGTGCCGAGAGTGCAGTCGAGGATGTGCATTCCCTCCGTAAGTCCAAGTGCACGAACAAGGTGGTCACCATGCCCGAGGAGGAGATTTTTCATGCGCAGATGCGCCATACCCGGATGAAAAAAGAGTTCCCCCTCCGTCGTCACGAGGATGAGAAGTCCCTGCCGCGCAACGAGCACGGCATCCACATTGTACGTCTTGCGCAGTTCCTCAATCGAATCATTGCCGCGCAGAACGTTGGGAATGCCGAGCTCCTTTGCCGTGCGCGCCGCAAGTGCGCGGTTCGCCTCCGTGTACCGTGTCCCCCGCCGCACAGTCGTGACAATCGCACTGCCCGCCGCCATCAGAGATTAAACCCCGTGCGCTTGAACATCTTCGCCAGATCATGCGTGCCGAAGCGCAGGATCGTCGGACGCCCGTGCGGGCAGGTAAACGGGAACGGCGTCGCGCGCAGTTCCTCAAGCAGGATCTCCATCTGCCGCACATTCAGCTCCTCGCCTGCCTTGATCGCCGCGCGGCACGCCATCGTGGCAATCCCTGCCTGCCGCAGGTTCGCAGGTGTCGCAGCGTGCAGATCACCGAGCGAGATGAGAATCTCACGGATGATATTCTCCGCCTCATCCGTCGGGATATCGGCGGGCACCTCCGTGAGGCGATAGGTGCGCTCCCCCGCAGATTCCAGATGAAAGCCAAGACGGTCGAACAGCTCTGCGTTCTCCTCGATGTACTGCGCCTCACGCGCATCGAAGGAGAGAATCGCGTGCACAAGCATCTGCTGGGACGGGATTCCATCTGCCTGTGTGGAGAAGCGGTCGAAGAGGATGCGCTCGTGTGCGGCGTGCTGATCGACGATGTAAAGACTCTGCGCACTCTGTGCGATGATGTAGGTGAGATCAACCTGCCCGATGGGGAGGAGATTTCCCTCCATCTCGATGCCCCCCTCCTGTGCGCTCGCTGCCGCAGCAAGCGCCGTACGTTCCTCGCTGCGCGCGGCGGCAACACGATCCTGCACCGCGCGCAGGTCAACGCGCTGCCCGCTCCACCGCACTGCCTCGTGCACGGTCTGCGGACGCACGGGCGGCAGGGCGTAGTTGTTTGTGTGTGTATTTACAAGGGCAGGTGTGTGTGCGGTGTATGGATCCGCGCCAACAGGTGTACCAACGTTGAGTGGCACGGCTTCGCAGTGGAATTTTGGCTTTTCAACCGATGCCGCGATTGCCGCGCTCTCACCCGTCACGGAGCGTATCGCGTCGAGCACGGATTTGTAGACTGCCTTGAAGATGCGCCCCTCGTCCTCGAATTTCATTTCTATCTTTTGTGGGTGGACGTTCACGTCGATCGTGCGCTGCGGCACCTCGATGCAGAGGACGGCGAGGGGGAAGCCCATCTTCGGCACAAGGGCGCGGTAGACGTTGTCAATCGCCTTTGCAATCGCACGGTTCTGGATCGTGCGTCCGTTGACAATGTACGTCTGCCACGCGCGGCTGCTGCGGACCACAGACGGCTTCGAGATGTAGCCCGTGATACGAATTTCGGCATCCGAATCGTTAAAGTCAAGCGGAATCAGAGCGCCTGCCACATCGCCTCCGTAGATGCTCTCAATCGCATGGCGCAGACTGTCGTCCCCCGCCGTTAGAATCGTGAGGCGGTTGTTGTTGATGAAACGGAACGCGATGTCGGGGCGCGAAAGCGCAAGACGGATCACATAGTCGCTGATCCTGCCCGCCTCGGTTGTATTCGTCTTGAGAAACTTCTTGCGCGCGGGCGTATTGAAAAAAAGCTCCTCTACGCGCACGGTCGTCCCGATCTCACAGCCCGCCTCCTCAATCTCAGGCGGCTTGCCGCCGAGGATATCAACGCGCGTGCCGAGATCGTCCGATTCCTTTCGCGTGAGGAGCGAGAAGCGCGAGACGGATGCGATCGTCGGCAATGCCTCACCGCGAAAGCCGAGTGTCGCAACGGTCTGCAAATCCGAAACGGAGGTAATCTTACTCGTTGCGTGGCGCAGGATTGCCGTCTGTGCATCGGTGCGTGTCATACCGCGCCCGTTGTCCGTCACGCGGATGAAACTGACGCCGCCGCCCACAATCTCAATCTCAATCGCCGTTGCGCCCGCGTCCATCGCGTTCTCGACCAGCTCCTTCACGACGGAGGCGGGGCGCTCGACAACTTCGCCCGCCGCAATCTTATTGATGGTCGTATCGTCCAATACGTGAATCTGCGTCATGCTTCCCCTGCCTCCTTCCGTGCCTGCTCCTGCAAACGATAGAGTGTGTTCATCGCCTCGAGCGGCGTCATGGTCATAACATCAAGTGTCCGTAACTCCGCAAGCGTCCCGTCCGCAAAGAGGGATGTCATTCCGTCTGCGGGCTTTGTTTCCCGACTTGCCGGGATGGGCGCTGCGCCTTCGCTCTGCGCCTCTTTTTGTTCCAGCGCGTGCAGAATCTCCTCCGCGCGCTCCGTCACCTTCGCGGGCAGTCCTGCGAGACGTGCCACGTGGATGCCATAGGACTTGTCGGCTGCGCCGGCGACAATGCGCCGCAGGAATGCAACCTTTTTCCCCTTCTCGCGGACGGCAATACAGTAGTTGCGGATGCGCTCGTTTTCCATGTCGGTCAGCTCGTGGTAGTGCGTTGCAAAGAGCGTCTTTGCATGGATTCTCGTGTCGATGTGTTCCACGACGGCGCGCGCGATGCTCATGCCGTCGAACGTGCTCGTGCCGCGCCCGATCTCATCGAGGATGACGAGGCTGTCACGCGTCGCCTCGCGCAGGATCTGCGCGACCTCGTTCATCTCCACCATAAACGTGCTCTGCCCGCTCACGAGATCATCGCTCGCACCGATGCGCGTAAAGATGCGATCGACGGGCGCAATCTCCGCTGCGCGCGCGGGGACAAAGCTGCCGACCTGCGCCATCAGCGTGAGGAGTGCAACCTGCCGCATGTAGGTGGACTTGCCCGCCATGTTTGGTCCCGTAATGAGCATCGTTTCCGTCCCGCCGTGACTAATGTCGGTATCGTTCGGAACGAACACCTCACGCTGCAGGATGCGCTCGACGAGCGGGTGACGTCCGTCCCGTATGAGGATCGCACCGCCCGCCGTCACCCTCGGCCGCACGTAGCGATAACTTGCCGCCGCCTCCGCGAGACTCTGGAGAACATCGACGCGCGCAATCGCCCGCGCAACGTTCTGGATGGGGACGAGCTGCGCCTTGACCTGCTCACGCAGCTGCGTGAAGATATGGTACTCGAGCGCCGTGATCTTTTCCTCTGCACCGAGGATTTTCGCCTCGAAGACCTTCAGCTCCTCCGTGATGAAGCGCTCCGTGTTCGCGAGTGTCTGTTTTCGGATGTAGTCGTCCGGAACCTGATCCCGTCCGCTGTGGCGCACCTCGATGTAGTAGCCGAAGACCTTGTTGTAGCCGATCTTGAGCGTCTTGATCCCCGTGCGTGTGCGCTCGCGCTCCTCCATCTCCTGCAACAGGGTTTTGCTGTCATGGGAAAATGCGTGCAGTTCGTCGAGTGCAGCGTCGTAACCCGTGCGAATGATGCCGCCCTCGCGCACGGAAAGCCCCGGCTCATCGACGATGGCTCGCTCGAGCGTATCGCGCAGCTCGTCAAATGTCTGAATCGCCGCGTACACGCGCGTGAGAAGATTGCTCTCTGCCGTGCTGAGCGTTTCACGTACGGCAGGGAGTGCCGCAAGGGAGACGCGCAGAGCGACCAGATCGCGCGCGTTCGCCGTTTGTGTTTCAATGCGCGTCAAAAGGCGCTCAAAGTCATAGACCGAGCGCAGGTGGTCGCGCAGAGAAGCACGCAGCGGGGATTTTTCGACCAGCTCCGCCACGGCATCCAGACGAGCATCAATACGGTGCGGTACGAGCAGCGGATGCTCGAGCCACGATTTCAGGAGGCGCGTACCCATCGGCGTGCGCGTGAAGTCGAGCACGTCAAAGAGCGTGTTCTTCTTGCCGCCGTCACGCAGGCTGCGCGTGATCTCGAGATTGCGGAGCGTGTAGGTGTCAAGCTGCATCGTATCCGCTGCATCGAGAAAGGAGAGGTGATTCAGCTGTGAGAGGTCAGCCATTACCGTATCGTGAAGGTAGCGCAGGAGTGTCGCAACCGCCGTCCGTGTGCCCGCATCCGTCGGAATCTCCGCGGCAGGAAAATGCTGCACGAGGAGTTCGTCATCTGTCTGTGGCGCAACCGCCCCGATGGCGCAGTGCGGGAGGCGCTGCACGGCAAAGGCACGCACATCATCCGCGAGGGAGAACCCCTCCGTCATAAGGAGCTCTGCCGCCATGCGGCGGTAGAGCTCGTCAAGCATCTGCTGTGCGGCGTTCTCGCCCGCATAGGAGGCATAGAAGGACTCACCCGTCGAGATGTCCGCGCCAGCAAGGACAAAAGTTCCATCCTCTTTTTCATGAAGAAGTGCAATATAGTTATTTGCAGCGTCGCGCAGCAGGTCATCCGAGAGCGTTGTGCCGGGCGTCACAACCTTGACTACCTCACGATGCGTCAATCCCTTTGCCTTCGGATCACCGATCTGCTCGGCAATCGCCACCTTGAACCCCTTTGCGACAAGACGCGCGATGTAGCTGTCCGCCGCGTGGTAGGGCACGCCGCACATGGGGCTTTTATCGAGATCGCCGCTGCGGCTCGTAAGCGTCAGTCCGAGCTCCTTTGCGGCGATCTTTGCATCATCAAAGAACATCTCGTAGAAGTCGCCGAGGCGAAAGAAGAGCAGTTCGTTCGGATGCGCCTCTTTCGCGCTCAGGTATTGCTGCATCATCGGCGTGACGTTCTGCGCGTCCATAACGAACCTCCTAGGTCGAGTGATTGTGGATAAAGTGAAATAACGGCAATTCCCTCAAGGCGCTCCTACGAAACGATCTCGCCCTTCAGCACCCATGTCTGCGGCTGCGTGATGCGCACCTGCACGAAGTCGCCCTCCTGCTCTGTCCCATGCGGGAAGAGCACGATCTTGTTCGTGCGCGTGCGCCCGCTCCATACGTTCAGATCGTTCTTGCTCGCGCCCTCGACCATGACCTCGAGCTGGGCGCCGAGAAGGCGGTCGTTGATCGCACGGCTGATCGCATTCTGCTCCTCCATGAGCGCGTTCAGCCGCGCATGCTTCACCTCGTCCGCGACCTGATCCGCCATGTTTGCGGCGGGCGTACCCGAGCGCTTCGAGTAGAGGAAGGTGTATGCCGAGTCGTAACGCATCTCACGCAGGAACGCGAGCATCTCGGCGAAGTCCTCGTCGGTCTCACCCGGGAAGCCCACGATAAGGTCGGTCGTCAGGCTCGCCTCCGGCAGCGCCTCGCGCACGCGGCGTGCGCGCTCGCGGTACTTCTCCACCGTATAGCCGCGGTTCATCGCCTTGAGGATGCGTGTACTGCCATACTGCACGGGCAGGTGGATGTGCTCACAGATATGCGTGCCGCTTTGGATCGTGTCAATGAGCTTGTCGCTGATGTCCTTCGGATGCGATGTCATAAAGCGCACGCGGCGAATGCCCTCCACCTCATCCACCATGCGCAGGAGATCGGCGAAGTCCGCCGCCCTATGGTCCTTCCCATAGGAGTTGACGTTCTGCCCAAGGAGCGTCACCTCGCGATACCCCTCCGCGACCGCACGGCGCACCTCCGCGACGACCTCCTCCGGTGCGCGGCTGCGCTCGCGTCCGCGCACGTAGGGCACAATGCAGTAAGTGCAGTAGTTGTTACAGCCGTACATGATCGGCACCCACGCAGAGAGCTTTCCACCGCGTGCGACGGGCAGGTTCTCCGCGATCTCACTGTCCGAGAGCGTCACGTCCACGACAGGCGAATGCTCCGCCGCAATCTCGGCAACGATGCGCGCAAGCTCCTGCACCTTCCCCGTACCGAGCACAAAGTCGATGTGCGGCGCACGGCGCATGAGGTTATCCCCCTCCTTCTGCGCCATGCAGCCCGCGATGCCGAAGATCAGCTTCGGATTCTGCTCCTTGATCTTCTTGATCTCGCCGATCTTGCCGTAGACCTTGTCCTCTGCCGTCTCACGCACGCAGCAGGTATTGATGAGAATGATATCGGCGTCCGCCATCTCCTCCGTGCGTACGTATCCCGCAGATTGCAGCTGACCCTCCATGCGCTCGGCATCGGCGATGTTCATCTGGCAGCCGTAGACAAGTATCTTGTAACGTCCCCGCATTCGTTTCCTCTCATTTTACACAGACACATAGTAAAAAAGTCTGGAAGAAATCCTTCCAGACCGCATTTCATATTGGAGGCGACACCCAGAATCGAACTGGGGATAAAGGTTTTGCAGACCTCGGCCTTACCACTTGGCTATGTCGCCGAAAGATGGAGCGGAAAACGAGGCTCGAACTCGCGACCCCCACCTTGGCAAGGTGGTGCTCTACCACTGAGCTACTTCCGCATAAAATCTTCCTGCGCCGCAAGAGCGACACTTAGATATTATATCTGTGCGCAGGGTTTCTGTCAAGAAGAAAATTTCCCCCGCAATTTACGACCGGCGAAGTTGTGAAATCAGGATTTTTGGCGCAATTCGCCCGAAATGTTTGACAGTCACGCTGTATTCTGTAATAATGAAGGATAATATTTTGAACCGTAATTTCTGTGTAATATCTTTGGAGGGAACCACCATCAACACACTCAAAAAGAAAGACCTCTTGACGCTTGGTTTTATGATGTTTTCCATCTACTTCGGCGCGGGCAATCTCATCTTCCCGCCCGCGCTCGGTCAGGCGGCGGGCGATCACACACTGCTCGCAATGCTCGGCTTCATGACAACGGGCATCGGGCTGCCGCTGCTCGGCATCACGGCGATCGCGCTCGCGGGCGGTGAATACGTGCCGCTCCTGCGTACAAAGACGTGGCCTCTGTTTGCAACGGTGCTGCTCGTTATCCTCTATCTCATCATCGGACCTCTGTTTGCGATGCCGCGTACGGGTGCCGTCTCGTTCGAGATCGGCATACGCCCCT
>ERZ773070.1860-NODE-1860-length-12435-cov-2.670840_pt1 | contig 12435 bp, 15 predicted proteins | sample MGYA00580618_ERZ773070 | MGnify/ENA primary metagenome ERZ773070 (study PRJEB29015, sample SAMEA2738023) | human oral metagenome | biome: human oral; feature: human-associated habitat; material: dental | place: China | collected 2019 ...
TTGTCTTCACTCTTTTTATCCTTATCTTTCTTATTTTTTTTTACCTTTTTTGCTTTTTTTACTGTTTTTCTTTGCCGCTTTTTCTGCCTTGGCCTGTTCTTTTGATTTTTCTTTGTCATAAGCTTCTGTTGCTTCTTCTATTTCATTCTCAATGTCACTTTCAGAATATTGAATTAAATTTATACTGCATTTATGGTTATTATTTTCAAGACTATGTTCACAATCTTTGATTAAATACTCTCCATGTAGATAGAGATTATCATTCTCAAGTTCCACAATTCGGCCAGCTCTTAATTTTTCATTTCCAAGTATTGTCAAGCTGATTTCCTCATTTATTCTGTTAAGTCTTTTAAGTTTATTATTTGCTATATTTTGAGCATTTCCTTTACTTTTTTCATCAAATTTTTCTACTTCCTGAAGTAATCCAAATTCTTTAATACTTGCATCATCTTTTGCTTCTGCTACTATTCTTTGAGTTTTTTCATCTCCACTTATAACTATTATTTTATTTTTTAAATCAGCAATACTTCTGTTATAGCTTACGCTATTTAAAAAATCTGTTGCTTTTACCAGATTATTTTTACTCAATTCATAAGTACTATCAATTATTATTTTTTCATAAGGACTTATTTTTATAGTCGCTTTTTCCATTTTAAGTACATATTTTTTCTTATTTTCCGCTGTATTAATATTAATGATATCTTTTATTATTTCACTTACTGTCTTATCATTATAAATTTTAGTAATCACACTTGTTAAGTCTGAAATTTCTACATTTATACCAAACTCAGCACATAATTCTTTTATTGCATTTTCACTGCTGATCTTGTTAAATTGCTTAATAGTAGTTGACTTGTTAAGCCAAAAAGCATAATCATATGCTTTGAAACTTCTTGTATTATTCCCATTGTCTTCTTCAACTATTATTACCTGTGTAATTATTTCATTGCCCTTAAATAAAGATAATCCACTTCCCAGTGTTATATTATCTAAAAAATTAAAATTCTTATCATTAAAATTATCCGGCAAAGTAAATGACATTTCCAATCCAAGAGTATCAATACTATCACTCCATTTTAAGCCCGAAACAAAAGGCATTATATCCAATCCTTCATCCGCTGATACAAGCCTGAAATCCATTTTTTATTACCTCCTGCCATTTCTTTTGCTTTATTCATTGCCTGCTGTTCTATTTCCTTCGCTTTTTTTACTACTTTTTCTTCAAATTCAGTCAACGGCTCTTTTCCCTGTGGCCTTTTATATTCAGTAACTTCAAGACTATACGGAACATCTCTTGCTCTGTCTGAAATTCCATGCTGGAAGTTATATCTGCATTCCATATTCAGCACAATCTTAAATTTACTGATTATAATTACTCTAACAGGCTCATTTTCATCCCTGTATTTTTCAAATTTAATATAAAACTTAGGATTAGGAACACTTCCTATTTCCATCCAGTGATATATTTTATTTGGAAAAAAACTTTCAATTTCAAATTTTCTTAATCCTTTTTTCCCAATCAAAAGCAAAGAGCCTTTGTCCACTGTTTCAAATTCTTCATCAGACAGAGACTGATTTATTATATGAATATGTGGAACTACAGGGAGTATTGCATATTCATTTCCTTTTTTAAACATAACCTTCATATTTTTACTCCCTTCTACTACATATTCTTATAAGCTCCCATTACTTTTGCTACAATTTCATTTCCTACATAATTAGCATATTCCTCATTTCCAATAACATTTCCTTCAATTGTGACATTAACTGAAACATTTGGTCTTTCAGATTGTTTCTTACTCTGTTCATGACTTAAAATTTCCGTTCCATTTGGCAATACCGCTACTTCATTTCTTTTATTTTCATTCATTTGTGTAATTCCACCTTTAAAATAAGATGTTCCAAGAGCTTTTCTTCCAGGAACAAGCCCGCCTGAAACACTATTTGCCTGCACATTTACACTTTTATTTTCTGCCTTTATATTATTCCAGTTCATCAATTTTTGTATTGCTCCGCCTATTGAATCTTTTACTTTATTAAAACCGCCTATGACTGCATTTATTCCACCCATCAAACTATCAAAAGCACCCTTTACAACATCTATCGCAGGCTTTAAAAAATTCATAAGAGAATTCCATAAAGCAGTTGCTCCAGCTTTTACAGTATCCCAGTTTTTATATAATGTTATTCCTATTACAATTAACGCTGTTATTGCAATTATAACTACCGCAATTGGATTTGCGGTCATTGCTGCATTCCATGCCCATTGAGCAACCGTCATTGCATTAACAGTTGTTGCTCCACTTGCTAAAACTGCATTTTTCACTACTTCTGCTGTTGTCATTGCCATAGTGTAAGTTTTTTGTATTGCCATTGCCGTTTTATATGTAGCAAATGCTCCCACTACAGTAGCTACAATTGGAGCTATTTTATCAAAATTTGTAATTATAAATCCTACAGTTTCAATTGCAGTTTTCCCTAATCCGACTAAAGTATCTTTAATTTGTAATATCTGAGGTTTGTTTTCAGTAACGAACTTTTTAAAAGATTCAACCAACTGAAGTACTTTTTCTCTTAATGAAGGCATTTGAGAAGTGAACCACCCTGCAAATTCTCCTAAAACAGACATGACTACAGCTCCAACTTCTTCTTGCAAATCACCAAAATCATTTTTTAATTGTTGTATTTTTCCCTGGTCCGTCTGTGCCATAGCTTCATTTACGCCACCTACTTTTTGTTTTAGTAAGTCCGCAAGTAAGGCAGCTTTTTGGCTTTCTGTTCCAGATTTCATTATTTTTTCCTGATGCTTATCTAAAACAATTCCAGCTTTTTTTAAGGCTCCTATCTGTCCACTCATAGCCTTTCCTATAAGCTTTCCATAATTTGCCATATCTTCACTTGTTACGTTTACTCCCTTTTCTTTTACTGCAAGATCTGTCATTCCAGGAAGTAATTTTTTTATTGTATCAGCCTGTAATCCAAAAACTCCTGCACTTGCTATCCCTGCTTTCATGGCATCATCTTCAACAACTCCTTTAGATTGTAAAACTGAAGTATAATTTTTTAAATCCTCTATCTGACCTTTGGTCATTCCTTTTGTATTTTTAAGTACACTTTCCATTTTAGTTGTCTGAATAGTCGCTTCATTATATGCATCTGCTGATTGCTTCAGAAAAACTCCTGTTGCTGCAGTCAACGCTGCAGCCCCAATAGTAATTCCTTTAACTGCTGTTTTTGCTATTCCTGCTCCAGCTTTTTTTATTTTATTCATTCCCATTTTGAAACTTCTCTCAGTAGCTTTTGCATTTGCTGTAGCTTTTTTTAACGGACCAGTGAATTGATCTTTTAAATTCAGAATGACATTAATACTTCTTGACATCTTATACACCTCCTATCATTTTCTGAAGTTTTTTTGATTCTAATTTAATATGAAAGTCCATACTTTCATAAAAAAATATTTTCTCCAGAGTACTTAAATTTAACAAGTAATCCAAAGAAAATCCTTTCTGAAGATAATAAGAAATCAAAAATGTATCCCCATCATTCTCTATGAGTTTTTTATACCATCTCCAATTTCATTTTCCTTATTTTCTTCTTTCTTTTCTTCATATTTTCCTAATCCATATAAAGATAATATATAAGTTGCAAAATTTCCTATTTGCCCTATATTGTTATCAAAAACTTTTAAGACTATATCATAAGGCTCAACGCAATTAAAAGCTTCCTGTAGATCTTTTTTGGCAAAATCAGGACAATGTCTGTAAATTAGCTCAATATTCCCTTTAAGTCCATTTGTTGCTGCATTTTCTTCCATTTCAATTTTATCTAATATTTCTGTAACTTTATATGGACTTATTTTTTTCACCATTATGCTTCCGCCTAGAAATTTCGACTTATATTCCTTAATCTGCTCTCCATTTTCCCTTCTTGCCTTCAATTCTAAAAAATCACTTAATCCTAGTTGTTTCATTCTTTTTCTCCTTCCTAATCAATTGAATCTATATAGTTATAATCTGCAAAATTAAAAGGAACTTCTTCCTCAATTATTTTTTTATTTTCAAACTGCATTACCATTAGTTCATTCAAGGTAACATCTAGTATTTCCACTCTTTCTGCTCCGTACGCAGTCGGATCAGCTAAAGTTGCAACAATTTTAATTGACGGAAGATTTCCAGTTCTAAACCCTTTTGCAACTAGCTTACTTACCCTGCTATCTATTTTAGTAGTTACTATTGTTCCTTCACCTGAAAAGCCTACATATCTTTTTTCAGTTCCAAATTTTCCAGGAATATTTACATCCTCGTATTCAGCTGAAACTTTAGCTTCAAATGATTTTACATTCATCCATTCGTCATCGTTAACCCATACTTTTCCAAAGTTTCCTCTGATAACTCTATTTGTTTCCATTTTATTTGCCATAATATCCTACTCCTTTCATTAAAACATGTGGATTGTAAATTTAAAGTCTTCCACTGCATTTAATATTTTGATATTTCCAAGCATAAATACTTTCTTTTTAAATGTCAGTTTCTTAATTTCTTCATCTGTCATTTCGTTGACCTCAATTTTTCCAACTGATAGCCATGCCAGTTTTTGTGCTTCTATATCTACTTCAGCTCTGTTATTATACTCAGGATCTAAAATATCCTCTCTTGTTAATTGCCTAAAGTACGAATTTACAGCCGAAAAGAATAATACTTGATTGTCATATTTATTCTTATATTTACCAATCCACGTTTTAAATGTTTCCCTAATATCATCCGTAATTAAGTCCATAGACTCAATTATGATAATATCTTTCATATCTTCTGTAATATCCTGCGTTATATCCTTTAAAGAAGTACATGCTCTAGCCACTTTCACATCATCTTCATCTTTAATAAGACAGAATCCACCATTATCAATAACTGTATCAATATTTTCAAAAATAGATACATCTTCTAAATTTCCACATAAAAAATTAGTAGCAGATCTTGTCATTGGTAATCCGGCCAGAAGACCAAGCAAAGTAGGTATATACTCATTTCCATTTTTTTCACCTCTTGCAGTATCTTTGAATTTAACTTTTTCATTCATAAAATTCACTACATGCCTACAATTAGTATTTGTTCCTTTATACACTACCGCTTTATAAGTTTTTCCTAATCTTTCCTGTTCCTTTATCCATGTAACTATATCATCATGATCCGCTTGCAAAGCCGACGGAGTTCCCAGCCAGTTTACTCTTTCCTTTGCCACTAATTTTAAAGCATCAGTCATTTTTCCTTTTACTCCTGTTCCTATTCTAAATATTTTTACCTTTGCAGGAGTAAATTCAAAACAATCTTTTAAAAATCTATAATTTTCAGGAGTCCAATCTGATTCCTGTATTTCTGTATAGCTTTTATAAACTTTAGTGACAATACTTTCATTTGTATCATCCCTTATTATTATTCCAACTATACCCTGTTGACTACGCTTAACTGCAGTCACTGCCTTTTGTTTGAATAATATCAAAATGCTTGGCAATCCCATAAATGCACCTCTTTCTAATTAAATTTATATTTCATTTGAAATCCTTCGGCCAATTCTTCTTTTTTTTCTATTTTTACTGAATTATCAAGGATGACTTTAGTTTTAATTTCAAGTTCTTCCATATTTTCAGTGTTAATATCATTTAAAATTTCTTCCAGTGTCCTTACTTCAAATTCTCCAATCAGAATTCCATCAGTAACATTGAAAATAATTTCATCAATGTAAATAAAAAAAGCTCCTTTAATCTTTAAATGACTAAAAAAAGCCTCTTCCAGTTTTTCCTGAATTTCAAGTAATTCAATTTTATTTTTCTCTCTGTTTTTTGAGAAATAATATATTCTGACTATAAAATTACGTTCCTTCATGCTTTGCATGAATGCTGATGTTTTTAAATTGTCTATTGATGTTCTGACCGAAGGTCTTTCAAATTCCTCTTCTAAATTCTTACTGTCTACGTTCATTTGCAGACTTTCATTTATTTTTCTGTTAATAGCTAACATAACTTCTTTAAGACTTATCATTATTCCACCTTCAAATTATCCAGCATTTCATCAATATCTTTTGCAAATTCCTCACTGAATTCCTCTTTTATTCCATCCAAAACATGATATCCTTTGACAAATCCAACTTCTTTTCCAGACTTTGTAACCATTCTGTGGCCATATTCTATTAAGTGTGCATGAGGAGCTGAGTTGTACACCCTTATAGCATCCTCGTCTCCTGCATATTTATATACTTTCCCACGCTTAAATCCCTTTATATAGTTTCCAGTCTTAGTTTTTACCAGTCCTTTTGCTTTTCCTACTACTTTTCTTCGAAGTTTATTACCACTTTTCTGTAGCATTTTCTTTACCTGCTTTGGATATTCTTTTGAGCATATTTCAACCATTTCCTTTGTAAATTCATCAAGTCCTTCTATTTCAACTGACATTATTCATCAATCCTCCTGCAGAACACTTCAATAAATTCTCTATTAGTAAAATCTTCATTCCAATAGATGACTTCGTATTTATTGTTTTTTTGCATAAAATACCAGTCTTTTTTTATTTCTGAAACAGATTGCCTTCTGAAAGTTAGTCTATAAGTTTGTTCATTATATTCTGTATCTGCAGCAGTTTTCGTTTCCTTATTTCCCTGAGATACTATTTCACAGTAAGCATTTTTGACAAACTTTCCTATCCTATCTTTTTCTGCAAGTTCATTTTCTGTTTCTATCATTCTATAAACTGATACTTCATGCCTTAATTTTGTACTCCTGTCTCTCATTTTATTCACTCCAATACTGCAACTGAGAAATCATTGAACGAATCACATAAGAAAAATCTGTTGTATCTTTTTTAGCCTGACTTCTGTTGTCATATAATTCCTGAATAAGAACTAATTGAACCATTTCAGCTTTTGCTTTGAATTGTTCATTTTTTATTTTCTTATCAAAATTATCTATGGCATCTTTTAGATAACTCTCTGATATTAATATAAAATTATCTATCAGAGAATCATCATAATCAAGTCTAAGATATTGTTTTACCTTTTCCTTATCCATGAATTAGTACCTCCTAAGAAGTTGCTAATTCTAAATAAACCATTGCAGCTTCATCTACTTTTTTAACATCAAATCTTTCTATTGCTCTCATATAAGTTGCATTTTTAGTAAATCCTGCTTCAGAGGATACCGCTAATTCAAGTCCTTCTCTGTCAAAGAACGATACAAATTCTGTTAAATCACCTACAAAAACTGGTGCTTTTGTTGTATTCATCGGCAATAAAGCATCAGAAAGTACAATAACTGGTCTCCCTTTATATGTCTTTTGTGTAGTATTTTGCAGATTTATTTCCAGCAAAGGTCTTCCTTGTTTATCATCCAGATTATCTAAAAAATTAAATCCTGTCTGATTTGTTATTATGATTGCATTCTGAGATATTGCAGGATCTAAATCTACATTTAAGGCTGTATTTACTACTTTAATATTTGCAGCAGGTTTTGGAGTTAGTCCTTTTAGCAACGCTATTATTTTCTTATTTTCTGTATTTACTGCTTTCTTAACAAATCTTCTACCTATATATGCTGACAGATTAACATTTTCATCTGAAAGCAAAGTATTTGATATAGGAATTATATCTCCATAATCTGCTGTTGTATATTTAACCTGTCCAAAATCCACATCAGACTTATTTATTTCATTCAGTTCCTCAAATGATATAAGCTCTCCTGTATTGCCTTTTTCAATCGGTAAAGTTCCAGTCAATGAAGTTACAGGCACTACATTACACAATCCTTTTAACGAAACAAGTTCCCTTCTTAGTTCTTTTATTTCATTGAACTGTTCTGCTGGCACTAGATATCCACCTTTTCCGTCAGTTGCTTCTACCTGTCCAGGTGTTCCTGCTGCATTTAAAAATTCTCTTTCTTCTTCTGTAACGCTTTTTCCTAACAACATTTTATTAAAAATTCTATTGACGTTCATTTTATCTTCCCTTACCTGTATTTGATTTCCATTGAAATTTTGCACTTCATCTTCTTCCAATGCTTCCTGTACTGCAATTGCATTTTTAAGCTCTGTTAATTCACTTAATTTTGCATGTGCTTCATCTATTTTTCCTTGATCCTGCAACCCTTTTATTGTGTTCTTCAATTCTTCAAGTTTTCTTTTCATTTCTATTGATTTTTTCATTTACATCATCCTCTCTTTATAAATTTAATGCTATTTCTATTTCCTTTATTTTTTTACTGTTATCTACAACTGGTTTAGTTGTTGTTTTAAAATTTTCCGGTAATTTCTTAAAATTTTTAGGATATTCTCCAGCACAGTTTAGTATTTCCTGTTTTTTTCCTACAGTTATATCAAAATAATCACTTGCTTCTTTTCCTGTCAGCCATGTTTCAGCATCTATCATTTCAGTTATTTTTTCTTTTTCCACACCTTCAAGAGTTTTCTTTAAATAAGTATTTGTAATCCCTTCCTGTATTGTATCAAGCGTTTCAGCAATACTCCTGAAATTATCAGCATCACCACTTGCCACAGTGCTTGGCTTATGAATCATTAAAAAAGCATTTTCAGGAATTTCTACTTCATCACACCCAAAAGCAATTATACTCGCTCCGCTAGCTGCTAAGCCATCCACTATTGCCTTTGTTTTTCCATCATGCCTCGCTAACATGTTTGAAATTGCAACACTTGCAAAAACATCACCGCCACCGCTATTTATATATACATTCAAATTTTTACCTTTACACTCTTTCAGCAGTTCTCTCACATTTGAAGGATATGTGTTTTCATCTTCCCCCCATGACCAGCCTTTCCAACTGTCATCAAGGATATCTCCTGTGATATACATGTCAACTGAAGTTTCTGTAGAATTCTTAAATCTTAAAAACTCACTCATTATTTTCACCTCCCTTCAAATAGGCATTACCTACATTTTTCAATTCAACATAGCTTCCATTTACAAGAATCTTTTCACCATCTGCCACTTTAGGAAGTCCCGCATAAGTTCTTGCTTCATTAATTGTATAAATAGAGCCTGTAACATATTTAGTTATGCTTTCTGCCTGTGTTTTTAAATCTCCTCTCAAAATACTAGCTACATTAAATTCAAATCTTAATCCTTTTTTTCTTTCTTCCTCTGAAAGCATCTTATAATTAAATTCCTCCTCATACTGATTCAGAATAAATAAGAGTGTATCAATATAAAAAGTCAAGTTCTGCATTTCACTGTTAGCATAGCTTGACTTATCGTAGTTATTTAAATGATTTGGCTTAACTCCAAAAGCTGCTGCAATTTGTAGGCTTGTAAATTTTTTCAATTCATAGAATTGCGAATCCGTCAGTTTTAAATCTAGGGGAACTAAATCCATTCCAAGCGGTATTGGAATAATTCCTCGGCTATCGTTTCCAGTTGCAAAGTTTGCTAACTCATTTACAAGCATTGCTTTCTTTTTACTGTCAAAATCACCAGTGTATTTCAGAATAGCTTTTGCAGTAAGGCCCTTTTCATATAGATTATTTAAATACTGTTGACTTACCTTTACTCCTTTCAACGTGCTTGCTAAAGTTTCTCTAACCGATTTTCCAACAAGTCCGTCTTCACTAAGTCCACCTTTAAAATGTAATATTTCTTTGTCTTCAAAAATATAGGTTTTCCCAGTTTTTGGAGCTAAATATTTATAATACATTTTATTTCCTCTTTGAAAAATATCAGCATTATCAATCAATATCTGCATATTTCGGCTTTCAAGTGGATATATTCCTTCCAGCTTTCCATTTTTTTCATATTGTAAATACGCATAAGCATTTCCTGAATGATTTCTGTGGTATTCTATCAAAGCCTTAAAAGTTGTAGGTGTCATGAATTTATTAGGTCTAACTTTTAACATCTGTAAACTATCATGATTATATATCCTGTTATTATCACTATCCTTCAAATTGATTGACAGTTTCCCTATACTTTCACTTAAAACTTTCAAACATGTAAAATATGTTATTTCACTTAAATCTTTTCCTGCAGATATATTTTCATCTCTTAAAAAATTACTTATTTCTTCTGATGTTTCTTTTTCACGTTCATTATTTTCTTCTTTATTCAGTATATTTATTGCTTTTCTTACTATCCATTTATCTAGTATTCTCAAATATTTCACCTACTTTCCTTTTATCATTTCGAACCAGTCATCAAATTCAGAATCAGCACTATATTCATTTTTATTAACTAGCATTATTTTCCATGAATCCATGACAGCATCTACTGGATCTATTCTATATTTTTGAGCCTGTTTGTCTATCTTTATTTCTCCAAAACTATTGCTTGTTGTTGTTGCATTAGCAATACTCCATTTCAGTAAATCATTTTCTTTATCATATAAAAGCTGATTAGCTTTTACCGAAAGCTGGAAATCTACTGTTGCATCATTTAAAGATTTTGCTGACTGTTTTATTTCTGTCAGATCGCATGCTAAAAATTCTAAATCTTGTAAAAATACACTTGCATTATGACTATCATATCCAACTTCTAAAATCCTAATTTCATATTTTTCAATCAGTTCTTTCAAATGATTTATTATAAATTTATAATCAGTCTTTACTCCAAAAGCTCCACTTGTCAATGTCAACAGTCCTTTATTTACCCACATTCGATATGGAACATCATCTGTTTTTTCATGTTCAGCAAGTCTTAATTCTGGCATAAAGGAATGAGAATAAATATATATTTTTTCATTTTCCAGCGGAAATGCAAGAGCTATACTTGTCAAATCTCCCCCACTCGATAAATCTAATCCAAGATAACATTCCTTGCCTTTCATGTCTTCTATAGTTAAATCACTTTCACACTCTTTGAATTTCTGTAAGTCAACAAAGCCGCCTACTCCATTCGTCACCCAATAATTAAGATGTTTTGTCATAAAATTCAGAAGATCTGCTCCGCCTTTTTCTTTTGCTTCAATTGCTTTTTCGGCAAGTCTTGCAACCATATCTTTATTGATTGTATTATCTGAATTAAAAAGCAAGTACGGATTGCTCTTTGCCCAATTGTTATAATCCCAGATATCATCGTCTTTATCCATTTCACAGATAAAAATAAAAAGTGATTCTTTATCAATCACTTTTTCCAATACTTTTTCACAAAATTTATATTGTTCAAAACAGAATCCATTCAGATTAAATCCTGCAGTTGTTATTGCTAATGTCAAAGCTCCGTCAACATTAATTTGACCGTCAAGCATTAACTTGTACATCTGATTATTCGGATGTGCATGAAGTTCGTCACATATGGCCAAAATACTTCTAAATCCATCAGCACTCTTCGTATCTCTTCCAAGCGACTTAATAACATTACCTGTAACAAATGATTTTATAGTTCTTTCATGCTCTGTTATTTTATACATTTCCTGTAGATCATTGTCACTCCGAATAAACTTTGCTATTTCATCCCAAACTATATTTGCCTGTTCCTGTTTCGTGGCCGCACAAAATATCCGTCCTAATTTATATCCTGAAAATGTTGCAAATTGATTTGCCATTGCACCGGATAAAATAGACTTTCCATTTTGTCTTCCAACCTGAATATAGGCTTCTCTAAATCTTCGTTCCTTTGTTTTCTTTTTAACCCAGCCAAATAAAGATCCTATTATGAAATTTTGAAATCCTCTTGTGCTAAGCTTCTGCTGTTCTTCACCTTCACCAATCACCAATTCATTGATTATATTTATTGCTTTTTCAGCAAGTTCCTTATTAAATTTATAATCAAAATTCTTTTTCTTCAAATCTTGCAAATGCCTTTCACATGCTAGGTATTCCTTTCTTCCTGCTATCTTTTTACCTTTTACAACCAATTTTGCATATTCTGTTGTCCTATCCATTTTTAGCACCTTATAAATATTTTAAATATTTGTTAGTGCTACTCTCTTCTTTTTTTGGCACTATCAGTTTTAATCTGTCTGTTGTTGCAAGTCCAAGTTTAGTAGAGCATTGCATTATTTGCTTCACATATTTTTCCTGTGCAGAAAGTAAAGGATGCACTACCTGAAATTTATCATTAGCAGTTTTCCTGATACCTAAATATCCAGTTTTTTGAATTTTTTCAGTTATATCTACATAGCAATCATAAGCATTGCAATACATAGCCAATATTCCTAGATCTAAATTGTCAAGTAACTCAACATGCCCTGCTTCTTCGACAACTCTATTAAATTCTTTTTTTCCATTTTCACTCAACCAACTAGGAGGCTCTGCAAGATGCTCACGTCCTACTTTTATTTTTTTCTCCTGTTCCAGTCTAGCTTTTATCTTTTCTTTTCCTATTTTTCCTTTGCTTATACTTACCACTTTTCGAGGCCTTCCTGCCATTTCTTCCACCTCCTAATTGAATAAATTTTCATTTTTGGCATTTTCTCCTGAGAATGGGGGGGATGCGGTCTCGGACAAA
>ERZ773070.1861-NODE-1861-length-12434-cov-3.419339_pt1 | contig 12434 bp, 11 predicted proteins | sample MGYA00580618_ERZ773070 | MGnify/ENA primary metagenome ERZ773070 (study PRJEB29015, sample SAMEA2738023) | human oral metagenome | biome: human oral; feature: human-associated habitat; material: dental | place: China | collected 2019 ...
ACGGGCAGCTCCGGCGGAAAAGCGATGACGGGGCGCGAAGAAGCTGAAGCGGGCGAGGCAGGGGCATTCATAGGGCGGGCGATTATCTGGCGCGGCGTCTTCACGCGGGGCTGCCTGCGCCGCCGCTGCCCGCACGCGGCCTGCCAGCGCGGGAAAAGCGGAAAAAGCGAAAAAGGGGCGAAGCAGGCGTGAGCGGTGGATAAGCTGCTTTTTTACGCTCTTATAGTCATAGCATGATGTCCTAGTGGATACTGCGCTAACAAGCATTTCCAGCCCCTTGAATTCGCTCCTTTTTTGGAACCTATCGGGCTAGAAAAGAACAGGCAGCACACCTCGCCAGCTCCGCTGGCAAGCGCGCCGTGAACCTGCTTCTTTCAGTCATGGTCAGCCATGGCGCAATTTCTTCTGCCGTGCCCGCGCATCGGCAAGATGCGTTGGTCTTTGATTGAATGGCGGCAAATGGCGGACTTTTGAATTCAGCCGGACGGCGGGCCTGGCCTCAATACACGTCGCGGCAGTAGCGCCTTTCGGCCAGCAGGGCATCCACGCGCTCGCTGCCCAGCGTCTGGCGCAGCACGGCGTCCACGCCGGCGGCCATGCCAGAGAGGCTGCCGCACACGTAAAGGGCGGCGCCTTCGTCCATCCACTGGCGCAAGGTGGCGGCTTCGCGCGCGAGCACGGTTTGCACGTAGGTTTTGGGCGCGCCGGGGGCGCTGTCGCGGGAGAAGGCGGCATCGACGCGCGGCAGGTGGCCGCTGGCTTGCCAGCGGGCGATTTGTTCGTGGCAGAGCCAGTCGTGCGCGGCGTTGCGTTCGCCGAAGATGAGCCAGTTGCGGTGCTGTCCGGCGGCTTCGCGCGCGTGCAGGTGGGCCAGCAGCCCGGCCAGGCCCACGCCGTTGCCGATGAGGATGAGCGCCCGCGCGGCGTTGCCGCCCAGGTGAAAACCGGCGTTGGCGCGCAGGCGCACGGGCAGCGTCTGGCCCGCTTGCAGCTCGTCGGTGAGCCAGGCGGAGCACAGGCCGGGGCTGCCGTCGGCGCGGTTTTGGCGGCGCACGAGCAGTTGCAGGCTGCCGCTTTGCGGGATGGAAGCGATGGAGTAGTCGCGCGGGTTTTTGGCGTCAGCCGGGGGGGCGATTTGCGCCAGGTCGCCCGCTTCCCACGTCAGGCTGGCTCCGGCGGGGGCGGTCAGCTCCAGCAGCCAGACGGGGCTGCCTGCGCTGCCGGGGTTCAGGCGGGTTTTGGCGGCCAGTGTCCAGTCGTGCCAGCCGCTGGCTTCGCTGGGGCGTTCGGGTTGCCAGCGGGCCAGTCGCGCGGCGTCCAGCCCGAAGGCGGCGGCCAGTTGCTTGCGCCAGGCGGCCAGGGCGGCGTTCATTTCAAAGTCATCGGCGCTGTCGGCCTTGATGCAGGCAAACAGGCGCTGGCCGCCGCTGGAGGCCAGCCAGCCGTCGATGGCCTGGCCGAACTGGCAGAAGTTGTCGTAGCTGCTGTCGCCCAGCGCCAGCACGGCGTAGCGCAGGCCGTGCAGGGGCGGGTGCTGGCGCATGTACTGTTTTTCAAAGGCCACGGCTTCGTCGGGCGGTTCGCCATCGCCATAGGTGCTGGCCACCACCAGCAGGCGGGCTGCGCGCCGCAGCGCATCGGCATCGAGCAGCGCCAGCGGCGCAGCTTGCGCCGGCTGGCCGCACGCTTGCAGCATGGCGGCGGTGTTTTTGGCCAGCGTCTGCGCCATGCCGGTCTGCGTGGCCCAGGCGACGAGCACGGGGGCGGCAGGCCGTTTCGCGTCTGTTTCCGTGCTTGTTCCCGCGTCCATTTCCACCGCCGCTTTCGCGCCTTCAAGGCCCGTCTGCGCACCCGCCAAAGCGCTGCCGCCCGCCTCGCTCATTTGCAAGGCCCGCGCCGCTTCTCCTGCTGCCACCTGCGCCCTGTGCCGATGCCGCTGCCATACGGCCAGGCACAGCAAAGCGTAGGCCGCCAGCGCGGCAAAGGTCAGGGTGTAGCGGAGGACTTCCGTGGAGGCAGGCATGGCAAAAAAGTGACGAAAAGAGTTGAGATTTCAGCCAAATTTTGATGCAATAAAAAAATGAGGTAACAAGTCATGCCCAACATGCCCAAATCCATGCAGCAAAAACAGCACGCCACAGCCATTCTGGCGCAGCCGTCAAGGCTTGCGCAGCGCGCATGGCGAGGGCAGATGGCCTGTTTGGCGCTGGCGCTGCTGCCGCTGGCCGCCTGGGGGCAGACAGGTCCGTGGCTGCATGTGACTTTCACAACGGGCATGCACGCCGTGCCTCTGGGCGCCGCCGCCTGGCTGGCCGCATTGGCCGTGGCCGTTGCCGCCGTGCGGCGCGCCTGCATGGGGCGCTGGCCCTCGGCAGGACTGGGCGGGCTGATGCTCATGGCCCTGCTGGCGGGCGCAGTCTGGCTGGCCGCCAGCCTGCATCACGCTCCGCAGGCGCTGGCGCAAGGCGCGCGCGCGTTTGCGCTGAGCACCAGCCCTGCCGATTGGCCGCTGTCCGCCGGGCAGAGCCAGCGCGTTGAGCTGCGCAACGAAACCGGGCATGCCATCACCCTGCAAACCATCGCCATCAGAGGCGATGCACAGGGGCGCTACACCATTGATGCCACCACTGCTGGCGCCTGCCAGAGCGGACAGACCCTGCAAGCAGGCCAGACCTGCCAGGTGGACGTGACCTACGCCGCCAGCCCGGCGCCCGGCCCATCGCCTACCCCTTCCCCCACGCCTTCCCCGTCACCCTCTCCCACGCCCAGCCCCTCAGAACCGACGCCATCCCCCAGCCCGACTCCCAAGGAGATGCCGAAGTCGGTGGTGAAGTTCGAGGGTGGAGAGTCAGAAGTCTCGTCCAGCGAACGGACCAAGATCGTTGAACTGGCGGTCTGGCTCCAGGCCAATCCAGATGTCACCGTCGAAGTCGCCGGGCACACGGACAACGGGCGTTCTTCTGATTTCCGGCGGGAACTGTCGGAGAAACGCGCACAGCGCGTGGTCGACGCCCTCGTTGCGGCAGGGGCGAATCGCGATCAACTGGTGGCAGTCGGAAAAGCCGACACGGAACCCGCGGAATCGAATTCGACTCCGGAAGGCCAAGCAGCGAACCGGCGAGTGACGTTCGTGCAACGAGGGGAAAGGTAGATCATGAACGGATATCTTCTGCTGGCCATTGAACTGGCGGCAATTCTTGTCGTGTGCGTCGGTTTGGCGTTGTTCCTGGGATGGGTACTCGGAAAACGTTCCGCCCGCGCGAAACTGGCCGCCGAACAGGATTCGTCACAGACACCAGCGACGGATGCGTTGAAGACCTCCAGGGTCGAGGAGAAGAAGGAACCCACCCCTCTCACTTCCCGTGCAGTTCCTGTGATCGCGCAGACGTCACCCATCACCGCGCAGTCCCCCTCCCCGATCGTGGCTTCCGCATCCGATCCGCGACAGCCGGTGTCGAGCCCGTCGCCCTTTGCGCCCAGCCTGTCGCCTACAGGTAACACCACCCCCGCCGAGACGGGGACTGCTCGGCCCGATCCCCTCAACGACCGCACCATCTCCGACGATTCCGCCGTCGACACCCACCTGATCCCCCGGATCGCCGACCAGACCACGTCCCCCGCCCCCGAGCCCAAGGCATCCGATCCGCGACTTCTGGATGCGGAAGCCCGCGCCAACGAGGCCGAGACCAAGGCCCGTGACGCCGAGACCAAGGCTCGCGAGGCCGAGGCCAGGGTCGAGGAGGCCAACCAGCGTGCCCGTGAAGCCGAGGCCAAGGCCCAGGAGGCTGAAGCAAAGGTTGAGGAGGCCGAGGCGAAGGTTGAGGAGGCCGGTCAGCAGATCACGCAGGCCGATCAACGCGTCACCGAGGCCGAGGCCAAGGCCCAGGAGGCCGACCAGATGGCCCGCGCCGCCGAGACCCGCGCCGCCGAAGCGGAAACCCGCGTGCAGGAGGCCAACCAGCACATCAACGACGCCGAGCAGGCCCGTCGCCAGGTGGTCGAGCTGGAGGAACGGATCAACAAACAGGAAATCGACATGGCCCGGCTGGAGAACCGCGCCACCACCGCCTGGGACAAGACGATGCCTACCCTCATCGAACGAATCGAGTCCCTGGAAGACGATCTCTCCCATGCCCGCCGCGAAGCCGCGGAACTCCAGGCCATGCTCGCCTCCGAACGTGACCAGGCCACCCCCGCTCCGGCTCCCGAGGCCGATGCCGATGCCGATGCCGCTATGGATTCTGCTTTGGATACCGATGCCAACGTGGATCTCGATTCCGTGACGCGGGCCAGCAGGGCCTCCAGAGGATCTTCCTGCTGCGTGTCCTTCACGGCTCCTGTAGCTACGGGAACGACACTTCCGGACTTCACCTGCTTCGGGGCTCCATTGCTTGCTGAAGCCACCGGTACGCCCTGTGCGAGGACCGACTGCATCGACAGCGCCCCCAGCAGCGCCACGCAGATCGTCCTGGGCCAGAAGGATCGGGAAGAGAACGGATCGGCCTTCACGGTGCGGTGTTCCTGCAGCGACGGTTCAAACGAGGATGGAATATGAGAGAACATGGCGTGCTCTGCTTTCACGAGAATTCGGAATGAGGGATCAGCGATTCGTCAACGAATTGCCGGATTCCTCGGCCTGAACTTGCGCCTGCATCTGAGCCTGGGTCAGCGTCTGCGTCTGTGCCTGAACAGCCATCGTCGGCGTGACAGGCTTGGCAGCCCCGGGCTGCAGGCTGTAGGCCGGCATCCGTCCAATCATTGGCTGGCCCATGCCCCCCACGATCATCTGCGGACGACGATCCTGCCGTGTCACCACCTTGCGAGGCACCACCGCCGGACGTGCCGGTTGCGGGAACAGGCTGCGCAGGTCCACGGCCGCGGCGTCCATCGGCATGCCGTCGTCAGGGTTGCGCAGCACGGCCGTCAGTCGGCCAGCACGCTGCGCCACAATGAGACGTTGCGCCTGGCTGGGCGTCACTTCCACCGTCACTGACGAGAAGCTTCGATCGTCACCGTTGTCATTCGCGCCAGGACGTACCTGGCGACCTGTGGCCATCACCAGCAGGTTCTGCAACAGCGGCACCGTGGCGTCGTGTTCGGCCTCACCATGCCCGCTGGCTGAAGGGGGTCGCGCCGTCAGCAGCAGGTCGATGCGGTCCCCCGGCTGCAGCATGCCGGAGATGGAATTGATCTCGTCGACGGAGATGGTCAGTGCCCGGATGCCCGGCTTGACGCGCGACGAGAACACGAGCTGCTCGGCGGACGATACGGCGGCCGTCGAGAGCATCTCGCCGGGACGCATGGACAGCAGCAGACGCTGGCCCACCAGGGCGTCGAACTGCTCCGGCGTCACCACCGAGCTGGACACGTATTCGGCCGGTACGGAGCGAATGGCCATCGTGTCGCCGCTCACGATATCGCCCTTGTCGAGCATGGCGTTGGCCACCACCACATCGACCATCTGCTGGGCCACGGGCGCCAGGCGCTCGCGCTCGGCCTGGACCTGTTCGTTCACATAGCGTGAGCCAGCATAGATCGCCACGCCACCGCACAGCATGGCGGCAGACATCAGCAACAGGTTTCGATGACGTTCGAGGATCCGGATGACAACGGGATTCATGGCAGTGACATGGCGTAGGAAAAGTGGGAATAGTTCTGCTGAATGGCGACCAGAATCTTCTTCATCGCGCTGGGCTCCCCATGAAAGAGGACCAGACACAGCGCAAGTCCGATCAGCAGATACTCGATGGAGGCCTGGCCGCGCTGTGAAAGCCGCTGGCGTCGGCCGATGTCGACATGGTGCGCCGGTTCGTCTCCTGGGCCCATGTCACAATGAAGCCCCTTCAAACCTGGCCTAGTCCGGGCGGCGATTTCTGACGGACAGGCGGCCAGATGGATGATCCGATGCATGACTTTCATCACCGCCTCCAGTGCATCACGGCAAATTGCCGATTGCCCTGCTTGGATACGGCCAGCACGACTTCCTCACCCTGTCGGCCGTAGATGGTGGCCTGGGCATCCTTGTCACCGCCCTCACGCGAATCGCTGATCAGCTGATAACCCTGCTTCTGCAGCTTGCGACCGATCCAGTTGTCCAGGCGCACCACGCTGTCGTCCGTACTGGCCACGAAGGTGCTGGTGCGGTGTCCGCCATCCACATGGGAAATGGCGGGCATCGGCCGTGCCGTGGCCGGCAGCAGCCCCTTGAACCAACGCTCATCCTCGGCCAGCGCTGCCTCGGCCTTCTGGTCAGGCTTCCAGCGAATGCGCCGCCCCTCGATGCCCGGACCGCTGCGCTTCATCTCCACCGTCTCGATGACATCGCCATCCATATGCGTCATGACCTGCCAGCCATCACGCTGGCTGCGCATCGGTGGCAGATCTGGACTCGCCCAGTCCTCCTCCAGACGGCGCATGGCGTCCTCCACCGAACCGCTGTCCCGGAACTGGCTGATGCTGACGCGACCACCCGGCAGCAGGCTGTCGGTCATCAACATCTGCTCATGCGGCTGAAAGCGCGGCGCAGCCTGGGCAGGCATCGACACCATGCCAATGCCTGCCAGCAGCATGGCAGCCAGCATCGATCTTGCAGGATTGAACTTGTGCATGCTCATGGACGTGTCTCCGTGCTCGGTGGCGGGAGGCGGTCCTCCGGAACAATCTCCACATCCACCTGGTGGTAGTTGAACTTATTGCCGTTGCTTTCCTTGAAGATCTTGCTTGGCGAGCGGATGAGGTGAACCAGGGGTTGATGAACCAGCTCGATGAACCGCTCGGGATCGCCGTTGGGCAAACGGTTCACCATGTCCGTCGGCAGAACGTGGGCAACATCGTTGGTGGCCTTGATCAGCTCCCGACCGGATGGCAGGCGTCGCCCCATGTCCAGACGGGACGCCAGGCTGCTGGCTTCCGATCCCTTGGCACTGGACGCATTCCAGGCATCGGCCAATATCCCCAGGCGGCTGTCGAAGGTCAGCATCGGGTCATGGTTCAGGTTCAGCTTGCCCCACAACCACGTATCCATCGGTGCACGACTCTGGACCTGTGCCGAGAACAGGCCGCCACGAGCCGCCAGCCCGAAACGGCCTGGGCCGGACACATCGGACGCAGCACTCAGGAGCTCTTCAACGCGCCGATGCCCCTTGAACGCATCGAAATTCTCGTGATCGATCCGGAGCGCCACATCCTTGTAGCTCTGCAACAGCGCATTGCCTTTCCGGTCCACCCAGAAGCGGTTCCGCTCCTGTTCCAGCTGATCATCCGCCGGGGTTTCATCCGATCGCAGGCCAAGCAACGTCTTGCTGAAATGGCGCCGACGGATCTGGTCAGCAATGTCATCCGCTGCCTGGCCGTTTCGACAGGCCTCGAAGCGGACCGAACACTCGAAGGCTGCGGTGCGCGATGCCGACACCGTGGCCTGTCGCATGTCCTGGTACTTGGCCAGCAGCGGTACCGCCACAAAGAACGGCAGCATCACGAACGAAATCACGACCATGGTTTCCGCCAGTGCCTGGCCACGTTGGCCGCGCCCTGAAAGGTGCTCCTTGAGGACCATGTTCATCTCCCGATCATTCCCAGGGTACCTACCATGACCCGCTCCTGCGCATCCACGCCCACCAGGCGAACCTGCCAGTAGGGGCTGTACATGCTGGCGTACTCCACCCGTTCGTTTCCGCCCGGCGGGCGGCGGAAGTACACCTGTGCAGACGAGATGGCAGCCATGGCGGCATCTCTAGGGAGATCCGCAAACGCGTCCTTCAGCTTGAGACGCCCTGCCCCCAGACCGGTCTGATCGGCCGTGTTGATCGTGTTCTTCTTCTGAATCACGCCAATCACCGTCACCTTGTCGGTGGGGAAACGACTGTTCTCCCGCATGGCCTTGCTGTTCTCATCCAGATCCCTGACCGCGGGAAGGCCCAGATAGGCTCTTGCCGACCAGAACCCGGATCGGTCGATCAGCCGGTAGGCGTGCCCGTTATCATGCTTCTGGCTGCTGGCCTGTCCATTCAGGCGGTCCATGGCCTGCTTGGGGTCCTTGGCAATCTCGACGCCACTCCAGGCCAGAGGCATGGCTTCCCGCAGCCTGCGAAAAGGTCTTTTGTGATGGATGGACAACGTGTCATAGGACTGCCACCGATCCATGGCGTTGGTATCGTGATCCCGAATCATTTCCGTCTGACCGCGCCAGACCATCCAGTCCATTGTCCCCGGTATCCAGACCTTCAGTCCCCGATTCACCGAGTACTCGTCCAGCGATCGCTGGACGAGATCCTTGAGCCGGTTCCGATCCTCATCACCATGATTCCGGGTCATCTGCTCACCCGGCGTTCCACGGATCAAGTAGCCATGAAAGTGCTCGTCCGTCTTCTTCATCACCTCATTGGTGAGCTGGTTCAGCACATAGCCATTGGTCGTTCCCCATATCACATCCTGGCTGACCGCCAATGCATGGATGTAGGCACTTCGTCCGGCCACTTCCACGGCACTCATGATCCGAAGTGCCTTGTTCAGGTTGGTGACGACCCGTTCAACAGCGCGCAGATAGGCATTCAGGGGCGGGATGACTCTGGACACGGTTTCCAGGTTCTTGACGGCCTGCGTGATGAAGCCCGCGTATGAAACCAATGTCGCGGTCTGCGCAATGGCCACTTCGTTGAAGATGATGGCGCGGTTGCTGTAGGCGTAATAGTTGAATGCACGGGCTCGCCAGAGGCCGGCGCTGTAGGCAGCAGCATCCGTGGCATTGACCAGGCGCATGCGGGCCGTGGTCACCTGTCCGGTGGAAAACTGATAGAAAGTCAGCACCGCCACGATGACCAGCAGGAACATGCCGAAGATCAGCGCCTGGCCAGACTGTCGCGCAGCAGGTGGGCTGACGGTTCGATGAAAAAGAACGGCCCGGGTGTGCGGGCAGCCGGGCCGGATCGTGTGTCGCATCACATCATGCTCCAGACGAGTTGACGGACAATGCGGAGTCGATGGTCACAAGGGGGCGGCTTCGGCGAGTACAAGGCGTCTGTCCTGCCCGCTGCAGCCCCGACCCTTGTCGGAGCTGCCATGGGGGCATGGAAAGACCGGATGACCGAAGCCGCGCTCCCTGCCATCAGTGGTTGTTGCTGTTGTAGTTGTTGAGCGTGGCCTTGGCCTTGGCAGCATTGAGCGCCTTCTCACTGGCGCCCTTGGCTGCGGCGATGCCTTCATCCGCTTTCTCGCCGGCAAGCTCCAGCGCAATGCCGGCAGTGGCGCCGCGTACTGACTGACCCAGGAAGGAATAGACGCCGATGGCGGCCACGCCCACCAGAGCAACGATGACGATGTATTCCGTCATGCCCTGACCCAGCGATTTGCGGCGGGCAACGGTACGGGTGGCGGTGCGGGGGGTGCTGACTGCTTGTGCCATTTGGAAGCTCCGTGTGGCTTGTTGAAGGAGGCTCCATCTTGGCGGATCAAGACCTTTCCGACGATCGGCATCGCGGATGGCCTGGCCTAGTCCGGCAGGTATCCGTGGGGACTGAAATGCGCGGCCCGTCGGTATCCGACAGCTGTGATCGATTTCCTGAAGTGGCGCATGTTCTCTGGAAAAACGCCTTCACCTGCTCCAGAACCTGGGAAGAAAGAAAGCAGACAAAAGGCAAATGTCATTGCCTGGCCATTCGGGCGCTCGTTCCGATGGCTCGGTCGATTGGCCGATCGGAATCGCCGCTCATCAGGCTTTCCGGGTGCTCTGGACCGGGGGTGGCTTGGCATGTTGCCCCTCGTGCCCCACCGGGCGTGGCTCCTTTGTGCATGAGGGAGGTAGCGATGTGCCAGAATGGGCTACCCCCTTGACCCGTCGCCCTTGGAGTGATCCGCCATGTCTCACCTTCCTGATCATGCAGTCGACGGAACCGCCAATGAATCATCTGACAGGCCTTCTGACTCCTTGCTGCTGACGGCCGAGCAGATCGCTTCCCAGTTGCGCTGCCCGCAAGGCGAGCTGGGCAAGGAATTCGGGCGGGTGATGAACCTGCGCAATCTGTCGATGATCCTGGGAGCGCTGGCACAGCTGGATCTGCAGGCAGGCAATCGGGTGCTGGAGCTGGGAGCCGGCGATGGCGGGCTGCTGGGGTATCTGCTGTCACGGGCGCCCGAGCTTCAGTACATCGGGCTGGACATCTCGGAGACGATGGTGGCGCAGGCACGAGCCTTCAACGCGCCCTTCATCCAGGCCGGCCTGGCCGACCATGTGCTTTATGACGGCACACGGCTGCCGCTGGCAGATGCTTCGTTCGACCGGGCGCTGGCGGTGAACACGGTGTATTTCTGGGCCGATATGCCGGCAATGCTGGCAGAGCTTGCGCGGGTGCTGAAGCCGGGCGGCCGGCTTTGCCTGACGTTTGCCGAAAAGGCCTTCATGCAGCGGCTGCCGTTTGCCGCGCACGGCTTTGTGCTGTGGGACGCCGCCGAGATCGAGCAGCAGGTGGGCGCCCTGTCTCTGCAGCGGGTGGCGCGTGTGCAGGAAGAGGATCTGGCCGTCAGCAAGGACGGGCGGCTGGTGAAGCGGCCCTATGTGCATCTGGTGCTGGAGAGGGCATGACGGAGGGAGCCTGATACAGGGGAGCTGGTTGCAGACCAGGAGCTGAAAAACGGGCCGGGTGACGCTGGTTGCGTCATCCCGACCCGCTTCATGGGCGGTGCCCCTACTGAGGCACCGTCAGCTTCCCGGCTGAATGGCAGATGCCTGGATCAGCCCTTGGACTTGTCGAAGAACTGTTCGTCTTCGGTGGAGCCCTTCAGCGCCGTGGTGGAGCTTTCGGCACCTTCGATGGCGGTGGTCACGGCGTCGAAATAGCCGGTACCCACCTCACGCTGGTGCTTGACGGCCGTGAAGCCCTTGTCAGCGGCGGCGAACTCGGCCTGCTGCAGCTCAACGAAGGCCGACATGTTTTCACGTGCATAGCCGTAGGCCAGGTTGAACATCGAGTAGTTGAGGGCGTGGAAGCCGGCCAGCGTGATGAACTGGAACTTGTAGCCCATGGCACCCAGTTCGCGCTGGAACTTGGCGATGGTGGCGTCGTCCAGGTTCTTCTTCCAGTTGAAGCTGGGCGAGCAGTTGTAGGCCAGCAGCTTGCCGGGGAACTGCTTGTGGATGGCCTCGGCAAAGTTGCGGGCATACTCCAGGTCCGGCTTGCCGGTCTCGCACCACACCAGGTCAGCATACGGTGCGTAGGCCAGACCCCGCGAGATGGCCTGGTGCAGACCAGGCTTGGTGCGGAAGAAGCCTTCGACGGTACGCTCGCCGGTCAGGAAGGGCTTGTCGTTGTCGTCCACGTCGGAGGTGACCAGATCGGCTGCCTCGGCGTCGGTACGGGCCACCAGCACGGTGGGCACGCCGCACACGTCAGCCGCCAGACGGGCTGCGATGAGCTTGGCCACGGCTTCACGGGTGGGCACCAGCACCTTGCCGCCCATGTGACCGCATTTCTTGACGGAGGCCAGCTGGTCCTCGAAGTGGACACCAGCAGCGCCGGCATCGATCATGGCCTTCATCAGCTCGAAGGCGTTGAGCACGCCACCGAAACCTGCCTCGGCATCCGCCACGATGGGGGCGAAGTAGTCGACGTAGCCGGCATCGCCCGGGTTCTTGCCTTCGGACCACTGGATCTGGTCAGCGCGGGTGAGCGTGTTGTTGATGCGGCGGACCACCTGCGGGACCGAGTTGGCCGGATAGAGCGACTGATCGGGATACATCTCGCCCGCACCGTTGGCGTCGCCTGCCACCTGCCAGCCGGACAGGTAGATGGCCTTCAGGCCGGCCTTGACCTGCTGCATGGCCTGGTTGCCGGTCAGGGCACCCAGGGCGTTGATGAAGGGCTCTTCGTTGAGCAGCTTCCAGAGCTTCTCAGCCCCACGGGTGGCCAGCGTGTGCTGGGCCTGCAGCGAACCGCGCAGCCGCACCACGGTGTCTGCGCTATAGCCACGACGAACACCGCGCCACCGTGGGCTCTCCGACCATTCTTTCTGTAGGGCCTGAGCTTGCTGTTCGCGTGAAGTCATGATGCTTGTCTCCTGTTGTGACGATGAAAGCCATGGGTCTGGCGGGAGAGGCTCGGCTGGCCTGTCCGTCGATCCGTCATGTGCTCATGATAGGCCGTCAATGCTGCAGGGCAACTAGGGAAAGCCCCCAAAGCAGGGCAAGAAAAATTCCCTTCAAAAACAATCAACTAAAGAAATATTTTTGTATTACGGCATGAATATTTTGCAATAAGAAATCTCAACGCTGCTTTGCAAACAACCGGGATTTCATATTGCAAAATATGTTTCACCCTTCTGAAAACAGGGGCTGTTGCCGATCCATTGCCGATCTATTTTCGATCGTACGACAGCGCCGCCGTGCCGGCATGACGGCGCTGCCTCCGATGCTCAGGCGCCGCGCAGGGCGCGCAACGGCGGGG